>ENA-UOWO01008045-UOWO01008045.1-activated-sludge-metagenome-genome-assembly--contig:-NODE-8045-length-10226-cov-8.419723_pt1 | contig 10226 bp, 5 predicted proteins | sample MGYA00238148_ERZ761564 | MGnify/ENA primary metagenome ERZ761564 (study PRJEB28885, sample SAMN05720194) | activated sludge metagenome | isolation source: Anaerobic digester | place: USA...
GATGATCAGCCACTGTTTCGACAGCTCGGCCATCTGCTGGAGGCAGCCCCGGTAATGGAGATACTCGGCTGCCGGCGCATAGGTTTTCCGGAACACGCGGAACCGGTCGGTGAACAGCAGCGTCTGCCGCTGCTGCTCGAGGGTGGACTCGTAGACCAGGCAGCCGCAGTTCCAGTGATAATCCCGGTTCCACGGAACCCAGCGGAACCCGTCGGGCAGCTCGAAGACGACCGAGTTCACCGACTCCTCGGTCGCGTAGTAGTCGAGGGGATACGTGCGCGTCGCCAGGCCGGCCGACCGCGAATTATACGTAATCCAATGGTTCCGGAACGCCATCAACTCGTCCGAGGCCCGCACCACCCCGTCGGTGATGCGATACTGCAGCGTCAGCGTCACGGGTGCGTTCAGATCGTCGAGGCGGGACAGGGCATATCCGGTCATCCGGGCTTTGGGGTGAACCCGCTTCACGAGCTGCTCGGCAAAGTTCTGCCGCTCACGATCCTTGGCCGCTTTGAGGCCCCGCAGCGATGCCTGACTGGGGCCGTGCATCCGCCGCACTTCCCGAACATCCATGGAACCGTCGTCCGTGATCTTGACGAACACGTCGCGTTCGCTGCGGTTTCCTGCGCCGCCTTCCGGAATCGTTTCGAACTCGAACGCGGTTCCCGATGCGTTCAGGAAACAGGCGGGCGTTCCCTGTGCGTCCACATCGAGCAGTCCGAACGGAAGATAATCGTTGTCGCAGGCGGTGTATAAGGTGCGCCCGTCGACCTCGACCTTCAGAATCGCCGAGACGGCCTGGCCGGCATTGGGGACGTCCTCCCGGATGCCGCCCCCATTCCAGGCCTGCATGAATCCGATCCGGCTTGAAATGCCGATTTGGCCGAGGGCCGCGTGGAGCAGCGCGACGCGGGCGAGCGAGTTTCCATACCGCTTCGTGAGGGCCACGTCGAGCGGCACCGGCTCGATGCCTCCGACGGCCGGACAACCGATCGCGAGGAATCGCACACGTCGCAGCAGCCGGTCATACACGAGGCCGGCGCGGGCGAGACCCGACCCGTACGAGGCGGGAAGTGGGCCGGAGGCGACACCGGACTCGGCGATGAACGTGTCGAGCAGGGCGGGTGACGGGGCTGCCTTTTTCAGCGCAGCCGCGAATTCGGTTGCCAGGTCGCCCCATCGCGCATCGCGCCACACCATGACCCGGGGGAACAGGCGGGAGGCCGGCGGCATGTCGGACTCGGGAATATAGCCTTTGGTATTCCTGTAGGTCCAGCTCCAGGTGCGGGTCCGGGCGGCGGGGTCCGCCGACTCGGCGAAGCGGGGAAGGGGGGCGCCCGTCCAGTTCAGCTCGGTCTTCTTCAGCGGGTAGTCTTCGGGGAACTCGATCGTCAGCTCATCATGCAGGGTCGGTTCCCGCTCGCCGTACAGGTCGTCGATCAGCATCGGCCGCAACGGGGTCGGCGCCGAGGCGGTGAGCGACCAGGCGATGTCGATCACGCCTCCAAGATCCACGTTCTTCAGACCGAACTTCAGCTTGCGGAGCCGGTCATACTCGGGGGTGGCCGAGAAGATCCCCTCGTCCGAGACGGTGTCGTCGGTGAGATGGTGTACCCGCCCGTCGGGCGCGTAGGTGTGGCCCCACAACAGCTTCACCGCCTCGCGATCGGCCATGTAGAAGGCGGCCTGGTCGGCTTTCCCCAGCCCCGGCTCTTTCAGAATCTGCACGATCTCGCGGCGGACCAGCTCGTAGGAGCCGTCGGGGTTGATCCGGAACCGGCGCTGCCGGTACAGCGTGAGGAAATCCGCGTCGGGATACGATGCCGGCGCCGGAAGTGCCGCGAGGATGCCCGCGGCGATCGGCTCTGTAATGCTTGCTATAGATTGAACCTCGTCCCCCTGGCGGAGGGTCGTCAGGAGAATGTTGGTGACGCTCGCCGTGGGGAGGATCACCTGGCCGCTGCCGATCTCGTCGAACACGACCGTGTCCTGGCGGATTCCGAGCAGCTTTCCCGTATGCTCTTCTCCCTCGTTGAGATACACGACATCGGCCGCCAGCGGAGAAACGGCCGCCAGTACGGCGGCCAGGAGGATGGTCAGGGTGCGTGCGTTCATCGTCCGGCCTCCTGCGATGCGGTTTCCTCGAGGAAGATGCGCTCTTCCGTCGATTGGGAGATTTTTTCGAGGGCAGTCTTCAACCTGTCATACTCCGCCACCGGAACGCGGCGGGCCGTGACGGCGAGCGACCGGTCCAGCCGGATCGTGTCGCCGGATTGTGTATATGTGGCATTATATTTTATCCAGGGGGTTTCGACCGCGACGGGTTTCGGCAGAAACTTGACGCGGAACCCCTCCGGCAGCCGCACGTCGATCGCATCGGTGCGCAGCGAGGTCGTTCCGTAGGAAATGTCGTAGGTGCGCGACGCGAGGCCCACCTCGGGGAACCGCAGCCGCAGCGCCGGGATCTCGAAGATCATGTACCGGCCCGACCGCGGGGCATACCGGTGCAACGCGTAGACCGAGCCCATCCGGAACGGCCGGGAGAAATCGAGCGGATCGGCATGCGTCGCCGTGGCGAGCGTGTAGTTGGGGCTGAGCGCCCCGATGCTGCTGCGGACCGACTGTTCGAACTCCTCGGGTTTGAGACCCCGGGTCCAGCCGCGCAGCGAGGCCTCGAACGAGCCGGTTGCGATGGTCTCCGTCACGATCTGCAGGGTGCCGTCGGGCGAAAGGACCAGGGTGCGGCTGGCCAGGGTTGCGTTGTCCTCGGGCGGGGGCAGGGGAACGTGATTGATCCGCCGCAACTGCGCGTTGTCGACCGAAACGTCGTGGTCGTCGCTGCGCAGCGCCGGATACCGGTAGTCCGAGGCGGTCGAGTCGAGGTAGAACACCCGGCCGTCCATGTGCACCTCGGTGATGCAGTGATTGTCGTCGAAGACGCCGATCTCCCGGATTGCCCTGCCCGCATCGTTCGTGCGCACGCCGACCGGGTAGGCCTCGATGCCCAGGCATCGGAGCATGGTTGCGAGCAGCATCCCCTTGTCGGTGCAGTCTCCGAACCGGTTCTTGAGGGTTTCTTCGGCGGCCCGGCCGACCTGGTTCGCCGCTAGGCTGCCCTTGACCGAGATATACCGGATGTCCTGCTGGCAGAACCGGTACAGGCGCGCGATCTTCTCGTGAACGTCCCGTGCACCTTCCGTCAGTTTCTCCACCTGGCGCTTCACCGCGTCGGTGACGACGAACCGCTTCTCGAACATCGGGGTGAGCTTGTTCCAGAGATAGGTGCGGTCTTTCTGAAGGCTGAACGCCACATTCGGCACGATCTCGCGCCAGGGGGGCATCATCGGCTCGGGAACCACGGGCGGCATCTGCGTGAAATGCCACCGGTAGACCGTCTCTTCCCCCTCGTCGCGCACGGCCGGCTGGGCCTTTTCCGGGGAACAGCGGAACGCGGCGTGGTGGAGGGGCGTTCCCTTCGGAACCCGCACCGTGAGCAGCGACTCGACGACCGGGTTGGTATCCTGGAAGAACGAGCGGCCCTCGAAGAGCTTCGGATCGAACGGGTTGAACTCCTCGGTTTCGTAGGCATAGTCGATCAAACTGCCCACTTCGGCGCCGGGGATGGTGAACGATATCGTCTGATATGGATTGTAATACTCGCCGCCCGAACTTGCCTTGGTGATCTTGATCTGGTCGGGGGTGATGGAGTGTACCGCCCCGTCCGGCGTCAGGCAGCGGGCATGCAGCAGCCGCACGCGTTCCCGGTTCGGGTCGAACCCGATGCCGGCCTCGGCGGCGCCGAGGGCTTCCTCCTTGGCCAGCAGCAGGGTCTGGCGGACCCGGGTGCGGTTCGTGCCGTCCGGCAGCAGGCGATACTCGAGCTCGTCGAGCACCGTCACCGAGGGGGCGTCTGGATGCCTCTCGAGCATCTCGCGACCGCGGCCCAGGAGCGGCAGCAGATCGGCCGCCTCGGTCGCGAGGACGGCATTCTCGCCGCCGCGCGCCGTGAAACTCACCTCGCGCACGGCGGTGCGGGGCAGCGACAACGTCTGGCTGCCGGTGCGCAGTTCGAAGACCGTGCCGTCGAACCGGACCTCGTCGGCTTCGGCGACGTTTCCGTCGGCGAGGGAGAGGCGGGCCGCCGAAAGCCGCGGGGATGCGGCCGGCAGGGTGAGCGCGGCCAGGGCGAGCCCGAAAACCATCACGCGTGATCGAGTGTTCATGAGACGCTCCAACGGAGAGGCTGGCCGGTTCCCCGGCTGATGCATTCTACGCCAATTCCCCCCACATTTCGACCCTCATCCGCACCCCCACTGGGGACACGGAACATGATTCACCATGAGGAGACCGTTTTTACCACAGAGGGACAGAGAAACGGAGGCTGGATAAATCCTCTCCTCTACCTCTGTGTCTCCGTGGCTCTGTGGTGTGTTGCTTTCGATGAAACCAGCCCCCACGGGAGGGCGGGAAAACCGATCCGCAGATGTCGCAGATGACGCATACCCTTCGATGAGCTGAAATCCCCTGCCGGCTCAGGGGCGGAGGCCGCCGTCGAGGCGGGGCAGGGCGTGCAGCCAGCGTTTCAGGCGGGTCTCGAGGTCTACGAGGGTTTCGTCGAAAAACGCCCGGGCACGTTCGGGCGAGAAATCCGGCCGGCCCTTCGGATCGCCGCCATACAACAGCACCTCGCCGGGCGGCGGGAAGCACCAGAACCCCTCGTCGGGCTGGTAATCGTCGTTTTCGGGGGCATACTGCGCCGGAACGACGGTTTCGGGATGCAGCGCGACCATGGCCGCCGTTTCCTCGACGGCCGCGTGGCCGCCCAGTCCTCCATAGATCCGCTGCGCAACGGGCTCGGCAAGCTTCCACCAGTGGATGACGCACAAGGCCGTCTCGCGTTCGCGCACCAGGCGACGGACGACTCCCTGAAGCGGCGGCCGGTTCCCGCCGTGGCCGTTCACCACGACGATCGTGCGGAACCCGTGCCTGCGGAAGCCGCGCAGCGTCGTTTCGATGAACTCCCCCCACATCTCCTCGGGATAAAAGCTCCCCGGGGCCGTCTGGGCAAGCAGGTTCGTCAAGCCATACGAGAATGGCGGCGCACACAAGCCGCCGAGGCGGCGTGCGAGCTCGATCGCGACGCCTTCGGCGCACAGCGTGTCGGTGCCGACCGGCAGATGCCGACCGTGGGCCTCGAGGGTGCCGACGGGAAAAAACAGCGGGCTGCCGGCAGCTATACATTGAGAGATATATGGCGTGGTGAGGCGGTCGAGACGGACCTCGGGGACGGTGGCGGAATGCGTGCGGGATGGCATGGACATGGCAAGGAGCTCCCTGATGCGGCTAGAGGATCAACCAGAAGGTGAAGATTCCGGCCAGAAGGGCGAGACGGAACGCGAGATTGAGCGGATCGGTCGGATCGACGCCGATCAGCCATTCGACCGTTTCACGCACGGCGTCCACTTCGAGCCAGAAGCAGAAGACGACGATGGCCGAGATGACAAGGCCGCCGAGCAGGAACGGATGATACAGCAGGTAGGTGCTGCCTCCGATGCCGAGAAAGGGGCTTCCCTGGGCGTGGAACAGCCGCTGGCCGATCCGCACCCGAGAGGCGAGGCCGGGGCGCAGCCGCAGCACGATGCCGTCCATGGTCTCGATCCGGCCGATCTGGGAGCGGTTCCAGGTGCCGCTCCAGAGGGGCGGCGGCACCGACGTCACCGAGGTGTCGAAGGCCGGCATCGATCGGATCGTCATCGTGTCCGTGGCCAGCATCGCGAAAATGATGCCGAAGACGATGATCGAGATGAGCTGGGATACGGCAAAAGCGGCGCCGGCCGGCGTCGGAGGCGGCTCGTCCTCGGGCAGGTTGAACTGCTTCGGCGGGGCCTCGGGTTCGCGCCGCGGCGGGTTGTCCCAGTTCATCGGGTCATACTGCTGTTTGCTCATGTAATCACTCTCGCCCCTCAGAGTGTAACGCATCCGCCCGTCTGTCTGCCACCCATCCGCCTGATCCTCTCTTGATTCCGGTCCGGGCGCGGGATATACTCTCCCCGGCCCGGATGTATTGCCCGGGCCGTTTTTTTGAATCCCAGGCTCCCGTGCGTCGGAGCCGCTCGTTCCAGCAAAGGTGGCATGTGAAAACGACCAGATCCGGTTTGACCGAACAACAGGTTCTCGAAAGCCGTCGCAGACACGGCGCGAACGTCATGACCCCGCCCGAGCGGGATCCCTGGTGGAAACTCTGGCTCGAGAAGTTCGACGACCCGATCATCCGCATTTTGATGATCGCGGCGGGCATCGCGATCGTCGTCGGCCTCGTCGACGGCACCTACCTCGAGGGAATTGGTATTCTTATTGCTATATTTCTTGCGACGACCCTCGCCTTCATCAACGAATTCAAGGCGGGCCGCGAGTTCGATATCCTGAACCAGACCTCCGAGGAAGTGGCCGTGAAGGTGATCCGCGACGGCGGCTTTCGGACGGTGCCGCGGAAGGACATCGTCGTCGACGATCTCGTGCTGCTCGAGGCGGGCGACGAGGTGCCGGCCGACGGCATCCTGCTGGAAGCGGTCTCGCTGCAGATCGACGAGGCCCGCCTGACCGGTGAGTCCGTGCCCGTCACGAAGCGCACGATCGAGACCGGAGAGCCGGCCGCCCGCGAGTCGGAGGCCCTTTCCGAAGCCTACGAACCGTTCCGGGTTCTGCGCAGCACCATGGTGGCGGATGGCCGCGGCCTGATGCAGGCGACCTCGGTCGGCGACGGAACTGAGATCGGCCGCACGGCCCGTGCCGCTGCCGAGGAGACCGGCGAGGAAACGCCTCTCAACAGGCAGCTCGAGCGGCTCAGCAAGGTGATCGGCGTCATCGGGTTCGGTGTCGCCGCCCTGACGTTCGCCGCCCTGATCGGCCGCGACTTCCTCGCCGGCGAACTGCCCCTGACCTGGCAACAATGGGTGTTTGCGCTGCTGCTCGGGGGCAGCGTCATGGCAAGCCTCGTGCGCATCTGGATCCCGATCGTCGGGGATGCGTATCACCTGGCCGGCCGCCCCTTCGAACCCCCGAGCCTCCTGAAGGAAGAGGGCATGCTCGCCTGGCTGAAAACCTTCGGCCTGGGCCTGGCGATGTTCGCCGTCGGCCTGGTTCCGTTGTATCTGCTGGGGCTGATTCCGGCGGCTCCCGCCCAGTGGCTGCCTCTGCACGCGGTCGAGGAGTTCCTGCACTTCTTCATGATCGCCGTCACGATCGTCGTCGTCGCCGTGCCCGAGGGGCTCGCGATGAGCGTCACCCTCAGCCTCGCCTACAGCATGCGCCGCATGACGGCCGCCAACAATCTCGTCCGCCGCATGCACGCCTGCGAGACGATCGGCGCCGCCACCGTGATCTGCAGCGACAAGACCGGCACTCTGACCCAGAACCGCATGACCGTCGGCGGCCTCCATGCCCCCTGGCTGGCCGACGGGGCCGGCGTGAAGAAGGGGCTCCCCTCGAAGCCCGAGAAGCTGTTCGCCGAAGCCATCGCCGTCAACAGCACGGCGAACCTCGATATGAGCGATCCCGCGAAGCCCGTCACGATCGGAAACCCGACTGAAGGCGCCCTGTTGTCCTGGCTCGCCGGAAACGGCTGTGAGTATCTGCGGCTGCGCGAGGCGTTCAAACTCGAATACCAGTGGACCTTCTCGACCGAACGCAAGTTCATGGCGACGCTCGGTGTTTCCGGCATCGACGGGGCAACCGTGCTCTATGTGAAAGGCGCTCCCGAAATCATCCTGGAGCGGAGCGAACGGCTGCTCACGCCGACCGGCATCGTGCCGATCAATTCCCATCGCGGTTCCATCCAGACGCGGCTGAAGGAGCAACAGGCGCGAGGCATGCGTACCCTGGCGATCGCGGCTCGCCCCGGCCTCCCGGCCTCTTCCGAACGCAAGCTCCAGACCCTGGCCGTCGATCTGGTCTGGCTCGGCTTCGTCTCGATCTCGGATCCGATCCGGCCCGAAGTGCCCGGCGCCCTGAATGCCTGCCGGGAAGCCGGGGTCCGCGTGAAGATCATCACCGGCGACACCTCGGCCACGGCCCTCGAAATCGCCCGCCAGGCCGGCTTGTTCGAGGGCGAGCCGCCTGCCGGAGCCCACATGACCGGCCCCGAATTCGCGGCCCTCGACCCCGTCCGGGCTGCCCGCGCCGTCGAGCCCCTGCTGGTGCTTTCCCGGGCCCGGCCGGCCGACAAGATGCGCGCCGTCAAACTTCTTCAGCAGAACAGCCACGTCGTCGCCGTCACGGGCGACGGCACGAACGACGCACCCGCCCTCAACCACGCGAACGTCGGCCTCGCGATGGGCATGACCGGCACCGCTGTCGCGAAGGAGGCGAGCGACATCATCCTGCTCGATGACTCGTTCCCCAGCGTCGTGAACGGGATCATGTGGGGCCGGTCGCTGTACGGCAATATCCAGCGGTTCGTCCTGTTCCAGCTCACGATCAACATCGTTGCCCTCGGCATCGCCTTTTTCGGGCCGTTCATCGGCACCAAGCTGCCGCTCACCGTCATCCAGATGCTGTGGGTCAACCTGATCATGGACACCTTCGCCGCGCTGGCCCTTGCGACCGAACCGCCGCACCGCAGCGTCATGAAGGTGCCGCCCCGCAAACCCGAGGATTTCATCGTGACGAGCGTCATGGCCCGCCAGATCTTCGGTGTGGGCGGTATTTTTCTCGTTGCTCTTCTCGGGCTGCTGATCTATATGCAGGGCGATGGAATGACCCCGCGCGAGCTGACCGTCTTCTTCTCGGTGTTCATCCTGCTCCAGTTCTGGAACCTGTTCAATGCCCGCTGTCTCGGCCTCGACCAGTCGGCGTTCCGGGGCCTCCGGAACAACCGGGCGTTCGTTTTCATCGCCGTCGCCATCCTGATCGGTCAGATCCTGATCGTCCAGTTCGGCGGCTCGATCTTCCGCACCGTGCCGCTCTCCGCGCTCGACTGGCTGCTCATCCTCGCCGTGACCTCCCCGGTTCTGATCGTCGGAGAGCTGATCCGCTGGTACCACCGCTCCAGCCGCTCCGCCCCCCGCCCTCCTGCCGGCGGCGGCCTCCCCGCCGACCCCTACGCCTCCGCCTGATTGCCGGTAAGCCCCTAAGAGACGCACCACAGAGATACTCCGTTGAAATTTCCCTCGGATTCAAGAACGCATCCGCAGATGGAGGGCAGATGAACGCAGATGAAAAACCAGAGAGGAACGAACGCCTGGCCCCCCCTTGTATCCAGTATGCGCCGCAAACTCCATGGTTGAAGACGCTCAGGATTTCATCTGCGTCATCTGTGTCATCTGTGGATCGGTTCTTTTGACGAAACCCACATACCAGGCACCGAGGCACAGAGGGTGAAGAATGGTTCTTTCTCTGTGCCTCGCTGGCTGCGCCCCTGTATCGTAGGGGCGGATCGTGATCCGCCCGCCCCAGACCGCCTCGGTGACATCGATGGAATGCAAATGCACGTAGGGGCGGGTTTGAAACCCGCCCCTGAAAAACAGATATATTCAAAAAATTGATTTAGCTATAATTCAATTCTCTGTGCCTCTGTGTCTCCGTGGTTCGTTTTTCCCGGCCCGGTCAGGCGGCGGCCTGGCGGGCTTCGGCGGCGCGCAGGTCGATATCCCCGCCGCTGACGTCGAACAACTGGTGCTGGACCCAGTCCTGGACCAGCTCCAGACCGTTGGGCAGATCGAGCAGCTTGATGCGCGAACCGAGAAGGTCTTTGTACTGATCCTTGATCTCCTGGATCATCCGGATCCGGAACTCGGCGTCGGTTTTGGAATTATAGAGAGGGGTATCGGGCAGTACCATCGCGTGACCTCCTGATGGAATGCAATTTTTGGAATCCACCAGAGGTATCGGCACCGATCACCCTTTCCCGAAGCTGGGAAGGAGAACGAACCACAGAGACACCGAGGCACAGAGATGAAGATTGTTTCGCCACGAAGACACGAAGGCACAAAGGATAAACGGAATACTGGATCACGAGGGACGGTTTACCCACAGAGAAACGGTCACACCCCACCGTAGGGGCGGGTTTCAAACCCGCCCGAGGAATGTCAACCGCTATTGAAGCATTTGTGGATGCCGGACACAGAGGGAAAGCCAGCCTCCCCGGAATGAAAACATCCTCCTCTGTGTCTCCGTGCCTGGTATGTTGAAATCGTAATATAGTATTACCAAATTATTGCGCATGCCTC
>ENA-UOWO01008046-UOWO01008046.1-activated-sludge-metagenome-genome-assembly--contig:-NODE-8046-length-10225-cov-5.617994_pt1 | contig 10225 bp, 9 predicted proteins | sample MGYA00238148_ERZ761564 | MGnify/ENA primary metagenome ERZ761564 (study PRJEB28885, sample SAMN05720194) | activated sludge metagenome | isolation source: Anaerobic digester | place: USA...
AAAGAATAATTTTGCAAAACAACAGCTAGACTTGCTCTAGCTGTTGTTGTTTTTGAGTCTATGTTTTTAAACCAGTATAAATTTCATGTCAGATTAATTGAGTTTGATTAGAAAGTTTATAGCGTTTTAAATACTGCATCTTGAGTTCTACTGTTTTTCAATTGAATTGGAAAAGGATTGCAGAAAATTTTGCTTGCCGCTATCTAACAAGAGTATAGGCCATGACAAAATCGGAACTTATCGAATATATCTCTGAAAAACAAAATCAATTGCCTGTGAAAGATGTGGAGCTTGCTGTAAAGCTCCTCCTCGATTTCATGTCTGATATTTTGGCTGCTGGCGAGCGTATTGAAATACGTGGCTTTGGTAGCTTCTCTCTTCATTATCGTGCCCCGCGTACAGGACGCAATCCTAAAACCGGAGAGTCTGTGACTCTTGAGGGTAAATATGTGCCTCATTTTAAGCCAGGCAAAGAGATGCGTGATCGTGTGAATGAGAGTATTCAAAACGCCTAGTTTGGTCTTTTGCTTGATGTCAAAAATATTAGATAAGATTTTAGAAATAGCTTAATGTGTTGAAGTCCCTTTCGTGCGGTGTTCCCGCCTAGATGAGTAATACGCATGGATGGCAATAATATTTTTTTTGCCATTTTCCTCGACAAATCAAAATCTTCAAAATACAAAAAATACTCTGGCGAAAAGCCGCCTAAATTTTTCAATATTTTGGTTCTGCACAGCATAAAACAACCGCTGGCGAGTTCAATCTCAAGGGGGTCGCTTGTCGGTAGTTTATCCCTATATGTATACCAATCTAATTGTCGTTTAAAAACTTTATTCAATAACGGGCTATTTATACCCCTTAAGAAAATTATGAGCGGATTGGGCATGCGTTTGGCTAGATATTCGTTTTCGCCATGATTATTGATTGCGTGGGGGGCCACCAAGTCTACATCTTGATGCCGCATTAAAAATGTAATGCCCTCGTTTAAACTAAGTAAATCTAATTTCACATCTGGATTTAAAATGAGGTGAAATTCAGAATTGGAGTTGTGAATGGCTAAATTATTGGCGCGACCATAACCGATATTTCCATGTCCATTAATAATTTCAATATCGCTGAAAAGGCTTTGGGCGAGTGCTGCTGACTGTTGAAATGAGTCAGGCGTAGTGGGGTGGTTGTTAATTAAATAAAAAGTGCAGTTGTTTAGGCTGTTCTGTTTTAGGGCTTCCTGAATGGCATTATGTAACGATTTTATTGTGGTGGCTAAAACATCATAACCAGTGTCATAAATCACGCAGCTTACACTTAATGTTGTAGCTTCAATTATATGTTCGTTCATCTATTTGGTTTGTTTATTGGTTTTGAGTTGAACGACATTGGTGTGACGAATATAGTGCAGTAGGTCTTCAGTGCCAGTCGATCCGTTGAATCCAATAAATGGTTGTTTTAAGGCATTAAAGATTTCTTTGTGACTAAATGTTTCGATATACTTTTGAAGGAGTGCCAAATAAGACTCCAGCTCAAACATGGGTATTGCTTGTTCATGAGCACGCATAATGCGTGCGTGTTCTGTGCCTTCGCAGTTGTCGCCAACCAATAGCTCTTCATAGAGTTTCTCGCCCGGCCTTAATCCTGTAAATTTTATTTCTATATCACCATCAGGATTTGTTTCTGATTTAATCGTATGGCCTGATAAAAACACCATTTCAGTGGCGAGGTCAACAATCTTAACGGGTTCGCCCATTTCCAATACAAATACATCGCCCCCTTTTGCCATGGCTCCCGCTTGAATAACTAACTGCGCAGCTTCGCTAATGGTCATAAAGTAACGAGTGATGTCTGGATGAGTAACTGTTATTGGGCCACCTTTTTTAATTTGTTCACGAAACTTGGGGACAACACTGCCAGAAGTGTCTAATACGTTGCCAAAACGTACCATGCTAAATGTAGTGCTGTGATCCTGTGTTGCGAGAGCTTGTAGGGTCAGCTCCGCTAAACGCTTGGTTGCCCCCATTACATTGGTGGGGCGCACAGCTTTGTCCGATGAGATTAATACAAAGTTTTCTACCTTTGCGGCTATAGCTGCTCTAGCAGTTTTATAAGTGCCAAATAAATTATTGTTGGTTCCCTCTAAAATATTATATTCCACTAATGGTACATGTTTATATGCCGCCGCATGGTAGAGCGTAGTGACTTGAAATGATTTCATAACATTTTCAAGTAAGGCTTCATTATTAATGGAACCGAGAATGGGGTATATTTTTACGGAATCATCTTTAATAAGCGCAGAAAGCTCGTCATTTATTTGATAAAGGTTAAATTCGCAGCGTTCAAATAATATGATGGCTGTTGGTTTTAAGGCGAGGACTTGGCGGCAAATTTCAGAGCCGATTGACCCGCCTGCACCCGTAACCATCACCACTTTTTGAGTGATGTTAATTTCTAGCAAAGATTTGGCGGGTGCAACAGGTTCGCGGCCCAGTAATTCTTCGATTTGAATCGAGCGAAATTCATCGACTTGCGCAACACCATTAATTAAATCATTAAGCGGTGGAATCGCTTGTACTTGCACAGATAACTTTTCTAGCCTGCGAACAATATTGACAGTTTGTTGCTGTGATGATGTATCCAGTGCTAATAATATTTTGCTGACTTTATGCTTTTTGATCAAATTGGGTAAGTCATTCGGGCTGTAGACTTTAATGCCGCGTAAATTACTTTTGTGTAGTTTTTCATTGTCATCGACAAAGGCTACGGCTTTGTATTGAACACTTTTATTAAGTTGAGATGCTAAATAATGACCGGATTCGCCAGCACCATAAATAATAATATTAGCATTGCCCTTAGGCGTAAAAAATTGCAGCAGACTGCGAAACATCAAGCGCGGTAAACCAATTAAGAACAGTGCGATAAAAGAGTAAATAACAGGTACTGACCGTGGTAAAAATGCATGGAGATAAAAGCCGGCTGCAATCATCGCAAAGCTCGAGGCAATAATACCTATTAAAATTGTTCCAATCGCCTGTGGTGGAATATAGCGCAATATGGCGCGATACAGTCCCATGCGGATAAAGAGCGCGATAGAAATAACAATTGTTGTTAATAAGCAGAGAATTTCATTAATACTGAAGTGAAACTCTAGTTGGCTCAAGCGTAGGACATAGGCCAAATAAAAGGCGGTTGAAATGGCCAGAATGTCATAGGTAACGCTAATGGCGCGTTTTACGGGGCGAGGTGCATTCAGAAATTTAGCGAGCAAGCTATTCATATGAGCATCTTCTTTGGGGCTTGGTGTTGCCTGTGAACTGCATCATTGTGCTAGTTGTGGTCGTGTTTGCCAGCGCCGATTATAAAGCACTGTAATATCAAAGGTAATAAAGAAATTGTAGTAATGAGTAATGCGTGCTGTTGATAGTGCTGGGCTGCAAGTGCAAGGGGCAATAGCCAGCCTATATTAATAAGAGAATAGCGACTAGTGACTTTGCTATGGGAGCTAAGTTTACGCGCCAAGATTTGGTAATTGTGGCTGCGATGAGCTTGATACCATTTTTGCCCTGTAGCTAAACGATAGGATAGGGTCCAGGTTGCATCTACCACGAATGCTGCCAGTAAAATAACGACCGAATAAAAGGTGATGAATTTTGCATTAATCATATAAAAACATAGGCAGCCAATGAGTGCGCCTAAAAAAGTACTACCAATATCCCCCATAAAAATACGTGCGGGTTGCCAGTTGAGCATTAAAAAACCAGCGATAGGTGCTGTGCTAAGTATAAGCAGGTAATTTAAGTCGATATCGCTGGCTTGATATGCAAACAGTGAGAGTGCCGCGAGTACAAATAGGCTTTCGCTTGCTGCTATACCATCAATTCCATCCATAAAATTAAACAAATTGATTAGCCAAGTAAGGCTCAAACTTAAAATTAATCCACCGCTTACCAGTATCCATAAGGGCTGCGCAAATAGAGAGTTGAGATTGCCAAGAGCAAGCAGCGAACTCAAAAAATATAATATGAAGCGAACTCGCTGGCTCAGATTTATTACATCATCTAATAATCCCGTTATGGCAACAATCAGTGCGGGGGCGAGAATAAAAATTAAAATAGCCGCAGTAGATTCTTTATTAATAAACACAGCATAACCTGCTATAAGCATGCTGATGAGTATTACAAAACTTAGCCCCCCAATTCTCGGTGTAGCTTGGGTATGGGAGCTGCGATGATTAGCAATATCGAGCAACTGTTTTTTGTGTGCGTAATGAATCAAGCCTTGCGTTAATAGGTAGCCGCAGGCAAATAAAAGAATGAATAAGCCGATAAGCATGCCCATTAGGTAACAGGGCTCCAGTCTAGGAATGATCGAGTTTTGGTGATATCTACCTGTAAATTACCGGTCAAACGCTCACTTACCTGCGGTTTATATTTTTTTAGCACAGCGAATACCCAGTTAGGCATTTTGAAAAACCTTAGTTGTCTATTTTGATATTTAGCGAGTAACTCAACGATTTCTTTTGTGTTGCGTGAAATTCCATCGCTCACTAAAAAAATTTGATTGGCTGCATGTGGGTGCGCAACTGTTAAAGAAATAAGTGCACACAAGTTTTCAATCGAAACTAAATCGCGCTGATTGTTTAGGTTCGCAAAAGGTAAGGGTAGGCCCAAGCGGATGAGCTTTTCTAATGATTTTAAATTGCCTTTGTTGTTGGAGCCATAAACTAAAGGTGGGCGAATAATCACTAGCTCTGTTGGAGTATTTGCAAAGTATCTTTTTAGGATAAGTTCGCTGGCTAATTTTGATCGTCCATAGTCATCGTCGGGTTGAGGTGTCTCATCCGCAGTGAAAGGGGCGCGATCTTGGGTGCTATCGCCATTGACCTTAATACTGCTTATATAGATAACTCGCGCAACCTTCGCAGCAAGAGCCAGTTTTGCAACGCGCTCGCTCAGCGCGAGGTTATCGCGATCAAGATCGGCTGCGGTGGCATTGCTGTGCGCTCTAGCGGCTAAATGGATGAGGCAGTCAACTTGGCTTAGATCGCTGATTAATTGTTCATCGCTGACTGAAAAACTGAGTGCTTTATTGCCGATGGTTGATGGCGAGCGTGTCAGAGTGATTATGTCTGCCTTTAGCTGCTCTTGTAGATAGGGGCAAAGCTGTGGCCCAATAAAACCATTGGCACCGGTAACTGCAATTCTCATGCTGAGCTCAGGGGGTTATTGCGAGAAAATGATTATCCCTGCTTGATTGGGCTAGATGCAACTGGTAAAGTGCGCGCCTTCGTAATAGGACTATAGCTCAGTTGGTTAGAGCACCACCTTGACATGGTGGGGGTCTCCGGTTCGAGTCCGGATAGTCCTACCACTTTTTAAAAGTGCAAATTTCCCAAAAGCCCGCTAATTGCGGGCTTTTTTGTTTCTAAGCCCGCCAAATCTCCCCTGAATTTTCTACTTGCCCCTTGATATTTGCCCTATTTGCCCCACTTTGTGTACATAGGTTTTTAGTACCATGCTAAAAGTGCGTGGCTAAAAATTGTTCACTGCTATTGTGCATTTCATTCGTATCAGGAGTTCCATTATGACCATAGATGCTCGCAAAGAAACACGCGGCTTTCAAACTGAAGCTAAACAACTGTTGCATTTGATGATTCACTCACTCTATTCAAATCGTGAAATATTTTTACGTGAGTTGGTATCGAATGCATCGGATGCTGCAGATAAATTGCGCTTTGAAGCTGTATCTAATGGCGACTTATACGAAGGCGATGCCGAGTTAAAGATTCGTGTGAGCTTTGATAAAGATGCTAAAACCATCACCATCAGCGATAACGGCATAGGTATGACGCGCGATGAGGTGATTGAAAACTTGGGTACTATCGCTAAATCTGGCACTGCGAGCTTTATGCAAAAATTAAGTGGCGATCAGAAAAAAGATGCGCAGCTTATTGGCCAATTTGGTGTGGGTTTTTATTCGGCGTTTATTGTGGCCGATAAAGTGGTGGTCACCACTCGTCGTGCTGGTGCTCCAGTTAACGAAGCTGTGCGTTGGGAATGTTCTGGCGATGCAGAATTTGTGGTAGAAACTGTAGAAAAAGCTCAACGCGGTATGACCGTTGAATTGCATTTAAAAGACGATGCTTTGGAGTTTGCCGATAATTGGCGCTTGCGCACTATTATCAAAAAATATTCAGACCATATTGCCATCCCCGTTGTTATGCAAAAACAAACTCCTGTGGATGAAGAGGCAAAAGAGTCTGAAGATGAAGTTATTAACACAGCAACTGCGCTTTGGACTCGTTCACGCAGTGATGTTACCGATGAAGAGTACAAAGAATTCTATAAGCATGTAAGCCATGACTATGCGGAGCCATTAACCTGGAGCCACAACCGTGTAGAAGGTAATTTGGACTACACCAGCCTACTGTATTTGCCTTCACGCGCGCCCTTTGATTTATACAATCGCGATGCTTCACGTGGTTTGAAATTGTACGTTCAGCGCACGTTTATTATGGATGACGCTGAGCAATTCTTGCCCTTGTATTTGCGTTTCATTAAAGGCGTTGTTGACTCCAACGATTTGTCATTAAACGTGTCGCGCGAAATTTTACAGAAAGACCCTAATATCGACAGCATGCGTGGCGCTTTAACCAAACGTGTATTGGATATGTTGGCGAAACTCGCGAAAGGCGAGCCAGAGAATTACAACAATTTCTGGAAAGAGTTTGGTCAAGTCTTAAAAGAAGGTCCCGCAGAAGATTTTGCTAACCGTGAAAAAATTGCCAAGTTGTTGCGCTTTGCTACCACTCACACAGAGACTGCAGAACAAAATCAATCTTTGGAAGATTATGTTGCGCGCATGAAAGAAGGGCAGGAGAAGATTTATTACATCGCCGCCGAAAACTTTAATACCGCAAAAAATAGCCCGCACCTCGAAGTCTTCCGTAAAAAAGGCATTGAAGTATTGCTGCTGACAGATCGTGTAGACGAATGGCTCATGAGCCATCTCTCCGAGTTTGATGGCAAGTCTTTGCAAGATGTCGGTAAAGGCGAGTTGGATTTAGGTAAGCTCGATACCGAAGAAGAAAAACAAGCGAAAGAAAAAGTAGCGGAGCAATTAAAGCCGCTGCTTGAGCGTGTAAAAGCCGCATTGACTGAGCAAGTTGCTGAAGTGCGCATCACTGATCGCTTAACCGATTCGCCTGCGTGTGTGGTGGTTGCTGAGCATGATATGGGGGCACAAATGCGCCGCATTCTTGAACAGGCTGGGCAAAAGCTGCCGGATTCAAAACCTATTTTGGAATTGAACCCTGAGCATCCTTTGGTGAAAAAACTAGAACAGGAAACGAGCGAGTCACGCTTTGGTGATTTGGCACATATTCTGTTCGATCAAGCTAATTTGGCAGAAGGCGCGCAACTGCAAGATCCTGCAGCATACGTGCTGCGTTTGAATAAGTTGTTGTTAGAGTTAAGCAACTGAGTCGAGAGTGAATTAACTAAAGCTTGAATTAACGGAGTACAAGTAAAGAATACTATTAATTTCAAAACTCGCCGTTAATACTTCCCTGTAGGCTCGGACGCGGCATCCATGCCGAATACGGTTTTGAATCAAATAGTATCCTTTACTTCACGTTAATCAATAAGTACTAGGTTTTAAAGTGTAATTACTGAAAGGCCTTGGCTATACTCTAGCCAAGGCCTTTTCTTTATTGGGGATAATTATGGAATTCAAACAGGTTACGCTGGGTGCTAAAAAAAGCATCGCGCTAATTGCGCACGATAATAAAAAGCAAGATATGGTCGCTTGGTGTCAAGAACATAAAACCGAGTTGGCAAATCATAAGCTCTATGCCACTGGCACTACGGGTATGCTGATTGAAAAAGAAGCGGGCTTGCAGATTACTAAACTTATCAGCGGCCCTTTAGGTGGTGATCAGCAAGTGGGGTCTTTGATTTCTGAAGGTGCTGTAGATGTATTAATTTTCTTTTGGGATCCCTTTGAACCCATGCCACATGATCCCGATGTAAAAGCACTTTTGCGCATTGCGGCAGTTTGGAATATTCCTATTGCCTGTAATCACAGTTCGGCGGATTTTTTAATCGCTTCGCCCTTGTTTAATTCTGCTTCGTTGCGAGATGTACCCGATTATGCGGCGTACTTGACTAAGCGCTCGGTGAGTTTCTAATGATATTTTTCAATTCGATTGAACAGATGAATCAACACGCTAAATGCTTATTTAATTTGGCCGAGGTTGAAGCTGCATTGGATAGGGTAGTGCAACAATTAACACAAGATTTTGCGGATAAACAGCCGGTAGTCTTAGGGGTTATGCGCGGTGCCTTGCCGATGATGGGTTATGTAATCCCAAGGCTTGGGTTTTATCTTGAAGTGGATTATGTGCATGCAACTCGCTACCAAGAAAAACTCACAACGGGCGAATTGTTGTGGTTGCATGAACCCCATGTTGATTTGCAAAATCGCAACGTTTTGTTGGTAGATGATATTTTAGATCGTGGCATCACCCTCAAAGCGATTGCGGATAAATGTTACGCGCTAGGTGCCAAGGAAGTGAAAATTGCTGTTTTGTGTCAAAAACAAATAAGCAATTTTACGCCTGCAATTACTGCTGACTATACGGCTTTAATGGTGCCGGATGCTTATGTGTTTGGCTATGGCATGGATTACGAAGGTGGTTGGCGCAATGCACCAGGGATTTATGAATTAACGAGCCTATAAATTAACGAGCTATGAATTAATGAGTCTGAGAGTTAAAGATTTACTCTTCATCTTGAGGTGGTAATGCAGGTATTTCCACCGTGATTTTCAATCCACCGCCCGCTTTATTTTCAGCCCAAATTTTTCCGTAATGCAGCGTAACACTGCGGTGCGCAATGGCAAGCCCTAAACCATGGCCACCGCTTTCTCGATCGCGCGCAGAGTCTGTGCGAAAGAAGGGCTGGAAAATATCATTTAATAGCGCTTGCGGAACGCCAGTGCCTGAGTCGGCAATCACAACCACAAAAGCGTTTGCATCAGCCTTCCGCGTCAAACGAATATCTATATCGCCGGATTGAGGTGTGTAGTGAATAGCGTTGCGCAAAATATTTTCAAATACGCCTACCAACATATTGCCGTGGGTTGCCACCAAGGCTTCGTCATAGTGGCTATTGAATTTAATGCTAATACTTTTCTCGCTCGCCATTTGCTCGTAGTTTTCAACGATACTATTGAGCAATGCGACCAAATCTAAGGTGTCATCTAACTGCCAGCCCTGTTGCTCGTGCACGGGTAGAGAGAGAATCTCGGTAATAATATTGCCAAGATAATCTGCGGCTTGTTTTATTTTCTCCAACTCGTTATCAACCGTGCCGTGACTGCGCTGTTGGGCGAGTGCGAGTGCGAATTGCAAGCGAGCTAGCGGTGTACGTAATTCGTGGGACACATCCTTAATTAAACGTTTTTGTTCCAGCATTGCTTTTTCAAGTCTAGCCGTCATTTGGTCAAAGTTATGGCCGAGCGAAGCAATTTCATCTCGTCTACCACTGAAATGTTTGCTCACGCGCGCGCTCAAATCGCCTTTGGACACTTTTTGGATGGTTTCTTGTAAGCGTTTAATGCTGGAAGTGAAATGTCGCGCTAATAAAAAGCATGCACTGCCACTTACTAAAATAGATACGAGTAAGAGGGGCCAAATATTATTGATAAACAATTCCCAAATAATATCGCGATCAGGGCCCTCATCTCGGCCGTCAGAAATGGTGACCAATTTAATAACATCCCCATCGTTTAAGGTGATGTGGCGGCCGAAAAGTTTGCGGTTTCTATCTTGGATTTTGTCGTAGGGATGTTTTGGGTTGAGCTGTTCGGCCAACATCAATACACCGGGTGGAAGTGAGCGATTTAAAACATCTTGATTGTTGTCGTCGAGCGCAAAAATAAACGGCGATGACCAAGCGGGCAGAGCGCGTATATCTTTACGAATATCTGCCGCGTTGCGATTAATCACACTGCCAGCCATTTGAAAGAGCAAACGCTTAGCGGGTTCATCGTCGTGGGTGAGGTGGGAGCTTTGGAGGCTGCCGTCGGGGGTCATATCAAACCAATGTACGACCACATTGGTGCCGACGATGATGGTGGCGGTTATCAACCAAAATGTTAAAAATATTTTGAGGTATAACCGCGTCATACTGAACTATTTTTCTTCGTGCAAGGTGAGCATATAGCCTGCGCC
>ENA-UOWO01008047-UOWO01008047.1-activated-sludge-metagenome-genome-assembly--contig:-NODE-8047-length-10222-cov-5.902429_pt1 | contig 10222 bp, 10 predicted proteins | sample MGYA00238148_ERZ761564 | MGnify/ENA primary metagenome ERZ761564 (study PRJEB28885, sample SAMN05720194) | activated sludge metagenome | isolation source: Anaerobic digester | place: USA...
CTACACAACGTAGCACACTCTTTCCCTACACGACGCTCTTCCGATCTTCTCGGTGGCGGAGGTGCACGACGCCACGGCGATGGGCGAGATCATCCAGACCGAGAACCTCGGCTTCTGCGCCTTCGGCGAAGGCGGCGTGATCGCCGAGCGCGGCGACACCCGCATCGGCGGCCGCATACCGGTCAACCCCTCCGGCGGGTTGGAGTCCAAGGGCCATCCGGTCGGCGCGACGGGGCTGGGCCAGATCCATGAACTGGTCGCACAGCTGCGTGGCGAGGCGGGAGCCCGACAGGTCGAAGGAGCGCGCATCGCACTGGCCGAGAACGGCGGCGGGCTGCAGGGCATCGAGGAAGCCGCGGCCGTGGTCACGATCCTGTCGCGCTGAGCCGGCAGCTGCGGTTCATCAATTTCACTGGACATTCGATATGCAACTGACAGACAAGGTGGCGCTGGTCACCGGCGCCGCATCCGGGCTGGGTCTGGCCACGAGCCAGGCGCTGCTGGCCGCCGGCGCCAGGGTTCTGGCCGTGGACGTCGACGAGGCCCGCCTGCAGCAGCAGTTCGGCGCGTTCGGCGATCGGGCGCGCCATCGCGCGGTCGACGTGTCCGACGATCTCGCGGTCCAGGCGGCGGTCGCCGAGGCCACCGCCACCTGGGGCGCGTTGCACATCGCCGTCAACTGCGCCGGCATCCTGGGACCGAGCAAGACGCTGTCCAAAGGCCAGACCTTTCCTCCCGAGCTGTGGAACCGCGTCATCGGCATCAACCTGACCGGCACCTTCAACGTCGTGCGCCACGCCGCCCTGGCGATGACGGTCAACGAGCCCAGCGCCGAGGGCGAGCGCGGTGTCATCGTCAACACCGCCTCCGGCGCCGCCTGGCAAGGCCAGATGGGGCAGGCGGCCTACAGCGCGAGCAAGGCCGGCGTCATTGGCCTGACGCTGCCCGCGGCACGCGACCTGGCCGCGCACGGCATCCGCGTGCTGGCCATCGCGCCCGGGCTGTTCGAGACCGGCATGTCCGCCGGTATGCCGACGAAGGTGTCGCAGCACCTGATCGACCAGACCATCCTGTTCCCGGCGCGCATGGGGCGGCCGGAGGAGTTCGCCGGGCTGGTCAGGCACATCGTGGAAAACGCTTACCTGAACGCGACGACGATCAGCATCGACGCGGGCACGCGCGTGGGCACGCGCTGAAGACCCACCCAGGCAGACCCGAGATGCAAACCGGCAAGCAAAGCGAGCAGCAGCGATGAGCGCGCAGGCCCCAGCTGCGGCTTCCCGCCCCCCGATGCAGGCGTTGAACGTGCGCCTGCAGTTCGGCGGCGTCGTGGCGTTGAACAACGTCTCGCTGGAAATCCGCGACGACGAGCTGCTGGCCATCATCGGCCCGAACGGCGCCGGCAAGTCGTCGCTGATGAACTGCCTAAGCGGCTTCTACCGGCCCTCGGCGGGGCAGGTGCTGCTCGGCGGCAGCGACATCCGCGCTCTGCCGGTGCACCGCATCGCGCAGATGGGCCTAGCCCGCACCTTCCAGGGCACGCACATCTTCTCGGGCATGACCGTCGTCGAGAACCTGATGGTAGGACGCCACATCCACATGCGTTCGTCACTGGCGCAGGCCTTCGTCTATTTCGGTGCGGCGCGGCGCGAGGAGATCGAACACCGCGAGAAGGTCGAGGAGATCATCGAACTGCTGGAGATCGAGTCGATACGCCACCAGCCCGTGGGCAGCCTGGGCTACGGCCTGCGCAAACGCGTCGACCTCGGGCGCGCGCTGGCGCAGGACCCGAAGATCCTGTTGATGGACGAGCCGATGGCCGGCATGAACTCCGAGGAGAAGGAGGACATGGCGCGCTTCATCCTCGACGTGCGCGAGGCGGCGCGCATTCCGGTGGTGCTGGTCGAACACGACATGGGCGTGGTCATGGACCTGGCTGACCGCATCGCCGTGCTCGACTTCGGCGCCAAGATCGCCGAAGGCACGCCGCAGCAGATGCAGCGCGACCCGGCGGTGCTGAAGGCCTACCTGGGGGAGGGCGATCGATGAAGCTGACGACCCTGCCGCAAATCCTGCAGGAGCGGGCCGAGCAGACGCCGCAGCGCCTGTCGCAGCGGCACAAACATCGGGGCATCTGGCGCGAGTACAGCTTTGCGCAGGTGCGCGACCAGGTCAGGTCTCTGGCGTTGGGGCTGCACCGGCTGGGGGTCGAGCGCGGGCAGACGGTGGCGGTCATCGGCGAGAACGAGCCCGAGCATTTTTGGGCCGAACTGGCGGCGCAGGCCCTGGGCTGCAAGGTCGTGTCGATGTATCCCGACCTGACGGCCGACGAGACGCAGTACCTGCTCGAGGACAGCGAGGCCGTCTGCCTGTTCGCCCAGGACCAGGAGCAGGTCGACAAGGGGCTAGCCGTGCTGCCGCGCCTGCCGCTGCTGCAGCACATCGTCTACTGGGACGCCACCGGCATGTGGTCGTACAAGCAGCCGTCGTTGTGCACCTTCGAGGCCGTGCAGGCACAGGGTACGGAACTGCATCACAACGAGCCCGGGCGCTTCGGGCAGCTGCTGGATGCCGGCTCGCCGGACGACATCGCCGTGCTGTCCTACACCTCGGGCACCACCGGCAAGCCCAAGGGCGTGATCCTCACGCACAAGTACCTGCTGGACAACGCCCATCGGCTGATCAGCTCGACCGGCGCCACGCCGGGCATGGAGTACCTCAGCTACATCGCGCCGGCCTGGGCCACCGAGCAGATGTTCGGCATCACCATGGGGCTGTGCCTGCCGCTGGTGGTGAACTTCCCCGAAGGGCCGGAGCAGGTGCTGTCGAGCATCCGCGAGCTGGCGGTCGAGGCCATGACCTTCGCGCCGCGCCAGTGGGAAAGCATGGCCTCCTCGGTGCAGGCGCACATGCTGGATGCGGGGCCACTGCGCCGCCGCATCTATGAATGGGGCCTGCGCATCGGCCACTCGGTCAACGTCGGCCGTCTCGACGGCAAGCCGGTGCCGCTGCGGCATCGGCTGCTGTTTCCGCTGGCCGAAGCCGTCGTGCTGCGCCCGCTGCGCGACCAGCTGGGCTTGACGCGGGTGCGCATCGCCGCCTGCGGCGGCGCCACCATGGCGCCCGACGTGTTCCGCATGTTCCACGCGATCGGCGTGCCGCTGCGCAACATCTACGGTTCGACCGAAACCGGACTGCTGACCTGCCACCAGGGCGAGCGTTTCGACCTGGAAACCGTCGGCCACTGGATGGAATCGCTGCCGGCGCTGAATGCGCCGCTGCAGTGGCGTGTCAGCGAGGTCGGCGAACTGCAGGTGCGCGGCGGCAGCCCGTTCCTCGGCTACTACCGCCGCGAAGGTTCGGTCGAAAGCAAGCTGCAGGATGGCTGGTTCCAGACCGGGGACGCAGTCACCAAGACCGAACGCGGCGAGCTCGTGTTTCTGGAGCGCCTGTCGGACCTGAAGCGCCTGCGTTCGGGCGAGAGTTTCCCGCCGCAGTTCGTCGAGACGCGGCTGCGCTTCAGCCCCTTCATCAAGGACATCATGACGGTGGGCGACGAGACGCTCGACTTCGTCGCCGCGCTGATCAACATCGACTTCGACGTGGTGTCGCGCTGGGCCGAGGACAAGCGCGTCGGCTTTTCCACCTTCACCGATCTGTCGCAGAAGCCCGAGGTCGCCGAGCTGCTGCGTGCCGAGATACAACGGGTCAACGGCTTCCTGCCGGCGCACGCGCGGGTCGTCCGCTTCGCCAACTTCCCGAAGGAACTCGATCCGGACGAGGGCGAGCTGACGCGCTCGCGCAAGCTGCGGCGCGAGTTCCTGCAGGAGCGCTACCGCGCGCTCATCGTCGGCCTGTACGACGGCTCGAACGAGGTGCAGATCGACATCCCGGTGACCTACCAGGACGGCCGCAAGAGCCAGTTTCGGGCCCAGGTGCGGCTGCATGACGTGTTCGGCAAGGCCGATGCGGGCCGCGGTGCAGTCGAGGAGATGCGTGCATGAACAAGCCAAGCGGTTGCGAGTCGTGTGTCGGCGGGCGCGCCCCGCGGAGGAGCGTGCGGTGAGCGAGTTCCTGAACTATCTGATCAACGGCACGCTCAGCGGCCTGCTCTACGCGCTCATCGCGATGGGCTTCGTCGTCATCTACCGTGCCTCGAAGGTCTTCAACTTCGCGCAGGGCGAGCTGGTGGTGTTCGGCGGCTACATGGTCTGGTGGACGCTGATCCAGCTGGGGCTGCCGCTGTGGATCGGCATCCCGCTGGCCTTCTTCGCATCGGCGGTGTTCGGGCTGCTGATCGAGCGCATCTTCTTCTCACGTCTGGTCGGCGAATCGGTGTTCTCGATGGTCATGGTCACGATCGGCCTGCTGATCCTGATCCGCGGCCTGGTGCTGCTGCTGTTCGGCCCGCAGTCGCGCCCCTTCCCCATCATCTTCCCGCTGCAGCCGATCATCGTCGGCGACGTGATCATCTCGCGCGCCATGCTTTATGGCGGCGCGCTGACCATCCTGATCGGCGTGTTCCTGTCCTGGTTCTTCAACCGCACGCGCGTTGGCCTGCGCATGACCGCGGTGGCCGAGGACCTTCAGGTGGCCATGTCGCTGGGCATCTCGGTGCAGCGCTCGATCGCGTTCGCCTGGCTGCTCGGCGCGATGCTGTCGACGATGGGCGCGATGGTCCATCTGAGCGGACGCTCGATCAACATGCTGAGCTCGGACATCGGCATGGCGGCGCTGCCGGTGGCCTTGCTGGCGGGGCTGGAATCGCTGGCCGGCCTGCTGCTCGCGGGGGTCGTCGTCGGCATCGTGCAGGGGCTCGCCTCCGCCTATCTGGACCCGATCGTCGGCGGAGCCGTTGGTTCGGTGCTGCCCTTCGTCCTCATGCTGCTGGTGCTGTTGATCCGGCCCACGGGCATGTTCGGCTGGAAAACCATCGAAAGGGTGTGAGGCATGGATCCGGCCGGCGTTTTCGCAACCACCTTCCCCAAGGACCAGGCGCTGGTCCGCACGCGGCCGCAGGCGGTCTGCCTGGCGCTGTTCATCGCGCTGCTGTTCGCGCTGCCCTTCCTGGCTGACATCCGCGCCGTCGCGGTGATGACCTCAATGCTCATCACCGGCATCGTGGTCATCGGGCTGCAGATCAACACCGGCATCGCGGGCCAAGTCAATCTCGGCCAGGCCGCGTTCATGGGCGTGGGCGCCTACACCACGGCGCTGCTGGCGAGCAAGCTGTCGCTGCCGTTCTGGTTGGCGCTGCCGCTGGGCGGCGCGGCGGCGGCGCTGTTCGGCCTGATCTTCGGCCTGACGGCGGTGCGCATCAAGGGCTTCTATCTGGCACTGACGACGATCGCCGCGCAGATCCTGTTCCATTTCCTGGTGCTGAACCTGCCGAGCAGCTGGCTGGGCGGCGCCAACGGCATCACCCTCGAGCCGGCGTCGCTGTTCGGGCTGAGCTTCGACACCGACCGTTCGATTTACTACCTGTGCCTGGTCGTCGCCTGCGTCATGGTCGCGGGCGCCTATGGCGTGATCCGCAGCCGGCACGGCCGCGCCTTCTATGCCGTCAGGGACGACGACGTGGCCTCGGGGATGATGGGCATCGACGTGGTGCGCACCAAGGCCATGGCCTTCCTGCTCGGCGCCTTCTATGCGGGGGTTGGCGGCGGCTTGTGGGCCTACTACGTGCGCTTCGTCGCCATCGACCAGTTCACGCTGATCCATTCGATCTGGTTCATCGCGATGATCATCGTCGGCGGCATGGGTTCGGTGACCGGCGCGCTGATCGGTGTGTTCGTCATCCGCCTGTCGCAGGAGCTGATCACTTCGATCGGGCCTTCGCTCATCGAGCGCTATCCGTTCTTCAGCGGCGAGATCGTCTTTGCCGCGATGAACATCTTCCTCGGCGGAATGATCGCCGGCTTCCTGATCCTCGAACCCCGCGGCCTGATGCATCGCTGGAACACGCTGAAACGCGCGTACCGCTTGTGGCCCTATCCCTATTGAAGACCGTGGCCGGCCTGAGCGCTGCAGGCCGGCCCCACATGTTGACAGCGTGTCCAGAGCAGGAGACTTGAATGAGCATGACGAACAAAGACTTTCGCGCGCGTGCCCGCATCGGCACGCAACTGGCGGTGGCAGCGGCCGCGGCGGCGCTGCTGAGCGCACCCGAGGTGCGCGCGCAGACCGTCTACAACGTCGCCGGCATCGCCGACTTCACGGGCCCCTATGCCGACGTGATGAAGGACCTGGCCGGCTGCCGCAAGACCGTGTTCGACTGGTGGAACGAGGAGGTGGGCAAGCCGGCCGGCGTGGCGCTGAGGATCAAGGACTTCGACGGCCGCTATGACGTGGCGCAGATCTCCAGCCTGTGGCCGGGCATGAAGTCCGAGCTGAATCCCGTCGCCGCGCTCGGCCTGGGGGGGCCGGACGTGGCCGCCCTGGCGCAGCGCCTGCCGGGCGACAAGGTGCCGCTGATCAACGCCACGGCCGGCTACGGCTTCGCCTGGAAGCCCGACAGCTGGGCCTTCAATGCACGCCCGACCTACGCCCACGAGGTCGCGGCCTTCTACACCTGGCTGCAGCAGCAGCGCGGCGGCAATGCGCCGCTGAAGATCGCCGTCATCTCGTCCGAGGTGTCGCCGGCTTACGTCGACATCCACAAGGGCACGCAGCAGTTCGCCAAGGACAACCCGAAGATCCTGGAGATCGTCGAGACGGTCTACACCGAGGCCCAGCCCACTGACCTGACGCAGCAGGTCAACCGGGTGCTGCGCAAGGATGCGCAGGTGCTGCAGGTGCTGAACAACACCGCCTCGGTGGTGGCCGTGCGGCGCGCATTGCAGGCGCTGGGCAAGACGGACATTCCGATCCTCGTGTCGGCGCACAACAGCCTGCCGGCGTCTGGCAAGGCGATCGGCGATCTGAACCAGATGGAAGGCAGCTTCGAGGTCTACGGACTGGCGGTGCCGTCGGACGACGCGACATCGGCGCGCGCCTTCTTCGACAAGCTGCGCACCGGCTACAAGCTGCAAGCCGGCTTCACGACGCCCTGCGTGATGGGCATGGCGCAGGGCCTGCTCACGGTGCGCGCGTTCGAGGCGGCGGCCAAGGCGAAGGGCGGCAAGGGCGTGACCGGAGCCGACGTGCGCGACGCACTGCTGAGCCAGAGTTTCCCGAGCGAGAGCTTCTTCGGCGTGCTGCCGGCCATGAAGTTCGGCACCGACGCGCCCTTCCCGACGCAAGGCAACAGCGTCAACATCGGCACGGTCGAGAAGGGCAAGTACAGGCTCAAGCAGGCGAGCGTGCCCGTGCCCGCCGTCAACAAGTGGTGAAACCCCAGGCCCGGGCCGGCCGCACCGGCCCGGGCCGTCATTGACTGGAGCGCGGCGTGCTCGAACTCAACAACGTCGAAGTGCTGTACAGCGACGTCATCCTGGCCGTCAAGGGCATTTCGGCCAAGGTGCCGGACGCTTCCTGCGTGACGCTGCTGGGCGCCAACGGCGCCGGCAAGAGCACCACGCTGAAGGCCATCTCGAACCTGATCAAGACCGAGGACGGGCGCGTCTCGGCCGGACGCATCGATTTCGGCGGCCAGGCCATCACCGGCCACGAACCGAGCGGCATCGTGCGCCAGGGCATCGTGCATGTGATGGAAGGGCGCAAGGTGCTGCGGCACATGAGCGTCGAGCAGAACCTGGTGGTCGGCGGCCACATGAGCCGCTCCGGCGACGCCAAACAGCGGCTGGACGAGGTCTACGGCCGCATCTCGCGCCTGGCGGCGCTGCGCCACCGCACCGCCGGCTACCTGTCCGGCGGCGAGCAGCAACTGCTGGTCATCGGCCGCGCGCTGATGGCGCGGCCCAAGCTGGTGATGATCGACGAGCCGTCGCTCGGCCTCGCGCCGCTGATGGTCGACGAGGTCTATGGCCTGCTGGCGTCGCTGAAGGCGAGCGGCCTGACGCTGCTGATCGTCGAGCAGAACACGCGCGTCGCGCTGGAGCTGGCCGACTACGGCTACGTGATGGAAAGCGGCCGTGTCGTGCTGGAAGGCCCGGCCGACGACCTGAAGAACAACGAGGACGTGCGCGAGTTCTATCTCGGCCTGACGCTCGAGGGCAAGCGCAAGAGCTATCGCGACATGAAGCACTACCGCCGGCGCAAGCGCTGGCTGGGCTGACCCCGAGAACCGGCGTGCACCGTCATGCCGGCCCGATGTTTCCACTGGATGCAACTGACCATGTCCACCGTCTCCAACGCATTGCTGAGTGAACAACAAGCCATGATCCGCGAGTCGGCGCGGCGGGTGGCGCAGGAAGTGGTGGCGCCCACCGCCGCGCAGCGCGATCAGGCCAGCCAATGGCCACGCGCCGAGATCGAGGCGGCGGCAGGCGCCGGTTTCATGGGCATGCTGATCCCCGAGGAGTACGGCGGATCGGGGCTCAGCTTCGTCGAATACTGCCTGGCGCTGGAGGAGTTCGCCGCGGCCGACGGCGGCTTCACGACGATGATGCACGTGCACAACTCCTGCGGCTTGGTGCTGCGCGCCTTCGGCACCGAAGCGCAGAAGCGCCACTACCTGCCGCAGATCGCCAGCGCGCGCAGCATCGGCGCCTTTCTGCTGTCGGAGCCGCAGGCCGGTTCGGACACGGCGGCGTTTCGCGCCACGGCGCGCCGCGAGGGCGAACACTACGTGCTCAACGGCACCAAGCAGTGGATCTCCAACGGCAGCGAGGCCGGCGTGGCGCTGGTGATCGCCGCGACCGGCGAGCCGGGAAGCCGCGAGCGTTTCAGCCTGTTCATCGTCGATCCCGCCGCGCCCGGCTACAAGGTGCTGCGCGTCGAGGACAAGCTGGGCCAGCGCACGGCGCACACCGCGCAGATCCAGCTGGACGAACTGCGCGTGCCCGCCGACAACCTGGTCGGCGAGGAAGGCCGTGGCTACTCGAAGGTGCTGGGTCTGCTGTCGGACGGCCGCGTGGCCATCGCTGCGCTGGCCGTCGGCATCGCGCGCGCGGCGCTCGAGGCGGCGCTGCGCTACGCGCAGGAGCGCGAGGCCTACGGCCAGCCGATCAGCGCGCTGCAGGCCATCCGTTTCGATCTGGCGGAGATGGCGATGCAGGTCGATGTGGCCCGCCAGTACAGCTTGCATGCCGCGCGGCTGATCGATGCCGGCATCCCCGCGGCCAGGGAGTCGGCGATGGCCAAGCTGTTTGCCAGCGAGATGGCCGAGACCGTGTGCTCGCAGGCGCTGCAGGTGCACGGCGGTTACGGCTACGTCAAGGATTTTCCGGTGGAGCGCTACTACCGCGACGTGCGCGTAACGAAGATCTACGAGGGCACCAGCCACATCCAGAAGCACATCATCGCGCGCAGCCTGCTCGGCTGAGGCCGGGGCCATGCCTCTGGCTAGAATTTGCGGGCTTGCGGCGGCCGGGCCCGGCCGCCGCGGTTTCCGAACTCGAACAATGATCCCAGCATGAGCACCACTGCGGCAGGACGGGCTGCCTCGAAGACCCCACGACGCGCGGCACCGAAGCCCAAGTGGAACAACGCTGTCGACAGCCGGGACGAACAGTACCAGCTCAAGAAGAAGGCAGTCATTCTCGAAGCAGCGCGGGCCTTCGGCCGGCGCGGTGCGGCGAACGTGTCGCTCGACGAGATCGCCGCCGCGCTGAACGTCACCAAGCCGGCTCTGTACTACTACTTCAAGAACAAGCAGGACCTGATCTACGAGTGCCATGAACTGACGATGCAGGTGGGGGACGAGGCGCTGCAGAAGGCCATCGAATCGGAGCGCACCGGCTATGCCCGCATCGCGGCGTTCATCCGCATCTACGTGCCCGCACTGACGGGAGAACTCGGCGCTCCGGCACTGCTGCGAAGCGATTCCGCCTTGACCCCTTCACAGGTGAAGAGGACGCGCGAACGTCGGCGTCAGTTCGACTTGCGGCTGCGCGGGTTGGTGGAAGATGGCATCCGCGACGGAACGATCCTGCCTTGTGATTCCAAGTTTGCGGTCAACTGGTTCATGGGCGCCGTGGCCTCCATACCCGACTGGTTCGACAATCAGGGTGAGCGCACTGGCGAACAGATCGCAGAGATCTTCGCGAGTTTTCTGGCTCGCGGCATTCAACGCGCCTGAGGCTACCTGAAAGCCGTCAATGGCCAGCGACCGGATGTGGCCGCGGGCGGGTGCCCCGTCCATCGAATTCGTTGCCACTTT
>ENA-UOWO01008049-UOWO01008049.1-activated-sludge-metagenome-genome-assembly--contig:-NODE-8049-length-10222-cov-4.869185_pt1 | contig 10222 bp, 6 predicted proteins | sample MGYA00238148_ERZ761564 | MGnify/ENA primary metagenome ERZ761564 (study PRJEB28885, sample SAMN05720194) | activated sludge metagenome | isolation source: Anaerobic digester | place: USA...
CGTGACCTGATCTATGTAGAGTTGTATATCTTCCGGTTTAAACTTCATCCAATCTCCTTCACGCTGTCTTTTACTGAGTCTCTGGGAATAAATTACATTCTCCGCGCTGGAACTCCCAAACCCCATCGCCAAGTTACTTCACGCCTGCTTCACGCCAGACGGGCAGGAACTCAGCGTGATACTGTGGCGAAATCAATCAGCTGGTTTTCAGGGAAATCAAAGCTAAACTCGACCCGAGACCTGACTATAATGTAATCGGCTCTGCCGCCGGAACAAGCAGAGCTGGCTGGAAAGCTACAAACTCCCCCTCACCCCAGGCTTAGATATCTAGAGACAATAAGACCCCGATCCTCACATTCCTCCGCAGAGATGGATAAAAGACTTGACCTCCACGGGCCTTTTGGGGAAAGGGATAGAAAATAAATGATGGAGTAGAAGCAGAGATGAGTTACCGCGTTTCCGTGCTGCAATTCGAGCCCAGGCTGCTGGACCTGAAAGCGAACCTGGCTCGGCTGGAAAGGCTTTTGCGCGATGTGGAGACCGACTTGGTGGTCTTGCCAGAGCTTTGCACGTCCGGCTACGTGTTCGCCTCCCGCGAGGAAACCGAATCCGTCAGCGAAAGCATCCCGGACGGACCGGCTTTTGGACTGATCAGCGCTTTGGCCTGGGAACGCAAGTGCAGCGTGGTTTACGGCTTCGCGGAGCGCGACGGCTCCCGGCTCTACAACTCCTGCGCGCTGGTCAATCCGGACGGCAGCCACCACCTGTACCGTAAAACCCATCTCTTCAACCGGGAAAAACTCTTCTTCTCGTCGGGCAATACGGGATTAAAGGTGTCCCCCGCCAAGGACGGAGTCAAGGTCGGGCTGATGGTCTGCTTCGACTGGCAGTTTCCGGAAGCGGCTAGAACCCTCGCCCTGAAAGGCGCGCAGATCATCTGCCATCCTTCCAATCTGGTCCTGCCCTGGTGCCAGCAGGCGATGATCACCCGCTCCCTGGAGAACCGCGTTTTTTCCATCACTGCCAACCGCACCGGGACTGAGACCAACGGCGGCGAAAACCTCACTTTCACCGGACAAAGCCAGATCCTGGGCACCAAAGGCGAGATCCTGATCCGGCTCAACGAAAGCGAGACCAAACTTGCCACCTGCGAGATCGATCCCGCCGAAGCCCTGGACAAGAGCGTGACACCGCGCAACGACGCCTTTGCCGACCGGCGTCCGGAATTTTACGAATTATGAGCGACGACCTTAAACAAGAAATAAAGCGTCTCCGGGCTGAGATCGAGCGCCACAACGTCCTTTACTACGAGCTGAGCAATCCCTGCATCTCGGACTACGAATACGACCAGCTGGTGCGCCGCCTGAAAGAGCTGGAAACCAGGCTGGGCGAGGAGGAACGCTCTGAATCGCCTTTGGAAAAGGTGGGCAGCGACCTCAGCCCCGGCGCCGAAACCATTACCCACCGACAGCGGATGTACAGCCTGGACAACGTCTATTCGGCCGCCGAATTGGAGGAATGGGTGGAAAAGCTGCGCCTGGAGATGGAAGCGTTACCTGACCTCTGCGCGGAACTCAAGATCGACGGATTTTCCATCAATCTCTTTTACGAAGGCGGCACCCTGCAATACGCCACCACGCGCGGCGACGGCATCACCGGCGAGGTCGTGACCACCAACGTCCGCGTCCTGAGCGCCATTCCCCACAACATGAAATACTTGCCAGCTGCCGAGATCCGCGGCGAGATTTACATCCCGGTCCAGGAATTCCTCGCGCTCAACGAACAGCGCCAGGCCAACGAGGAAAAAACCTTCGCCAATCCCCGCAACGCTGCCGCCGGCTCCATCAAACTCAAAGACTCCAGACTGGTCAAAGAACGCCATCTGACCGCCATATTCTACGCGCTTGGCTACTGCGCCGAACTGCCTGTCGCCACCCAATCCGGACTGCTGAAATGGCTGCATGAGCAAGGCTTCCCCACCTCGCCGCATTACGCGGTCTGCCATTCTTATAAAGAAATCCAGGCCTTTTGCGATCTCTGGGAAAGCCAACGCTACAGCTTGCCTTTCGAGATCGACGGTATCGTGGTCAAGGTGGATGAACTCTCACTGCAAAAGCGTTTGGGCTACACCGCCAAGAGCCCCAAATGGGCCATTGCCTACAAATTCAAGCCCGAAGAGAAGGAAACCCGCCTGCTGGAGGTCCAATACCAGGTCGGACGCACCGGCGCCGTGACACCGGTCGCCATCCTCGAACCGGTCTACATTTCCGGAACCACAGTATCCCGCGCCACATTGCACAACGAAGACGAGATCCGCCGGCTGGATCTGCATTTGGGCGACACTGTCCGTTTGGTCAAATCGGGCGAAATCATTCCTAAAATTCTCGAAGCCCTGCCGGAAAAACGTCCTGCGGACGCTGCTCCGGTCGGTTTCCCCACGTCCTGTCCGGCTTGCAACAGCCCTCTGGAAAAGGACGAAGAGGGAGCGATCCGCTATTGCCCGAACGCCCAATGCCCCGCTCAATTGCAGCGCCGCATAGAACATTTCGCCTCGCGGGACGCCATGGACATCACTGGCCTGGGCGAAAGCCTGGTCGCCAGATTGCTTGAGCGGCAAATGATCCGCGGCATTGCCGACATCTATAAACTAGATTACGAAAGACTGGCGGAACTCGACCGCTTCGGGAAAAAGTCCGCCGCCAACCTGCGCGTGGCAATCGAGGACTCCAAAGGCCGCAATGTCGACCGCGTCCTCTTTGCGCTCGGGATCCGCTTCGTCGGCTCTATCACGGCCCGCAACCTCGCCCAGTATTTCGGCGACATAGATTCACTGCTCAAAGCCGGGCTGGAGGAACTTTCCCACGTCCGGGAGGTCGGCTCCAAGATCGCCGTCGCCATCAAAGCCTATCTCAGCCTGCCGGAAAACCTGGCCCTGATCTCCGAACTGCGCTCTCTGGGAGTCAATTTCAGTTACAAGAGCGAGAAGAGTTCGGACGCCTTGGACGGCAAGACCTTCCTGCTCACCGGCACTTTGGCCAACTACTCCCGCAAGGACATGGAAAGCCTCATCCAGAGCCACGGCGGTAAACTCGTCAGCGGAGTTGGCCCCGCCCTTGATTACCTGGTCGTGGGCGAAAAACCCGGCTCCAAACTGGATAAAGCGCGCAAGACCACAACCGTAAAGATCATCAGCGAGGCCGAGCTGCTGGCCCTGCTCAATCCACAATGAAGATCCTTTCGCGCTACATCCTGAGGGAACATTTCGTCCCCTTCCTGCTATCGTTGCTGGTGGTCACCTTTGTCCTGCTCATCGACCGCGTGATCGACCTTTTGAACATGATCATCGAAAAAAAGCTGGATGTGGGCACGATCCTGCAACTTTTCGGGCTTTCGCTGCCCTACATGCTGGCGCTGTCCATTCCGATGGCCGTGTTGGTGGCCACGATCCTGGCCTTTGGCCGCATGACCGTGGACCATGAAACCATCGCCATGAAATCCAGCGGCATCAACATCTACCGCATGCTCAGCCCGCTCTTGTTCGTGGCGTTGCTGCTGACCGGCGTGATGGTCTATTTCAACCACTATTTTTTGCCCGATACAAACCACAAACTCAAAAACCTGACCGTCAAGATCGCCTATTACAAACCCATGACGATCATCAAGCCCAACGAATTCACGACCCTGATGGATTATACGGTGTTTGCCAAGGACAACGTGAACAACGAGCTGCGCGAAGTGCTCATCTACGACCGCAGCCAGACCAAACTGCCCCGTACCATCCTGGCCAGAAGGGGCGAAGTGATCCAAATGGACAAGGGAAACAGCCTGCGGATCGTCCTCCACGACGGCGAAATGCACGAACGCAACGAAAAGGAACCTGGCAAATACCAGATCCGCCGCTTCCAGAACTTCATCGTCAACATCCGCAACCTGGGCATGGACTTCGATTTCGGCGAAAGCGACTTCCGCAGCGACCGCGAAATGACCTATGACCAACTGGTCGCGGCCATAAAGGATAAACAGACCGAGATCTCCGGCAACCTCAGGGAGCGGGAAAACCTCCGAAAGCGCCTGGCCTCCCTACCGGAAGCGGCTTCCGATTACGCGGCCAGCGTGGAAAACCGCCGCTTGGGCATCATGCTCAAAATGGCGGATGACAAAGGCACGGAACTTGTGGACGACCTGCGTTCCCTGCAGGTGGAATACCACAAAAAGTTCGCCCTGTCCTTTGCCATCATCATCTTCGTCCTGATCGGCATACCGCTGGGCCTGATGACGCGTACCAGCGGAATCGGCATGGCCTTTTCGGTCTCCTCGGTGATCTTTCTCATTTATTACGTGGCGCTCACCGGGGGCGAGCAACTGGCCGACCGCGGGCTGCTCAATCCCTTCCTTTCCATGTGGCTCACCAACATCGTCTTTTTAATCCTGGGCGTTGTGCTCATCTACCTTTCCATGCGGGAAAAGCAACTGGTCAACCTCAACCTCATCACCTGGCGGCTTTCCCATCGCCAGAGCAAGAGCGAGGAAACCCCGGACGAGATCATCCATTGAGGCCTTAGATGCGGATCCTTGACCGTTACATCGTGCGTGAGTTTTTGAGGACCTTCCTCATCATCTTCGTCTCCTTCGCCGCCGTCCTGATCGTCATCGACGTCATCGACAACCTCCCCCGCCTTTTGCGCAACGGCGCTTCGCTGGACCTCGCCCTCGAATATTATTTGCTCAGGATCCCCTATCTCTTTGTCCTCACCGCGCCGGTGACGGTCCTGCTCACGGGACTTTTCCTGATGAACGGCCTCTCCAAACACAACGAGAGCGTGGCCATGCGCGCCGCCGGGATCAGCATCAAGCGCACGATGTTTCCGCTGTTCGTGATCGGCGCCTTGCTCAGCATCGCGGTCGGCCTCTTTGGCGAATATGTGCTGCCCTGGGCGGAAAAGACGCGCAGCTACGTCTACAACGTCCAGATCAAGGGCGAGCAGGAAGAGGACAACATGCTCAAGGCCCGCGTCCATTACCAGGGCAAGAAAAACGACTTTTACTACTTCGGCTTTTACGACGGCTACCAGAAATCCATCCGCGTGATCGACCTCACCAGGATCGACCCCAAGGACAAGGAGATCACGGAACACATCACAGCCTCCGCGGCGTATTGGAAAAAGGACAAATGGGTGTTGCAGGATTGCGAGATCCGCCGTTTCGACAAAGGCGTGCAAACATATTTCCAGGCTTATCCCAGCACGGATCTCCCGCTGTTGGACGTGAAGCCCGACGATTTCGTCCGGATCACTAAAAAGACCCTCTCGCTGACCTTCTTCGAACTGCAGGACTACATCGCCCGCCTGAAGAAAATGGGCGAGGACACCAACCGCGAGGTCACGGATCTGCACATGAAGGTCGCCTTCCCGCTCACCAACCTGATCGTCATCTTTTTCTTCATCCCCATCGCCACGACCAACGTCCGTTCCAAAGGCCGCGGCCTGGTCTTCCTGCTCGGCCTGGTGGTCTGTTTTATCTACCTGATCATCGTCCGCATCCTGCAAAGCTTGGGCTACAACGGCGTCATCCCGCCAATTCTGGCCGCCTGGGGGCCCAACGCCTTTTTCACCGCCCTGGGCCTGGGCTTCCTCTGGAAGGCTGAAGTCTAAAAAAAACCTTGTAGAAAAAACGCCCCCGAAAATATTGGATTTTCAAAGGAATTTTAACACGTCAAGTGAGGATATAAATGCTCGACAGCCTTAGAAAACAACAAAAACTGATCGTCTACATCGTGTCCATCGCCTTCATCGTCGGACTCGCCGGGACGGGCGGATACTTCGGCATCCGCAGCCTCATCGAGGGCACCCTCTTCAGCGGCCAGTTCCTCGCCAAGGTCAATGGCTCCAAGATCTCCCTCGCGGATTTTAACAAAAAGATCCAGGAAGTCACGGAACGCTACCAGCAGCAAGGGCAGCAGGTGGACGAACGCATGCAGTCCCAGATCCAGTATTCCGCCTGGGACGAACTCGTCAACGAAGCCCTCTGGAACCAACAGGTCAAGAAGAACCATATCAAGGTCACCGAGGCCGAGATCAAGAACGCCATGGAAAACGACATCCCCCAGGAGATCATGCAAAACCAGAATCTCCAGACCAACGGCGTCTTTGACAAAGCCAAATACTTCAACGCCCTGAACAACATCCCCGAATTCAAACTCCAGCTTTACGACTACATGAAGACCTACCTGCCCCGCAAAAAGGTGCAGGATAAGATCAAAGCCGAAGCCAAGATCAACGCCGACAGCCTCAAGGCCGAATACGTCAAGGATACGGACAGCGTGACCGGCAAGGCCATCTGGTTCGATTTCAACCGCGCCGATTCCGTCTACGTCCCGGACGCTGACGTGAAGAAATATTACGAGGCCAACAAGGACAAGGAATTCAAGAAAGGCCCCGCCTCCAAGATCAAGTATGTCGGCTGGGACATCAAACCCTCGGACCAGGATTACAACGACGTCAAACTCGACATCGACGACATCTATACCCGCCTCACCAAGAAAGGCGAAAACTTCACCCAACTGGCCCTCGACTATTCCGAAGATCCAGGTTCCGCCAAGCAGGGCGGCTCGCTTGGCTCCTTCGGCAAAGGCCAGATGGTTCCGGAATTCGACGCCGTCGCCTTCAAAATGAAGGTCGGCGAGATCTCCAAGCCCTTCAAAACCCAGTTCGGCTGGCATATCGTGCGTGTCGATTCCATCCTTTCCACCAAGCCCGGCGAGGAAAAAGTCGCCGCCAGCCACATCCTCTTCAGCGTCAAAACCTCCGACGCCACCAAGAACCAGTTGCAGCAAAAAGCCCAGGACGCCGCAAAACTCATCAAGCGCAAGGGCATTGACAAAGCCGCCAAGGAACTGAAACTGGACGTCACGACCTCTCCCTGGCTCGCCCACGACAAGGAAAGTATGGAGACCATCGGCCAGAATCCCGCCCTCTTCCAATTCATGAAAAAGAAGAAAGCCGGCAGCGTCAGCGATGTCATCAAACTCAGCGCCGGCGGCCAGGACAAATTCATCGTGGCCCAGGTCACGGACAACGCCAAGACCTATTACGAGGATTTCGAAGCCAAGAAACTGCAGATCAAGTACGACCTCGAAAAGCAGAAAAAAGTCGCCAACGTCAAGGCCAAAGCCGAGGAATTCATCAAACGCGTGCCCAAGGAAAACTATTTCCGCGCCGCCGAAGCCGAGGGCTGGAAGATCATCGACCTCGCCGGACACAAAAACAAGGCTTACATCCCGACGGTCAACGCCATCAGCGAGGAATTCAGCAAGGCCGCCCTCGCCCTCAAATCCGGCGAATATTCCGGACTGGTCACCACCAAGGAAGGCCCCTTCGTCATCTTCGCCGAAAAGCGCGACAAGCCTGATCTCAAGGCCTTCGCCAAAGACAAGGCCAAACAGGACGAACTGCGCAAACGCCTCGAGGACGCCGCTTTCAACCGCTGGTGGCAGCAACTGCGCAAAGACGCCAAGATCATCGACAACAGATATAAATACGGCTATTAAAACCCCATGGGCAAATTGATGGCCGGCGTGAGCGGGGTTCGGGGCGTCTTCGCGGACACCCTGAACCCCGAACTCGTTCTGCGCTACGCGGCGCGGTTCGGGCTCTTCTGCAGCGAAAATTCCCTCAATCCTCCCAGTTCCGGAAGGCCGAAGATAGTGGTCGGACGCGATTCCCGCACCACCGGGATCGCCCTGCTCAGTTCCGTGACGGCTGCCCTGCTTTCCGTGGGCTGCGACGTCGTGGACATCGGGATCGTAGCCACCCCCACCGTCCTCTTGAACGTGAAAAAACACTGTGCGCAAGGCGGGATCAGCATCACGGCCTCCCACAATCCGCCCCAGTGGAACGCCCTGAAATTCGTCGACGGCGACGGGATGTTCCTCTCCGCGGAAAAAGCGGCCGCCTTCCTGGCCTCCGTCAATGACGAAATCGTCTGGAAAGATTGGCAAAACGTCGGAACCCTCATTCGGGACGACAACGCGACCGCTCATCATATCGAAAGGGTTTTGGCCATTCCCTTTTTGGATTTGGATACTATCCGCGCCCGGAAATTCAAGGTCGTCATCGATTCCGTGAATGGCGCCGGGGGCCTCGTTTCCCCCTTGCTATTGGAAAAACTCGGCTGCGAGGTCATCGCCATCAATTCCGCCCCCACCGGGATCTTCGCCCATCCGGCCGAACCCCTGAACGAAAACCTCGCCCAACTCGAAGAGGCGGTCAAACAGCACCGGGCGGATATCGGTTTCGCCACCGATCCCGACGTGGACAGGCTTTCCCTGGCCGATGAGACAGGCGAGTGCATCGGAGAGGAATACTCCGTGGCTTTGGCCGAACTTTTCGTCCTGCCCCAGCGCCCCGGAGACGTCGTGGTCAACCTTTCCTCCTCAATGTTGAGCGACCGTATCGCGGACAAATTCGGGGTCAAAGTCCACCGCGCCAAAGTCGGTGAGATCAACGTCGGCAAACTGATGCAGGAAATCAACTCCCCCATCGGCGGCGAGGGCAACGGCGGCGTGATCTGCCCGGACGTTAATTACACGCGCGACGCGATCGCCGGTATGGCGCTCATCCTCGGACTCCTTGCGCAAAGCGGCCAAACGCTGTCCCAGATCGTCTCCGGATTGCCACGCTATTACTTTGCCAAAGGCAAACTCGAACTGCCGCCAGAACGCATGGATGGCGCTTTAAACGCCATTCCCGGCCACCTCCAAGGCTACGAACTCGACTTCCGCGACGGGATCAAAGCCACCGCCCCGGACCACTGGATCCACATCCGCAAAAGCGGGACGGAACCGATCATCCGCGTCTACGTGGAAAGCCCCGACCCAGAGCGCTCCGACGCCCTCTGCGCCGACCTGATCGCTTTTATCCGGGCCTGACGCCAGGATTTTTTAACAGAGATCGCGGATTTTCGGGAAACAGAGGTTTGGTAGGGTCAATAAGAATCTGATGACTAGAGCGGCGTCATCTGACTGATTTTCAGGGCTGAATGTTACGCGAAGTGGCGTTCCGGGACTTATCACGCGATTCCCTGGCAGGCCCAGAGTCAGTAGAATAAATCAAAGCCTCGCATCATTCAAACCCCAGACTCCAAACCCTTGTCATTCCAGCGCAGGCTGGAATCCAGATCTTTTTATATCAAGCGGTTACGATACTTTTTTGTCCATCTTAAGGGCTGAGTAAAGGTCTGAAATCTTAAAGAACTGGATCCCAGCCTGCGCTGGGATGACAGGTAGAGCTTTTTCATAATGATTGGCGACCCACTGTAATTGAACTTGAGTCGAATCTTTCACAAGCCCCAAAAACGCTGGAAGTATTCTTACGCCTTGGCGGACAGTAAGTTAAGCCGAATCTTTCACAAAAAACACGCCTTATACTCTCGGAAAGGGTGAACCGAATCTTTCACAAGCCCCAAATACGCTGGAAGTATTCTATCACATAGGGGCACATAGAGTTAGGGCGAATCTTTCACAAAAAACACGCCTTATACTCTCGGAATGTGTGAGCAGCGGAAGCGGTGCTTTGTGCCTCTGTATATTGCTTATAAGTATATATAATATATGTATATATATCATAAAATGAATATAATTCATATCATCAATATATACACATCATATATATACATATATGTACTTACTTTCTACTGCACTGGTTGCACCCCACTGGAGGGGGGGCACATACCATGCCTTTTGCACATTAATCCCCCCCGGCAGCAGGACTGTACCTCCTCTCATTTTCCGAGAGTATAAGGCGTGTTTTTTGTGAAAGATTCGGCTTAACTTACTGTCCGTCAAGGCGTAAGAATACTTCCAGCGTTTTTGGGGCTTGTGAAAGATTCGACCTCTATCCAAGACTGGACTGATTCCGGCTGAGCCACGCTCCCTTACCGTATAACGTTAAGTCCTTATCAGACAAAGAGATAAACCAGTTTCGCCGCTATACCCCTGCTGATACTCTGGGAATAACCTGCTTCATCTCCCGAGAGCCATATCACAACACAGAGCCACAGAGACACAGAGGCACAGAGTTTTTTTTACAGCAGAAAAAAGCGGAGAAGGGCAGAGAAAAGCAGAGGGCTTACGTAATCAGGGACATCTGGTGTTCCATGCGAGGATGGGGAGAATGTGAAACCGATTTTCGGACGGACGCCAATCCATCCTGAAAACCCTAAAAAT
>ENA-UOWO01008050-UOWO01008050.1-activated-sludge-metagenome-genome-assembly--contig:-NODE-8050-length-10221-cov-4.875566_pt1 | contig 10221 bp, 7 predicted proteins | sample MGYA00238148_ERZ761564 | MGnify/ENA primary metagenome ERZ761564 (study PRJEB28885, sample SAMN05720194) | activated sludge metagenome | isolation source: Anaerobic digester | place: USA...
GAAAAAGCCAAAAGTCTTGTAGAGCAATCTGCAGGACTTTTTTTGTTTATGGCAAGTAGCTAAATTGCCAAATTGCTGAACTGCGAAATCGCTGGAATGCTGGCGAATAGGCTTCAGCCTGTTCAACTGTGGCAATGCTAAGAGAAGGAAAATGCAAGGCAACTTTGCTTCAGTATGTTTATTTACTAAACTCCTAAATCGCTATTGGAGAACCATTGTGCGATAAAAACAAAACCCGACAATTATTATATATCTTTTTTTCTTGAATGCTCAAAGACCTATCCTTACATTTACATTCAAATAGTAATACATATGTCTGAGCTCAAAATCAAAGGGGAAGTTTATAAAGATACACTTACAAGAGCTCTTTACGCGACAGATGCTTCCATGTATCAAATTTTCCCTGACATTGTTGTAGTTCCAAAAGATGAAGAAGATTTGGCCATCATATGCCATTATGCCCGAGCTCATAAACTTCCCATCTTGCCAAGAGGTTCTGCAACGAGTCTAGCCGGACAAACGGTTAATAGAGGAATAGTCATAGATTTTACAAAATACTTTAATAAAGTGCTTTCGTATAATGCAACAGAAGGCACTGCAGTTGTCCAACCAGGAGTAACTCGTGATCAACTCAATTTGATTGTAGAAAAAGATAATTTTCATTATGCGCCTGATCCGGCGACCTCAAATAGAGCAACTTTTGGTGGGATGATTGCCAACAACTCCTCAGGAACTAAAAGTATTCTTTATGGCAAAACAAGTGATTATGTCATCAGCTTAAAAATCATGCTCATCGATGGTACCATTTTGACCCTACAAGATTGTGACCATAATGTTTTTGATACAATCTGCAATCAAAATGACTCAGAAGGTGATTTATATCGAAAAATTAGATCCATAATCTTTAATAATATCGAGGAAATCAAAGAGAGATATCCAAAGGTCATGAGAAGGGTTACTGGTTATGCTTTGGATGCGTTCCAGCCCGAAAAACCTTGGAATCTATCAAAGTTAATAACGGGAAGTGAAGGGTCGCTCGCAATTATTTTGGAAGCAAAAATTGGATTAGTACCCTTGCCTAAATTTCAGAATTTGGCTGTTGCTCATTTTGAAGATCGAAACAAAGGCATACAAGCTGTAAAACAGATTGTCTCTTTTGGACCAGCTGCGGTAGAAGTTTTGGATGATAATGTTTTGGTGCAAAGCAAATCAAATGCAATAACCAAAAAATACCATGACAATTTGATCAAAGGTGACCCAGCGCTGGTATTGACGGTTGAGTTTTATGGAGACACTCAAGAAGAGATTACCTCCAAAGCAAATCAATTAACAGCATACTTAGAAAATTATCCTACAGCATACCACTGTCCTGTTTTTTATGACAAAGCGAGCATCAATGACGCACTCAATTTAAGAAAAGATGGTTTGGGAATTTTGATGGGAAAAGTAGCTGACAAAAAACCGCAAGCATTTGTGGAAGACAGCGCTATTCCGTTGGAACATCTGGCTGACTATATAGAAACGGTAGAAAACATCTGCAAAGAACAAGAAACAGAACTGGTAATTTATGCCCACGCAAGTGTGGGAGTTTTGCATATAAGACCAATTTTAGACGTAACCAAAACTGAGGACATTGAGAAAATGAAATACATTTCTGACCAATGTTTTCAACTTGTAAAAAAATATGGAGGTTCATGGAGCGGAGAACACGGAGATGGCAGAAACCGAGGTCCAAGAATCAGGGATTTTTATGGCGATCAAATTTATGATGCATTCAAACAAGTCAAAAATGCATTTGACCCTTATCATTTACTCAATCCAAATATCATCATTGATACGCCACCGATGGATCAACATATGCGCTATGGGCCAGAATATACCGATCAAAAACAACAATTCGTATTTCACTATCGCAAAGATCATTCTTTTGAGGACCTAGTACACATGTGTTCTGGGGTAGGCGCATGTAGAAAGACAGTTGGTGGAACCATGTGTCCAAGCTTCAGAGCTACAGGAGATGAAAAGGATTCTACAAGGGGTAGGGCAAATACCTTGCGGCTCGCCATGTCGGGCCAGATGAATTTTAAAGATTTATCACATCCTGATGTCAAAGAAGTGATGGACCTTTGTTTGAGTTGCAAAGCTTGCAAATCAGAATGCCCCTCCAACGTGGATATGGCAAAGTTGAAAAGTGAAGTTCTACAAATCAGTTATGATGCTCATGGAAGCTCTCTTGCTGAAAAGCTACCAAAATATGCGCCCACAATAGCTAAATGGAGTTCAGGTTTGATGGCCCCAATAGTCAACAAAATCCAAAAGTTTACCTTTTTTAAGAAGATTTTAGCCAAATACGGGGGCATTCATTCACAAAGAAACCTTCCAGAATACTCCAATCAAAAATTGACAAATTGGTATAAAAGGCAAGAACAATTTAAATCTCAACGCAAAGTTGTACTCTTTGCCGACACATATATCAATCATCATGAAATACAGCTTGGAAAACACGCCATTCAGCTGCTAAATGATTGTGGATACGAAGTAATCCTGGCTGAAGTAGGATGTTGTCAAAGACCGCTGATTTCAAATGGTTTCTTAAAAGAAGCAAAAGTTGCAGGAACAAAAACTGCCATGGGATTATATGAATACATCAAAACGGGCACTCCAATTTTAGTACTGGAGCCCAGCTGTTTTTCATCACTCTCAGAAGATTTACCCGATCTCATAGATGATGCAGACGTTGCCAAACTTTTGCACCAAGGGGTATTTCAAATAGAAGATTTTTTAACTCAAGAGTGGGTCTCCGGAAAATTGGATGGAAAATTTTCTGCCATTAATGATCAGCCTATTGTCATTCACGGACATTGCCATCAAAAAGCTTTACAAGGCATGACTGCGATCGAACACCTATTGAATCTGGCATCAATACCCTATGAAATTTTGGATACGGGATGCTGTGGAATGGCAGGAGCTTTTGGTTACGAAAAAAACCATTATGAAATTTCTGTAAAAATTGCAAATGAAAGCTTGATACCAGCGCTCAAAAGACACCCTGAAGCAGGTGTTTTTGCCAATGGTTTTTCTTGTAGACACCAAATTGAGGATCTTGCACATCGCAGTTCTAAACACATCATAGAACAAATCAAATTTTCTAAAAATGGGTAAAGAAAAAATAGACACTATAGAAAAGATAGAAATTTCGCAAGAATTAAAGTCTGCTGTTTTTACTGATTTGGACGAATGTAGAAGGGTCCTTGTGAGATGCCATGTGAGTCCCCAAAGGGAAGAAGTATTTATAAGGATTTGGACATCAACTTTTCTATTGGATGAAAATTCTGATCATGTAAGTGCACTCCTGCACGCAGAAAACATCAGTTACTTCCCAGACTGGACAAAAGTTGAAAAGGGAAAACGCAGACAATTTGTTTTGATCTTTGATGCTTTACCCAAAAGGTGTAAAAATTTTCATTTCATAGAACAAATCCCACAAGGTGGCGGGTTTGTTTGCATGAACATTCCTAGAAATGAAGAAGATATTTATGATCTGGAGATGATTTGAAAGCCTAATAATTCCTGAGAATCTCCCTTTTTTGATCCAATATATATCCTTTTAAATCTGCAAGTGATAAACTAAAAAGAGGCATGGACGCGTCACCACTTGCTGCATTTATTTTCACATAGCCTACCACAGAAGTCCAAGTGTGAAGTGTTTGGAACATAGGATCAATATTGGGTTTAATGCTACCATCATCAATGCCTCTTTGAATTTCACGAGCATATATTTTAAAAGGTAAATTGTGAAGTTCCTGTACTTTAGAAAAATAAGTACTTTCTTTCAAGGCCTCTGTCATCTTAGTGTTGTCACCAATTGCGGAAGATGAGCGAATAACAGAAAAATAGTCCAACAATGCTTCTGAATACAAATAGTGATCATCACAGAAATTCATGAAATTTTCCATTAAACTCACACTTACAACCAACCCATTTTCACCCGTTAGTTTTTTGATCAGTCTATTGTAACTATCTGCTAAAGATTGCAAAGCTCTGTAAGTAACGGCCATATACAAATTTTCCTTACTCTGAAAGTAAGAATATAAAGTCACTTTTGTGATACCTGCAATTTTGGAAACCTCTTCCATTCTGGCATTTTTGAAACCATACTGTCCGAAAACTATTTCTGCAGCGTCAATTATGGTGTTTTCCTTTTTTAATCGAGTGGGTATCTTCATTGGAATGCTTTCTTTTCAAAAAAGTAATGATAATTTCTTAGTGTGGAGGAGCAAAAGTAGGTAATTAATATTTTTGAATATTTTATACTATTGGTATGCTAAGCAGGATAATTTGGGTTCAAAAATAGCATTTATTTTGTAAAAGCACCTGTTATTAAAATATTTAAGAAGCCGCTTTAGGAATACATGTATAAGTAACGAATAAGTAAATACCGTTTTGTTTGTATTCCTATCTGTTTACGCCGAAAAAACTTAATTTTGCGCCCCAATAGGTATTGAAGGAAAAATCATGGATAGACTTAGCGAAATAAAAAGAAGAAGAACTTTTGGAATAGTGTCTCACCCGGATGCAGGAAAGACCACACTCACAGAAAAACTACTGCTTTTTGGAGGTGCCATTCAAATTGCAGGTGCGGTAAAATCAAATAAAATAAAGAAGCACGCTACCTCTGATTTTATGGAGATCGAAAAACAGAGAGGTATTTCTGTTGCCACTTCAGTGATGGCATTTGAGTATAGAGACAAACAGATCAATATTTTAGATACGCCAGGTCACAAGGATTTTGCGGAAGATACATATAGAACGCTTACGGCAGTGGATAGCGTCATCGTTGTCATAGACGTTGCTAAAGGTGTTGAAGAACAGACAGAAAAATTGGTTGGTGTTTGCCGAATGAGAAAAACACCTATTATTGTATTCATCAACAAATTAGATAGAGAAGGTAAAGATGCCTTTGATCTTCTTGATGAAGTTGAAGAAAAATTGGGTTTGAAAGTACTACCACTTTCATGGCCGGTAGGAATGGGTCAATTATTTCAGGGTGTTTATAATATTTATGAAAAAAAACTCATCCTATTTTCGCCGCACGGCAAGCAATTGGAGGAAGACACATTGGAAATTCGTGATTTATCTGACGAAAAACTAGATAAAAAAATTGGTAAAAAAGCTGCGGATGTCCTCAGAGAAGAAATTGAAATCATAACTTCAGTTTATCCAGAATTTGACCAAAAGGCCTATTTGAAAGGGGATGTTTCTCCTGTATTTTTTGGCAGTGCGGTCAATAACTTTGGTGTCAAAGAAATGTTGGATTGTTTTGTAGACATCGCTCCATCACCCAGAGACAGAGAAACCGAAGAACGCATTGTGCATCCAGAGGAAGATAAATTTTCTGGATTTGTTTTTAAAATTCACGCCAATATGGATCCCAAACACCGGGATCGAATTGCCTTTTTGAGAATTTGCTCAGGAAAGTTTGAAAGAAATACCAATTACCTACACATCAGACAGGAAAGGCAGATAAAATTTTCGAACCCAACAGCCTTTATGGCGTCAAAAAAAGAAGTGGTTGATGAGGCATATCCTGGGGATATCGTAGGTCTGTATGATTCAGGAAATTTTAAAATAGGGGACACACTTACAGAAGGTGAGATATTACATTTCAAAGGAATACCGAGTTTTTCGCCAGAACAGTTCCGTTTTGTAAACAATTCAGATCCTTTAAAAACCAAACAACTCAACAAAGGCCTTGACCAATTAATGGATGAAGGTGTGGCACAGATGTTTACTAAAATAGAAAACAATCGTAAAATTGTAGGAACGGTAGGTGCGCTACAATTTGATGTAATTCAGTACAGGTTGCTGAATGAATACGGGGCTAGTTGCGACTACGAGCCCGTAAATTTGTACAAAGCTTGTTGGGTAGTTTGCAAAGACGAGAAAGAATTGGAAAATTTTAAATCGAGAAGAAGAAGAGACCTTGCTTTGGATACAGACGGCAAATTGGTGTATCTTGCAGAATCTGCTTGGGCTCTAAAAACAGTCCAGGAAAACCACCCAAATGTTGATTTTAGGTTTACAAGTGAAGTTTAATGAATGCAATATTAATTAACCAAAATACTCAATCAATGAGATCAATTTACTACAGCATCATTTGTTTATTTTTTCTATCTTCATGTGCTTCCATCACTGGTTTTGAAGAAGGAAGAAGCAACGGTAAAGGAAACGGCACAGCAATAGCTTCTTTAAATTATTCACGAACACCAGATTTGGACACGGAAGATGGTGACGAAATCATTGATCTCGCGGGAGCACCTTTCTTGGAAATATCAGGAAGGTATGGGCTAACAGAAAAACTAGATTTTGGGGTAAAAGTTAATACATTTTTAAATCTTGGAGCCAATGTGAAATACCAATTAGTGGGAGATCGTCAATCACCATTTGCTTTAGGAACAGGGTTGGAATTTGGATTATTTGGCGGAATAAACATTTGGAATATTCAAGTGCCCTTATATACAAGCTTTTATCCATCTGATAAACTTTGCGTTTACGTGACACCCAAATACATATATCAAACAGCTGGATTTGGAAACGGAGGCGCAAATTACGTAGGAGCCAATGCAGGTTTATTATTTGGGACCAGACACAAGTTTGGGATAGATTTTGCCTATTATAGAGTTGGTACTGCAGAGTCAAGTGCAGCCTTGCTCAACTTTGGTATTGGTGGTAAATTTTTATTTGGCGATAATTAAAAGCCGAATAATCATCAAAAATTTTCCATACAAGATAGTAGGATTGATAATTGCCTTGGCGGCATTGCTGATAGGGTACTTCACCAATCGAGTATTTTATAGTGTGGGCATATTATTTGCTGCTGTCTTTGTGGTTACCACCAAAAATTGGTATAAAGAAATCAGGAGAGATAGATTTCTTGCATCATTTCTTCTGCTTCCTTTTATTGTTTTAGTGGCGGATTTATCTTCTAATGGTATCGAAGTCATATCACAATCCACTTTTTTTACGAAGCTTACCTTGTTTTTACTTCCACTTTTTATTACTGTATGGAAGCCAAAGGCAAAAGAGACAATGAGAGTCCATTTTGCTTTGTATTTGCTTTTGATGGTCAATTTGCTGTATTCTTTTTTCCACTTTTTTTTGGATCAAGAGCAAGTCATGGAAGGCTATAAGTTTGCAAAAGTCATGAAAGTGATGTCTTTAAATGACCACATCAGGATTTCATGGTTGAGCGCAATCGCAGTCATCTTAGCAATAAGAGACTCCACTCTTACAACCTCAAAAACAATTAAATATCTATTATTTGCATTTATCCTCATTCAAGTCATTTACTTACATGTGCTAAGTGCAAAAACTGGTTTGCTATGCCTATATAGTTCATTGCTGATTTATAGTATTTATTTATCCTACAAATCGAGTATCAAAAAGGGAATCATAACCCTTATAACCCTAATTACACTTCCAATAGCAGCTTACTTTTTGGTGCCATCATTTGAGAGAAGAATAGGGTATGTGAGGTGGGATTTTAGTGAATTTCTTTCAGGAGCGGAAAGAGCAGGACTGAGTGATGGAAACAGATTTCACTCAATACATGCTGGTGTCTCCATTTTTAAAGAAAATCCCATGGGTATTGGGTTTGTCAATATTCAAGATACGACCAACCAATGGCTGATGATCAATAAAAAGTTCTTATCAACTACAGATTACATTTTGCCAAGCAGTGAGTTTTTGATTTATGCTGTGGGAGGAGGTATTATTGGATTGTTTTTGCTTGTCTTGCATTTTGCAATGCCATTTACCTACAAGGAAATCTGGAAAGATTCACTTTTCCCAAGCATCTATTTGCCGGCGCTGGTCACATTTATGTATGAAATCCATTTTGAAGGACAATTGTCCCTATTTGTTTATGCCTTTTTTGTGTTCTGGGTTTATTACCTTGCAAAAAGCAGATTGATAAACTAAACATTTCCTACATTTGCGCACTCATGACAATTTACAAACGGGATGGTAGAAGTTAAACTTTTTTCTGGAACTAAGTCCAAATATCTGGCAGAAAAAATAGCCTATTTTTATGGTGAAGAACTGGCAGCCTGCGAGGTAAAAACCTTTAGTGACGGAGAAATGCGCATTGTCATTGATGAATCTGTAAGAGGAGCGCACATATTTTTTATTACTTCCACTTTTGCACCATCTGATAACCTTTTGGAACTACTCTTGATGATAGACTCAGCTAAGCGCGCCAGCGCTGGGTATATTACAGCCGTCATTCCTTATTATGGATATGCCAGACAAGATAGAAAGGATAAACCACGGGTTCCGATCTCAGCCAAGCTGATCGCTAATCTTCTCCAAGCTGCAGGAGCCAATAGGATCATGACTATGGATCTCCACGCAGATCAAATTCAAGGTTTTTTTGATATCCCTGTTGATCACCTCAAAGGGGAGGCGATTTTCATGCCTTATCTAGAAAAGCAAGATCTTACCAACACGATATTTGCGTCTCCAGATGTAGGAGGTGTAAAAAGAGCAAGATCTTTTGCAAAATATTTCAAAAGAGACTTAGTCATTTGTGATAAAGAGCGGATCAAAGCAAATGAAGTAAAATCCATAACGGTCATCGGAGATGTAACTGGAGCTGACGTAATATTGGTAGATGACTTGATAGATACTGCTGGAACTTTATGCAAGGCAGCTGATGCTTTGATTGAAAAAGGTGCAAGAAGCGTCAAAGCCATGTGTACACACCCTGTTTTATCGGGTAAAGCATATGAAAACATAGAAAACTCTCAAATTTCTAAAATCATAACAACAGACACCATTCCACTAAAAAGACAATCTGATAAAATCGAAGTTTTATCTTGTGCTCAACTTTTTTCTAAAGCAATTAGGAATACCCATGAGTATAAATCGATCGCCGCTCTTTTCGTAGATAAATCATTGGATTAAAGATTCCTTGTTTTGCTAATCAAATGAATTTTAATCTTCGATTAGTGAAACAAGACATTCGAAAATAAAAATTGTCCGTTTACCCAAAAACCTCTGTAGAGTGGATTGTCAGGTAGGTAGACTACCGCTCCTCTGCCTTTATCTTCCACACTCACAACAGGAGTATTGCCCAATTTTTCCTGGAGATTTTTTCCTATAAACCCTTTATAAAATAATGGGCTTTTGATTTTTGAAACCAACCAACCATCTTTTGGACTTTGATATAATGCATCCTCAGTTTTTAAAGTAAAGTAAGAATTACCAAGACCCCAAGCGTATGGATGCGTTCCGTCTATAGTAGTTTTCAGTATGGCACCAGATAGAGTGTGGCTCAAACTACTACGATATCTATCTGCATAGGGCAATGATTCTTCTTTTGTAGAGTCTTCCTGCACTTTTTGCTGATCTTCTTCTATTGGTTTTAGTCCAAAATCCTCCGATGATGAAAATGGCCCGCAAGCACTTCCAAGAGCAATGAGTTTACCCCCACCACTGACCCATGTAGATAGCTTTTTACCTAAACTACTCTCTAATGAATAATCATAACCAGGCATAATCAAGGTATTGTACTTATCAAGATCAATCTTGCTCAGTCTAGCGAATGAAACTGTTGTAATCGGATAATCTAGTACTTGCTCAAAATAATACATGATTTGACCAAATTCTGACGAAGCAATTTCCTCACCTCTCACTGTAACGACTTTGGGTGGTATCATCATGCTGAATGAATTTCCACCAAAATCATTGGCATGCTCACTAAACCCAGATTCTATGCAAGTAAAAGCACCGGCAGTGAGCTTAGCAACTAAGTCAACGGTTTTCTTCCAGTCTGCCTGACCTTTTCTGAAAATAAAATGTGTGCCAGCTTCAAAAGTATTATTGCCAAATAGCACAGGCTTGTCGGTAACGTGGATCTTTACACCAGCATCAAATAGTTTGCTGAGAATTTGAGCATCATGCAATTCTTTCCACGGAAGTGCCAATGCAGTAGCTCCAAATGCACAGGCTTGTGTAGAAACTTTCATGCTGTCACTGGAGGTAGGAGTAGGCGATAAAAGTGGATCAACACTTAGACCATAAGCTTCCACACCATATGCAAGAGGTAAAGACCATGCGGTAATGTCATAAGTAAGGCTGTCTTCTAGAAAATGATCGGGTTCTAGCAGTGTTTGCATTAATACAGATCTTGGTTGGAAAGCACTCACTACAATATCTCCA
>ENA-UOWO01008055-UOWO01008055.1-activated-sludge-metagenome-genome-assembly--contig:-NODE-8055-length-10219-cov-4.214778_pt1 | contig 10219 bp, 6 predicted proteins | sample MGYA00238148_ERZ761564 | MGnify/ENA primary metagenome ERZ761564 (study PRJEB28885, sample SAMN05720194) | activated sludge metagenome | isolation source: Anaerobic digester | place: USA...
TGACGAAGAATTCAAATAAGACTTTCTGATCCCGCTTTTATTGGGAGCTCTGATATTAAGTCAGAGCTCCCATTTTCTTTTAGTAGAACAAGGTAAATACCGGGAGGTTTTATGCAGTCGAACTTTTTTTTAAAGAAATATCTGATCGCTTTCATACTGCTTTTTACTGTTTGTGTGGCAGATGCTCAGGTCAGCCTGCTTCCGGAGCACATGATCACTGTTGAAGGTGTTACTCTGATTCGTGACAGTAAAAATGAAAATAAATGGTATTACGTACCCGAAAAACCATTTCTTCTCGAAAAAACACCGGGCAAAAAAGATGATCCAAAGCCGGTTTTTCAACTGGTAACCTATCAGGCAAAAAACGAGGCCGCGAACTATGATGGCGGAGTTTTGCAGTTCTGTGTCACGCTGAATATGCCAGAAGAAACCAGAAAAAAGGTCGAAAAAGCCCTCAAGGAACAATCGAATAACAAAGACGCAGTTTCTTTGACAATTCTGCCATTTCATAAGGCAGAAGCCTTTCTTTTCGATGGTTCAGGAAAAATTACGGCCGATGGCAGTCAGGCGCCGGGTTTTTCTCCTGCATACATCACCGGCGCTTTACCGTTTCAGCTGAAAATGGATCGTTTCGATGCTGATCTGTATTCAACTCTGGTTGATAAAAAAGGTTCCGGCGTTGGCGTGCTGATGAATCTCACCTTTGAGGGCCTGTTGCCTCCGGGTGGATTCAAAGCCACGATCAACTGGGACCAGACCTATGAAAGTATGAAATCGTCGAGTGATCTGAGGGTTTCACTGGGCACTTATTTTTGTGGTATCGATGTTGGAGTCAGCAAAACGAAAATCAGAGAAAAGCTCGTTTCTGAGGGTTGTCTGACGGTCGAAAGCCTTACCAGCGAGTCTGTAGATGCTGCAACGATCGACCGCTACCTTGAGCCGGTTCTGCAGCGGTTGCAGAATAATCTGATCGAGAAAATTTCGCCGCCGGAAGCGATTGACACTGAAAGCGCCGGCAGCCCGGATTCGTTGAACAAATGTTTCTTCGGTCTAAGGGTTGGGATCGATGTAAAACTGCGCGAACTCAAGCAGATCAAAAAGGGCTCAGAAACTTTTATTTTCAACCAGTCGGTTGTGGCTGAACGCAAAACCTCATGCGGAGCCTTTATTGGTATTAACTCATACCCCGAGAATGTAAAAAGCAAGCTTGTCAGTACTTTTTTTTCCGGGTCATGGGCAAGCGCCTACCTGCTGCTTCCGGTTGTCGACACCAACCCTGAGCTTGGAATAAAAAGCGTTACCATGAGAGCAGAAGTTGTGGACTCAGAGGGCAGGCAGGTTTCTGAATTAACTGATATTGCCAGGTGGTCTGTTGCTGAGCCATTCAGCTGGAAAAACGTGGATGGGCTTGAAACCGGCAGCCTGAAATTTCCGTTGCTGGCGCTCTTTAAGAAGCATAATGATGATATTGAGGTCATCCGTAAGGAGTATGCCTTTAAAATCGAAGTGGCAATCGAGCAGAAACACCCCTCGTCGCTCATGGCAAACATCGTTAAGGTCAAATATCAGACTCCGCTGTTCGACGGAAACCTGCCTCTGCCCTCTGCGGTAGACCTGGTTGACAACATAATAATTGATCTTTCGGCGCTCAGCTTCGATGATGAAAACGGTATAAAAAAGCTTAAAATCAGCCTTAAAAAGGGAAGCAGGGGCGCGAAAATTGAAAACATACTATTGGCAAAAAATCGGGTAGACAAACTGGTATATCTTATTGAAGCAGCCCGTGAAGGTGAAAAAGCTGAACCGATAATTCCTGTTCTGACCGCAGATATTGGCTCAAAGCGAAATCTGCCATGGATCAATAATGGCAAAGATCTGCGTGAAATAGAGCCAGCACTGAATTTCATGCTTTTCGACTCTGACTGGCAGCAGTAAAACCTCAGAGCAATTTAGTTTGAACAGCCGTTATCAAGCATGCTTGATAGCGGCTGTTTTTATCTCAGTTCAATTTCGTGGGTGACGTCGAATGAGCCAGTGACAGGCCTGGTAATGGCGGTTGCCGTTGCAATTGCCTTCTCTTCAGCCTGCTTCTGCCCGTTCACGGTCTGAACAGTTCTGCTGTAATTGAAGCTTCTGGTTTTCTGAAACGCAGGACCTTGCGTAGATACCGGTGAAAACTGCAGATGAATTTTCAGACTGGCGCTGCCAGGGTCAGGCAGGTTGATCATAAGTGGCAGACCCTGATTGCCAGACATTGTCTGGTGTTCAAAAACGGTTTTGCCATTAAGTTCGGCCTTTATAAGCACATTGCTGGTGAGATCACGCTTCAGCGAAATATTAGCGCCATATCTGGCTCTCAGTTCATTTTCAAGCGCCGCACGATCTTCTGATGATTCCTGCAGCTTCAGCATGCCCTGAAGCAGCATTTCTTTCCCGATAAGCAGCAGAACAGGTGCGGTAGCATTGCCGGGCCCGCTTAGAACCGCCCGGGTCGGAACATACCAGGCCTGCATGTTCTGCTGATCAAATCTGGTGAATTTCAGAGTTTTGAATGCCTCTTTTTCTGCCTGGTTCTGCCCGCAGGAGGCTGACAACAGTAGTTGCAACAATAAAAACAGGCCGGTTAAATTTTTCACGTTTACTCCAAAAAGAAAATCCGGGTCAGATTTACCTGACCCGGATTGCTGGTTAAAATCAGTTGGATTTCTTTTCTTCTGAATTTTCCGGTTTATAATCGGTATCCCAGAGAGTTACCGTCAAACCGAGGTCTGAATCCTGAAGGTTGCGGCCGTTATGCTTCCAGGGGATCTGTTTGCCGCCGTTCAGAATGAAGTTGATGTTGGCAATGATACCGTTTTTCTTGCCTTCATCTTCTTTTTCTACAAGGAAAACCGGGTTCTTAACAGCAGAATCACCCTTTACGGTGGTGCGGTAAGTTTTTCGCGGGTAGGTTGGTTTGATTTCCATTTTTACCATGTAGAGACCGTCTTTGGCGAAGGTCAGAGGATCACAGTCGATTTCGAGTCCTTCGAGCAGGGCCATGGGATTTGAAACCGGCACACCGCCCATGATGAATTCTTCAAAGCTGGCAAATTTCATGATGTCGCTGCCCTGAGTGACAGTTGTTACAACTTCATAAGTGCATGAGGCGAGCGGTATCTGCTGCTTTGCAAGGTAGTCGGTAATTGCCTGCATCGGGAAAAGAAGGTTAGTGACTTCATTGCCTCTGCGGTCGGAGAAAAAGCCGTCTTCAGGTTTCCAGGTCGCAAGCTGTGCAATGGTACCGGGAATTTGCTGAGCCTTGCCGTTTTTGTCATAAAATCTCGGAATTACCTGCAGGTCGATCTTTTTGATTGCCAGCGCCTGTTTGTCTCCGACGGCCGGCACCGGAAAATATGCATAATTCCAGTTGCCAGCGGGCATGATGGTAATGGACTTTTCTATGATATTCTTGTCATATTGGCCGATCCCGAGCAGAGAGCCATAGGTGCTCTTGCTTTCGCTCAGGTCACGGTTTTTCATTTCGATGACTTCGGTGCCTTTTTTTACTTTGTTGACGTTCTTCATTGCGTAGGTCGAGTTGGTTCCCCACCAGGCAGAGTTTGGCTCTTTGGCTGCTGCCGGTTCGATTTTTTCGGGAGGAGTGATTCTTTCGACCATTTCGCGGCTGACACGCTCGATTACCGGGTCAAGATACTTGGTAATCTGTTCAGGGGTCATGCCGACGCTTTCGTAAGAAATGCTCTTGTTTTCGGTCAGCACTTCAGACAGGGTCTGTTCCTGAGTTTCGCGCTGGCCGGTTTCGCCGCGGCCGCGCCAGCCACCCCACCAGGTGCGGTAATAATACCATCTGGTGTAGGCCTGTTTGGTGCGTTCGTCTTTGCTGAAATGGCTGAAAGACTGACCCCAGTCGACGGTAACCTTGAAGCCGGTTACCGGCGAAACTGTGTCGAAAGTGTAGGTGATATATACGGGGATGCCACCTGAGCCGCTGGTGAGGGAATCATAAATATCAGCGCTAAGGCTGGTGAGCTGAACCTGAAAAGGCACTTCACTGTTGGCAAATGCCGGAGCAATGCCGGGCTTTTGAAAAGCGGTGGTGACGAGTTCGCCATCAAGGTCATAGATTGCTATTTCAGCAGATTTAAAGGGCAGGGGAGAGAGTTTTATTTTTGCTTCTTCAAGAGAAAACTGGCTGGCTACCTGCTTTCTCATTTCATTTACAACACCTTCCGGTGGGGCAAGACGCACGGAAAACTGCAGAACACCAGCATCAACAAGTTCATTTGTGGCCTGATTCAATGACTGGTATTTGAGCAGGTGAAAAACGGGTCTTTTTTTGTCGCCACTGCCGCGGGTGGCAAGGTGCGGGCGGTTTGGAACATAATAGAACTGCTCGGGTCTGGCGTAATCACGCAGAACCGTGAATGCTTCGTCTACGCCATCTACTTTGACTACGACGTCGGTCTGGTCGGTTGCGCCAAGGCTGACCTGTGCCTGTGCAGGTACTAATGCTGAAACAAGCATCAGACCCAAAAGACAAAATACAGAAAAAGCTTTTCTCATTAAAGGTTATACTCCTTATTCAAAATGGCGCGCATTTTTGCGCTTTCTCTCACGACATATGTACATACTCTCTGCGGCTAAAAAAATCAACTGCCGCATTCTGCGGCGATTATGAGCTGTCTATTCAACTTTATACTGTGTCAGGGCAAAATTGAAATAAAGCAGGGCGGCACCGACAACGACGTAAACCAGCCCTTCACTGCCATGCCAGTCCATGGCCAGGCCGATCAGAACAACGCCGAATGTTCCGCCAAGTGCATCCATAAGGGAATAGGCAATATTTGCTGAGACCTGGTCTTCTTTGCGATAGAGCTCCGCAAGCATGGTCATGCCACCGGAACTGACGCCTTCCATGGCGCCGCCCCAAACGAAAAGAAGTATGTAGGCAGCCATTATTTCAAAGATCGAAATCGGCAGGAATACCGAGCATAGAAGGCTGATCAGAAAGCTCAGAAGGATTACCTGAGTTCTTTCAAATTTGTCAGAGAAATAGCCGATTGCCGGGCCAAGAATCAGGCCGCCAAGCATGAACATTGTGATGAGCAGCGAGGCCTGTTCCATGCTCAGGCCTGCATCCATACCATAAATGGTGAGAAATGAAGGCAGACCGTAGAAAGTTATGCCGCCAACTACAGCGCTGAACATTACATATTTGCCGTTTTTAATAACGAAACCCAGGCGTGGTTTGTCATTGGATTCAAATCTGGGTGCCTCGCCTTTGATAAAAAGAATTGGCAACATGGCAACCAGGGTGACGGCGGCGCTTGTGGTGAAAGCCAGGCTGCGGTTGTTGCCGATGAACTGAAGAATTACCGGTCCAAGCGCAATGCCGATTGCCTGGGAAGCGCTGAAAATACTGACAACAAAGCCGCGCACGCCGGGCAGCCGCGCAAAATTAACCCAAGTTTGAAAGGCGATGGCCAGAATAGTCGAGAAAACTCCAAAGAGAAACAAAAGAAGCACCCAGAGCAACAGATTGTCGGTTTTGATCAGCAGCATCAGAATCGTTGCTCTGCCGATGGTGCCAAAAATTGTTGCCCAGAACAGGCCGAGTTTGCCGATTATCTGACTTATGTATGGGCTTAGAATCACAACCGATGCGACTTCTACCGAGAGAATCACACCGATAAGGCTGTTGCTGAGCTCAAAAGATTCAAGGGTTACCGGAAACAGAACCGCGTTGATGCCGGCACAGACTTCAGCCATTGCTGCAGCCATAATAACGACAATTATCGAAAAGGGAACCTTGCCGGGTTTGCTGGTCATTTCACTCTTCTTCAGTGTCTTCAGAATTTTCGGCTTCTGGCGACTTCTGGAACATCGTGTCAAAAGATATGCTGAAGTGACTGGCCTCAAGAGAAATATTGATGTCACTGTTCAGCAGGTAGATCAGCTCTCTGACTATCGGAACCGCCACTGCTTCGGCGAGCTCGACTTCATAGAAAAAGTCATTGCGCTTGCCACGGTCACATAGAACCTGCAACAGCTCCATGGCTGATGTATCGGCAGTGTTGATGTCTGAATACATTGCCTGCCTGATGATTACCTCGTGTGTACCTTCCTGAACCAGGTCGCAGCGGCTTTTAACTTCGCCGCTGAACATTTTGAGAAAGAAAATACCCATCTGTTCGAGCAGTTCTTCGTAAGTAAAAACCGGGCCATAAAGCTCACGTGGAATCTGGTCTGAAAAGCTGGTTTTGAGGCGGAAACCGTCGGCAGAGACCTGTTTCATTTTTCCGGTGAGTCTTATCATGACTTCAGAAATCGCGAAAGTGCCAAGTTCGAGATTGCTTTTGCCACATTTCAGTTCGCTGACAACCTGAATTTTGTCGGCAAGAGAAGCCAGACGGGCCGTTTCCTGCTGCAGTTGTTCTGGTATTTCGGCCTGTGCCTGACCGGTTAATTTTTCGAGCCGGTCAGCAATGTTCTTAAGGAGTACCGAAGTTTTATTCAGCTGCTTGCCTATTCTTATCGAACTCTGATCGGCAAATTCCCTGGCCAGCAGAAAGCTTTCGAGCAGAACAAAGCGGCTTTCGTTGAGCTGCAGAGAAAATCTGCGCGTAAACCAGATCAGGGTGCCGAACAGCAGACTCAGAGCACACGAAACAAAGAATGCCCGCTTGGTTGCATCTTCAATCGGTTTGCATCTTTCGAGCATGTCGTTGATGCGCAGATCAGCGCCAAGAGTACCGACAAGTTTTTTCTGTGAATCGAAAATCGGAACGTAGGCACTGTAAAAGGTGCCCCAACTGTCAGAATAGGGCTCTGCCGAAACCACCGGGGTTGCGCTCGCAAGTGCTTCAAGAAGTTCTTTGCTTGGCTTATCGTATGGCGTCATCGGCACCGAGGGTTCAAGATTCTGTTCATCGGTGAACAACGGCTTGCCTTCCTCATCGATAGGTGTGGGGTCGACGATAAAGACGACCGAACCTTTAACCAGGCGGTTTATGTAAAGGTAGGTGCAGTGCTTGGTGGCAATTCTTGCCTTCTGCAGCATTTCGACCGTTTTCTGGTATTCCGGCAGGTCTTTCTTTTCCGGTGAGTCGAAGCTGGCAACCTGATTGCCGTCAAGACAGGCGGCAATGCCGGAGACGGTTCTCAGCAGGCCGTCACGGATTTCTTCTTTAATCGCAAAAAGGGCATGGTGATAGATGAAATATGAGGTCACTGCTGTCAGCAGAAGAGCCAGAAAGGCCAGAAAAACGCCTTCTGTCGCCGGGTAAATATAGTATTTCCGGATTGTTTCCGGCATCTTTTTGTTTATTGAATACATTGAATCCTCAAATGCTGAATTTTATCAGAAAGAGGCTATCACATTTTTACACGGTGTGACAATTTTTCCCGGGAAGGTTATCAGACTGTTGTTTCAGGCATTTTACCGAAAACAATTCGGTGGGCATTCAGCAGGATAATAATTTTGTTGTCTATTTTGCCGACACCCCTGAGATATTCAACGTCTACGCCTTCGCTGACACGACTTGGCGGTTCAATTGCAGACTCAGGCAGGCGAATGACTTCCTGGACACTGTCTACCAGAAAACCGGCTTTAACCTTTTCTTCTTCGAAAGAAAGAATGATGATCTGGTTGTTTGGACGTTTCTCAACCTCAGATAATCTGAGGCGACGTCTGGTATTGATAACCGGAACAATTTCGCCGCGCAGGTTGATTACACCGTCAATATGAGGCGGAGCCTTGGGAACTCGCGTGATTGGAACCAGATTGATGATGGCTTCAACCTGCTGAATTTCAAGGGCATAGGTTTCACCGGCCATAGAGAAAGTAACCAGCTGCACCAGCTCAATTATTTCTTTTACTTTTTCTTCTTCTTCGGGGTCACCCGGTTTCTGATCAGTGGGTGGAGACGCCGGGGGAGGAGCTGCTGGCGGTTGAGCCGCCGGTTGATGATATTCGGCAACCTGAACCGGTGTCGCAGCCGGAGGTGGCGCAGCTACCGGCTGTGCTCGCTGAGCCGGTGGCGGTGCAGATACCGCATGAGCCTGAGCCGGCGGGGGTGGTGGCGGGGGAGCAGCAGCTGCCGCCGGTGCCGCCGGTGCCGAGCCACCGGCTCCGTTGGTTATGTCTGTAACCTCAACTGTATCGATCTCAGAAATTGATTCAATTCCGTCGCGCAGTTGCTCGGCGGCTTTATCTGTAATCACGACCATCTTGAATGAACGGTCGAATTTTTCGTTTTCGAGATCCTTCACTTCCGGGACAGCTTTGATAATGTCGCACTGCAGATCGTCGAGCGTGCGCAGAACCATGAATACGCGCGGGCCTTTCAGCAGGCAGTCGGCAACCAGAGAGACCTGCAGCAGCAGTATGTGGCGACCGTCATCACCGGCTTCTTCAAGACTGGCCAGCTCAAGTTCGCTGAGCCCCATGTCGCCGAGATCTACCGCTGGCCCTTTTCCTGCTGCTTTTTTGGCGCCGCCATCAGCTTTGGCTTGTGCTGGAGCCGGTTTGGAAGAAGCCGCCGGAACGCCAGAACCACTGGCAGCTGCCGAAAGCTTTGTCGAAAGCTCGGAAAGGTCGATGTTGGAGTCTGTCGACTCAATACTGTCATTGACCAGGGTACGAAGAACATCGAAGGTTTCGAAAATAAGATCGATAATTGCAGCCGAGACCTCAAGCTGGCGGCTTCTCAGCTTGTCGAGAATGTTTTCCATTTCATGGGTGAGATGGGCAATCTTCTCAAAACCCATGGTGGCAGACATGCCCTTCAATGTGTGAGCGGCGCGGAAAATCTCTTCGACGGCATCAAGGTTCGACGGGTTCTGCTCCAGGCTCAGGAGGCACCGGTCCATGGTGTCGAGGTTCTCGCGGGAGCCGTCTATGTAGGCACCCATATATTCGGAAAGATCCAGGTTCAACCCGCAACCTCCTTATGCCGTTTCAAGAAAGGTTTAATCATCATGACTGTATTGCCTGACCTTTCTGGAAAAACGATGGAATGTCGAGAATCAGCGCGATTGACCCGTCGCCGCGCATAGTGGCGCCCATGATGCCTGGCAGGCCGCCGAGAAGGTTGCCAAGCGATTTGATAACGATTTCCTGCTGGCCAAGAAGCTCGTCGACCATGAAGCCAGCCCGTTTCTCGCCCGAAGCGCAGACAACGATCGAAATTTCCTCTTCTTTGGCATCGATGGCTTTCTGTTCATCTTCGGTAGTGGGAACATTGAGCACATTTCTCAGGCGTATGATCGGGAGAACATCGCCTCGCAGCAGGGTTACTTCCTGGTGCTGCACGATATTTATATCGTTTCTGGTAATATCCATGGTCTCAAGAACCGATCCGAGCGGTATTGCAAACATTTCCAGCCCGACTTTCACCATCAGAGCCGGCAGAATTGCCAGCGTCAACGGCAGTTTGATGGTAACCCGGGAACCTTCATTAACTTTTGATTCAAGTTCGAGCACCCCGTTGAGGTCTTCGAGCTTGGCTTTAACAGCGTCCATGCCAACGCCGCGCCCTGAAAGGTCGCTGACTTCTTTTGCGGTCGAAAAGCCGGGCAGGAAAATAATCTTGATAATTTCTTCGGGCGGCATTTTGGCCATCTGCTCAGGCGTAAACAGACCACGTTCAATGGCAAGCCGACTGATTATCGTCGGGTCAATGCCTTTGCCGTCGTCTTTAACTTCGATCAGAACATTGTTTCCTTCGTGGTGGGCAACAAGAGTAATTGTGCCGACCTCAGATTTGCCTCTGGCCACGCGATCGTCGGGCATTTCGATGCCATGGTCGATGGCATTTCTGATCAGATGCACCATCGGGTCACCGATTTCGTCGATGACCGTTCTGTCCATTTCAGTTTCCTTGCCTTCAACCACCAGATTGATTTTTTTATTCAGCTTTTTCGACAGATCACGAACCATGCGGGGAAAACGGTCGAAAACCTGTTCGATCGGCACCATGCGCACCTGCATGACCACGTTCTGCAGCGAAGAGCTGATCTGGGAAACGCGTGTCAGGGTTTCGTTGAGATCTTTCAGCTTATGTGCCGCACCGATGTCTGCCAGTCGGGTGCGGTTGATGACCAGTTCACCGACCAGATTCATCAATTCGTCGAGACGCCGCATGTCGACGCGAACTGTCTGGTTGCTGCGCTTGTCGGCCGCTGCTGCAGTGTTTTTTGCCTGCTCGGCGGGCTT
>ENA-UOWO01008056-UOWO01008056.1-activated-sludge-metagenome-genome-assembly--contig:-NODE-8056-length-10218-cov-4.630227_pt1 | contig 10218 bp, 9 predicted proteins | sample MGYA00238148_ERZ761564 | MGnify/ENA primary metagenome ERZ761564 (study PRJEB28885, sample SAMN05720194) | activated sludge metagenome | isolation source: Anaerobic digester | place: USA...
CTTTGATTTTGCGATCAAAACGTCAGCTGGATCTCTTTCACCTCGCACAAAGTTCAAGGACTTGGCCAAGTTTTCACTAAAATTGCCTTCAAAGCCCGACGACCAAAAACGCATCGCGGATTTGTTATGGAGCATTGATGGCGCAATTGAATATTGGAATAATGTTGTCGACCGATTGGATACATTGTTTAGATCACTTATGAAGCAGAGACTGAACCCTTATAAAACGGATGAAATCAAGATTAAAGAATTGTTGAGAAAAAGCAGTGAATTTAATGTCGGAAAAATTCAGCAGGCCGAGTATAAAAAAATTGGAAAGTTTCCAATTATTGACCAAAGTAAAGTAGAAATCGCCGGTTATAGTGATAATGCCGAGTTGCTTTATTCAGGTGATTTGCCAGTGTTGGTTTTTGGGGATCACACCACTGAAATTAAATTTATTGATCATCCTTTTATTCTTGGAGCCGATGGTACAAAAGTGATACTGCCAAAGGATAGCGTAAATCCGAAATACTTATTTTTCGCCATCCGTAATTTGAATTTGAAACCAGTTGGGTATAGGAGGCATTTCCCTATTTTAAAAGATTGCAAAATCAAAGTGCCAGAAATATCCAAACAAAATGAAATCGTTAAAGAGCTTGATAGTGTACTCATTGAGAGATTGCCAATAACAAAGAATATTGCTTATCTGAAAGATATTCAGAGGGGAATTATTGACCAGATATTTGGATAGCGGAGTTTAAAATGGAAAATTTAATTAGCGTGATTGGACTGCTCGGCCTCGGTGGCCTTATATCGAGCTATTTTACTTTGCTTTGGCAGAGAAAGCATGAAGACACCAAGGCGCGGCAGGAATATAAAGAGACTCGGTATAAATGTATCGTTTTGCTGATGAAGGCCCTTATCGAGTTCGAAAAGTACAAGGGGATGCTGGTCAAGCATGGCTATGATATCTCGAGTAAAAATGATCTTATCGATTTGTTGAAAGATGAACAGCTGTCCGCTGTTCTCTATGGGTCGAAAGGGTTTATTAAATCGCTGGGTAGTTTTATCAATAATCCGAATAAGAACACCCTTGTTTATGCTGTTATTGAAATGAGGAGAGATCTGTGGAGATTAAAAGGGGCGTTGACTTCCGAGGATCTCGCTTAAAAGGAAACCATTATGACATTTAACGAACAAAACACGATCGAGCAATATGTAATCTCTAAGCTAACTGGTCAAGGTGCTGGTAACGTTGGCGACAGCGCGCGTCCGGCATACGCCGAAACGGTTCAATGGAAATATGTGTCAGCAGATGATCTCGGCCGTGATGAAGGCGAGGTTCTTATTGAGAAGATGCTCAAAGACGCCCTGATTCGGATCAATCCAGAGATTCGCGCCATACCGGAACGAGCGGATGAGGTTATCTATAAACTCAGGGCTATTCTGTTGTCGGTCAATGACGTCGGCCTTGTTAAAGCCAATGAGGAGTTTACCAAGTGGCTTCAAGGCGAAAAGACGATGCCCTTTGGTGAAAATAACCAGCATGTCCCGGTGCGCCTGATTGACTTCGAGAAGCTCACCAACAATATCTTTATAGCCACCAACCAATACAAGATTGTCAGAGGCGTTACCAAGATCCCGGACATGGTCTTGCTTATAAACGGCATTCCGATTGTAGTCGGAGAATTTAAGACGCCGGTGCGGCCGTCTATTTCGTGGTTGGATGGCGCGGTTCAAATACATGACGATTACGAGAACACTGTTCCCGAGCTTTTTGTGCCGAATATCTTTTCTTTCGCCTCAGAAGGGAAAACATTTCGCTATGGTTCTATTCGCATGCCGCTTGAAATCTGGGGGCCGTGGCGTGACGAGTCAAATAAAGATGTCGCCTTAAAGGAACTGATCGGCCTGAAAGAGATCGAGGTTGCGCTTGAGTCAATGTTCAAACCAGCGGTGATTCTGGATATGCTGGAACACTTCACGATCTTTGCAACTGACCGAAAGAACCGAAGAATTAAGATCATCGCTCGTTATCAACAGTATGAAGGTGCAAACCTAATCGTCCAGCGCGTCAAAGAAGGCGCGGTTAAGAAAGGGCTTATTTGGCATTTTCAGGGATCGGGCAAGTCGCTTTTGATGGTGTTTGCCGCGCAGAAGATGCGCCAGATGCCGGAGCTTAAAAGTCCGACAGTGCTTATTGTGGTTGATCGTGTGGATCTTGATACGCAGATTACGGCAACGTTTAATGCCTGCGATGTTCCCAATATTGTTGCAACCGACAGTAGGGAAGAATTACAGCGGTTATTAAGGCAGGATACGCGCAAGATCATTATAACGACCATGCATAAATTCGCGGAGGCGGATGGTCTTTTAAATGATCGGGATAATATCATTGCATTGGTTGATGAGGCGCATCGAACACAAGAGGGAGATTTGGGCCGGAAAATGCGCAATGCCTTGCCGAATGCGTTCTTTTTTGGGCTTACTGGTACGCCTATTAACCAACGTGACAGGAATACATTTAGAACGTTTAGCGCGGAAGAGGATTTATCAGGATATTTGTCCCGGTATTCATTTGAGGAGTCGTTGCGGGATAAAGCGACACTGCCGCTTCATTTTGAGCCAAGATTGCTGGATATCCACGTAGATAAAGAGCTCATCGATGCCGAATTTGCTCAGATGACCGAGACATTGTCGGGAGAGCAGAAGGCGTTGCTTGTTCAGAAAGCGGCACAAATGTCGGCTTTCCTAAAGTCACCGGATCGCATTCGGAAGATTGCCGCTGATATTGTTCAGCATTTTCACGAGAAGATTGAGCCGCAGGGGTTCAAGGCACAGATCGTGTGTCCGGATCGTTTCGCGTGCGAACTTTACAAGCAAGAGTTAGACAAGCTAATTCCGCCAGAGGAGAGCGTGGTTGTCATCTCGACCAACCATTCAGATGATGAAACCTTCAAGAAGAAGTATCGGATGGAGCGCGATGAGCAGGAGAAACTGTTAGACCGGTTCCGGGACCCTGTGGACTCACTCAAGTTTGTCATCGTAACAGCCAAGCTTTTAACCGGTTTTGACGCACCGATTCTTCAGGCCATGTATCTCGACAAAGCCATGAAGGATCACAATCTGCTTCAGGCTATCTGCCGGACAAACCGTGTTTATAAAGATAAGACACATGGATTGATCGTGGATTATTACGGCGTTTTTGATAACGTGGCCCGGGCTCTGGAATTTGACGAGGCATCCGTGCGGCAAGTCATTACGAATATTGGAACACTTAAAGAAAAGCTGAAGCAGGCAATAGCCCTGTGTCTGGCGCACTTTCCCAATGTGGATAGAAGTATTGAGGGATATGAAGGGCTTTTACTCGCGCAGGAATGTGTGAATACGAATACCAAGCGGGATGCCTTTGCGAATGATTACAGTTATTTGTCGCTTCTCTGGGAGGCGTTGTCACCGGATTCAATTCTGAACGTTTATGAGAAGGATTATCGCTGGTTGACCAAGGTTTACGAATCAGTGAAGCCGCCGTCCAGCGATACCGGACGATTATTGTGGCATGCATTGGGCGCCCAGACGATGAAGCTGATCCATGAGCATATCCACGTCGAGAAGATTAGCGATGACTTGGAGAAGATCATACTCGATGCGGATGTGGTCGAAGATCTCATGAAAACAAAGGATGTCAAGAAGACCAAGTTGATCGAGATTGAGATTGTAAATCGTCTACGCAAGCATAAGGGGAATCCGAAATTTGAAGAACTTGGCCAGCGTCTTGAGGAGTTGCGTGACAAGGTTGAGCGCGGGCTCATTAACAGCGTTGATTTCCTCAAGCATTTGATCGAGTTGGCCAAGGAAGTCGTTCAGGCTGAAAAGGAAGAGGAAACTCAGGAAGAGCGCCGCGGTGCGAAGTCGGCGCTAACCGAGTTATTCTTGGAAGTCCGCACAGATCAGACGCCTGCCATCGTTGAGCGCATCGTTAATGATATTGATGAGATCGTTAAGGTCGTGCGGTTCCCTGGATGGCAATCCACTGCCGCCGGTGAGCGCGAAGTCAAAAAAGCCCTCCGCAAAACCCTGCTTAAATACAATCTCCACACCGACCAAGACCTCTTCGACCGGGCGTATGGGTATATAAGGGAGTATTATTGATGGATTGGCAGTCAATACAGCAATATATTTCTGGGCACATTATTGAGCTACTCGTTGGGGTGGTATTCTTTGGTTTAATCACAACCTTTCTATGGGAGTTTCTCAAATGGAGAATCGGTGGAATTGGGGAATGTATCAAAAGGAATAAACAACAAAACGTTATTAGAGAAAAATTGTTAGTATTCACGCGAGATCAGTTGCAAAAACAAATCAATTCAAAGAAATATCTGCCAGATTCCTACATTGAAATCAATCAAGTTAAAGAGGAGCTCAGATATTTTTGTCATCCTTTTTTGTTTTGTAATAAATTTATCGACCATATAAACAGACGCGATTTTACATACACAAATGCTGTCCTCAACAAGGAGATTCAACAAAAAATTGCATTTAAGGTTTTTCGGAAGCTCGCACGCCCTTCCTTGAAAACGTTTAAAGTTAAACTTGAAGAATTAAATCTTTCAATTACGCGAAACGCCGCTGTTTTAAATAACATGCCTGAGAAGAACAATGATTTTCCTTGGCAAGCCCGCTGGAAAATGGATGAGACCATTGCAAAGTTTAATGTATTGAAGTCGCGAGTTCTTGTGCTTTTAGATGATGCAGGGCAAGGGAAAACAAATCTAATATGTGATCTTACAAAAGAATTTTTATTAAAGCTGGAAATACCTGTTGCCTTATTCTACGGGGGTGATTTTTACGGACTGAATAACAGCTCAATGAGAGCTTTTGTCACAGAACGAATAACCGGCGGAACAGATTTTGATACCTTAAATAAATTCATTGAGCATGAATGTGGGCGAAGAAAAACAAATTTCATTGTAATTATCGATGCTTTAAATGAATCGAGTGATGCAAATTTTCCCAACGCATTGAATGTTTTTATTGGAGATATGCTTTTAAACCCGTTTGTCCGAATAATTCTGACATGCAGAACAGAATATTATGATTTAAATTTTACGGGTATCCAGACTGCGTCTTTTGCTTCAGAAATACAAAAGATTAAGGGCATAAATTCAAAACTTGAGGAGCATGAGAAGGATAAGTTATTCCGAAAGTATCTTTCGTTTTTTGAAATTGAATGGAAGTCTTTTGCCGGGCGAGTTTATGAGAAGCTGGTCAGTAATTTCTTGTTATTGCGTATTTTTTGCGAAGCGCATCAAGGACGAAGCATCGGTTCAATTCTGAACGTTTACATGCTTGACCTTTTCCAAGAATACTATAGGCAGATTCGAGATGGGATCAAAGGTAAAACTAATGGGAATGATTCCATTCAGAAAGTTATTCGTGAAATCGTAAAACACATGGTTGATTCCAGGCTACACAAAGATGTTCCAATGCAGGTTGTTATCGACAAGACTGCGATTGATAAAAATGTGATACTTAAGCTGATAGATGAAAACATATTCTTTAGAAGGGATGTGGTTGATAAAACTGGCGTTTTGTTGGATGGGGAAGTTATAAGCTTTACATTTGATGAAATCCGAGACTTTCTAATCGCCGATTATTTGGCCAATGTATTGCTGTCTGAAGACGAACAAAAGTTCACTCAATTTATCGCTGATGAGGTTTTACCTCAGAAGCCTTTGTTCGAGGGGGTCAGTAAATATTTATTTTTTATTTCGAAAAAAGACCGGAGTAAACAGAAACTTGATCAAATATTAGCGAGAACGGGATGGTGGAAAGAGAAGTATCTTCATTATTTATTCGAAACAAATGACGCCGATCTGACAGACCAAGATGTCGAGCAGGTAAAAAGAGAATATTTGTCTTCTAAGGAAAAGGCCGAGTTTATTCTAAAAATGTTGATTTATTATCGTTATGATCCGGAGACATACAAAAAATTAAATATTACAATGCTTTTTTCTTTATTGGTCGCAATGCAAGACGTTGATCGCCAGGAGAAATTTGAGGCGTTTTTGATTAAGAGGCTTTTAAGCACTTATGGCGGTAGAGATGACGAGATACGCTTGGAGCATTATTTTGAATATATAAATGAGGTTATTAAAGCCGGTGATGCAAATAATCCTGCCTTAGAATTTTTATTCTTCATTGCATCTGCTGAAAAGGCTGGCTCTGCTACGGCAAAAAATATACTGTCTTTATTGTATAGGGATCCCCAAGTGACTGCCTTGGCGATATTCGAGAAATATCAGAAATGCAACAATGCGTATTATAAAAATCGAGCCGATACTTTGATAAACGAAGTCAAGTTAATGCATGGTGGTGTTTGATGATTTATTACGAATACAAGAAAGACCATAACAAGGCGTATATTTTTCATGTTGTAAAGAATATCAGCAAGGGTAGATTCTTAAGGGCAATGCGAGTTGGGTGCAACAGTTTTGCGGGAAGGCTATTAAGCAGAGTCTATGACTGCTTTTTTTCGGAAACAGTAGATTTGCTTGATGAGTATAGAAATTATCACAGTCGTGAATACGGCTCATTTAGTGAATTTCTTCAAAAAAAGTATTGTCTTCCGGACGATGTGGCGGTAGCCGGAGCGGAAAAATTATTAAAACACAAGAATACTGTGTTGCTGTGGCGCAAAGAGCACGTTACAGGGGATTACAATTTAGAAATGTTCACCATGAGTTTCGATGGCGCCCTGAATATATTAAATTCTGTATTAGGAGTGCGTGATGAAAATTAAGTTTGATTTCGTTACAAATAGCTCATCTACATGCTTTGTTGTTGTCCTGAAAAAGGGGCAGGAATTTACAGAAGACCAATTCATGAAATGCGTTGGTATCAATAAGAAATCTCCGGTTTATTCCATGTTTTTAGAGTTGTTTAAAATGTTCGCTTCAAATATGGAGCCGTTCGATGCGGCAGTTGCTTCTCATCACTGGAACAAGGGCAGACAATGGGATGTTTTTATTGCTGATGTTTTTTCTGCAGACTTAGTCGGAAAAATAAAGCTTGCTAAAGAGCGTGGCGATTCCTTGTATTTCGGAACTTTATCTTCAGATGTAAATGCATTAGAAACATTTGTTTGTTGTGACTCTTTTAAGATTGAAGGAAAAAATATTTATATTGACGCTACAAATTCAAGCTGGTAAGCATGAACTCTTTATTGCTTAAGAGATATGACGAGCAAAAATATTCCGTAATTTTTAACCAAAATACCGGGTTTTTTGCGCGCGTTGAAGATAGCAATTCATCAGAACCAATATACTCGGCTCATGGGCCCGAGCTTCTTGATGTATCGATAACAAACTATTGTGAAAGAAGCTGTTCTTTCTGCTATAGGGCGTCGTCAAAAGCCGGGAAAGAGATGCCATTTGCTGATTATGAATATATTTTGAGACAGGCGAAGGACTGCGGTGTCCTACAAATAGCTCTTGGTGGCGGGAACCCGAATCAGCATTTAAGCTTTGAAAAGATTCTTGAGGTAACCCGCGATAAGTACAATATTGTTCCTTCATATACCACGAATGGCGACGGCTTAACAGAAAATATCATTCTCGCTTCCAAGAAATATTGCGGAGCAGTGGCGATCAGTTTTTATGAGCCGGAAAGCCAATTCTATTTCAATCTTCACAAATTAATAAACTCCGGAATTAAAACAAATATTCATTTTGTGTTATCTGCTAATTCGATTGAGTCTGCAATAAGACTTCTGACAGCCGATGTCAAGAAAATTGCAGGAGTCAATGCTTTGATATTCTTATTATTCAAACCTGCTGGTAAAGGTAGCTGTTCAGATATGCTAAAAATGTCTCCCGAAGTTGACTTTTTCTTTTCACTAGTCAACAATTCCAAGATAAAGATTGGCTTTGATAGTTGTTGTGTTCCAGGTATCGTTACGCATCTTGAGTACAATCCTGTTTCGGTGGAAGCTTGTGAAGCGGGATGTTTTTCTGCTTTTATTTCTGAAGATTTAATGCTGTATCCATGTTCATTTATGGAGCGTAAAGTCAAGGGTGTTGATCTTAAGCGGTCATCGATTGTGAATGCTTGGCAGAATAGCGCGATATTCCTTAATATGCGGAATAAGCTGGCTTCCGAGAAATGCAAAACCTGTTTGCATTTCTCGGTGTGCAGAGGCGGGTGTCAGGTATTTAGTGATATAAATTTATGTAATTAATATGCAAAATCCAGATATTCAGAAAGCAATAAAAATGCAACAAGTCAAAGACGCGATAATCTCTGATTTTAATTCTTCAGTCGATCAGCGAGTCGACAGATACATAGAGATTGGACATCAATGGATAATTGGTAATCATCATTTCGCCGCGGCATCAGCAGAGTGTATTAATTTGTACCGCGACGGTCATTTTATTGCCGCAGTAATGATGAGCCATAGCATTAATGAGGGTATTATCGTGTTTATTGCAGGCCGAATCGGGTTGAATAAAAATAAGGGTGACGGCGGAGCAAAATCAATAGAAGATCTGATTAACGAGTTGGAGCAAAATAAAACAATATCAAAATCATGTGCTGATTCCGCAAGAGGCATATATGGTAGTTATCGCAATGACGTCCATCACATGAGTCCAAAAGTTAGCGGCATTGATTTTTTTTCATTGGCTCAAGATAATCTTAAACGGTTAGCAATAATTGAAGGTGAAATCTTTGGCGCAGACATAACTCCCGATGGCAAGCTAAAACCTCGCATGTCACGTTTTTGGGATTTAAATGCTGACGGTACAGTTTCAGCTTTCTTACGCTTAGAATGAGGATATTATGTTAGAAGAATTTCCTGATATCAATCGCGCCGCTTTGATCGTGAAGCTCAAGAAGCCGTTCATTGACTGGCTGGTCTACACAAGCAAGGAATATGACGGGCCCGAGCATGAGATGAAGCCGGAGGAGGTTGAGACCGAAGGGTTTGATTCAAAACATGTGTATCTGATCCCGGCTTATGAGGAAAACGAGAAGTACGAAAAGTTTCTGAAGAGGCATTACGTAGAAATATTTGAGCACGAGCTTGGCGGCTGGTATACGGATCCTGAAATGTGGCCAAAGGACAGGTCATGGAAGGTGTTTCAGGAATGGTTTGAGTATGAGATTCAGACCATAGTTTACGATATGATCCCGGACAAGCCGCTTGAGCATGAAGATTAAGCTTCAAAATCCCCGCATTTAGCCCTCTCCGAATTATTACCAATTTGTAGTAACGACCCCCTTGAGAAAGATTCGCGCTGTTATAAAATCAAAATAGACTTACGAGACAGCTGATCACTGTTCCGCCTGTGCGGGAAAAGCCATTTCCAGTCAATTGGCCGGAGATGGCTTTTTTCTTTTTAGGGTTCGACATTTTGAAAAATATTGCGTGTACATAGGTGAGGGCCCCGACACTTTCGGATTTTTCCTGTAATCACCTGTGGGAGGGCTTGTGGGTGTTACACTTTTCGATTTTTTGCGTGTTAATAGGTGAGGGGTGGGACACTTTGGCAAAAAAGGTTGTATATACGCCTTGTAAAGAAATTTGATAAGGGGTGCGAAATTTTGGACCCAAAAACGTAATACATACGGTAGGGGGCCCTCGACACTTTGAGAAAAATGTCGTCTTCACCTATGGAAGGTGAAAAAAGTTGGCCAAAAGCGTCGACACTTTTGGAAATTTTGCGTAATCACCTATGAGGGGGTAGAAAGTTCCGACACTTTCCGGAAAAATCCGGAATATACGCTTAGGGGAGTGAAATTAGTGAAGAAAGTGAAAATATTTCCGGCAGGTTTACCAAAAACGTCGTATGTAGCTAGTAGAGGGTCAAAAAAATGAAAATATTTTCGTCAGTTTCCCAAAACCTTGCGTATGTAGCTAGTAGGAGGCATTGAAACCATGAAAAACAAGCATTTTGAGGCAGGGAATCTCTATCTGGCTACGTATTTACTTTATTGCGGGTTCGCCATGCGGGGGATTGAGGGCTCGGGGAGGCTGAAGCGGGTCTTGTTTGATGACATCCCGGCTGTTCATAAAGCCTGCGAGGACTTTTATGCCGATTCAGAGGCGCGCAAGCTGTTTGATTGTTACCGAAGGGTTAAAGATTACTTATTTCAAAACGGAGTGTAACGATGGAAGACGAGAGAAGAAAAGAGAAGAGAAAGATCGAAGAGGTCATTCCTCAGGAATTGCTCAAA
>ENA-UOWO01008057-UOWO01008057.1-activated-sludge-metagenome-genome-assembly--contig:-NODE-8057-length-10217-cov-17.878174_pt1 | contig 10217 bp, 6 predicted proteins | sample MGYA00238148_ERZ761564 | MGnify/ENA primary metagenome ERZ761564 (study PRJEB28885, sample SAMN05720194) | activated sludge metagenome | isolation source: Anaerobic digester | place: USA...
TGGATCCTCGAACTGTTCGACCTGCCGCACGAATCCGCGGTCGGCTTCGTCACCGGCTGCCAGATGGCGAACTTCACCTGCCTCGCTGCCGCGCGACATGCCGTGCTCCGGCGCGTCGGTTGGGATGTCGAGGCGGATGGCCTGCAAGGCGCCCCCCGGATCCATGTCGTCACGTCGGCCGAATCGCACGTGACGATCGATGTCGCCCTGCGTTACCTCGGTATCGGAACGCGGGCGCTGCATCGCGTGCCGAGCGACGCGCAGGGTCGCATGCGGGCCGACAGCTTGCGCGAGCTCGTTGCAACGCTCGAAGGGCCGATCATCGTTTGCGCGCAGGCTGGCAACGTGAATACCGGATCCTTCGATCCGCTGCGCAGGATTGCGGAGACTTGTGCAGCTCACGGCGCGTGGCTGCACGTCGATGGCGCCTTCGGCCTGTGGGCGCGCGCCAGTCGTTCGCGCGCTGCGCTGGCCGATGGCATCGAACTGGCCGATTCGTGGGCAACCGATGCGCACAAATGGCTCAATGTTCCGTATGACTGCGGATTCGCGATCGTGCGCCACGCCGACGACCACCGTGCGGCGATGACCTCGGCGGCGGCCTACCTGATCCAGACCAAAGGCGAGGAACGCGACGCCGTCGACTGGGTGCCGGAGTTCTCGCGCCGCGCGCGCGGCATCCCGGTCTATGCGACGTTGCGCGCACTCGGGCAAAACGGCGTCGAGAAGCTCGTCGACAACTGTTGCGAGCGCGCCAGTCAGTTGGCCACGCTGCTCGCAGCACATGCCGGCGTGCAGGTCCTCAACGAGGTCGTCCTCAACCAGGTGCTGGTCCGTTTTTCCGACGACGACGAAATGACCCGTGCGGTCATCAAGGGTGTCCAGGACGAGGGGACCTGCTGGCTCAGCGGCACGATCTGGCACGGCCAGGCCGCGATGCGCATTTCGGTTTCCAATCGCGCCACAAGCGAGGAAGACGCGGCACGCAGCGCCAGCGCAATCCTGCGCGTGTTCGATTCCCTCAGCGAGCCCGATTGGCGGTCGAGGCCGGGTCAAGCCGTCGACGTTTGAAGTGCTTGTCGGTCGCCGCGTCGGCACCGATCCGTCGCGCGGATCGGTGCCATGGCTTTCGCATTCAACCCTTGTTTCTGCCGGCGATGCCTTCGCGGGCGGGAAGTTGTGTCGGCCAGCCGCCCGCAAGCGCCGTGTAGACGTCAATCGCGCGCGTGACGCTTTGCGTACGCGCGACCGCGAGTGCGTCCTGCGCCTGGAGCCGCGTCCGCTCGGCATCGAGCACTTCGAAAAGGTCGGTCGCGCCTGCATCGAAGCGGGTGCGTGCAAGCGAGGCGGCACGCGTGCTGTCGTCGGCGGCACGCCCGAGATGCTCGTCTTCGGCCAGGGCGTGGACATAGCGCGTCAATGCATTTTCCGTTTCCTCGAGTGCGTGCAGGACGGTCTGTTCGTAGCGGGCCAGCTCGCCGCGTGCGCTGGCATCGCTGGCCGCGATGCGGGCACGGACGTGGCCGATGTCGAGGAACGACCAATCGACGCCGAGCGCAACGAAACGGGTTTCGCTGTCGCGTTCGAACAATGCCGAGCTGTCGATCGCCTGCGTTCCAAGCAGACCGCCCAGAGTGAAGCGCGGGAACAGATCAGCGGTCGCGATGCCGATTCTCGCAGTCGCTGCATGCAGGCGTTGCTCTGCCGAGGCAATGTCGGGTCGTCGACGCAGGAGATCGCCCGGCGTGCCTTCATCGATTGTCGCGGGCAGGGTCGGCAGCGCACGCGCGCGACCGAATTCCTCGACCAGTGCGTCGGGCGTTTGCCCGGTCAATACGGCGAGTCGATGCAGATCCACGGCTATCGCAGCTTCGAGAGCAGGGATGCGCGATCGGGTCGATTCAAGCTGGGCGCGCGCACGCGATGTGTCGAACTCGGTGCCGCGTCCCGCTTCGAAGCGCACGTCGACCAGATGCAGGGTGTCGCGCTGGTTGTCCGCATTCTCGCGGGCGACACGCAGGCGCTCCTGAAGTCCGCGAAGGTCGGCGTAGCTGCGTGCGACCTCGCCTACCACGACCACCTGGGTCGCCGCGAGGTCGGCGGTGTTCGCCGCCGTTTCGGCGCGTTGTGCCTCGATGGTTCGTCGCACGCGGCCGAACAGGTCGAGCTCCCAGCTGGCATTGATGCCGGAACGGTAGCTCTTGCCGTCGCGATCAGCACGTCCGACTCTCGGCAGCTGATCCGCACTGGCACGTGCATCGCGCGCTTCGGCGTCCGCGCTGACCACCGGCAAGGCATCGAATTTCGCTCCTCCGAGCAAGGCTTCGGCACGATCGACATTGGCCAACGCGATGCGCAGATCGTGGTTCGCGACGAGCGCGAGCTCGATGAGACGACTCAGCTGAGGATCCCCGAAGCTGTTCCAGAATTCCGCCACGGCGGGTTCGGCCGACTTCACTGAATCTTGCGTTGCCGGGGCCAGTTGGGTGCCGAACGCAGCCGGTGTCGATACGACCGGACGTATATGGTCGGGTCCCACCATGCAGGCGGACAGCGCGGCACCGAGCAGGGTCGGCACCAGCATCTTGAGGTTACGCATGGACAATCTCCAGATTGTCGCCGCGCGACGCACGTTCGTCGGCGGCGCGGCGCGTCACCAGCTTGCGCAGGGCGACGTAGAAAACCGGGGTAAGGAAGAGGCCGAACACAGTGACACCGAGCATGCCGGCAAACACCGTGATGCCCGTTGCCGAACGCACTTCGGAACCTGCGCCGTGCGCTATCAGCAGCGGTACCGTGCCGGCGATGAACGCGATCGAGGTCATCACGATGGGACGCAGGCGCAGGCGACACGCTTCGAGCGCTGCTTCGACGATGCCCTTGCCCTGCAATTCGAGTTCGCGGGCGAATTCGACGATCAGGATCGCGTTCTTGCAGGCAAGACCCATCAGCACGACCAGTCCGACCTGCACGAACACGTTGTTGTCACCGCCGGTCAGCCATACACCGAGCAGGGCCGACAGCAAGGTCATCGGCACGATCAGGATCACGGCCAGTGGCAATGTCCAGCTTTCATAGAGTGCCGCGAGCACGAGGAATGCCAGCAACACCGCCAACGGAAAAACGACCATCGCCGCCTTGCCCTGGGTGACCTGCTGGTAGGTCAGGTCGGTCCACTCGAAACTCATGCCGTTGGGCAGCGTCGCTGCGGCGGTCTCGGTGATTTTTTCGATTGCCTGCGCGGAAGACATGACGTGCGCGTCGGTTTCACCAGTCAGGTCGGCGGCGGGGTAACCGTTGTAACGGATCACCGGATCGGGGCCGTAGGTCTGGCTCAAACGCACCATGCTGCCAATCGGAACCATGTCGCCGCTGGCATTGCGTGTGCGCAGGTTGGCGATGTCCTCGACGCGGTTGCGATAAGGCGCGTCCGCCTGCGCTATCACGCGATAGGTACGTCCGAAGCGGTTGAAGTCGTTGACGTAGGATGAGCCCAGGTACACCTGCAGGGTCTCGAACAGGCTGGTCAGCGGCACGCCTTGTGCCTTGGCTTTCACGCGATCAACCTGTGCATCGAGCTGCGGCACGTTGGCCTGGTAGGAACTGATCGGTCGCCCCATGCCCGGCGTCTGACCGATTGCACCAGCGAGCCCGTTCGCCGCATTCTGCAATTCGCCATAGCCGAGACCGCTGCGATCCTGCAGGTACAGCGAGTAGCCGGACCCGCTGCCGAGACCGAAGATCGGTGGCGGCATCAGCGCAAACGCAAATCCTTCCTGCAGGCCCGAGAACTTGCCGTTGAGCTCCTCGGCGATTTCAGCGGCCGTGCGCGAACGCTCGCCTGGCGGCTTCAACGGGAAGAACACGGCTGCCGTGTTCGGCGAGTTCGTGCGTTGCAGCGGATTGAAGCCCGGGAAACCAACGGCATGCGCGACACCTTCCGTGTGCAGGGCGATGTCGCCCATCTTGCGCGCGAGTGCTTCGGTGCGATCGATCGAGGCACCTTCCGGCATGCGGATCGCGCCGATCAGATAGAGCTTGTCCTGCACGGGAATGAAGCCGCCTGGTACGACCTGAAACATGACGCCGGCCGTGATCAGGAGGAGGGCGTAAACGGCAAATGCCGCGCCGCGCTTGCGCAGGCTCTTCGCCACCATGCCGTGGTAACGCTCCGAACTGCGTGAGAAGAATCGATTGAATGGCCGGAATACCCAGCCGAACAGGCGATCGATCAGGCGTGTCGGGGCATCTTTTTCCTCGCCGTGGGATTTGAGCAGCAGTGCGGCAAGGGCGGGCGACAGGGTCAGTGAATTGACAGCGGAGATGACGGTCGAGATCGCGATCGTGACGGCGAACTGCTTGTAGAACTGGCCTATCACGCCGGACAGAAACGCCATCGGCACGAATACGGCGCAGAGCACGAGCGCGATCGCGATGATCGGGCCTGACACCTCCTTCATCGCCTGGTGTGCTGCTGCGAGCGGCGACAGGCCTTCCTCGATGTTTCGCTCGACGTTCTCGACGACGACGATGGCATCGTCGACGACGATGCCGATCGCGAGCACGAGTCCAAACAGCGTCAGCGTGTTGATCGAGAAGCCGAGCACATAGAGCACGGCAAATGTGCCGACGATCGACACCGGCACTGCGAGCAGCGGGATGATCGATGCGCGCCAGGTCTGCAGGAACAAGATGACGACGAGAACGACCAGCAGGATCGCCTCGAACAGGGTGGTCACTACCGACTTTATCGAATCGCGCACGAACAGCGTCGTGTCGTAGACCTGCTCCCAGGCCATCCCTTCGGGGAAGCGCGTCGCCAATTCGGTCATCTTGGCACGCACTGCATCGGATACTTCGATCGCGTTTGAGCCGGGTGCCTGGAAGATCGGCATTGCGACCGCCTGTTCATTGTCGAGCAGGGCGCGCAGCGAATAGTCGGACGCGCCGAGCTCGATGCGTGCTACATCGGAAAGGCGCGTGATCTCGCCCTCGCTGCCGGTCTTGATCACGATTGCGCCGAATTCCGATTCGTTCTCGAGACGTCCTTTCGCATTGATCGAGACGAGGAAATCGCTGCCTCCATGAACCGGTGGCGCGCCGAGTTGGCCAGCGGAAACCTGCAGGTTCTGTTCGCGAATCGCGGAGACTATGTCGCCCGCGGTCAAGCCGCGAGCCGCCGCTTCGCCCGGATTGATCCAGACGCGCATCGCGTAATCACCGGCACCAAACAGCAAGGCATCGCCGACGCCGGGGATGCGTGCCAGTTCGTCACGCACGTGCAGCAGCGCGTAGTTGCGCAGGTAAAGCGTGTCGTACTTGCCTGTCGGCGAAGTCAGATGCACGACCAGGGTCAGGTCGGATGCGCGCTTCTGCGTGGTGACGCCCTGGCGACGCACATCCTCGGGCAGTCGCGCGAGCGACTGGTTGACGCGGTTCTGCACGTTGACCTGGGCCTGGTCCGGGTCGGTGCCCGGGCGAAAGGTGACGGTCAGCGCGAGCACGCCATCGGATCCGGCGACCGATTTCATGTACATCATGTTCTCGACGCCGTTGATCGCTTCCTCGAGCGGCGTCGCCACTGTTTCGGCGATCACTTTCGGATTGGCGCCGGGATAGACGGCGGTGACCTGCACGGTCGGCGGCACCACGTTCGGGTAGTCGCTGATCGGCAGCAGCGGAATCGCGATCACGCCAGCGGCGAAGATCACGATCGACAGTACGGCGGCGAAGATCGGCCGGTCGATGAAGAATCTCGAAAAATCCATTGCGGTTTCCTTTGCGACCCTGGGCCGCAGTCAGCCTTCGCCTCCGCAACGCGGAGGTCGTATTGCATGGGGTTCAGGCGGGCGCGCCGCATGAAGGCGCGCCCGAGTCACTCATTGCGTCATTTCATCGCAACCGGATCGGTCGGTGTCGGCGCCTGCATGGCGATCACGGTCGGCTGCACGGGCATGCCGGGGAAGAACACCTTCTGCACGCCACGGATGACGACCCTGTCCGTCGCATCCAGGCCCGAAGTGACGACGCGCAGGTCATCGACGAGGCGACCCGTGACGATGTCCTTGCGCATCGCCTTGTTGTCGGCGCCGACGACATAGACGTATTTCCTGTCCTGGTCAGTCAACACCGCTTTCGGATCGATCAGCACAGCCTCGGCTTCGGCGGCGCCTTCGAGTTGAACGCGCGCGAACAGGCCGGGCGTGAGGCTTCCGTCCGCATTCGGCAGTACCGCGCGCGCATGGATCGTTCCGGTCCGTGCATCGACGCCGTTGTCGATGAAATCGACCTTGCCCAGATGTGGGTATCCCTCTTCGTTGGCGAGGCCGACACGTACCGCGTTGCTCATCTCGGTGCGTTCGCCGTTGCGTGCCAGTGCCTGGTAGCCGAGGAACGCGCGCTCGTCGCTCTCGAAATTGACATGCATCGGGTCGAGCGAAACGACGGTTGTCAGCAGGGTCTGGTCGGCACGCGCAAGGTTGCCAGCCGTGATCATCGCGCGACCGGTGCGACCGGCAATCGGCGAGCGGACTTCGGTGAACTGAAGATCCAGTTCGGCGCTGGTCACCGCCGCTTCGGCCGCGCGCACGGAAGCATCGCCCTGGGCGACCGCTGCCGTTCGAGTATCGGCTTCTTCTTGCGAGATCGCATTGACCGCCACCAGCGACCTGGCCCGGGCTGACTGCGATTTCGCCAGTTGGGCCTCGCTGCGGGCGCGGGCCAGATCTGCCGTCACGTGTGCCAGGGTGGCGCGATACGGGCGTTGGTCGATCACGAACAACAGATCGCCCTTGTTCACCTGCTGGCCTTCGCTATAGGCGACGCGTTCGACATAGCCGCTGACGCGCGGCCGCAGTTCGACGGTCTCGACCGCTGCCACGCGGCCGGTGAACTCATCCCACTGGCGCACCGGCTTGACGAGAACCTGGGCGATGCTGACTTCCGGAGCAGGCATCGCGGCCTGTGGAGCCGCGTGGCTGCTGCAGCCGCTGGCGAGCAGGGCGATAGAGATGGCGGTCGCGATAGCGAGGCCTGCGCGCCATTGGACAGTCGTGATGCGTGAAAGGTGGATATTCATGGGGAAACCTCGTTGCGGTTCGGGAATGTCAGGCTAAGCAGCAAGCGGCGCGCATCGACGATCGAGCTGTCCTGCGCGGTGTCGGGGTCGGGTGGTGGAGACGGATCTGTACTGGCCTTCACGCCGAAAGGCGGTTCTTGACGGGCTGGCAGCAGCGTGCGGAAAGGGACGACCGGCCGGGTGATGCTTTTTCCCTCATTGCGCCTGATCAATCCGATCGCGCGCGCACCGATCTCGAGCGCACTTGGCCAGCGGGCGCACAAATGGACGTCTTCACCCTCGCCATTGGCTGGCGTATCGACGATCAGCAATTGCACGCGGACACCGAACGCGCGGGCCTCGTCATGCAGGACGCGTGCGACCATGCTCAGCGCGGCTGCGGCGACCGATCGCGGCCCATAGCCAGCCCATGGCGATTCGCTGCCGGGGCCGCCGACCAGAATGTAGTGGCCGCCGCGGTAACCCTCGGCAAGCAGGGCAAGCAGGTGCCTCGCCGCAGACAGGTGCGGCATCAGGACGCCATCGAGCATTTCGCGCAAGCTCGCCACAGGCTGGTCGAGCAGCCTGCCGCGACCCGGTGTGCCGCACATCGCGGCGATGACACCCGCAAGCGGACGCCCGAGGTTGCGCAAGGACGTCGCGAGCTCGGCGCCATCGCTGTCATCACGAATCGACTGGACGACGATCTCGATATCCGCAGTGGGATGCTGACCGCGCAATGCCTTGAGCTTGCGCAGGTCGCGGGCGACGGCGATCACCGGAATTCCTTCGGCGATGGACGCAGCGATGATGCCGCGACCAATCAGGCCGGTTGCGCCCAGCACGACGATCGGGGATTTCATTGTCCCGGATTCCGGATAGTCTGTCCCGAGAACGGGACGGTTGCCGCGTTGCGGTCAGGTGCACTTGCAGCATCGTTCATGAATCGGAATCTTGTGATCGTGGGTGGTTGCGCGCGCTGCTTGAAGTGGCTGGAAGTGCTTGTGGAATGGCGTGAACGCCCGGTTTCATCGGAGACAGGGCGCGCAATCAAGAACGCGCCTGGGGCGACAGCTTGACCGATCAAGGTCGGTCCAGAGACGAGTGGAAAGGGAAGCGAAATGGCCATGTCCGGATCCTGTGTGGCGACGCAGCAAAGAATACGGGCGAGCTTGGCACTTGATTAGTCGGCAATTGAGGGAATAATTGTCCCGACTGCGGTCCAATCTCTATTTGCTCATCTCTATTTGCCCAGGAGTCAACATGTCTCGAGATCTCAATGACACGCTGATCTTCGTCAAGGTCGTCGAACACGGCAGCTTCATCTCCGCTGCACGCGCGCTGCGCCTGCCGAAGACGACGGTCAGCCGCAAGGTGCAAGATCTGGAAACGCGGCTCGGTGCGCAGCTCCTGCATCGGACGACGCGAAAGCTCGGCCTGACCGAAGCGGGCAACATCTATTTCGAACATTGTCAGCGCATTTCGCGTGAGCTCGATGAAGCCGAGAGTGCGGTCGGGCAATTGCAGAGCGGCCCGCGTGGATGGTTGCGGTTCACGGCGCCGTATTCGGTCGGCATCACCTGGATCGCGCCCTTGCTGGGCCAATTCCATGCCCTGCATCCCGAAGTCCGTGTCGAAATGCTGCTGACCCAGGAGCCCCTCGATCTGATCGCCAAGGAAATCGATGTCGCGCTTCGGGTCGGCAATCTTCCGGATTCGAATCTGATCGCGCGCAAGCTGGCTGTCTTCCGGACCCAGGTCTATGCGAGCCCGGATTACATCAAGCGCCATGGCGAGCCGTTGCATCCGGATGATCTGCAGCACCATCGCGCGCTGGCAGCCCACAAATCCTTGCGCAACGGCAGCTATGTCTGGACCCTCAACGACGGCAACCGCACGGGCGACTACCGCGTCGATCCGATTCTCGTCGCCAACGATCCGGCGGCACTCAAGGGCGCCTTGCTTTGCGGGGAAGGCCTGATGCTGGCCAGCGATGTCACGGTCAAGGCTTACGCCGAGCAAGGTTACGTGCAACGCGTGCTCGCTGGATGGACGGGACCGGAGATGGATTTCAACGCGCTGTTCCAGCGTGGCGCGGTGCAATCACCGAAGGTACGCGCCTTCGTCGATTTTCTCGTCGATCGACTGAATTTCGACTCGAACTACATGCATGAACTTTGCCCCGATCGCCCAGGCGCCCGCTGTGCGCAGCCCATGCAAACGGATGCAGGTGTCGCCACCGAGCTCAAGCGTGTTGCGCGGCGGAATTCCGAAAATGCGGATACGGAAGCGAATCCAGACGTGGTTGTCGAAACGGCCTGAGCGCGAGTTCTTCCGCAGGTTCAAGCGTTCGTCGGCGGATTCTTCCTGTCGGGTTGGTGTTCGACCGGATTCACGCCGGCCACTTCGTGACCATCATGGCCACGGCGATCCACAGAGGCAGCACCGAGAGCCATCCGAGTCGATGCCAGCGTTGCAGCAATCGCGCACGCGTGGAGGCATCGTTTGGCGATGCATCGATTTCGGCGACGATCTTTCGCTGCAGCGGTGCCAGCAGGGCACCGAACACGACACCCGACAGCGTGAACATCACGATCGACCAGAAGATCCAGCCGGTCGAGAGCACGCGCAAGTGGCCCAGCAAGGCCGCTGCGACGCCGCCGGCAATGATCAAGGCGACACCGGGCAAGGTGAACCAGCGGTCGGAGCGGATGATGCCAAGCATCGCGTGGCGGATGATCGCCGGATCGCCATCGCGCTCGGCGTGCGCCACCCAGAACAGACCGAGCGTCACGTTGCCGAGAAACAGCATGACGGCGACCAGGTGGACGAATTTGCAGAGTGCGTAGACCGTCATGGCTCTGGGGGCTCGTCAAGGCTGGCGAACGACTTTAGATCCTCCCCGAGCGAAACCTGAAGGTGCCAGTCGTCATGACTTTGCGCAATCACTCCTGGCGGAGTCTCATGTTGCGGACTTGACTGCCGTTCCCGGCAGCTTCGCTGGAATCCGCGCCAGGCATCGCCGATAGCGTTCGTCGACGCGTTTGGCGAACCATTCGGTAGTGAGCTTGCGCGAGATCTTCGGACTGTGCAGGTCGATCTGCGGAATGATCGCGCGCGGCAGCGGCCGGCGCTCGATCTTCTCGGCGAGTTCGAAGAC
>ENA-UOWO01008058-UOWO01008058.1-activated-sludge-metagenome-genome-assembly--contig:-NODE-8058-length-10216-cov-5.843224_pt1 | contig 10216 bp, 9 predicted proteins | sample MGYA00238148_ERZ761564 | MGnify/ENA primary metagenome ERZ761564 (study PRJEB28885, sample SAMN05720194) | activated sludge metagenome | isolation source: Anaerobic digester | place: USA...
AAAGGCAGTAATGTCATAGCCGAGTAGTACTAATTGCCCGTAAACTTTCTTATCTGACAGCGATTTCTTTGATTTTTACCTTGTATTTTCTTTCTTATATGTCACTATCTGATCCTTTTTCAGGTATTAAGGCCTTCAGGTGACTATAGCAATGAGGTCCACCTCTTCCCATTCCGAACAGAGAAGTTAAGCTCATTAGCGCAGATGGTACTGCCATAACCGGTGGGAGAGTATGTCGTCGCCCGATTTTTTTACTAAAAGCCCCTTCATTGGGGCTTTTTAGTTCTAAGTATTGAGTAATTTACTCAAATGGTATATTGCGGGGTGGAGCAGTTGGTAGCTCGTTGGGCTCATAACCCAAAGGTCATCGGTTCGAGTCCGGTCCCCGCTACTAAAAGGCCTGGTTTTTTAACCAGGCTTTTTTTTTAACTCAAAATTCAGGGCTTGCTTGACCATTCCCTATATCATACCTCGAAAGAACGCCTAGATTTGATGTTTAACTTGGCCTTTTTGATCCTTTAAACACCTTTTTTCTGTTTTCATCTAGGGTATTGTTCACTTTAGTTCGACCTAAGTAGCTGCTTTGGCTATCTTTGCACAAATAATCGTTATGCCTTTTCAATCAGGTTTTGTCAATATAATAGGTAAACCTAATGCGGGTAAGTCAACTCTTATGAACGCATTGATAGGAGAACGATTATCTATTATTACCCCTAAAGCACAAACCACTCGACATCGTATTATCGGAATTTTAAATAATCCGGAATACCAAATTGTGTTTTCAGATACACCTGGAATCATTCGGAATCCTGCTTACAAATTGCAGGAATCAATGAATAACTTCGTGGAAGGAAGTTTTCAAGACGCTGATATCTTCTTGTATATCGCTGAGGTAGGCGAAAATCCTACAATCGATGATATCCCCGAACAGCTTGTAAATACTACTATTCCAATCCTTTTTCTTCTTAATAAGATTGATACAGGTAATCAGGAACAAGTAGAAAAAAAGGTTCAGCTCTGGAAAGGCCTTTTGCCAACTGCTGAGATTATCCCCGTTTCGGCTCTTCTGAATTTTAATTTGGATTATATCCTTAAAAGAATTCTTCATCATCTTCCTGAAGGTCCTTTATATTATGAAGCCGATGCACTTACTGATCGTTCTGAACGATTTTTTATTACTGAAATAATTCGAGAGAAAATCCTCCTAAATTATCAGAAGGAAATTCCTTATTCGGTTGAAGTTGCTGTGGAAGAATTTAAGGATGAGCCCGAAATTGCTCGTATTCAGGCAGTAATTTATGTTTCACGAGAATCTCAAAAGGGAATAATAATCGGGCATCAAGGTGCCATGCTTAAAAAAGTTTCTACCGAAGCTCGCTTAGCAATGGAATCATTTCTTGGGAAAAAAGTATTTCTTGCTGTTCAAGTAAAAGTGAGTAAAGATTGGCGCGATAGCGAACGCCAACTTAAACGTTTTGGCTATACCAGTTAATCATGGGAAGTATTGTTGCAATTGTTGGACGTCCGAATGTCGGTAAGTCTACACTCTTTAATCGTATTACAGAAACTCGAGATGCCATTGTCGACGAAGTTGCTGGTGTAACTCGTGATCGTCATTATGGAAAAGCATCATGGACCGGTCATGACTTTACTATTATTGATACCGGTGGTTATGTGAACGGTTCGGATGATGTTTTCGAGGAAGAAATTCGCAATCAGGTTAAAATTGCCATGGAAGAAGCTGACGTATTGCTCTTTCTGGTTGATATTACTGCAGGTGTTACCGAATTAGATAAAGAAGTTGCCAATATTGTTCGTCGTTCTAAAACCAAAACCTTACTCGTTGCCAATAAGGTTGATAACCACGAACGTGCTGCCCTAGCTGGGGAATTTTACTCTTTAGGCCTTGGAGAAGTTTTCTGTATTTCATCAATAAATGGTTCTGGTACAGGTGATTTACTTGACGCAATTGTAGATGGGATGGAAATCGTGCCAGAGCATGAACCAGAACCGGAAGTTCCTCGCATTGCAGTAGTAGGTAGGCCTAATGTTGGAAAATCATCTTTTGTCAATGCTCTTTTAGGAAACGATCGAAACATCGTAACACCAATTGCCGGAACAACGCGAGATACTATTCACACCCGCTACAAGGCTTTTGGACACGATTTCTACCTGGTTGATACGGCTGGATTACGTAAAAAAGGGAAAGTACACGATGACCTTGAATTTTATTCAGTCATGCGAACAGTACGTGCAATAGAAAGTTGCGACGTATGTATACTCATGATTGATGCTCAAGATGGTATCGAGGCCCAAGACGTGAATATTCTTTGGCTAGCACTTAGAAATAACAGAGGTGTCGTGATCCTAGTTAATAAATGGGACTTAGTAGAAAAAGACACAAATACAACCAAAAAATTCGAAGAGATGATTTTGGATCGTATTGCTCCATTTAAGGATGTTCCAATTATTTTCACTTCGACCACCCAGAAACAACGATTATTAAAGGCAGTAGAATCGGCTGTAGAAGTTTTTGAGAATCGTAAACGCCACATTCAAACACGCCAGTTGAACGACTTTCTTCTGCCATTGATAGAAGATATGGCGCCTCCTGCTGTTAAAGGTAAATACTTGAAAGTGAAGTATGTTACTCAATTGAAAATGCATTACCCTGCATTTGTATTTTTCTGTAATCTCCCTCAATATTTTAAAGAGCCTTACAAACGTTTCCTCGAAAACAAACTCCGAGAGAAATACAATTTTAAAGGTGTTCCAATTACTATATTCTTCCGAAGTAAATAAGTTTTAACGGAAGAATCGACTGTTCCAATTATCGGAGCTAAAGTCGGTATGCGTGACTAATCCCCAGCATAAGGCTAAGGTAGAAAACACACCCGCAAACAGTACCAAGATTGGTACTTGTATGAGTATGCTTTTGAAAATATTGGAAGTATCGAAATGACCTAGAAGGGAAGAAAGGGTTACGATAGTTAGCCCAAAAATTAACGAACTAAACACCATACTTCTGAAATCTCTATAGGGGTATTTAATAATCGGAATATACCAAGGCATTTCTTTGCCCCATTGGCATATTAACTCGTATCGGCCATCTTCACTTACGGAAAAAAGTAAAGGTGCAGCATAAGGATCTTTCGCTAAAAAGAAAGAAACGGAAGCCAAAATGTAATACTGGTTGTCTCTTTCGGTATAGATATGGTCGTGCTTTTTTATGAGCGAAACCACTTCATATGGTACCTCTCCCGAATAGAGTTTAACAGGAAGAAAGCGCAATCGATATCGAACACAAATAGATCGAATCTGATCTTCGCGGTAATATTGATGTAAAGAACCCTCTTTAAATCGAGCATTTTTTCCAGAAGAAACACTCGAGCCAAGTCCAAATAATTGTAAGGTTTCTAAATCACGTTTTTCCGAAAACGACAATACATGTTGAACTTCATTAAAGAGTTCAGTTAATGCAGCATCGTTCTCTGGAACTTCGTGTTCGGACATATTACATCAACGCTTAGTCTTACTCATTGTTCTTCTTTTCCCCAACAAAATAGTGATTACTGTCCTTAAACAATACATTAAACGTTGTCATACTACCATATATACGTGTAATATATTGTTGTAAATCAACCTTGTCGGCATCACTTAGTTTGGAGTTTGCGTTGATTTGCTGTCCCATTACACGTAATCGATCGCGCACCATGACAATCTTGTGAAAGAACGTCTCGATTGGAACTTCTTTAGGTTTTAAGTTTGTATCGGCCGGTTGGAAAATCAGCGTTCCACCTTGCCACTTATCTGCTAAAGGTGCGGTGTGTTGAATATCGCTGTATTCGTTCAATAAACGTCTTAACGTACGCTCCATTTGCGACATGGAAAATTCTTCCTCCTCAGAATGAGTTTCGACAACAGGTTCAAAAAGTTCTAAGTCTTCGGTACGTTTCGAAATATCCATGTTTCCACGATTGGGAAAATGAATGGTATAAAAGGTTGTGTCGACTTTAACGATTGTTCCTTTTCCATAAATGGGATGTTTGACAAGCATGCCGGCGCGAGCAGTAGTTTCCATGAACTGAACGGGTTGATTTAGGGTGAAAAAAAAGCCCCGGTGGTAGACCGAGGCTCGAAAATACAACAGAAAAATTATGCTTTAGCAGCAACTTTTTTGCTAGCAGCTTTTTTAGCTGGAGCTTTAGCCGCTACTTTTTTACTTGCAGGAGCTTTTGTAGCTGCTTTTTTTGCATCTGCTTTAACTGCAGGTTTTTTAGCTGCCGCCTTTGGGGCTTCTTTTTTAGCAGCTGCTTTAGGAGCTTCTTTCTTTGCTACAGCCGCTTTAGGAGCTGCTTTAGAACCAATTCCAAAACCTTTTTTGAACGCTTCAACATAATCGAGTTTCTCCCATGGGAACAACTCGACTTTTACTTTTTTCTCGTTCTTTTTGCCTTTGTTGAACACTTTAGTAACCGTTTGTGGTTCGCGGCCCATGTGTCCGTAAGCAGCAGTTTCGCTATAAATTGGAGTACGTAGTTTGAAACGTTGTTCAATAGCGTAAGGACGCATATCTACCAATTTAGCAACGATTTGAGCGATTTGTCCATCGTTCATTGCCACTTTAGCAGTACCATATGTGTTTACATATAATCCTACTGGTTCTGCAACACCAATTGCATAAGCTACTTGAACAAGCACTTCATCAGCAACACCAGAAGCAACAAGGTTTTTAGCAATGTGGCGAGTAGCGTAAGCTGCCGAACGGTCTACTTTAGAAGGATCTTTTCCAGAGAATGCACCACCACCGTGAGCTCCTTTACCACCATATGTATCTACGATGATTTTACGACCAGTAAGTCCTGTATCTCCGTGTGGACCACCAATTACAAACTTACCTGTAGGGTTGATGTGGTAAACAATTTTATTGTTGAACAATGCCTGAACACGTTTAGGCAATTTCTTAAGAATGCGTGGAATCAAGATATTGATTACGTCTTTCTTAATTTGCTCTAACATTTTCTTTTCAGCATCGAAATCATCATGCTGAGTTGAAATAACGATTGCATCGATACGAACTGGCTCATTGTTATCATTGTATTCAATGGTAACTTGAGATTTTGCATCTGGACGCAAATATTTCATTTGTTTGTTTTCGCGACGGATATCGGCTAATTCACGAAGAAGCAAATGAGCTAATTCCAATGGAAGCGGCATATAGTTGTCGGTTTCGCGGCTTGCATAACCGAACATCATTCCTTGGTCACCAGCACCTTGTTTCCAAGGATCTTTTTTCTCAACTCCTTGGTTGATATCGGCTGATTGTTCGTGGATTGCAGAGAAAATTCCGCATGAATTTGCCTCGAACATGTATTCCGATTTTGTATACCCGATTTTACGGATTACCTCTCGGGCAATTTCCTGTACATCAAGGTATGCTTCGGATTTAACCTCTCCAGCAAGTACAACCTGACCTGTAGTTACAAGTGTTTCGCAGGCTACTTTAGAAGATGGATCGAATGCTAGAAAATGATCAATCAGTGCGTCAGAAATCTGATCGGCAACTTTGTCCGGATGTCCTTCGGACACTGATTCGGAAGTAAAAAGATATGGCATCTATCGTGAGTTTTAATGGATGAAGCGGGCGCAAAAATAGAGATTGCTAGGGACTTAACAAATCAGAATGATGTGATTGTGCGTGAATTCGGAATTAATTGTCGTTTTTTCGTGTTAATTCCTGAAAAACTTCCTCTAAACTTTGTTCATGACGATTAATTGTGAGAACGGTGAGTTGTTTTTCGACTGCAAATCGAAATATCTCTGAGCGAATATCTTCGCTTCCTTCGACAAACAATTCCCAATGTTGATCGGTCAATTTATCTACGCGTTTAACTCCTGAGATTCCGGTTAATGCACCGCGTGAAATTTCTTTATCGAATTCTACGTGAATGCTATATCCACGGCTCCGATTGCCCAATTCTCCTGCTTTACCATCGGCTACTAATTTGCCTTTGTTGATGATAATTACCCGATCGCAAACAGCTTCTACTTCTTGCATGATGTGCGTAGAAAACATGAGGGTTTTTTCTTTCCCAATGTTGCGAATGAGTTCACGGATATCGGCTAATTGATTGGGATCGAGGCCACTTGTTGGTTCATCGAGAATGAGCACTTTAGGATCATGAATGAGTGCTTGAGCTAAACCAACACGTTGACGATATCCTTTTGATAATGCACCAATTTTTTTGTGTTGTTCATTGCTCAATCCAGTGAGACCTAACATCTCGGTGATGCGTTTGTCTTTGTTTGATAATTGGTGCAAACCAGCTATAAATCCTAAGTATTCTCGCACGTACATATCTAGATACAAAGGATTATGCTCGGGCAAATATCCTACGTTTCGACGCACCTCCATGCTTTGCGATTGGATGTCGAAACCACACACTTTTACTTCGCCCAATGTAGGAGGAATAAAGGTGGTGATGATTTTCATCATAGTTGATTTTCCGGCGCCGTTAGGTCCAAGAAAGCCAAGGATTTCACCCGGATTAACGTCGAATGAAATAGTATCGAGTGCTTTTTGTTCGCCGTAAAGCTTGGTAACTGAAGAAACCTGAATGCTCACATTTACTGAATTGAGTTGCAAATTAAGATAAAAGCACGGGATTGCTAAAAAACAGTTTTTATGCTTTTTCGGAACAGAGTGCTTTCTGATTAAAACGCTACCCCGCGCAAGGGATAGAAATGGAAAGCCCGCATCGTATGCCAAAGCTTAAGCGACGGCATACAGAGGACTTGGAATGGATAGCCCGGTTCATGCGCCACAAAATACAGAGGACTTGGAGTGGATAGCCCGGTTTATGCGCCCTAAGAAACTTAATCCTGATAATAGACACGTTTTACTCGTTCGGAAACGCCCGTCAATACTTCGTAAGGAATGGTTTCGAGCCAGTTTGCCAATTGATGTATATCGGCAGCATGTTCGAAAATGATGACTGAATCGCCTTCTTGAGCTTCGGGAATGTGCGTAATGTCGATCATGCACATGTCCATACAGATATTGCCAATGGTGAACGCCTGCTTACCACGAACTCGCACCGAGGCCCTGCCATTACCGAGTTTCCGGAGAAAACCATCGGCATATCCAATGGGTAATGTAGCAATGCGTGATGGTTGATTTACTTGCCCTTTGCGGCTATAACCTACCGATTCTCCCGCTTTTACTTCCCGAATTTGAGAAATGCTTGTGCTGAGTTTGCTAACTGCTTCGAGGTGTTGCTGTTCTTCTACATCGCCAATTCCATATAGTCCTATTCCCAAGCGAACCATGTCAAATTGAGCTTGTGGATAATGTGAAATGCCGGATGAATTGAGCACATGTCGAAGGAATGGTTTCTCTATTCCTTGTTGAAGGGCATCGGTAAATCGAATAAATCGACTGATTTGTTCTTGTGTGAACGCTTCGTGTTGTGCTTCTCCACTTGCCGCTAGATGTGTAAATGCTGCTACTGTTTCGAGTTGTGGGATTTCATTCAAACGACGAATTAATTCTGGTATTTCGGCTTCCTCGAATCCGAGTCGGTGCATGCCTGTGTCGAATTTGATGTGTATCCGAATGGGTTGACCGTCGAAACCGTTTCGCGCCAGAACCGCTTGAGAAAATAGTTCGAGCATACGAAAACTGTAAATCTCTGGCTCAAGGCGATTTTCAATCATCGAAATAAAGCTGTCGACTTCGGGACTGAGCACCAAAATTGGGAGCGCGATACCGGCATTTCGGAGCTCGATACCTTCGTCTGCATAAGCCACAGCGAGGTAATCTACACCATTGAATTGCAAAACGTTTGCTACTTCGAAGCTACCACTGCCGTATGAAAAAGCTTTTACCATCGCCATGGTTTTAACACCTGGGCTCAGTTTGGAGCGGAAGAAATTTAAGTTGTTGACCATCGCAGAAAGTTTGATTTCTAGGACGGTTTCATGTGTTTTTTGTTGAAGTGCTGAAGCAATGCGTTCGAATCCAAAAATGCGGGCTCCTTTGAGCAAAATGCATTCGTTTTGAAATCCAATAGAACCAAGCTGAGCAAGAAGTGCTTCGGTGCTTGGAAAGAACAATTTTTCGCCCGAAAAAAGTGGGGCAAATTGGAGCATTTGTTCGCCAACACCAATGAATCGAGTTACTTCTTTTCGTTTGATTAATTCAGCCACATTAGCGTACAACTCTTCGAGCGATTTTCCAGATTCGAGAATGTCGGAAAGAATGAGTGTTCGTTTTTGATGTTGTTGCTGTTGTTCCATAGCCTCAAGCGCAATACGAAGCGAGTCGAGATCGGCACTCCAGGTGTCGTTGATGAGTGTACATTGATGAATTCCTTTTCGAAACTCGAGTCGCATTTCGACTGGATGCAACTGGCTGATTTTAGCTTTTATTTTTTCGATGGATAAGCCAACATGTAACAACATAAGTGCTGTATGCAAGGCATTTTCAACAGAAGCAGCATCGACAAATGGAAGTGAAAGTGTGAATTCAGAATTCTGCCAAACTAGCTGAATTTGTTTGCCCGTGCCTTTGATTTGTTCGTCGACAATTCTTAGGTCGGCAGATGGATTTTTACCCCAAGTGAGGCAATTTATTTTTTGATTTTTAGCTTCTTCAATAATGAGCGAATGATCGGCACAACATACCAAGGTTTTTACTTGGCTGAAAAGCTTCATTTTCTCTTGAATATGAACCTGAACAGAAGGGAAGTTTTCGGCGTGTGCGTGGCCGATATTGGTAAAAATCCCCAGCGTTGGCAGAATGATTTCTTGAAGTGAAACCATTTCGGAAGGAGCTGAAATTCCGGCTTCGATAATGGCCAATTGATCGGAAGTTGAAATCTGCCAAACCGATAATGGAACACCAATTTGGGAGTTGAAACTTTTAGGTGAACGAACTACTTGGTAATCATCTTTTAGCGATTCGTAAAGCCATTCTTTCACGATGGTTTTACCATTACTTCCTGTGATAGCGAGAACCGGAATTTCGAATTGTTTGCGGTGATGAGCCGCTATTTTTTGGAGTGCAATTCGCGTATCGGAAACTAGAATGAAGTTAGCCTGAGTGCGTAATCCTTCATCGGGTTTTTCTTGTATGAGAAAGTTGCAAACGCCTTGTCGGATGAGGTTTGCAATGTATCGATGTCCGTTATTTCGGGAAGTAACGAGCGCAACGAATAAGCTAGCTGCCGGATTATTGATGCGGCGACTGTCGTAAAGAATTTCGTGAATAGTAGTTGTTCCGGGAAAAGCTAGCATTGCTTCTTTCCCCAGCCATCCTGCGAGTGTTTGGATGGAATATGAATTCATGATTTACGCGCCTGTGAACCGGTGTAAGGAAGAGGATTGCGTTCATAAAAGCAATCACGACAAAGTGGCTGATAAGAATCGGTTTCGCCCAATAATACTAGGCTTTCGTTGGTATTATCGAAACGATGTGAGTGATTGGCAAGGTTTCCACACACCATGCAGATTGCGTGAACCTTGGTCACATATTCGGCTGTGGCGAGAAGTGCTGGAATTGGTCCGAAAGGAAATCCTCGGAAATCCATATCCAATCCTGCAACAATGACACGAATGCCCATATTGGCAAGTTCGTTACACACATTTACGAGTTCGGAATCGAAAAATTGAGCCTCATCAATGCCAATTACATCTACTTCGCCCGAGAGAAGTAAAATACTTTGTGATGATTCTACCGGTGTTGAACGGATCGAATTGGAGTCGTGAGAGACCACATCAACCTCGTGGTAACGTACGTCTACCGCGGGTTTGAATATCTCGACTCGTTGTTTAGCAAAGGTTGCACGACGGAGTCGACGAATGAGTTCTTCGGTTTTTCCCGAAAACATGGAACCGCAGATTACTTCAATAGAACCGCGACGTTTGGTGGAGTGTAAAGTGTTTTCGAGAAACATGGAAGCTACCGATATGTTTTTACGTATTTTTACCCGGTGGATTGATTCCACAAAACTAAGTAAAAGACATTCGATTCATTACTATTGGGATAAACCCTTATGGACGCCAACCGCATACACGACGATATAACCCATCTGCTTTACAAGGTGGAAGAGCAGTATAGCCGTATTCTACAATACAACGATTCTATTCCGATGATGGAAGTAGATTTGGCTTTGAAAGACGTAAGGGATCTTTACGAATCACTGCTCGACCTACG
>ENA-UOWO01008067-UOWO01008067.1-activated-sludge-metagenome-genome-assembly--contig:-NODE-8067-length-10202-cov-14.006209_pt1 | contig 10202 bp, 7 predicted proteins | sample MGYA00238148_ERZ761564 | MGnify/ENA primary metagenome ERZ761564 (study PRJEB28885, sample SAMN05720194) | activated sludge metagenome | isolation source: Anaerobic digester | place: USA...
ATGATTGGTTGGGAAGGGGCGAAAACCCAAACAAATTAAGGCCGATGCTGTTTCATGAATTCACCAGCGACGCCGAATTGAAACGGGCCATCCGCAGTAAGGCCATCGTTTTGGGCGGCAACAAACAATTGAAAATTTACGGAACTTTACATTGCGCCTCGGGCAAAAGGATGAAACGGGCCAACCGGGTCTTTTTTGCCTCCGTGCAGGAAGCCATTAAAAGTGGCTTCCGCCCTTGCGGGCATTGTATGAAAAGTGAATACCAAATCTGGAAAAATGAACCTGTTTTCTAATTCAAGCGATGCAAGCATTAACCTCTTGCCGAAAGACGGGATTGTCAACTATTATGGCCAGATCTTTACAAGAGAGCAGGCGGATCATTATTACCAGCAATTGCTGCACAAAATCGAATGGCGCAACGACGAAGCCTTGATGTTTGGCAAACTGATCACCACCAAGCGCAAGGTAGCCTGGTATGCCGAAACTGATTTTGAATATACCTATTCCAAAGTCACCAAACGGGCCTTGCCCTGGACGTCGGAGTTGCTGGAACTTAAAAAAATCGCTGAGGAAAAAACGGGTGAACCCTACAATTCCTGCCTGCTCAACCTCTACCACAGCGGTGAGGAAGGGATGGCCTGGCACAGCGATGGCGAAAAGGACTTGAAAAAGGATGGAGCAATTGGTTCTTTGAGCTTTGGGGCAGAACGCAAGTTTGCCTTTAAACACAAGGCGAGTAAAGAAACGCTGGGGATTCTGTTGGAGCACGGCAGTTTGTTGGTAATGAAGGGGACGACGCAGACGTATTGGTTACATCGTTTGCCCCCAACTAAATCGGTGGGGAGCCCAAGGGTGAATTTGACGTTTCGAACGATTGAGGGATTGCGCTGATGTTTTGTGCTAAAAAACGTTGCTCTTAGATGCCTAACTAAGGTGTATCTATGGTGTCTTAAGTTTCTTAGGTGGTGAAAAAGAAAAAACTTGCACAACAAGCATTTTTTCACCACCTAAGAAACCTAAGACACTCAAGAAATCACCTTAGAAATTATGCGCCTCCAATGGTGCTCTGTATAAGTTATTTCTCCTCTACCTGGATCAACTTCACCGCGTCCTCCAATTTCAATTTACCCGTATCATAATCGCGGATCAGCGTTTGGGGAATGGTTAAGGAAAACTGTTTGTAACCCTCCGGAGCGCTACGCCACAGCTGGGCATACTCCCCGATCGAAACATCCACCTTCAGAATTTCACCCGCTTTTAGTCCTTTCAAAACCCGGCTATATTCCAGCAATTGTTGTGGAAACTCCACCTTAAAGGCTTTTATTCTTTGGTCCAATTCTTCCTTGGAAACCCCTTTAACTTTGAGCTGGCTAGCATACGTATTGGGATGATACTCAATTAAAGAATCAACCCATGCGGGGGAAAAATTCATCTTAAAGACATAGCCAAAACCACCAACGACCTCGGCTTGCACAGCTCCAAATTGCACTAAACTCTGGGATACATGGGGTGAATACAAGCGTTCCAGAATAGCAGTAAAGACTTCAACCTCTGGGTTAGTCACCCGCTCGGCACAGCGCGTCACTGAGTAATGGATTTTTTCTGCAAATTTAGCCTGATCCAATTTGCCCGCCCGCAAGTCCAGCATGTCTTGTTTTGCAATTCTGCTGCTCAGTTCACAAGCCATTTTGCCTTGGTCAACGCCCCAGTAGTCTTCTTTAATCGACCAAGTCACCCAAATTTTTTCTTCCGGCTTCAATTTGCTCAACAGAATAGTGTATTCGGCTAAAAATTTTTCCAACACTTTTTTCATGCGAGGAATTTTTGAAGCAAAAACACTATCCTGGGTTTTAGCCAATTGCCCATAGGCATTGGTATGTTGCATCACAGATCCCTTGGTACTTATGTTATATCTGCCGTTTTGACCAGATTTAATTTCAACTGAATCGCCCGTGGTGCTCATTGCGTTGGGGGTTATGACTCCGTAAATTGAGGGTTGTTGGGTCAGCAGGTCATTCAAGTTTTGGCTCTCATTGCGATTGAGCGCCTTCGCCTCATACCGGTTTTGTCCATTACTTCCAAATCCTCGGCGTGCTAACTCTTCAGGGGAATAAATGGTCGTGCTGTTTGTTCCAAACCCTATAATTCTGCCATTAACACCTAACAGTCTTGGACTTCGGTAAAAAGGGACATGCTGCGAAATGGTAAACAATACACCACTACCTACGATATAACTGCCTTTGATTTTATCAACATTAATAGCGGTATCCCCTACGTTGAACTCTTGCTCAATTATTTTCTGCAAGACGCCACAGACAATTTCAATCTCCTTTTCTAATGCCGTGAGCACCCGATTGGTATTCTCCTCATACCTAAGCAGCGGATAGGCCAAGGCCGGCGCCGGAGACCATGCTCGGGTCCTAAGAGTGGTAGCACCAATGGAATTCCCTTCTGTAGATTTAATAACCAGAGTATCCAACTTAGGCTTCTCTTTATTCAATGTATTGATTTCTAGCTTCTTATTAGGCTCTACTTCTATTCTAGCAGGCTTTTGAGCAACAAGAACAAATTGAGCGCCAAAGATTGCTCCTAGCAAAAGGTATGTTTTCATGGCTTTAATTGTTGGTTTGATTGATAAAAACGCGGTTAAATTTGTCTTGCTCCTGCTTCTGGTAATGCACCTGAGCGTAGACTTTACTGAATTCATCCTTGATTCGATCCAGGTCTTTCTCCCGTTTGACGTTCCAATCGATGAAGCCTTGCTGAACAATCCACTTCAGTTTTTCTTGTTGTTGGCTGTGGGCATCCTGCATAGCCACCACCATTTTACCCAAGTTGTCGGCCTGTGAAGCGGCGACGAGGGCGGTGAGCTCCATTTGTTGTTTTTGGTTGAGCGCACTCAGTTCGCTTTGTAGTTGAGTCACCAATTGTAGGCGCTGGCTATCGTTGGTTTTGCGCAAGTTGGCCTCAGCCAGGGCAATGCTTTGCTCCAATTTTCCGTAGTGGTGCGACAATTCCGCGCGGACCAAGTCCTGAATGGCTTGTGTATCGGCAGCAGTAAGGGCACCCAATATAGGTACACTGGTATTGACATTGGGGGGAGCAATGGCTTTGCCAAAAGCAATGGTCAGTTCGCCGTGGTCGAACCGCATTTGGATTTTGGCCAGGGTAAAACCCAACAAAACCAAGGCTACCGATGCTGCTGCCCAATAAGGCCAGGCCAATCGCCGGATGCGGGCTGCCGGCATGGGCATGAACAAGGGCATCGGCGCTGCTTCGGATATTTGAAGTCCCTGGAGCGCGTTGCGAACCTCTCGCAATTCGTCCAGTTCTTGTGCCAAATAGGGATGTTCCTGCAAGAAGGCTTCGGTTTGCTCAGGTTCGGCAGCACCTTCGCCATACAGGAGATCCATCAACTTGATGATATCAGCTTCTTCATTCTTCATAGTACATCTCTTTGATCAGGCGCTGTTGCGTCAGAATTTGCTTCAAGTTTTTTAGGCCTACATAAAGTCGCGACTTGGCGGTGTTTTCGGAAATCTGCAACAAGTCGGCAATTTCCCGAAATTTCATGCCGTCCAACTCTTTGAGGATGACAATGGTGCGCTGGTCTTCGGGTAAGCGTTCTACGGCATCCATCAGCAGGCGGTTGCGTTCGGCCAATTGCAGGTCGCGATCGGCCATTTGGGCACGAGGCTGATGCGCTTCCGCAAGGTTCAGTTCGGTTAGCCGCGAGCGCTGCTTTTTGCGCCCCTCCATGTGGCAACAATTGATCACCGTACGGTACAGCCAGCTCACGAATTTTTCGCTTTGCTGGAGTTGATCCAGGTGCTGGTAAACCGACATGAAGGCGTGCTGCACAGCCTCGCGAGCCATATGCTCATCAGAGACATAGCGCATGGCCATTTGGTGTGCGCGGCGGTACCAGGTGCGAAAGAGCAGATTCAGTGCGTGCTGGTCTCCCTCCCTGGCTTTACGCAAGAGTATTTCGGTTTGTTGCTCCAAAGGATCGGGTTTTCAAATGTGTTGTATCCTAAGGATGCAGGTAGATTGGAAAAAGTTTGAGCTGGCTTTATTTTTTTAATTCACAAGAACAACAGCACCATCGCCACCAAACACAGCCAAATGGTCATCTTCCGGAAAATACGATCTGAAAAACGTTGCACCAGCCAAATACCCATGGCCACGCCAAAAAGCAGGATCGGAACGAGCAGAAAGTTGATTTTGAGGGTATCCCAGGAAATGGTGCCCCAAAAGAAAATCTGGAAAGGAGTTTTGATCAAATTGACGCTGAAGAAAAACCAGGCCGCCGTGCCCAGATAGCTCTGTTTGGGCAATTGCATGGCGAGGAAAAAAACCGTCGTTGCAGCGCCAGCTAAATTGCCAAACATGGTGGTCACCCCGGCCAGGATGCCCATAATGGCCGCAAACCACCATTGATGCGGGATGGTGGTGATGCCCCGGTAATCGCGGTACAACATGAAGCCTACACTACCGGCAAAAATCACACCCATGATGCGTTTGAACAGCTCGTCGCTGACCACCTCCCCCAGCCAGGTGCCGAATACAATACCGACCACCGTCCAGGGCAACAATTTAAGGTAATAGCGCCATTCCACGTTTTTGCGGTAGTACAAGACGGCAGTGAGGTCGGCCACAATGAGCATGGGCAGAATGATTCCGGTAGAAAATTTTCCACCAAAATACCAGGCAGCCAAGGGTACGGTAGACATGCCCAGATTGGAAATGCCGCCTTTGGCCAAACCAATGAACAGCGCAGCCAGGATCAATACGCCCCATTGAATCGGGCTAAGGGATTGAATTGAAAATTCCATTGCCGTAAAAGTCGCAACTATTTGGATCAATGGAGCGTATCCACGAGACTTTTTCTCTACCCTTACTTTTTCCCGGGCAAAAAATTCAGTCCAGTCTCAGGAATGTACCACCGGTCTTTTTTCAGATCAACCCCTCCACCCATTTGCGCTTGCACGGCGCGGTCTACGATGAACACACCGCGTTTGGCCATGTCATTAAAGGTATCGATGCCATCATTGGGAAAACCAACGCGGGTGCGGTGGATGTTGAATTTATCGGCAAATTTGCGGCCAAATGCTTTTTCAACCCCTTCTTTACCCAGCATAAAACCCAGCATGCCACCCCAGGTTGCGGTGGGGTTATCGGAATCCCAGCCTGCAAGCGCCCCAATTTTGATGGTCTCCACCAGGTTCCCTTCCCCATACAGAAGGCTGATGATGCTGGAAGCAAAATTGATACCCGCAGCAAAACAACCATTGCAATATTTGCCTTGAGCGGTCATGTTGTAGCCGTCGGCCTGTTCTACCTGATACCGTTGGTATACTTCATCACGGGTTTGTTCCCAAGGGATTTTGGCCTGGTAACGGCTTTTGACGAAGTCGTACATTTTGGCGGAGTAGGAATCGTTGGGCAGACGTTTGCGGGCGGCATCGGCCATCCACTGGATTTTTTCTTGCATGGATTTGTTCTCATCCACGTATGAAGCCAGAGAATACATGATCACGTAATACTCCGAAATCCATTCTGCGTTCTCGCGGGCGGTGGTTTGGATGGGCAAATGGGCCATCCGCAAGGCAATGTCGGGACGGGCAGGGGCAAACAACCCAAAAATTTCGGTGGTGAGCTGCGCGTCGATCATCTCAAATTCGGGATTGTTTTGTGGGTCGCTTGTAGCTGGAGGCACCAGCCCCATTTTCATCAAGTCAAAAGCTTTTTGGTTGGAGACCCAGAGGAAATTTTCTTCTTCCGGTTTGATGTGTTTGAGCCAGCCTTCCTGGATTTGTTGGCCCGTTAGGATTGAGGTTTGCTGCGTGTACAGGAGGTGCTGGTAGATGTACTCGATGTCGGTATCATCGTCGGAGCCCCAGACATCGCCTTCACCGCGCAGCACAAAATCAATAGTTGGCGACAAATTACTGGGAATACCAGCGGCCCAAATGCTGGGCTGATCGGGTTTGCCCCAATCGGCACGGGTGTAAAACGCCCCGGTTTTGATCTCGCCAATGTTGCCAATTTTGTCCATCTCGGTCACCAAACCCGTCCAATTGGCGATGCACTGGCCTAGCCAGAAGCCGTAGAGTTTGTTGTGGTATTGCGCCCTGGAGAGTATTCGGTCCGTGGGGTTTGGTTGATAGTTTTGGTACGTCAAAGCTGAATCAATGAGCGGATTGGCTTTGGCGACGGAATCAGTGTTGTTGATCAGTTGGGTTCCAGCACAGGCCGTGAGAAAAAAAAGCAGCAGCAAAATGGTAGCGGTTTCTGAACAGCGCTGATGTAAGTTTAGGTGTTTCATAGTTGAAAAATTGGCAAAGATTGAATGGTATTATAGCAGCGTGAAAGATAAAGCTAGCCAATATTTTTGAGTTAAAAAACAAAAGGCTGCTCAACCTAAAAGTCAAGCAGCCTCCCATTTGATTAATTATTTTACGCCTTTACCTCAGCAGGTGTATCCTCCACTTTATCCTCATCATCGTCATCATCCACCGGATCGGGTGGCAAATTGATGGCGCCTTCATATGGCTCCTTACTGAAGGTTAAGCCCTTCTTATCCGTATGCACATAAATCGTATCGCCCAGCGCAACCTCGCCACTCAGCACCAGTTTGGACAACTCGTTGATCACGTCTTTTTGTAGCACCCGCTTCATCGGGCGGGCACCAAACTGCGGATCGTAACCCATATCGGCCAGCAAGGTTTTCGCTTCATCGCTTACTTTGAGGATGATGCCCTGTTTGGCCAGCATTTTCTGGGTCTTTTTCAGCAAAAGCTCCAGGATTTGCTTGATCTCCGATTTGTTCAAAGGCAAAAAGAGGATCTGCTCATCGATGCGGTTCAGGAATTCTGGCCGCAGGTTTTCTTTCAGCAGGTTGAACACCTCTTCCTTGGTGGTGGCAATGATTTCGGTGCGGTGTTTTTCACCCATTTCTTCCAGGTCATCAAAATTCTCCATGATCAGGTCAGAGCCCATGTTGGAGGTCATGATGATGATGGTATTTTTGAAGTTGGCAACCCGGCCTTTGTTGTCGGTCAGGCGGCCATCGTCCAGCACTTGCAGCAAGATGTTGAAGGTATCCGGGTGTGCTTTTTCAATCTCGTCCAGCAGAATGATGCTATAAGGTCTACGGCGCACCGCTTCGGTCAACTGCCCGCCTTCGTCGTAACCCACGTATCCCGGAGGCGCACCCACCAGACGCGAAACGGTATGTTTCTCTTGGTATTCACTCATGTCGATGCGGGTCATGGCCTTTTCATCGTCAAAGAGGACTTCGGCAATGGTTTTGGCCAATTCGGTTTTACCCACCCCAGTTGGCCCCAGGAAGATGAAGGAACCAATCGGCCGATCGGCGTCTTGCAAACCCGCCCGGCTGCGGCGGATGGCGTCGGACACGGCTTTTACCGCTTCGTCCTGACCAATCAGACGTTGGCCAATTTCATTTTCCAGGCTCAGGAGTTTGTCCTTTTCGCTCTGGGTCATTTTATCGACCGGAATGCCCGTCCATTTGCTCACGATATAGGCAATGTCGCTGGCGGTTACTTTATCGTTGGTAAACCGATCGTCTTCGGGTAAGGCGGCGAGTTTTTCCTCGGCTACCTTGAGCATCACTTTTTGGTCTTCCAGTTCACCGTAGCGGATTTTGGCTACCATTTCGTAGTCGCTGGCGCGTTCGGCGCGTTCGGCCTGAATTTCCAGTTCCTCCATTTTTTTCTTAACGCCCTGCACGGTATCCACCAATTCTTTCTCCCCTTTCCAGGCGGCCATCAGCGAATCGCGCTTTTGTTTGGCATTGGCGATGTTTTCCTCAATGAGGTCTTGTTGCTTTTTGTTTTTCTCGCGTTTAACCGCTTCGCGTTCGATTTCGAGTTGGCGTACCTTGCGATCCCACTCATCAATTTCTTCGGGCAGGGAGTCCAATTCCAGGCGTAAGCGGGCAGCTGCCTCGTCAATGAGGTCGATGGCCTTATCGGGCAATTGGCGATCCGAGATGTAGCGGCTACTCAATTCTGCTGCGGCAACCAGCGCCTCGTCCATGATCTCGATCTTGTGGTACACCTCGTAGCGCTCCTGCAAACCGCGCAGGATGGAGATGGTATCTTCCACACTTGGTTCGTCGATCAGTACTTCCTGGAAGCGACGCACCAGGGCTTTGTCTTTTTCGAAATATTTTTGGTATTCATCCAAGGTAGTTGCACCGATGGTGCGCAATTCACCACGCGCCAGGGCGGGCTTGAGGATATTGGCCGCATCCATCGCCCCATTGCCGCCACCCGCACCAATCAAGGTGTGGATTTCGTCTACAAAGAGGATGATGGTATCGTTGGATTCGGTTACTTCTTGGATTACCCCTTTGAGGCGCTCTTCAAATTCACCTTTGTACTTGGCACCCGCGATCAGTGCGGCGATGTCGAGCACAAAGATTTTTTTGCTTTGCAGGCTTTCGGGCACGTCCCCTTTGACGATGCGCCAGGCCAGGCCTTCTACGATGGCGGTTTTACCCACGCCGGCTTCGCCAATCAGGATCGGGTTATTTTTTTTGCGGCGCGAAAGGATGTGCAGTACGCGGCGAATTTCGTCGTCGCGGCCAACAATTGGGTCCAATTTTCCACTTTCCGCACGTTCGTTGAGGTTGATGGCGTATTTGGCCAAGGCGTTGTAGCTGTCTTCCGAATTTTGGTCGGTCACTTTGCGCCCTTTGCGCAGTTCGTTGATCGCACCTTTGAGCAATTGCTCGTTGGCACCCAGTTCTTTGAGTAGTTTGGCACCGGAGTCATCGCCTTGCACAATGCCCAGGAGCATGAGCTCGACGGAAATGTATTGGTCGCCAAATTCTTTGAGCAAAACTTTGGCTCTACTCAAGGATTTGTTGGCGTCGGTGGTTAAAAACTGCTTGTCGGAGCCTTGTACTTTGGGGTACTTGAGGATGGCCTCGTCCAACTTGCGGCGCAGCATATCGAGGTTTACTTCGGATTTACCAAGTAAAAACCCGGCCACACTCTCATCGGTTTCTAAAATTCCTTTGATCAAATGGACGGTGTCCACCTGCTGCTGATCCAATCCCGCCGCAATTTGCTGGGACTTCAGGATGGATTCCTGCGCTTTTATGGTGAAATTGTCGTAGGTCATTCTATGTGTTGTTTTTCGTTGGGCTAATATCGGTTGTTTTTGCTAGCATTGGATGTTGTAGCAAAAGATTTGCCAAGGTGATTTTAGGTAAATTTGGCAGGAGGGAATGAAGATTATTGACAAAAGGGCAGAATAATCCGATTAATACACTATCGTCGTTGAAATAGACAAAACAAGAATACTCCTCTAATCAATTTGTGGTTTCCTTCATTGGCACTTATTCCCTAACTTAGCCTCTCAATCAACACGCAAACCATGCAAACCACCCATACCTCCACCAAAGCCGAAATCCTGGCCAAACAACAACAATATCTCTGGCCGAACCACATCGTGTATTATACCGAGCCGCTGCCCTTAGAACGTGGCGAGGGCTTGCGTGTATGGGATGTAGAAGGCAAAGCCTACCTCGATTTTTTTGGGGGTATCCTCACCACCAGCGTGGGGCACAACCGCCCGGAAGTGGTGGAAGCGGTGAAAAACCAGACCGAGAAGATGATCCACTCATCAACTTTGTACCCCAATGAGGCGCATGTCAATTTGGCGGAAAAAATGGCCCAGATCACGCCTGGAAAACTACAGGTTTCTTTTTTCACCCCCTCAGGTACCGATGCCGATGAAACGGCGGTGTTTTTGGCCAAAATTTATACGGGTCGGCAAGAAGTTGTGGCCTTGCGCCACGGCTACAGCGGGCGCTCGGCCATGGGGATGACCCTGACCGCGCACAGCAACTGGCGGCTTACAGGCGCACAAGTACCTGGCATCACCCACGCCGTGAACCCTTATTGCTACCGCTGCCCTTTCAAAATGACTTACCCTTCCTGTGGTGTAGCCTGCGCCCAGGACGTAGAAGATGTCATCAAAACCACCACCAGCGGAAAAATTGCCGCCTTCCTGGCTGAACCGATTCAGGGGGTTGGAGGTTTTATCACTGCGCCTAAAGAGTACTTCAAGATTGTACAGGAAGTGGTCAAACACTTCGGCGGCCTGATGATCATCGATGAGGTCCAAACTGCATTTGGCCGAACGGGCGATAAGTGGTTTGGCAT
>ENA-UOWO01008070-UOWO01008070.1-activated-sludge-metagenome-genome-assembly--contig:-NODE-8070-length-10200-cov-4.690094_pt1 | contig 10200 bp, 5 predicted proteins | sample MGYA00238148_ERZ761564 | MGnify/ENA primary metagenome ERZ761564 (study PRJEB28885, sample SAMN05720194) | activated sludge metagenome | isolation source: Anaerobic digester | place: USA...
AAGCATCGGCAACAATCAATGATTATGTGGATGCTGAATGCAACAGCATTTCGGTTGGCGGAACGACCCGTACGCCTACTGTTCAGGCCCCTTTGGGGCGCAGGCAGATCAAGGATTTGTGTACATCAGGCATTGGTACCGGGCTGGTCAATATTGCGTCATTGCCCTACAGCAGTGGCTCACAGACCACCTGCGGCATGGTGAATAATCTCACCTCTTCGAATACTACTACCTGTGGATCGACCAGCTATCTGAGTGATGAGGATGTTGTTTATGTTTTTACTCCTGCTGTTTCTGGCTGCATAACCATCAATCTTACCGCTAGTCAAACATACAGCGGACTGATGTTGTATCATGGCTGCCCAATCAATGGTGTTGGTGGCACCTGTGTTTCGTATCAGCAGAGCAGTACTGCCGATAAAACTATGACTGCTGGTGTTATTGCCGGTGAAACCTATTACCTGGTGATTGATTCGTGGACATTGAATACCCCACATTGTTTGGATTATACAGTATCTATCTCAACTCCTTCAGGAGGTCCGGCCAACAGCAACCCATGCAATGCAGTTGAATTGCCTGTCGGAAATTCCTGCTCATTCAATAGTTATACAAATGAATGTTCCGGTGGTTCATTGGTGCCAAATCCGGGCTGTGCAGGATATTCCGGTGGCGATGTGTGGTTTAAGATATTTGTACCTGCTTCCGGAAATATTGTCATTGATACGGATGATGATGTTGTGACCGATGGCGGAATGGCAATATATAGTGGTGCCGATTGCAATTCACTTACATTGCTTGCCTGCAACGATGATGGCAGTGAAAACGGTTATATGCCGATGATTTCATTGAGCAACCAAACTCCCGGAGCTCCCTTGTGGATTCGTTTCTGGGAAGCTGATAACAACAATAACGGAACATTTGGTATTTGCGCATATCAAATGCCCGATGTGCCGGTATGTGTTAGCAATCCCGCAGCCGGAGACCATTGCACAGATGCCACACCCATTTGTAATTTAAACGGATATTGCGGAAATACAAGTGCAACCTATGATAGTGACGAGCCGGGTAATCTTGGCGATTTGTGGGTGAGTGCTACCATTGAGAACAATTCATGGTTGAAATTTGTTGCTGAAAATGATACCGTTGTTTTAAATGTATGGGTTTCGAATTGCTATTATGGCGACGGGATCCAGATGCGTATCGTTGGAACATCTGACTGCAACGCGTTTGCAGCGTATTCAAATTTCTGGAATCCTGAGGTGGAAACGGATGGAATTATCATGGCAACCGGTCTGACTATTGGCGAGACCTACTATCTGGTGATTGATGGTTATGCCGGCGATGTATGCGATTATGTTATTGGCGCCGGAGTCTGGTCAGGTGTGCTGGCACCAAATGCCGGCGCTGACACTGTGATAACAGCCGGGGCCTGTGCAACATTGTCGGCTACAGGTGGAACCGGTTTCCAATGGTCTTCGAATCCCGTTGACCCAACACTTTCAGTAGCTGAACAGACGCAGCAAACCATTAATGTGTGCCCCACAGTGCAAACAACCTATACCGTTACGGTCACCGGTGGAAATCCTCTGTGCCCTTCGAATGGAACTGATCAGGCTGTGGTGTACATCAACAGCAATCTGCCGGTAGAATATCTTTCGCTCAATGCTGTTTGTTACGGCAATGAAGTTTACATAAATTGGAGTACTGCATCAGAGACAAATTGTGATTATTTTGTTGTGGAAAAATCAGTGGACGGAGAGACTTTCAATACCATCCGGACGGTTGCAGGGCATGGCAATTCAAACACAACGCTCAATTATTCATTAACAGACGACGATATTACAGTTTCTACCATTTACTATCGGATCAGGCAGGTGGATACTGACGGGCAGTTTCATTATTCGCCCGTACTGACAGCAGCCTGCAGCAATGGCAATGCTGACAAGGGTTTGATTGTAAATTACAGCAATGAAACAATTTTTATTCAGTTCGATGCATCAGAAGGCGAACAGTATATATTAAGTCTATATGATGCGCAAGGAAGGAAAGTACAAGCAGAAATGTATGTTGCAGGTGAAAATGAAGTGGCAAAAGTTTTAATGCCGGTCATCAATCCGGCGGCAGGAATGTATTTATTAAGTGTGGAGAGTTTGTCTTATTCCGTATACCAGAAATGCATAATACAATAATGGTTTTATTAGTTCCCCCGTTTCAAACCTCAAAGCCCTGCGATCAGATTGCGGGGTTTTGTTTTATAAAAAACTGTAATTTTATACTGAATTAGAACCAGGGAGCTATGAGAAAGTTTTTATGTTCAATAATTATTTTATTTTCCGCATATGCTTTTTTGTTTGCATCATCAGCTGATGCAGATTTAAATTCACTGATATTATCGAATCCCAGAAAAGCGGTTGAGCTGCTGAATTCGCGCATTGAAAAAGGATTGCGGAAGGATGATTATCAGAATGTTGCTCCTGATCTGATTCATGTTGCTTCTGTTTATCGCATGCTTGGCAATTTCGACGATGCCATGCATAGCTTACTGCGTGCCCGCGAAATAATTGTGATGCACGCTTCCTCTGTTTCAAACACCGACTCACTCATGGGGGCCTATTACGAAACGATGGGATTGATCTACATTGGTCGTTATATGCAGACACGCGGCGTCAGTTTTTTGAACGAAGCCATTACATTGTACGCCAAATCCGGGTACTATCATGGAGCTGCTACCTGCATGAAATGGCGCAATTATGCTTTTCTGATGATTAATCAGCCGGATGAGGCTGGTAAATATTTAAAGCAATTGTTTCAGTGGCAGCAGATAAATCGCGATCCATTTATTGTGGCATGTTATAATGAATCTGAAGGAGCCATTTCTGAACTGAATGGCGATTATGAATCAGCCATTAAGCTTTATAATATTGCGATGAATAATTATCGCCTGTGTGGAAATGTTATCGGTCAGTCCGACATGTATGCCTATACTTGTCGTGCTTTTTATACTCAAGGCGATTACACATCAACTATTGAATGGGCTGAAAAGGGCTCTCAGTTTGCGAAAGAGAATGGTTATTCCGGAGGTTATTATGAGATTTTATCATACAAAATCTTTGCGCTTTCGAAAAGTGACATGGCGATGGCATTCGATTTGGCAAAAAGTCAGTTGAATGATATTTCCGGATTGGGACTAACAATTCACAAAGGCGTTTATCTGACCAATATGATCAGCTATGCTGAACAAATGAATCAGTATGAAACAGCATTCAAATACTCACGTCAGTTTCTTGATGTTTTTAAAGAAGCATACGGATTGTCAAGCGAACAGCGAATTGCAGACATGACTATGCAGATGCAGACAGAAAACCTGAACTTACGCATTGAAAATCTGAGCACGGAAAAGGAACTCAATGAGCGTATCCGCCACGGGCAGCAAAACATGATTTTCTATTTTGTGATTGCATTGCTTGTTTTGCTTTTGATTTCTGTCGGCAATTTAAAAAAACTTCAATTCCGGATGTTTCTTTTCCGTGATTATGTCAGCGATCTGATTCCTTTGCCGGTTTTCTTTATGGCTTTTATAGTTTATGGTTTTTTGTTGCTGTGGTTGTTCAAAAGCCCATTGATACAGGAACAGACAGGATTTATTCAGTATCTGCATCTACTGGCTCTTGCAGCTATTCCTTCGCTGATAATAACGCTGGGTCTGGCTTCGCTGCCTGCCATATGGTCGTCGGCGCCGGAGAAAAACCGAAGTTTTTCAAGGGTGACTTTCAGCGGATTATTGTTGATCTATTTGCTGGTGATCGCATACAATCTCATTTTTGGTTTGATTGAGTTTAATCTGTATGAAATACTGAATGTCATTTTTACTTATACAGGACTCATTGTTGTTCCGTTATTTTTTATTGTCATTTACATCGAAAAGGTATTGTTGCGCAAACGTACGCAGGAAGCCGGTTTTATGAATACGAAAATCCGTAAAAGCGAAATGCAGCTGAAACCAGGTGTTGCACGAATCCGTATCGAATCTGATAAATCAAAAGATGTATTCGAAAGTTCTGTTTCAAATTTGTTATTGGTGGAAGGACAGAGCAACTACACGAAGTTTTATTTTATTGAAAATGAATTATTGAAGACCTCGTTGTTGCTTATGACGTTAAAGCAGGCTGAGAGCCAGCTGCAGAGTTATAAGGAGTTTATCCGATGTCATAAATCCAATATTGTGAATCTGACACGCGTAAAAAAAGTGAAAGGGAATTCGCATGGATACAAATTGTCGGTGCCTCCAATCGAAGAACCTGTAACGGTTTCGAAAAGTTTCATCAGTGAATTTAATGAGGCGTTTAACCGTTTTTCAGTCGACACTGGGTCATCGAATGATGAATAAATAAAAAAAGCTTCGCTCCGAAATGAAGCAAAGCTTTTTTTAATTGGACGTTTCGAAAGGTTATTTATACTCCATATTCTTTTTCCCGGTGATTTTTTCGCAATAGTGGCAGCGGAGTTTCAGATCTTCTTTGTCAATCACGTAGAAGCGCGTAGGAACCGCTTCTTTGTTGGTGATGCATTTAGGATTGAAACATTTCACCATCTTATGCACTTCGTCGGGAATATGCACTTTTGTTTTGCTTTTGATTTCGTAGTCACGGATTTCAATCACGGTAGCCGTTGGTGCAATCAGACCAAGCTTATCAATTTCTTCCTGACCGAAAAAATGATTGGCAACTTTGATGATGCCTTTGCGGCCCATTTTCTGACTTTCGAGATTGGCTCCCATGTAAATCTGCTCGGTGAAATCTTCGAGTCCGAGAATGTTCAGAACGCGCTGTACAACGCCCTGCGGGATATGATCGATGACGGTTCCGTTTTCAAGGGCTTTTACCTGTAATGAATGATTATCGTTTTTTGTCATGATGGTTTCTCCTTATACTTTAAGTCCTAACATGTGTGCAATCAGTGCTTCGCGCACAAACATTCCGTTTTGTGCCTGTTTGAAATAATATGCCTGTGGGCTGTCATCCACATCGAGGGCAATTTCGTTTACTCTTGGTAGCGGGTGCAGCACTTTCATGCCGGGCTTGGCGTTGGTCAACAGCTCGTGGTTGAGCACGTAGCTGTTTTTCACTTTTTCGTATTCCATCGGATCCGAGAAGCGTTCGGCCTGTATGCGGGTCATGTAAATAATGTCGCTCAATGGGATGGCCTGGGTGAGATCGGTGTATTGATAATAGGGCAGTTTTTTATCCTTGATGTGGAGTTTAACGGCACTGGGCAATTTCAGCTCAAAAGGAGAAACGAGGTGGAATGTGGTGTTGAACATGGTCATGGCAATACTCAGACTATGAACGGTACGTCCGTATTTCAAATCACCAACGAAGGTCATGTTCAGATTGTCGAGGGTTCCTTGAGTTTGCAGAATGGTATAAAGATCTAGCAGGCATTGGGTGGGGTGCTGGTTTGCACCGTCACCGGCATTGATGATGGGGCAGGTGGCCACTTCGCTGGCGTAGCGTGCGCTGCCTTCGACAGGGTGTCGCATCACAATCAGATCGGCATATTGATTCACGGTCTGGATGGTGTCTTTCAGCGATTCGCCTTTTTGAACACTGGTGCTGGATGCTTCGGAAAAGCCGATAACACGACCGCCCATGCGGTTGATTGCTGCTTCAAAACTCAGACGTGTACGTGTGGACGGTTCGAAAAACAAAACGCCAACAACTACGCCTTCAAGAATGCGGCGGTTGGGATTTTCTTCAAATTTTTTGGCCAACTCAAGGATTTCAAGAATTTCTTCCTTTGAGTAGTCATTGATGGAGACCAGACTTTTTCTCTTCATGGATTTGTATTTGTTGTTTGTTTTATGATTGCAAAGTCAAAAAAAAAGCGACTTAAAAAAAAGTCGCTTCTTTTATTTATTTTTTCAAATTGTGTTTTTTAGCAAAGTCGCCAATAACTTGTTTGAAGTCTGGTGTTCCTATTTCTTGCATTTCGTATCCAATTTTAACTGTAGGTTTTTTAATTTTTATGATACGGTTTATGTCAATAGGAGTTGCGATAAGTACTAAATCGCATGGTGTTTTTTCAATAGTTTTTTCCAAGTCTTCTACTTGTTGTTTGCTGTAACCCATTGAAGGAAGGATTGGACCTAAGTCAGGATAATTGTCATAGGTTTCTTTTAATTTTCCAACAGCATAAGGTTTAGCGTCAACTAATTCAGCAGCACCATATTTCATAGCAGTTAAAGCACCATAGTTATATTGAACGCCGCCGTGAGTAACGGTAGGACCTTCTTCAACAACTAATACGCGTTTTCCACGGATAACTTCTGGATTATCTACAAAAGTAGGAGAGCAAGCATCCATTGTAATGGCTTTAGGATTGATTTTAGCCACATTTTCTCTTACCATAAGTAGGTCTTCTAAGTCAGCGCTTTCAATTTTGTTGAAAACAACTACATCAGCAAGGCGTAGTGTGGTAGAGCCAGGATAGTAATACATTTCGTCTCCAGCACGTTGTGCATCAGCCATTGTAATCATCAAGTCAGGCTTAATGAATGGGAAGTCATTGTTTCCGCCGTCCCATAAAATAACGTCTGGGTTTTCGCTTTCAGCTTGACGAAGGATAGCTTCATAATCAATACCAGAGTAAATAACTGTGTCGCGTACTACGTGTGGTTCGTATTCTTCCATTTCTTCAATGGTACATTCGTGTTTCTTTAAGTCTTCAACAGTAGCAAAGCGTTGTACAGCTTGTTTTACTAAGTCGCCATAAGGCATTGGGTGTCTAATAGCAATAACTTTTAAACCTAGGGCTTTTAGTTCATCAACAATTCTTCTTGATGCTTCGCTCTTGCCACCACCGGTTCTAACAGCTCCAGTAGCAATTACTGGTTTTGTTGATTTTAGCATAGTGGTTTTCAATCCCATTAGGTTGAAATCTGCTCCAGCAGCATTAACTTCAGAAGCTAAGTCCATTACGTAATCATAAGGCATATCGCTATATGCAAAAACGCATTCATCAACATTATGTTCTTTGATTAACTTGATTAAATCTTTTTGTGAATGAATAGGAATACCTTGTGGGTAAAGTTCTTTTCCTGCCAACTCTGCTGGATATTTTTTTCCATCAATGTCAGGAATTTGTGCAGCTGTAAAAGCAACTACATTGTATGCAGCATTTCCTCTGAAAAAGGTGTTGAAATTGTGAAAATCACGTCCAGCTGCTCCAATGATAATAACATTTCTTTTCATCGTCGAACGTTTTAGGTTTGAATTTGCTGCAAAATTACATTTTTAAACAGAACTATCAAATTATTAGATGGAAATATTTATCAGTCAATTGTTAAGAAACGCTATAAGCGTGTGGGCATAAGGCATGCGGCATCTCGTGGAACGCACAGCGCATAGTGCATCCAACATTTTGGCGTCCGCCCGACTTTGATTTTAGAATTTGAGCGGACCCGGAATCGTTGGGTGCTCCGAACTCTCTCCCCGACGATTCCAGGTCAGCAATGCCTGGTTGTTAATCCATTCAGGCTGACGCTAAAATGTCAGGGAGAGAGCAACGCTCAACGCTCAGTGCCTTACGCCTTACTCCTTATGCCTTATGCCTAACGCCTCTCTCGTATTTTTCACCTCACACCGGTCGCTGCTCACCGCTCACTGCTTATAAGGGACTCACTGACAGCTGACTGCTGAAAGCTGAGGGCTGACATCTGGTAGCTGACATGTTCCGTCAATTATTGCTACTTTTGCAAACAAAAACCGAATGTTCACTCAGCTTCTGGCGCAGGCCACATCGGATATTGCATCGCAACTCTGGAATCAGCAGGTGGCGCCCGCTTCCATACAGATAGAAAAAACACCGTCGCATTTCGAAGGCGATGTGACCATTGTTGTATTTCCTTTCGTGAAAATGGCCCGCCTGAAACCCGAAGACACCGCTCAGGCTATCGGCGCTGCTTTGTCAGAAAAGATTTCCGGCATCGACCGCTTCAATGTCGTGAAAGGATTTCTCAATATAACTTTTACACCGGCTTTTTGGTTGTCTCAAATGTCGGAGGCCGCCCCGGCGGCTGAATACAGCCGTCCGTCCGGCATTGCGCCCAAAACCATTGTCGTTGAATACAGCTCTCCCAATACCAACAAACCACTGCATCTTGGACATATCCGTAACAATCTGCTGGGCTGGTCGCTGGCCGAAGTGTACAAGGCCGCCGGCCACAAAGTGATCAAAGCCAATCTCATCAACGATCGCGGAATACATATCTGCAAAACCATGGTGGCTTACAGCATGTGGGGTAACAATGAAACACCTGAATCGGCCGGTGTAAAGGGCGATCACCTGATCGGGAAATACTATGTGCTTTTCGACAAAGCCAATAAAGAGGAAGCTGCAGAACTTGGAATCGAAAAGCCTGAAGATGGTGATACGCCTTTGATGAAAGATGCCCGTGCCATGCTGCGCGATTGGGAAAAGGGTGAACCTCATGTAATGGCATTGTGGAACAAACTCAACAGCTGGGTTATTGCCGGTTTTAATGATACCTATGCCAGACTGGGTGTTGATTTCGATAAGGTTTACCGTGAATCGGAAACCTATCTCAGCGGAAAGGATATCGTGCAGAAAGGGCTCGCGGAAGGCTATCTGCAGCAGGATCCGGATGGATCGGTGTGGATTGATCTGACCGATGAAGGTCTTGACCGGAAAATTTTATTGCGCAGCGATGGAACGACGGTGTATATGACGCAGGATATCGGCACTGCTGTGGCGCGTCACAACGATTTCGGTGCTGATAAAATGGTATATGTTGTCGGCAATGAACAGATCTATCACTTCGATGTTCTGAAAAAAACACTCAAAAGATTAGGCCACGACTGGGCTGACAATATACTACACTACAGCTATGGCATGGTGGAACTTCCGGAGGGAAAGATGAAATCGCGCGAGGGGACTGTGGTTGATGCCGATGATTTGCTGGATGAAATGAAACAAACCGCTGCCGATATTTCGAAAGAAGCCGGCAAAGCCCAGGACCTGCCTGCAGAAGAACAGAACAAACTACATGAAATGATTGGGCAGGGCGCACTGAAATATTTTATTCTGCGTGTCGATCCGAAAAAGAACATGCTGTTCAATCCTTCCGAAAGCATTGATTTTAACGGAAACACAGGGCCTTTCATTCAGTACACACATGCACGGATTTGCTCCGTTCTGAACAAAGGCCGCGAAGCAGGAATTGCTGTTGATGATTTGAAATGGGCTGCTGATGCGGAACTAAAGCCTCAGGAAAAAGAATTGTTGTATCAGTTGCTCACACTTCCGCAGATGACTGAAAAGGCGGCGACCAACGAAAGTCCGGCTGTGGTGGCCAATTACAGCTTCGAGCTGGCGCAGATGTTCAACAGCATGTATCAGGAAATTTCGATTCTGCGCGAGCCCGATGAAACACTGCGCAAAAATCGTTTGTTGCTTGCAAAGCGCACAGCCGAAACGCTGAAATTCGCCATGGGCCTGCTGGGCGTGGGAATGCCGGAGAAAATGTGATTTACAGTTTTCAGTTGTGAATAGTCAGTGGTGAGTGAAATCGAACTGACAACTGGCTACTGACAACTGACAACTAAAAAAAAGGCTTCAGGTTTCACAAGACATAATATAAATGGACACAGAGATTTTAATTGCAGGAATGACCATTGCCGAGCTGATCGGATACACCGGATCGCTCATTATCGCTGTTTCGATGCTTATGACATCGATTCTGAAAATGCGGTGGATGATTTTTTCGGGCAATGTTGTTTTCATCGTATATGGGACGCTCATCGGGGCTTACCCCATCATTGCGCTGAACGGATTCAATCTGGTGGTGAATGCTTATTTCATCTGGCAGGCCTACAAACTGCAGGGCAATTATGCGGTGCTGGCGGCCAACCTCAATGCTCCCATGCTGGAGCGCTTTCTGGTATATTATGCCGATGATATCCGGAAGTTCTTTCCCGAGTTTCAGCGCTTCGAATCAGACGATGTTGTTTTTCTGATTGTGAAAGGGACTGCGGTAATCAGCGTTGCGGGCTTCAGAAAAAACAGCGATGGCAGTTTTAATGTCGTGATTGATTATGTCGCAAACACTCACCGCAACATGAAACCTGGCAAGCTGCTGTTTGAACGTGAAAATGTTTTTGCATTGCTTAATACCGGGGCTAT
>ENA-UOWO01008074-UOWO01008074.1-activated-sludge-metagenome-genome-assembly--contig:-NODE-8074-length-10197-cov-5.796194_pt1 | contig 10197 bp, 7 predicted proteins | sample MGYA00238148_ERZ761564 | MGnify/ENA primary metagenome ERZ761564 (study PRJEB28885, sample SAMN05720194) | activated sludge metagenome | isolation source: Anaerobic digester | place: USA...
GCTCCTCAGATTCCCTTATGCTTCCCATATCGCGATATGGGAAGCATAAGGGAATCATATGGGAATCTTAAGATTTACCATAAAGATAGAATATATTCAGTACCCTTTATTCAGTTTTTAGGTGCAAAGATCTTTATTTATAAATTACTCTATTATCTGAAGTAAATCCGAATTTAATACCCCATTTTTTCTCAACTGTATTATTTGGGTTTATCCTGTTTTCCGAAATTAAAATTGAATTTTATTTGTTGTTTATTGTGTTTCAGGAAATTAGAGATGTTATTCTTGCTGGATGCGTTCAATTTCTTTGCGGATTTCTTCTATAACCTCCGGATTTTGAATAACTTTCTTTTTCCCTTCAGTTACAGAAATAATATAGAAGACCTTTCCTCCATATTTGGCAGTAAATTTTTCGTGTGTCTTTTTTTTGAAATTCCAATTCATTGATAATTTGCGGAATATAGGCATAACCAGCTGGTTTAATTTGCAATCCGATATATTTTTCTTTTATCTTAATGAAAAAGTCAACATTATAACCCCTGTCCCATTCATCTGGAGCTGGCTCTATTTTAACATCCAGTTCTTGTTGGAGTTGGCCATAAATTGTCTGAATTTCTGACTGGTAACCATCATAAGTTCTGTTAATAACCAAATTGATAATAAAATTAATACAGTCCTCTTCGGTTATGCTTTCTATTTCTGCTGTACAACTTCCGTTATTTTTATATAAAGTCGTCTGCCTAATTCTTCCAAATGCTCTTGAGGATAAGCATTTTTAAAATAATAGGTCTTCCATTCCTCCAAGGTTTTCGGCGAAAGCTTTCTAATCATTTCTGCTACAGGACCAACCTTATTTTTTTTTGTAAGTCCCCATCTCATATTTGCCTGATTTATTATCCATTCTTTTGGCATTAGTCCTCTCCTTTATAAGACAAAAATCGAACTTTATATTTATAATCTGTGCTAGTATCAACATCGGCTAAGCCATTTTTAATCAAGTGTGCATTAATAAAGGTTTTGTTCCATAAATAGAGATAGCACAGTAGATTATTATTTTCATCATACTTTATATTGTCATAGTTTAAGAATACTCTTTGTCCACTGGTTTTTTCTCTTATGAAATTAATTGCTTCGCTAGTTTTTTTAGGTATTTCTTTAATCCCTAGTAATCTGATTTTTAATTTATTGTTTAGAACTAATATTTCTGGTGAGATAACATCTTCCACAGTATAATATGAAACTCTTTCGGTATTTGAATTATCAATTTTTGAGCCAAACTTTAATTTTCGGGGATCAATTTTTTTATCAAATTTTATAGGATCTTTGAAGATGTAGGGTAATTTACTTATTTCTTCCTGAAAATTTATATCAAGCTCTTTTTGTTTGATTATTTCATAAGTTTCTTCCTGAAAAATAACACCTTGTTCCAAATCCAATTTTTCTTTTATTATGGGAAGATAATTTTCGTTGATTTCATAGCCGATAGAATTTCTATTCAAATTTCTGGCTGCTAAAGAACTGGTTCCACTACCCAAAAAAGGATCTAGAATAGTATCCCCCACAAAACTAAACATTTTAATTAACCGTTTTGGTAATTCTTCTGGAAACATAGCCAAATGCTTATTCTGCTTTTCACCCGAAAAATTCCAATGGCCAGTAAAATATTGATTCCATTCTTCAATAGTCAATTTTGATTGTTTTTTTAGATCACGTTGAACTGAAGGCGGATCTCCATATTTTTTAAAGATTAAGATATATTCGTAGTCCAGTTTAATAATACCATTTCTGGGATAAGGGAACGAGCCCATAATTGTTGCTCCACCTGTAGTATGACAAGTAGTAACTTTTTGCCAGATTATAGCACCCATATAATCAAAACCATCACTTTCACAGAATTTGATTATTTCTGTCCTGATAGGGATTACTTTATACCTTCCATAATAGACAGAGCGAGCAAATTGATCTCCAATATTAATACATAAACGACAACCTTTGTGTAATACCCTCTTGCATTCATTCCAGACCAGATTGAGGTTATTAATATATTCTTCATAAGTATCATTAAACCCAATCTGATTATGATTGCCATAATCCTTTAACTGCCAATAGGGTGGAGAAGTGACTATTAGATGAACGGATTCATCTTTCACTTTTTCCATACATCTTGAATCACCAATAATTATTTTATGCGAAGTTTTCATCATTTTATTACCTTCAAGATTTTTAAAGAACCATTCTGCCTACATAGTAATAAAAATAATCACATTCTCCCATTTCTCTTTTATAGACATCCAAGGAAATTTTATAATTTTACCAAATTTGAATTCTATAAATTCAGCTTAAAAATAAATTATCTTAAACACATCGAAACCTTTAAAAACCTGTATTAAAAACTGTCAATGAAATTCCAACTTAAAAAAGCAATTATGATATTACAACAGAAATTCAAAGCTAAAAGCTAATTTGCTGTTATATAAAAGGTGATTAAGCTATAATGTTATTCTCCTGTATAAGCACATACTCCAACCCGGGGAGAATTAACTACCGGTAATAACATATCCACTCCACATTTATGTTTGCTGGCACATTTATCACAAAGCCATCCTTTGCTATCCCAAATACAAGCAACACAAACTTGAGTGGCAGGTTTTCCACATACATAACATTTTTTCTCAGGAGGATCATTTCTGGCCATAATAATAATAAATCTGCCTTTCGCTTTAAGTTCCATTTCGGATATAACCTTCAAGGTAAGAAAAGTGGTTGTCCCGAAGTCGTATTCGTGATAAAATTTTATCCCTGGATAGAAAACCTCATTCAGCTTAAATCTCATACTTTTTTCTTTTAATTCCGGCATTGGCATCACGGAGTATGTTTTGTCCTCAATTTTAAAGGCACTAAGGTGTCCGCAACATTCCAGCCATATATCCCTTAGAAAAGTATCCAACCTTTTCAGAGATATATTTGCCGTTACTAAAAGATGCATCCAATATTCAGGCAAGTATCTTCCCTCGACCAATAAATGAAAACACTTTACACTTTGTGTTTCATCATATTCCAAAGATGACTCCCATGCCGGTTGCATTGCTTTACAAGATGCCAAATGCTTGGTCATTGCTGACTTACTGAAAGTTCCAAAGCAAAAATGGCATTTACCTGTTGATTGAATTCTGGGCATTTCTATGTTGCTCCTCTTTTATATTTGCTATTTCTAATAATATCGTTGATTACTATTCAAATGTCAAATAATATTTTGATGATAAAAGAGATATTCCAACCCTGCTTCAACGCCTCAACGATATTAATGATATTAGACAAGGCATCTTACTATAAAATAAATAAGAGCTACTTGCGTAGCTCTTATTATTGGGCTGATCATCAATATTGCCTGCTATTTGACCAGTTAACATCTTTCAACGCGGGCAGGCGCTCCAGATGATTCAGCGAGATATTATAATCTTTTTTTTCTTCTTGCCAACTCTTTTTTTCTACCCCTTACCATCGCCTTCATCATCTGCGCTATTTTCTTCTCTTATCATAAATTATGTCTCTAACCGTCAAGGTACTTAAATAGTACCTCTCTGCTACTATTTCTATTATCATGTCCTAAAATGGCGGACTGTTTTTTGGGTTTTTTCATTTTTAACTTTTGAGATAAATAGCACATAGTATTTAGTAATTGATTTGGATGTTATTATATGTTAACCATAAAATCCACAATCCCTTCAGGGGCGAAAAACATTCCGGTATATCGCTTTACTTCCTTTAAACTGTTATTCACAATTGACTTATGAAGATTATAGTTCCCTTACACTTCTTCCTGCCTAAATATGGGTTTATTTTCCTGGTTTTTATCTTCTATTTCGTTCGTATTATAAAATCACTGTAAAGCATTTAACAAGTTTGCTGATAAGACATTGCCGAATAAAAGCTAATATAATCGGCAAGCTTTTTTCTCGGGGCTAAACGATATTCAATTAACATAATTCAATAATTCTTACTTTTTTCTATAGTAGAATAAAAATCTAACTGGGATGAGGTTTTATGCGTTAGTTTTTCCAGAAATTGCACTAAATTAGTTTCTACATTAGTATTTTCTATCCTTTTTTGAGCTATGTTGTAATAGGTTTGATCAATTTCAATACCTACAAAACTTCTATTTAGTCGTTTTGCCACTGCTCCCGTCGTTCCGGAACCCATAAAGGGATCAAGAATAATATCTTCTTGCTTACTTCCAATCAAAACAATTCTTTCTAAGAGCTTTTCCGGTTTTTCAGTAGGATGCATTGTTTTATGTTTTTCTGCCGATAGTTCCCATAAATTACGCATTTGTTTTCCATTAGCTAATCTCACTGCCATTTCATAATTAAAATAATATTGTTTTGATTTGGCAGCCAACCAGATTAATTCTGTTGATGGTACAAAACGGTTTTTTTGAATTAAAGGAGCTGCATTCGGTTTAAACCAAATAATATCGTTTATTATCCAAAGATTTAATTGTTTTAAAATTACGCCGATGGAGGGATGATTATGTAAAGTTCCGGAAATCCATATTGTTCCATTATCTTTCAAAACTCTAATACATTCCTCAATCCATTTCTTGTTAAATTCATCTATATCATCAATATGATCCCAAGAGCCCTTGTCACATTTAGCTATCTTCCCACTTTTACAGGTAAGATGATTTTCTCCGGAAAGATTATAGGGCGGATCGGCGAAGATTAAATCTATGCTCTTTGACTGTAATTGTTTAATTATTTCTAAAGCATCACCATTAAATAATTTAATATCAGGCATTTTCTTTTATCTTCCTTCCCAATATTCTATTATGAGCAATATTACAATAATCCTCATTAATTTCAATTCCAATCCAATTTCTTTTTAAGCGAGAAGCAACAAACCCTGTAGTTCCAGTACCAAAGAATGGGTCCAGAATAAGATCATTTTCATCTGACGAAGCAAGTAAAATTAATTCAATTAGTTTTTCCGGTTTTTGAGTAGGATGTAATGCTCTCCCATTTTCACCCTTTATTCTCTCTTTGCCCTGAACAATAGGCATTTCAATAAAGTCAATAAAATCCCTTAATTGTTTCGACTTACCGTCTTTAGTTTTATGCGGATTGAAATTCTTAATTACCTCATAATTGAATTTCCATTTTTTACCTTTCACAAACCAGCAGACAAATTCCGTTGAATGGGTAAAAGTTCTTTTCGTGATATTAGGCATTGCATTGGTCTTATACCAAGTTAGGATATTATTTAATTTGAAGCCGGTTTTTTTTGCAGTTAATATAATTTCCGCTATGTTATGATGTGTGCAGGAGATATATAAACTGCCAGTATTTTTTAATATAATCCGTACTTTACTAATCCAGTTTTCAGAAAATTCAAGATAATCTTCATAGTTCCAAGTGTCCCAATCCTCATTCATTTTATAGAAAGGACCTCCGGTCTGATTATTTTGTAAAGTTAACGACTTTCCAGATAAATTATACGGTGGGTCTGCATACACTAAATCTATGCTACTTGCAGATATCTCTGTAACCATTACTTTAAGACAATCACCGCAATATATATGGTTTATCTGCATCTTTTTATAATCCTTTGTTGCCAATCTGCAAGGGACTTTTCAATAAATAAAGCCCAGTTAGAGAAACTTACCAATCTTTTTGATTCGTTAACTATATTTGTATATAACTCATATAATTCTATATGAGAAAATCTCTTACCTTTTTTAAGCAGTAATAACAATGTATCTAATAGCATAGCAAATTGTTCCGAAGTCATTGGCACGATTTTTTGAGGTATGCCATTATACTCATATTTTACAGAAATCCAAAATTGAGAATAAGTATCAATATGAATCCGGGGCGCAATAAAAATGCAAAAGACATCATCGTTCTGATGTTGAATTTCAAAATTTCTCAAATGCCTCATTACCGGTTGTCCTTCCAGCACCCATTGAAGTTTTGATGAATTTAGAGTTACCTCTATAATTGCTTTGAATTTCTTGTAATAACATTCTATATCCGGTTTATTTGCCGGAGAATGAGATACTGGTTCACCATCATCATCTACCGGATAATTTGGTTTTATCTGAATTTCGTCATTGATGATTTTTAGCGCTTCTGTTACTAATTTTTCAAATTGTTCCGGCTCATATTCTCTTAATTTTTTTATATCTTGCAGGGTAACTATTATTTCTTCTACTTTATTTAAATCACTCATTAACTTTACTTTCTTAATTCTTTCTTTTAATTCCAAATTAAATGCTCTTATCTGATCTTTATACTTCTCTAATTGATTTTTATCCAAATCGTGAATTTCCATATCTAAAAATGTCTGTTGTTCTTGACTAATTTGTAGCTTTCCTTCCTTAATCAAATTATTAGTATCATATTTTAGGGTTTGAACTACCTTTTCTAAATTATCTCTTTTCTCCCAGGGTAAAAGTGGCTGTTCAATATCAGAAAGATAATTCAAATAATCTGTTACAGTTTCAAATTTAATAGATGCTCCCTTATACATATCTAACAATTGCTCTATTTCCACTTTTCTGGAAGGTTCAAGATCAATAATCCAATTGGAGCCCAAGGGATCCATTGAGACCTTAAAATATCTTGTAAGCCGAAAATATCTCATTATGTTATCGCCATAATCAAACAAATTATTTATCTTATTTGCTGGTATAGTCGTTGTCTGATAAAACATTTTCACAAAGTCATTAATATATTCATCTTTGTTTTTCGCTTTTCTAAATTCTAAAATTCGTTGCACATATTCATCTACCTGGTCAAATTTGATAAGAGTAGGAACAAATAAATTGAATTCATTTTTATCTAATCCTTTCTTTTCTGCTTCTCCGTTGATTTTCTTTATTAATTTCATTACGGTGATTAACGGCATTATATCAAAACCTTCTTTCTCGGAAAAGTCCGCACTCCAGGGATTTGGAAACTGAAGCTTAAGCAAACTTTTAAAAAATATATAACCTATCTCGTAATCATCTGATAAAAATTTATTTCCAAGATCAGTAATTATTATTGGACCATATCCTTCCCTTGCTATAGAAAAACCAAGCTTATTTAAAGGATTAACAGATTGCCTTCCCCTCATTGGCGGATCCTCATATTTTTGCATAATAAAGATTTGTTCAGCTACTTTGTAAGGGATTTCTGTCTCTGGTTCTTCATAATATTTTAGATAATCAACAGGAATATTTAGCGGTTTATATATACGCTCTTTAATTAAAAGCACTTGATATTTTATCTGGTTAGAAGTATCAAAGCTTTGACCTTCCAATTGCTTTAATACCCGCAAAAAATCTCTTAACCGTTCAGGATTTCTCACTGTCGTTGAAATTGACCAAGGTTTTCTCATATTTTCACCTCTTATAATACACAAATTTCATTTCTCACTGAACAACAAATAAGTCAAGGTATTTCTAAATTGCAGTTACTTCGCTGCGGATAGCTTATTTCCCGATACAGAATTCGCTGAAGATTTTATCCAAGAGGTCGTCGGTGGTGATAACTCCTAAAATTTCTTCCAAAGCATTGCTGGCGGAAATAAGTTCAAAAGCAATGAATTCGTAGCCCTGATTTTCTTCTATAGATTGTTTTGCTTGCTGTAATGACTGCAAGCATTTAGATAGAGCAACTAAATGTCTGTTATTGATGATAATTGGTTTATTGGGCAATTCAGTGTTCAGCATTAAACGCTTGGAAATTGCATCGGTAAGGTCTTTCAAGCCATTTTCCGTTATTACACTGCAATATATCCCGCGAGAGATTTGAGGTGTATTTTCTTGCAGCAAGTCAGCTTTGCTGAAAACAACAAGGGTTTTGGAATGAAGATCAGGAGGAAGAGAAGAGGGAGAAAGTAAATCGGAAAATTGTAGATTTGGATTAGTTATGGTAGTTGCTTCCACAAGATAAAGAATAAGGTCTGATTCCTGCATCAATTCATAGCTTTTAGTTATTCCTTCTTTTTCAATGTCATCAGGAAATTCTCTTAGTCCAGCAGTATCATAAATAACTATGGGAAAGCCATTTAGGGATAAATATTCTTCAAGATAGTCCCTGGTAGTTCCCGGATGGGGAGTAACGATGGCTCTGTTTTGTTGCAATAAGGCATTAAAAAGTGAGGATTTACCAACATTTGGTGCACCTGTTAAACAAATTTTAATTCCTTCCCGCAAGCGTCTTCCCTGTTCACCTGTACTTTTCAATTCTTCGGCGGTTTTGATAATATCTAAAAGTTCTTGATACAGTGCATTGGAATCGGGTAAAGGTAAATCCTGATCGGCAAAATCAATTGCTAGCTCAAAACGGATTCGCAGTTCCGTAATGCGGGCAAGCAATTCTTGTAAGTATTTACTCAGAAAACCCTTAAGTTGCATAAGAGCTGCTTTTTCTGCTTGGTTTGCCTGGGCTTGAATAAGGTCATTAACTGCCTCTGCCTGGCTTAAATCCATTTTTCCGTTTAAGAAGGCACGTAAAGTAAATTCTCCCGGTTTTGCCAAACGACAGGAAAGAAGTAAGGTCTGAAGAATACGATTTACAAGATTGGGATTTCCGTGACAGGAAATTTCTATAACATCTTCACCTGTATAACTATGTGGTTCTCTAAAAACGGAAATAAGAACTTCGTCTATCGGTTCACCGGTTTCTGCATAAAAGGTGCCAAAAATCAGGTTATGCGAAGGTGAAGAAAGAAGTTTTTGGCTTTGGGAAAAATGATTGGAAACAAGCTCAATACAGCCCTTGCCACTTAAGCGGATTACTGCAATGGCAGAAAATCCAAGCGGAGTGACTGGAGCACAAATAACTTCGCTTATTTTACTCATTTAGTGTTTGAACAATTTGTTTATGAAGCTTGTTAGGCGTAAAACCAATTTCATCAAGAAGTTCAGAATTTTTTCCTTGAGCAATAAAGTGATCGGGATAGCCAAAATTGATAACTTTAACTGGTTCGGTTGCAAGCAATTGAGCTATTCGTGCTCCCATCCCTCCAATAACGGCATTGTTTTCAAAAGTGAAGATATAATTGCAGGTGGAAGCCAAAGACAAAAGGGTATTTTTATCCAGGGGTTTAACAGAAAGTAATTGTATAAGTTGAGCAGGAATTTTATCTTTAGCCAGTAAGTTATACACTGCCTCGGCTGTAAAAAAAGCATCTCCGCAAGCGACTAATGCAATTTTTCCTTTATTGGAGTGAATTATGGCAGGAAAGGGATTAAAATTGGTAAAGGATTTATGAACAGAAGAATGAATTGCTGTTCCACGAGGATAACGAATAGCAACAGGACCTTCCTGATAATTTGCAGCCCAGAATAACATTGCAGAAAGTTCTTCAGCCGTAGAAGGGGTTAAAATAATCATATTCGGCACAAAATTCAAGTAGGAGAGATCAAAAGCACCATGATGCGTAGCTCCATCTTCACCTACAAGACCAGCTCTATCAATACAAAAAACAACCGGTAATTTAGGTAAAGCAACATCGTGGATAATTTGGTCTAAAGCACGTTGCAGAAAAGTGGAATAAATTGCCACAAAGGGTTTAAGTCCTTTAGTGGACATTCCTGCGGCAAGGGTTACGGAATGCTGTTCAGCAATTCCAACATCAAAAAAGCGATCGGGATAGGTCTCTTCAAATTTGGTTAAACCAGTTCCGGCAGTCATAGCGGCTGTAATAGCGATTATTTTGGGGTCTTTTTGGGCTAAAGTGATTAAGGTTGAACCCATCAATTCGCTCCAGGTTTGTTTTCCGTTGCTGATTTGTTTACCGGTTTTGAGGTCAAAAGGACCTGTTCCATGAAATAATTCTGAATTCTTTTCCGCTGGAGGATAGCCCTTTCCTTTTTGGGTAACAATATGGATCAGAACAGGACCGACCATAAAGTTCTTTACTCTTTTGATAATTTTCAAAAGATGCTCAATATCGTGGCCATCTATCGGACCTACATATTTATAGCCAAGGTCTTCAAAAATAATGTTGGGTACCAGGATATTCATCATTGATTCTTCCAGTTTCTGAGCTCCATAAATAAAACTGCGACGAATATTGGCTGGTAAAGTGTAACTGAAATCCCAAACCTGCTTTTTAAGGACATTATAGGATTTACTAGCAAGCATCCGAGCCATATATTTCTGTAATCCGCCTACATTTTTGGAGATGGACATTTCGTTATCATTC
>ENA-UOWO01008075-UOWO01008075.1-activated-sludge-metagenome-genome-assembly--contig:-NODE-8075-length-10196-cov-8.847352_pt1 | contig 10196 bp, 8 predicted proteins | sample MGYA00238148_ERZ761564 | MGnify/ENA primary metagenome ERZ761564 (study PRJEB28885, sample SAMN05720194) | activated sludge metagenome | isolation source: Anaerobic digester | place: USA...
TTTCCTCCCGGATCCTGCCCAGTTGTTTTTCAATTTTCAGCAAACGGCGGATCAGCTGACGGGCATTGAGCGGGGTCATGATTTCGAGCGCCTGATTCAGGAAAGCAGGTTGATCGGTCTTGCCCCAGGCAGCCGTTTCATAAATGGACGATTGTTTTTGAACCGTTCCGCATTGCAAGGCGATCTCCCGTTTTGCGGCAGATAGGTAGTCTTCCCGTGTTCCTATATTGCTTCCCGTCAGTAACCAGGCCGTATTCATGCACCAAATATCTTTATTTTCCGGGATGCCCCGTAATTAAATACATTTGCCACCAGCATGTCAACCGTTCAAAAACCTTATAGCCAGACCCGGGCTTTATGGGCCATCACCCGGGCCAGTTTTAAAGCTATTTTCGGCAACCCGAGTGCCATTATATTCAGTATACTTTTCCCAATCATTTTTGTGTTGATATTCGGTGCTTTTGGCGGCGGGGGCGGGGTGAGTTACCGGATTGCACTGGCTGGTAAAGTGGATACGTCTGACTTTTTTTATAAAGGACTACTGCAGATTCCCGGTGTTAAAATTGTGTCGTACACGGATTCGGCTGTTTTACGAAAAGACCTGATCAAAGGTAAACTCACAGCCATACTGGATATTCAAAAAACAACAGACAGTACGGAGAAACCTCATTATACGGTTGGTATTAAATCAACCTCTGCCAGCTCGAATACTATTTACTCATTTGTACCCGCTTTGAAAATGGTAAAACTGATGCTGGAGAAAGAGCTCAATGACAGCTATGTGAATTTTGTAGATATCGGGGAACCCGTTATTGAACAGGTACGGAAGTACCGCCAGATCGATTTTATCTTGCCGGGTCAGTTAGGCTTTTCCATTTTGTTTTCCACGCTGTTCGGAATTGCATTTACTTTTTTTAACCTCAGAGAGCAACTGGTCCTCAAACGGTTTTATGCCTCGCCGGTTAAAAAAATAAACATTCTCCTCGGGGTGGGGATGAGCCGTCTTTTTTTCCAGTTATTAAGTGTATTGGTTTTGCTTTTGTTTGGCCATTTCTTTATGCACTTTACGTTGCAGAATGGTCTCTTTACTTTTTTCTCGATCATTGCTATGACCCTCATCATGTTGTTTCTGCTGATGGGTGTCGGGCTGATTTTCAGCAGTATTGTCAAAAGTGATACCTCGATTCCCTTGCTGATCAATCTTTTTGGTTTCCCCCAGATGATGTTATCGGGTACGTTTTTCCCGATTGAAGTGTTTCCGAAATGGTTGCAGGAAATCTGCCGTGTTTTACCCCTCACCCAGTACAATGATGCGGTTCGTAAAATTTCATTCGAAGGACTGAGTCTGTTGGAATGCTGGAGGGAAATCGGTATCCTGGGTATCTGGATGGTGATTATTTATGCCATTGCAACGAAAGTGCTGAAATGGGAATAAACCCTTTTGTCAAAAAATTGTTAGGTTATTTTATACTGCTCCGGCAGAAATTTTTTCGGTATGCGACTGATTAAACTGGCATTGATAAGTTTTATTGTTTTCTTTTTACTGATTACCGGCATTTCCCTGTTTTTTCCTTCCCATGTACGGATTTCCAAAGCCATTGATATCAATGCGCCCAGGGATTCGGTACATACTATGATCAGTCAGCCGGTAAATTGGAAAAACTGGTACCCCGGAGCCGATACTCTTTCCTTGTATGAGGCGGATGGAGTGATAAAAGGAATCCGGATGTCAGGCAACCAGGTACTCATGATTACCGGTTTTAATGACAGCACTGTTTCAGCGGCTAACAGCACAAGTGGTAATGAACGGGCCGGTATGGGCTGGAACCTGATACAAAGCAATCCCAAAACGGTAACCGTTCAATGGTATATGGATTTCAAACTGCGTTGGTATCCCTGGGAAAAATTTTCCAGCCTCTTGCTGGAAAAACGATATGGTCCGGTGATGGAACAGGGGCTGGCGAAGCTGAAATCTACTGTTCAGGCCACTCCCTAGTGGCCAGAACAGTAGATTCAAACATTAAACTTAAACTTGAATATATGAAACAAATCCTCCTTCTCCTCTCCGTATTTATGATCACCCACAGTTGCAATGCACAGGGTGGTGGAAAGAAAAGTCCACATGATACCGTAAGTTCAAAAAACACCACGGTTACCTATGGCCGTCCTTATAAGAAAGGCCGGGTGATTTTTGGTGAACTGGAAAAATATGGCAAAGTATGGCGGGTTGGTGCTGATGAAGCCACCACCATCAAGTTTGCCTCCGATGTAAAATTTGGCGGCGTGGATGTAAAGGCCGGCACTTATACCTTATTCGCCATTCCCGGTGAAACAGAATGGACACTCATCCTGAATTCACAGTTGGGTCAGTGGGGTGCCTATAATTATGAGAAGAACAAAGACAAGGATATTGCTGCGGTAAAAGTACCCGTGCAGAAACTGGATATGCCGGTGGAACAACTGACCATCCGGTTTATAGAATCCGGTGCGATGGCGATTGAGTGGGATATGACGCGAGTATTGGTAACAATCAATTAATCAGGGCGGAAACTGTTCTGGCCACTTAGAGTGGCCTGAACAGTTTCCGCACTAATCGGGGAAACTTATCTTCCCCATAGACACATTCGGGATACCCTTCCTGTTTTCACCCAGCCGTACGGCACCGCCGGCCACTGTTTCATTGGCCAGCAGGGCAAATAAAACGGCTTCTTTGGCATCCGGATTTATTTCCAGGGCCTGGGTGGAATGGAAGGGTATTCCTTTTAGCTGTTGTTGAATGTTTTCCAGGAGCAGGGGATTATGCATACCGCCGCCGCTGATATAAACGGTAAACAGGTTATTCATATCCACTGTCCTTTTTATCGCATCCACGATCATATCGGCACTCAATTGATTCAGGGTGGCCATCTGATCTTCCGTGGAGACTGTGGTCAAACCACAGGACTGCATAGCGTTCCGCAGGTACTTCAGGTTGAATAGTTCTGGTCCGATGGTTTTCGGAAAGGAACCGTCAAAAAAAGAATGTCCCTTCAATGCCTGCAGCAGGGCCGGGTGTACGTTTCCTTTACGGGCAACAGTAGCATCCTGATCGAAGTACTGGCCGGGATAAACGGACTGAATCAATGCGTCCATCATGGTATTACCCGGTCCCACATCCGTGCTGAACACTTTCCCGGCATCCAGGTCTCCCGGCAGATAAGTAAAGTTGGCAATCCCCCCGATATTCAGCATGATCCGGTTCTCGTCTTTTTTAGAGAAGACCAGGTAATCGCCATAAACGGCCAGCGGGGCACCTTCTCCACCGGCCGCCACATGTTTTTGCCGGAAATCGCTGATCGTGATGATGCCTGTATGTACTGCTATATGATCCCCGTCGCCGATCTGTAAGGTAGCATTGCCATAGTCTTTACGTCCATGTAAAAATGCCGGTGCGTGATAGATCGTTTGTCCGTGACTGGCCACCAGATCAACGTTTTCATTTTTTATTCCCCATGCAGCCAATGTTTGATTGATGATCCGGGCGTGTTCAATCGCCACATGATTATTCAGCAGACAGACTTTTTCCAGGTCGGCATCGCGCCTGGAGAAAATGGATTTCAGGTCTTCCTTAAAAGCCGGAGCATAAGATACCGTATCAAAATGCAGGAGTTCGACAAGGGTATCACGGCCACTGCCTGTGATCCGACAGAGTGCCAGGTCAAGTCCATCGAAGGATGTACCACTCATCAATCCAAGTATAAGACGGGATGGTTTTTGGCCTGTTTGCCAGAGTTTAGACAGGTTTTTGTTCATGTTTTAAAGTTAGATTGTCGGTTTTTGCCGGAAAAATTTATTTCTGTTCAGCATTTCTGCGGTTATTGCGCCTTTATGTTGCACTTTTTTGCGTATTTTAAAGAGAATACTTACATTTAGTGTTACAACGTCGACTGCCATGTTAAAAAGAGAACGCCAGGAGTATATTCTTCGCGAAGTGAACCTGCATAACCGGGTGCTGACTTCTGACCTCTCAGAGGCGATCAATGTATCGGAGGATACGATCCGGCGTGACCTGGCCGAATTGGCTGAAACAGGCAAAATTATCAAAGCGCATGGCGGCGCCCTCTCGAAATCCTTTCATACGTCTTTCCAGATTAACGGGGTTTATTCGCATGATAAAAAGAAGTCTATTGCCCGCAAGGCCGTAAACCTGATCCATGATGGTATGTTTATACTTAGTGGTGGCGGAACAACCATTACGGAACTGGCGAAAGCCCTGCCTGACCAGTTACAGGCCACCTTTTTTACCGGAAGTCTGCCAGCTGCCATTGAATATATTCAGCATCCAACCGCGGAAGTGATCTTTATCGGGGACCGGATATCCAAAAATTCAAGGATAACCATCGGCGGTGATGCGATTCAGAAAATCGCTCAGATTAACGCCGATATCTGTTTTCTCGGGATTAATGCCCTTGACCCGGAACTGGGACTTACCGATAATGACTGGGAAGTGGTACAGATAAAAAAAGCGATGATCAGGGCCTCGCGGAAAGTAGTGGCGTTGACTATTTCAGAAAAACTGAATACCCAGCAGAAAATTAAAGTGGCTGACCTTTCAGAGCTGGATATTATTATAACAGAGCTTCCACCGGATGACCCCATACTGGAGCCTTTCCGGAAAGCCGGAGTACAGATATTATAAGCACTTTTTTTTATTATAAACATTCAAACAAAAACCGCAAAATGAGAAATCTGCTATGCTTTGCACAAAAGAAAGGAATGTACTTTTCTTTTGTACTGCTGCTGTTGTCCGGGTCGCTGCTGGCCCAGGTTACAGTCAGTGGTAAAATAACCGGTGCGGATGGAAAGGGGATTCCCTTTGTATCTGTACAGATCAAAAACACCACGATCGGTTCTGCTTCAGGGGCCGACGGTGCATACAGCTTTGATGCCAATGTAAAACCTGGCAACTATACGCTGGTGTTTTCGGGTGTGGGACTGAAAACTTCAGAACAATCCTTTACCGTTGGAACGGGTAAGACCGTTACGGCCGATGCAGTTTTGACTGCTGATGCATTGAATATGGATGAGGTAGTGGTAACGGGTACTTCTGCAGGAACCACCAAAAAACAATTGGGTAGCTATGTGAGTACAGTTAAAGCCGATCAGCTCAATAAAGGAGCAACAGGAAACGTACTGGCCGCACTCCAGGGTAAGACCGCCGGTGCGCAGATTATTCAGAACAGCGGAGATCCCGGTGGCGGAATTTCTGTTCGCCTCCGTGGTATCAGCTCCGTTAACAGCTCTTCTGAACCACTTTATATAGTAGATGGGGTGATCGTTAACAATGCGACCACCCGTGTGACCAATACCAGTGCGAACTACGATGGGCAGAATTTTATTGGTACAGTTGGGCAAAACCGGATGGCGGATATCAACCCCAACGATATTGAACGCATCGAGGTATTGAATGGTGCTGCCGCGGCCGCGATCTACGGATCACGTGCCAATGCCGGCGTAATTCAGATCTTTACCAAGAGAGGTTCTGCCGGTGCACCGGTGGTGAGTTTCTCCTCCAGCATGACGGTAAGCTCATTGCGTAAATCTGTTCCGGTGAATCAATCACCAACCAAGTTCGGTGGACCGGCAGATGGTCCCGGGGCTCAAACCCAGGATATTTTGTTGCCCGCGCTTACTAATACAACAGCTGTTACCCGGTACGATTATAACGATTATATTTTCCGCAGTGCCATGGGTACGGATAATAATATTTCTGTTGCCGGCGGTAAAGACAAAACAAAGTATTACACGTCTGCTTCTTATTTTAAAAACGAGGGAATCATTAAGAATACTGATTTCCGTCGTTTCAGTTTCCGGGTGAATCTCGATCAGGCCCTGGGGAATAAAGTCAACTTCACGATGGGATTGAACTTTATCAATAGCCTGAGTAATGAAAAACCCGATGGCAACTCTTTCTTCTCACCCATGAACTCGATTAATATCATCGGAAATATTCACAATATATGGGAGAGGGATGCACTGGGTAATATCAAAGCGGTCGGTGAGCGCGGCCGGGTGAATCCTGTTTCCATTATTGAGGATATCAAGCAAAAACAGGAAACCAACCGGATCATTGCCAATGCCGGTCTGAAAATAAGGCCCTTCAAAGGACTGACCGTCGATTACACCATGGGTATCGATCAGTATGCGCAAAAAGGAGAGACCTTTATTCCTCCGTTTGCCTATAACGTAAGTGATGGTTTCTTTGGTGGGGGCGCCGCCCTGGATCCGACCCGTAACGGGTATGCCAGTGCCGGTAACTATAATTTCTTTCAGATCAACAATGACCTGAACGCTACTTACCAGACCAAGATCACTCCGGATATCACGTCTACTTCTCAGCTGGGTTATTCTTTACAGTATGAGAAATCAGGCTATACACTGTTGCAAAGCCGCGGACTGGCTCCGTTTGTACAAACAGCTACCGGTGGAAGTACCATTCTCCAGGGTGTGGATGAAAGAAGTGAATTCTCTGTATGGGGTTATTTCTTCCAGCAGAATTTCGGGTATAAGAACCTGTTGTATGTTACCGGTGCCATCCGGGTGGATGGATCTTCTGTATTTGGTAAAGACCAGCGCGATCAGAAATACCTGAAAGCAAGCGGAAGCTATGTGATCAGTGAGCATGAATTCTGGAAAAAGAGCAAGCTGAGTAAGTTCTGGAATTTCGCCAAACTCCGCCTGGCTTATGGGGAAAGCGGAAACTTGACCGGTATCGGTGCTTTCTCCCGTTTCAATACGTATAGCAGCAATACCTTTGTCAGCCGTACCGCCCTTTCTTCCAACACCACACTGGCCAATTCTCTGGTTAAGCCGGAGCGTCAGAAGGAGATTGAGTTCGGGGTGGACCTCGGATTCTTCAATAGCCGGCTGAATGTACAGGCCAATATTTATAATAAAAAAGTGGAAGATATGCTGATCAACCGCTTTATCGCCCCCACCAATGGATTCAGCAGCCTGCTGGATAATTTCGGCAGTCTCGAAAACAAAGGAGTTGAACTGGTGATCAATGCGAAAATAATGCAGAAAAAAGATTTCTCCTGGTCAGCCACGGCCATCTATAACCGTAATCGCAACAAAGCGGTGAAGATCGGTCAGGCCCTGACATTATTAAGCACCAACCAGGGTGCGCCGGTGGCCATCATCGAAGGACAACCGATCGGTGTATTCTATGGTGCTTTCTTTGCCCTGGACGCCAATGGTGGTCTGGTGAAGAATGGTTCCGGTTTCCCGCAGGGAGAAAGAGGGATCCAGAACGGCGCGTTGAACTATACAGTCACCCGTGATCCTTCAACCGGTTTACCTGTAGGTACAAATCCGCTGGTACGCCGGATCATTGGTGATCCGAATCCGGACTGGACTGGTTCACTCGTAAATGAGTTTAGCTATAAAAAGCTGAGCCTGCGGGTACAACTGGATGCGGTACAAGGTGTGGATGTTTTCAATGCCGACTGGAGAACCCGCCAGGGTGTGGGCAATGGTAAAGAAGCAGAAAAAGAACAAACCGGTGTTTATCCCCGGGGTTATATCAACAGCTTCTATGCCGCTATTGAACAATGGAGAGTGGACGACGGATCTTTTGTAAAGCTCCGTGAAGTGTCACTGAGTTATGCATTTGGCAACCTGAAAATGTTTAAGGATGTTACCCTTAGTGTAAGCGGACGTAACCTGATCAGCTGGGATAATTACAAAGGATACGATCCTGAAGTAAATGCCGGCGGACAGAGTACCATCCTGCGCGGTATCGATTTCGGTTCCGTACCAATCCCCAAGACTTTCAGTGTAGCCTTATCTGCTAAATTCTAAACCGTCAAAAAGAAACAACATGAAGAACAATTTTTTAAAATATACCATGATAGTGGCACTCGCCGGTGCTGCTGTTATTCCCTCGGGTTGCAAAAAGGATTTTTCCAACCCGAATGCGGCTACGGATGAACAGGTATTCAGTTCGCCCAAAGGCCTGACCGGTGTGGTAGTGGGCCTGCAACGGGTGTATACACTCGGACGCGGCAGCACACTCTACAACCTGGTTACGATCAACGGACTTACCACCAACGAACTGTTTGTGGTGAATGCCGGTAATACAGCTGAAGTACAGGTGGCCACCGGAGGCAACTCCGTGGATGGGAACAATACCATGCTCACCACTTTCTGGACAACCTGTAACAAAGTGATCTATGATGCAGACCGGGTGATCGCCAGCGCGGATGGCTTATCGGATAAGAGTTATGCCAGCGGACTGATCGCTTATGCGAGCATTTTTAAAGCACTCTCTATCGGTGATATGGCCCAGTTCTGGGAAAAAGTGCCAGCCACAACTGGATCTAACGTTACGTTTATAGACCGTGTGGATGGATTCAAACAAGCTATCACGGTAATCGATAACGCCATGGCAAAAATCAGTGCCAATGCCATCAGCGCCTCCTTTATTTCCAGTGTACCCGCCGGTATTGATATCAGCAACACCCTGAATGCACTGAAGGCGCGGTATTCACTTTACGCCGGACTTTATGCGCAGGCCCTCACCGCAGCGAATGCAGTGGATCTGACAAAAAAATCGACGTTTAATTTTGATGCCCTTTCCCTGAATCCGATTTTTGAAACAGCCACTTCCACCAATAATGTGGTGCAGGTGAAAGATTCCACACTCGGATTGGTAACGGGTTTACAGCCTGACTTTGCGGACAGAAGGGTGGCTTTCTTTACCAGTATCAACCCTACGATCGCACCCCGTTTCCGGATCAATGGTTTTGGTAATGCAGCCGCAACCGCTTTCCCGGTATATCTGCCAGGAGAAATCATGCTGATCAAAGCCGAGTGTTATGCACGGGCCACATCGCCTGACCTGACGAATTCACTCGTGGAACTGAATAAAGTGGTGACCAAGTTACCCGCTGCCGATCCTTTTGCAGTTGGAGCCGGTCTGTCCACTATCACCGGTTCATTTACCCAGGCACAATTGCTGGATTCCATTTATAAGCACCGTAGCATCGAACTGTATATGTCCGGTCACAAACTGGAAGATATGCGTCGTTTTGGCCGGCCGAATGCTGAACGGAGAAGAAACCTGATGCCTTATCCGCTAAGGGAAAGGGATAATAACCCGAATACCCCGACGGATCCCGCATTTTAAGCGTATTTAAGACAGCAGACGAGTCATACAGCAGACACGTTTAAAGGTTGCCATTCATTTGGCAGCCTTTTTTTTATCTTTATACAAACAGCACGTATGCGCATTCCGTTTCTTTCAATATGTTTTTCGCTCTTATTCCTGTTCGGCCACTATCAGCTGGCTGCACAGGTGGAAACGGATTCGGTGATGTATGCCCGCGACAGTGCACTGGATGTGCCGACCGATCCCACGATCCTGTTTTTCCAGGAAGGGGAGAAGACCAAAACGCCGGGTAAACTGCTATTGCTGATGAAGGATAAAAAGACGAGATCATTGTCCGCCTTTCTTAAAAGCCTTGGGAATGAAGAGCTGGGAGAAACGGTATATGCTGATCACGCGCTGGCCGACCTGGATAAAGATGGCCGCAAGGAACTATTAGTGTATAATTATACCGGCGGGGCCCATTGCTGTGATGAGCTGTATTTATTTAAAAATACAGGGGTGAATAAATACCAGCAGGTCGCGAAATTATTTGCCGGTAACACCATCATCACCAAAGAAAGAGAGTTTATTTATGATTTCCATGAACAATACGGATACTTTTTCACCTGTTTCGCCTGCGGTTATGAGGATCTCTCAGATGAGGGGCCATTGAGTAACAGCAGTATTACACTGCGGTTCAGGAAGGGGAAAATACAGGTAGTGCCCGGTGATCCTGATCTGAAAGCTATGATCCGGGATAACCTGGAAAAACTGGGGGAAAATCCCTACCAGCCGCTGGAGGATGATATAGAACATGATGACGGACTGCGTAAGGAAATGGCCTTCAACCTGGTGGTTAACTACTTTTCTTTTGGCCGGAATCTCCCTGAAACCCGTCAATTATTTTTCCGGTATTACAAACACCCCGATGCGGCAAAAGTCTGGGCCGGTTTTACCCGCCAGCTGAATTATATACTTTCCCAGAACGATTTTTAAAATCAGGCCTGTTTACGTGCAACGACCGGACATTTCCCGGTGTCAGTCATACTGTATACACAAACATGGA
>ENA-UOWO01008076-UOWO01008076.1-activated-sludge-metagenome-genome-assembly--contig:-NODE-8076-length-10196-cov-4.532689_pt1 | contig 10196 bp, 8 predicted proteins | sample MGYA00238148_ERZ761564 | MGnify/ENA primary metagenome ERZ761564 (study PRJEB28885, sample SAMN05720194) | activated sludge metagenome | isolation source: Anaerobic digester | place: USA...
GCTCAAAGCGCCTTCAGCGGTCTGCAGCAGGGAAATTTCGTCCTGGCGGTTGTTTATGCCCATCAGCAGACCTCGTGTCTGCGATTCCAGGCTCATAACCATTGACAAACCGGCAGGGTCGTCGCTGGCGCTGTTGATCTTTTTGCCGGATGCCAGACGATTAAGGGTTTTGCTCCTCGCCTCGTCACTCTTGATAAGGCTGCTATGCAGCCTGTCGGAATTTGTTGCCTTGATAACCACAGTCAAGACCTCCTTGTCTTTTTGTGTACCTTATTCTAAATATATCTGATTTACTGCTTTTCGTCTATCTTTACTGGTGCATCGCCTCGATAGCTTCAGCTTCGCTTTCGAACGGGTTGCCCATCTGCAGCAGGCCAACCATCTTGAAGACACCATAGGTCAGGTCGCTGAGTCCGACAAATGCCAGTTCTCCGCCTTTGTCGTCGACGATAATCTCGCTGAGCTCGATCAATTGTGCGATTCCCTGTGAATTTATCACCGGCGAATCCTTGAGGTTGAGAATAACCTTGTGACAGTCAGCCGGCAGGTTTTTGTGAACCGCCTCAAATACGGCTGCACCGCCACCCTCGTCGAGATAACCGCTCGAGCGCACGATAAAAATGTCGTTGCTCTTATCTATGTTAACTGTAAAATTGCTCATGGCAGAAATATATAGCCTTTTCGCCGGCAAGTCAATTCAAAAGCGAAGACGCACGTCAGAATGAAGTCAGAAATTCAGCGGCTATTTCACCGCTGCCATCTTTTTCAGCTTTGATTTGAGCCTGAAAACTCGCCCCCGGTTTAGGCATGCTGCCGTAGTTTTCGGGCAGAGTCATCTTGTACAACTTGCCGGGTTCGGTTTCAACAGCAAGGATACGCTGCTTTTCATCTGCAATAACGACACGACCTTTTATGGAAATGGTCTCCATGACCTTGCGAGCCTTCACTGCTTTTGGTGCGGCATCAGGAGCAGTCGGCGGTGGCGGCGCGAGAAAGAGAAACCAGATCATGGCGGTCAATACAGCGCCGACAGCATAGGCGACGACGGTGAACCTTACCAGCGAAGCATCGAGAACTACGTTTTTGTCGACGTTTTCTCTGATTTTCTGAATTTTTTCAAGCTTATAGGCGGCGCGCTCGGTTTTTTTGCGCTCTTCTTCAGTTACCAGCTCTTCACCAGCGGCAAAGAGAGATTCGATTGTCCGGCCAGGTTCTGCTTCGACGATCATTTGGGCGAGTTCCCGACAAAGTTTTTCATACTCTTCTTTTTTTGATGACTTACACGCCTTATAATCGACATATATTCTGAAAAAACTGTCTTCGTCGGCATTCGAACGCAGAATTGAACTGATCTGCTGCAGATTTTCGCTGTCGTTTTCGCTTTTATAAGCATTGATCAGAGTCTGGCTGATCGAATGATAGTCGAAACTGCCGAGGCAGAATATCGCGGTCTGACGTTGTGCCGGTTTGATCGAGAGCAGCATGTTTTCGACGAGTGAGATCGCCTGTTTCTTGTCAAACAGTGAAAAAACCTTTATTGCAGCCAGTTTTACTTCATCATAGCGGTGCTTGATGAGTTGTGGCAGATAAGGATGCAGGGCTTCCGGGTTGATGACGCTCAGTGCTTCTATTGCGGATTCAAGAATGTTCACGTTGTCGCTCGGCAGACATCCGATAAGAAGCTCTGAGTCAGACTGACCGCCGAATCTTTCGATGCGCTTGATGACAGCTATTTGCTCGTTAACATCCATATCAGCGAATACCGGCCTGATGATGGCCATATACTGTTCGTAATTTTCGGTGGAAATGGCTTCAATCAGGCTTTTTCGATCTTTGGCGGAATATTCCTGTATTTTTTCGGGCGCTATTACAGCCGGTTTGTCTATTTTTGCAGCGGCTTTCGGTGCAACTTTGGCTTCGACAGGGGCTGGCGGTGTTATCGGCTGAACCGGCTCCGGCGCTTTTTGAAGTTCGAGCTGGCCGGTTTCGAGAAAATATCTGATTTTTCTGACGTTGTTGAGATCGCGTTCGCGCGGCAGATACGCTTCGACCAGCTGTCTGGCTTCGTCCATGCCTCGCCTTGCCAGATCGCCGAGCTTGAGGGCCGATTGCAGACGAATTGCTGCTTCTGGCGACTTGAGCGCGTTGCTGTGGTGTTCTATGAAAAGCCTGATGCGCTTTTCCTTGAAATGAGCCTCGAGCACCTGCAGCATCTGGTCGGGTGCGGCGTTAACGATTTTTGCCTGATAAAGTGACTGCAGAACGCCTTTAAGTATCACATCGACCAGTCTCTGTTTTATGCCGACGCAGGCCTGGCGAACTTCGAGCAGCCGGGCCGGCATGTGACGTTCAGGGTTGGTCATGAAAATCAGCCCGGCTTTTTTGATCATTTCAGGGTCGCTCTCGACGCTTATGTAGCGTAACATGAGAGTTTCGATCTGTTTGAACGGAAAAAAGAAGGCCTGATAAAGCGCTGCATGCTTTTCGTTTTCGAGACTGGAAAACAGCATTGACTCGAAGTGGCGAAGGGCTTCTGAGGGGTCCCATCGGTGTAACAGGCGTACTGCGCGGGATCTGATGCCGAAATTACTGTTGATAAGCAGCGGAACGATAAGATCCTTGAGTCGTTCCGGATTATGCTTTTCCAGCGCTTCGATAGCGGAACTCAGTACACGCGGATCGCCATGTCGGCATAACTTTTCGATGTCCGCGGTATCTTCAGTCGAGCCGTATTTTTTTAAAAACTTCAGTACTGATGGCAGCAGTTGTTGCGAAAATTTCGGCCATTCAGCCCGCCGCAGACTTTCGGCAACAGCTGCGGCTTCGTTGCGTTTGACCGATTCCAGCATCAGCGCCAGATCTATCTCGTCGCGCTGCGGGTTCTTCAACTGTTCTTCAATGGTTGCAAGACTGCCACGGTTTTTGTCGCCACTGTCGAGTCGGGCGAGAACCTTCTGCATGTGAAAGCGGATGCCCGGATCTTTTTCGCCGGCGAAAATTTCGCGAAAAGCCTTTTTATGCTCATCTGACCAGACCATGTCTTCGATTCGTGAAAGAACCGAAAACCTGATTGTCGGATCAGGTGATTTCAGGTCGTTGAACAGTTCATTTACAGCGTCCATTTATCTGTTTTTGCCAAGCAGTTCACTTTCTTTTTCAAGTAAGCTGTAGCCTTTTTTGAAGCCACGTGCGAGTCTGAACATTTCGGCGGCCGTCGCGTTGTCTTTGCCGGAAAGCATCAACAGGCCGATGTTGCGCAGTATATAGCGCTGCAGCGGGTGCTTGCGATTACCGTAAAAGGTCTTTTTAAAAGCGTCTTCGGCCAGACGGCGCTGCCCCTTACCCCAGTAAATCAGACCTTTGATGTTGCCGGCCGCGATCCGCAGGTTTTCGAACGCCGTCGCCGGTTCAGCGCTGATAGCAGATTCAAACTGCCCGATAAAGTTGTCGGCCATTTCGAGGCTGTTATCCTGGTAAGCTTTAACAGCCAGAACGTAAAGGCCGTTGAGCATGTCGTAACGCTTTCGGTTTACGTCTATACCGGATTCCTGCATTTTTTCGAGCAGAGCAGGATCAGACTTGATGTATTCTCCGAGTTTTGCGAACATTTCGACATCGGTCTGCGCCTGGTGCGCACTGATCAAGGGATCTTCGTAATAAGACGGCCCGCGAAAGCCTTCCTGAACTGTTATTCTGTCATCATAATTCAGCCACATATCATCTGCAATCGGGTAAAATGTTTCTTCGGGAGTCAGTGCAAAAGATATGTCGGCGTAACGCTTTGTCTCAGCCGGCCAACGGCGTATGGTTTCACCCAGTTCTGCGGCGTCTTCCGGCATTTCACGTTTAAAGTGCTCTGTCAGTTCAGTTTTTGGCACCATAAATGCCGCTTCAACTACAATCGAGCCCTGTGACAGGTGACTGCCGGGAATTACCTGAAAAACAGCGCGGTGACTGTCACCGGCTTTTATCGCGGCAACCTTGAGCGATTCAGGTTCTGCTTTCCAGCTCTCAGGCAGAATGAGCTTTATCTGAACGTCGTTCAGACTGCCGATTATAGCCTGCAGTTCGGCCTGCAGTTCGATCTTCTGATTGAGTTCCGGTGCGCGGTCAAGTTTTGCGCTGAGCTTGAACCATTCAGGAACCTGCAGCGTTGCGGCCTGCAAAAAACAACTGCAGAAAAGAAACATGATTGTGAAAAGGTGTTTTTTCGACCTGATCTGGCGTGACATCATCGTGCGGCTCCTTCTACGTTCTCAGTTGATCTTGCGGGTCTGTTCACTGTCTTTGGCGGGTGTAAAGTCTTCGTTTTCGTCGGTCTCTTCTTCATCTCGGCCGGCTGCTTCATGCTCTTCGGCAAAATCGCCGGCAACCGTCGAACTTTCGGGTGCGGTCGTGTCGGCACGGTATATAAGCTTCATCAAATGCGGGTAAGTGTCGTCTACGATGTGAATCAGTACCATGAACGCAAGATCGAACTGGCGCCTGCTGATCATGGTGTCTTCAAGAATGTGCTGACAGCAGGCCGAAAGGCTCTTGCCATCTTTGCCGATCTCAAACCTGATGTCGAGAATATCATTCATTACCTGCATCAAAAACTGCATGATATCTGACCGGTACAACTCGATGTTTCTGATAAAGCCAGGTATGCGCAGAATCAGATGGCTGTTGTGCACGTAAATGACTACATGCATGGTCAGGTTGTGGCCCTGCATGTAAAGCTCGATCGCATCGTCGGCGATATCATGATACCTGATTTCGGCGGCATCGAGATAAGTCTTTACCAGAGCGATAATTTCGCGAGTCGAATTTTCTGATTCAGGTTGGTCGCTGACCATGTTCATCTGACAACCTCGGCTAATATTCTTTTAAACTCATCTGATGATATACCAAATGCGCGGCAGGCAAAACCCAGAATCTTTTTTTCGGACTCTTCGACAACCCCATCGCGAAATGCGGCCTGACAGAGGTTTTTGAACAGTCGCTGGTGACTGAAGCGTTCACGCAGACCGCCGGAAAGCTCAACGCCGGCCAGCTGCCGCCTGACATTGTTGAACATCTGCATGAACATCTGGTCGGGAACATTAAGCGCAACCTTCAGCTTATGCAGAAGTATCTGCTCGGCCGGCTCTATCTGCCCGTCACGCATAATTTCGAGCAGCACCATCGAAAAGAATTCCGGGCCGGTCAAAGGTTTTCGCTCAGACTGTTGAGTGGTCTGTGGCGGGCATGTTTGTGCAGAAAGCTGTTTGACGACGTTCAAAAATTCATAAGAGGCATCGGCAGAGAAACGTCGGCTGATTTTTGCCAGTCTTGGTCGCAGCCAGCCGGTTACCTGCTGTTCGCCATGTATCTGCGGAACCATCTCGGTCAGCATCTGCATGTAACCGGTCGCCTGGGCGAAGGCGCCGTTGTTGATAAAACCTTCTATCTGTCTGAAATATTGCTGGATTCTGCTGTTGGCGAGAATACCACTTTCACTGTGCAGCCGCTCGCAGTAATCTTCGAGAGAAAGATCGAGTCTGCCGGCAGAGGCAATCAGGTGACGCTGCACCGGTGCCAGCTCGCTGTAATGCATGAGCAGCCGCAGGTTGAGTTCGGCAAACTCGGTACTGGCAACCTGGCCGGCTTCAAGAAACCAGGCCGCCCGTCGCAGGAGTGCGTTGAAATAAAACTCATCGCGTTTGAGTGCTTCGCTGAAAAACTCCTGTGCTTGCGTGTCGTGGCCAGTTTTCTGGTAGAGAATCCCGAGATTGCACCAGGCGTCAGGAGCTTCGGTAAAAATTTCTATCGCTTTGCGATAGGAAGCCTCGGCGGCAGCAGTCTCGTTATTGAGCCTCTGGCAAAGACCCAGCAAGTTGTAGACTCTGCCGATTCTGGCATCGGCCTCGATTACTTTCTGATAGGCGGCAATTGCCGCAGTTGTGTCTCCGGTAGACTGCGATCTTATTCCCGCGGCAAATTGCCCGGTCAGGTCGAAGCGCTCGAACTTGAAAAGCAGGTTCTCTTCTGATACTGTTTCCAGGCCCTGCCTGTTCAGTGCGACGACAGAGGCTTCTGGCAGTTTGGTCAACAGTGTAGAGTCGGTAGATGCGCTGGCAATCATTGCCCCGGTGGCAAACGAAAATATCGCCAGCCCATTTTCTATTGCCATTACTGAAATGTTATCAGCTGCGATTTCGTTCCAGGCGGCCGGCGTCAGCGAAAAATCAAGTCGCAGCAGGTCTGCTGACTCGACAGGCACTACTGTGCAACTCATCAGTGCTGGCTCCCCTCGTTGAATTTTTACAGCGCCGGCGGAAAGGCGACGGTCATAAGTTCGTTTCGTCCGGCCAGAAGTGTAAATCCCCAGTTGCCGCTGTCTTTTTCGAGATTGATATCAATGCTTTCGGTCAGGGTGGAAACAGTTCCGTTGACGTTGTACACAAGAGTCAGCTGACCGACGACCGAAGCATACTCTTCTCCACCCATGCTTACGCCGATGCTGGTGATGGTAAAGTCGTTCACCACGGCCTTGGCGAATAGATTCTCCAGACGATCCTGAAACTCTGTGTAACCGGTCGGTTTGATAGAATTAAAATATTTAAGGTTTGAAAAGACATAAGACATGGCGACATTAAGATTTTCGGCCTTTACTGCTGCCGCAAAGGCTTCTACCGCTGTGGCCACTTCAAGTTCTTCGGGTGACAGCGTGTAATCGCTGCTGCCGCCCCCGCCGCCGCCACAGCCGGTGAACAGGAATCCCAGACAAAAGATCGTTATCAGACAGAATATTTTTATCAGGCTTTTCATAGATATATATTCTAGACGTAATTTAACCCTGTGTCAAAATGAATGTAGGGGTTCAGCATGCTGAACCCCTACGATTATATAAGATTATATCACCCTGTTTTGTCTGGTTGTTAAGAATCAGGCCTTGCCTGAGCATCCCATGATGCGCATTTTGCGTTTTACGACTTCTCTGATAGCATCGCGGGCCGGGCCAAGATATTTGCGCGGATCGAATTCGGCCGGATTTTCGAAGAAAACCTTGCGGATCTGGCCGGTGAGGGCTATGCGCAGGTCGGTATCGACGTTGATTTTGCAGACGCCGGTTTTGGCAGCCTGAGCGATCATGTCTTCCGGTACACCGCGGGAGCCAGGCAGATTTCCACCGTATTTGTTGCAGATCGCAGTAAGATCTTCAGGAACCGAGCTGGCACCGTGCAGAACCAGCGGAAAATTCGGCAGCATTTTTTCGATCTCGGCAAGGCGGTCGAAAGCCAGTTTTGGCTCACCCTTGAATTTGTAGGCACCATGGCTGGTGCCGATAGCTACTGCGAGTGAGTCGCAGCCGCTCTTTTCGACGAATTCTTTCGCTTCTCTCGGGTCGGTATAAGTCGCATCTTTTGCGGCTACCTTAACTTCGTCTTCGACGCCGGCCAGTTTGCCGAGTTCGGCTTCGACAGTGACGCCCTTTGAGTGAGCGTAAGCTACAACCTCTTTGGTGATTCTGATGTTTTCCTGGAGCGGGTGTTTGGAGGCGTCGATCATTACTGAAGTAAAGCCGCCATCGATACACTTTTTGCAGATATCAAAGTCATCACCATGGTCGAGATGCAGTACAACCGGTATGGATACGCCGGAAGCTTCTGCCATTTCCATTGAGGCCTGAATCAGATGAATCAGATATTCGTGACGTGCATATTTTCTGGCGCCGGCTGATACCTGAATGATCAGCGGGGCCTTTTCTTCGATAGCAGCTTCAAAAATGCCCTGAACGATTTCCATGTTGTTAACGTTGAAAGCGCCTATGGCATAACCACCCTTATAGGCCTTTTCGAAAAGTTCCTTTGAAGTTACCAGTGGCATCGATGTCCTCCTGTGCAGACTTATATTTGATGCGGAAAATGCATCGTCTGTTCCTGTCGCATCTTATCAGTTGCTGCCAAAAAAGTCAAAATCTGCCGAATGATAGAAGGTTCAGTGAAACTTTTTTCTGAATTTCTGCGTTGTCTCTATGATCGGGAATTTGCTGCAGTGTACAGAAAAAACTTTTTTCTGCTAAAATGGGTCAGAATGAAAAAAATCTGTTTGCTAATCTGTATTCTTGCCATAAATTTCACCGGCGGCCTGTTTCCGGTGCTGGCTTACAGTTCTCAGGCACGCGAGTATCTTCGCCGTGCCGAAGTTTTTTTCGAGAATGGCAATCTGGTGCAGGCACGTAATTTTCTGCAACGAGCTGAAAAAATCGATGCAGCCGACGAAAAGGTTAAGGAATTCGCAGCCAGATTCAATAAAATTCTGGCCGAACGCTCTGAAAGGTTGCAGCAGCAGGTCGAATTTTATCTTTCGGCAAAAAATGTCCCCGAAGCCGAGAAACTTTTGCAGGAAATGCTTGCCCTGACTCCAGAGAACGAGTTTGCACTCGAAAAGATGAAACAGGTTACCGAAACTTATCGCAAGATTGATGAATACAGGTCACACGGCATTCAAGTTGATTCATCTAGCGGTCGTGCGCATGATCTAGATCACTATTCGGCCATATCATACATGAACCGTGCCCGGGGTTTTTTTGCGCAGGGTGATCGCAGCAAGGCAATGGAGATGCTCGAAGTGATTCTGAAGCGCGAACCTGACTATAAGCCGGCTCTTGAATTGAAGGGCAGGATCGATCACATAAATCAAATTGAGGCATTTGTCGAAAAAGCTGAAACTGCCTTTCTTGAAGGCCGTATGATGGAAACAGTCGACGCGCTTACAATTCTCATTGCCGATGCTCCTGATCGCATTGAGTATCTGCTTTTACGTGGCAAAGCTCGCTTCAAGCTCAAAGACTACGATGACGCTCTTGCCGACTTCTGGAAGTATTATCGAAGTAACCCTGATAAAGACACGCTTTTTCCGATGTTTTCCGAATGCTATTACGGCACGAGAGACTACCAGAAGGCTCTCGCATTCAGCCGCGATCCAGTATCAGGCAGGAGTTACCAGCCACTGAGTTTCAGGTTCGACTGTCACTTCAGGTTGTTCATGGCCTCGTATTTACTGCTTACTTTCTTTCTGGCACTGATTCCGGTTGCCATTTACTACGCCTGGAAAGCTGGAGAAGACCTTCTTATGCGTTTTTCGCTTGGCTCTGCCTGGATATTTGCCCGGTGTCTCCCGATAATCTTTTTTAAGTCACCGGTCGATTGTCTCGGCGATCTTATCAGCATTGCCCGCGATCTCAACGTTCCATGGCTGAATTATCTTGTCGGTATAAGTCTTTTCAAGATTGGTCAGGTCGAGGGGGCACAGCGTTTTCTCACCTACAGTCTCGAAAGCGATTCTTTGCGGTCGCGTGCATACTATTTTGTCGGCCTTGCCCGCAAACACCTCAAATACCAGGCTTACGACAACGACTTTGAAGAAGCTGCTCTGAGCGGAGTTGGCCGGCAAAGCGCCGCCTGGCATCCTAATTTTATGAAAGTGATTGAGCGTGAACTCCTGATGAGTTATAGTAAAGTTAAGGACGTCGATACTTTTGAAGGAATGGCTTTTGCCATAGTTGACGCTCAGACAGGGAGTGAAACATGAAAAGACTGATGTGCGCTGGTCTGTTCTTGTTGATGATGCTATTTTCGCCGACAGCAGAGGCCCAGGATGCCTTTACCATGTCGATACTGCAAGCCGTTCAGATAGAGAGCGATTGTGGTAATCCTGTCGATACCTATGAAGATGTTGAGCCGATTACCGGCATCAAAATGACTATTTCGAGCACCGGCTCAGTTATTAATCAGGGTTATATCAGCAGCACCTTTGGGGGGTTTGCCAGAAAAACTACTGCCGACGAATTCTTCAACCTGCTGAATAGCAATGGTGGCCTGATTTTTTCTACTAATCCTGTCAGTTATGCCGATTTTCTGTTGCTTAATTTTTATCTGGATTCAGGTCACATGCAGCGCGATGAAGATACTGGCGAGGAATTCTGGCGAGATCAGATAATTCGCCCTCTGGCCGGTCTCAGGTTCAGAAATTACGACAGCACGAAGAAGCCTCATTTCCGCAGATATTTTATGTGTCTGGGCACCGATTATCAATATATTGAGCCTTTTACGCAAGGGCCTAATGCCATATCATGTCAGGAACACAGGGAATTCTGCGATTATCCGCCTTGCGTCAGGGGAACTCCTGCACCTCCACCCCCTCCTTCATATGACGACTCTGATGGTAGT
>ENA-UOWO01008079-UOWO01008079.1-activated-sludge-metagenome-genome-assembly--contig:-NODE-8079-length-10195-cov-4.561736_pt1 | contig 10195 bp, 8 predicted proteins | sample MGYA00238148_ERZ761564 | MGnify/ENA primary metagenome ERZ761564 (study PRJEB28885, sample SAMN05720194) | activated sludge metagenome | isolation source: Anaerobic digester | place: USA...
GACCATCGCGGCCGACGAATGGCAAGGAAACGAGGATTATTTCCTGGTACTGGTGCACACGGGGATAAATTCCTCGAGAAGCTTTCGAATCTTGTTACCTGAAGGATTTGTCGCTATTGTCGAGTGTCTTGTGCTCAACAAGAGCGACATAGGCCACCTCGTCGCAAGCGCTGACAGAGAACAATACTACACCATCGAAAACGGCTTTATCGGCATCTGCACTCAAAAAGTGGCTGCAAAACTTTTCACAGAACGGTGGCAAATTCTCGTCGAAAACGACTGGGCAAGAGAGGACGTGCGCCCCTTACCGTCCTGGAACTGGACACCACCGACCAAATAATAACCCGCGACTAATCGCGCAAAGACCTGATGGTGCCGGAGGAACAAAAAGAGAAAAGAAAAGATTTTGGAAGCGTAAGCAACCAAAAACCCCTTCTCCTCTTTCCCCCGGCATCCTTATTTAAAAATAACAATCAATAAATTAAAAAATTTTATGAAACATAAACCCTTAATCACTGTCTATATGCCAGTTTTTAATGCGGCCAAATTTTTGGATCAATCAATTTCTAGTATTCTCAACCAAACTTTTTCCAATTTCGAATTTATTATTGTTGATGACGCTTCTACTGACGATTCTTGGAAAATCATCAAATCATACGCTAAAAAAGACAAAAGAATTGTTCCCATTAAAAATAAAATTAATTTAGGTGTTAGTCTAACTTCCAACATCGCTATTTCTCAAGCTAGGGGAAAATTTTTGGCCCGAATGGATGCCGACGATATCTCCCTCCCCAACCGACTAACTCTTCAAATCAATTATTTAAAAAGTAATTCTCAAATTGTTGCTGTCGGAGGTCAATGTATTGTCATTGATGAATTTGACAATATCATTGGTAATAAAAATTTTCCTACTAAATTTAACAAAATTAAAGATATGATTTTTTGGGCTATCCCTATGCAACAACCATCTATGATGATCAATTTGTCTAAATTACCCAAAAAATTTACTTGGTACCATCCCAACCAATCTTCCGCTGAAGAAATTAATATTATGTTTCGATTTATGCTTTATGGCCAAATTACCAATCTTGAAAACAATTTACTTTTTTACCGTCACTTAAATGGTAGTTTGTCTCACAAAAATCCTAAAGCTACTTTTAAATTAACGATCAAGAGTCGTCTTGGTGCTCTTAAATTAGGTTTTCGACCAAATCTAAAAGCTATCATCATCAATTTGATGCAAGTTGGAGTCGTTTTTTTAATTCCCAATCATCTTATCAACGAAATTTGGTATCGTATCCGTGGTATCAAAAAGCCATCCGGTCTTACTGTTGGGACTTTTGCCAAAGCTCAAGTATAATTTAGACAGTGACCCTTATTTCGCAACTCAAAAAACATTTTTATCTGATTCTTCTATTTGTAATTACCCTTTTTCTTTGTCTTAAAAATTTTACTCCAAATACTTTTTTAGTCGGCTGGGACAATCTCATGCCCGAACTTAATATTTGGATGAATTTAGGCCGATCATTTTCGGCCGTCTGGCAAACCTATCAAGGGTTAGGATTAGTTGGCGGTATGGCTCACTCAACCGATTTAGTCCGTCAGCTGATAACTCTTCCCTTTACCCTAATACTTCCTACCAATCTAATACGTTATCTATGGCATTTTTCGATGATATTTTTGGGAACATTTGGAGTTTATTTTGGGTTAAAAAGAACCATTAAACTAAAACAATCGACTTCTTTTATTGCGGCTCTTTTTTATCTTCTTAGTTTTGGTTCTATTCAAAACTTTTGGGCTCCACTGGAAACTTTTTCAACCTTTTGGGGCTTTTTCCCTTGGCTTATTTTTTACTTAATAAATTATCTTGACCAACCCACCAATAAAAAGCTAATCAAACTTTTGTTGATCAACCTATTGGCTGTCCCTAGTTTTTACGTCCAAACCATTTTTGTTGTCTATTTATTGTGCCTCTTTATTATTTTTATTATTTATCCAAAATCTTTCTCTACCCTCTTAAAAATTGGTCTTATTAATTCTTTTTGGTTACTACCCTTGGCTTATTTTTTATTTACCAACCTTGGCGACCCAACTAAAGGCATTGGTAATTTTATGTCCAACGATGAAACTTTTTTAAGAAATTTTCATCGCGGCGGTATCTTAGATTTTTTACTTCTTCGGGGTTACTATTACGATTTTCCCAAAAACAATGGCTATTTTATGGATGTTTGGCGTAATTATTATTCATCAACATTTCCGACAATTTTTGGAATTATTCTTGGCCTTATAGCTTTTTTAGGATTTATTATTTTAACTTTCAAAAAAAACAAAAAATTATTTGAAAAAGTTCTCATTGGTTTATTTCTTCTTTCGGCTATCGCCCTGCTTTCCAAAATTCCTCCTTTTAGTCAAATAAATTTTCTTCTTCGCCAAATTCCTTTAATTAATCAAATCTTTCGGTCTCCTTTTACCAAATTTATCACCCCAACAGTTTTTTCTTTTGCCTGTTTAATCGCTTTATTGATCGAAAAAATTCCACCAAAATTCTTTAAATTTTTTTCAATTTTTACTCTTACCTCCATTTTAATTTATTCTCTCCCAAGTTTTTGGGGTAATTATATCTCCCCTGATATGAGAAAGAATCTTCCCCAAGAATATTTTGAGCTTTTTGATTTCTTCAAAAAACAGAACCCAAATGGACGTATTGCTAACCTACCTCAAGGTTCGTTTTGGGGTTGGACCAATTATCGGTTTGGGGTAAAAGGCTCTGGTTTTATTTGGTATGGAATCAAACAACCGATTCTAGACCGTGCTTTTGATGTCTGGAATTTAAACAACGAGCAATATTATTGGGAGCTTTCAACTGCTCTTCAAAAAAATGATGCTTCAGAATTAAATAGAATTTTTCAAAAATACTCTATTCAATATATTATTTTTGACAACAATATATTCTTTCCCGACGAAAAAATTTACAACAATCTCGCTATTAAAACTAAAGACTTTCTTGACACCAATTCTTCACTTCAAAAAATTGGCCAATTTGGTCAAATAACTATCTATAAAACTCCCTATACCACCCAAAAATATCTAGTAGACAATCCTGTTTCTGTCAACAAATTTAACTTTTATTATACCGATCCAGCCTTCTCCCAATATAATAACTATATCAGTAGCGATCAACCTAATTATAATTATCCCTTTATTAATCTGTTTACCAATCGCCTAACTACAGAACAAAATTTTTCAATTAACAAAGATAATTCATCCATAACCATAACTAATCAAAATCAAATTGCCACTTTTGAGCTCGACGATTCAGTTAATTCCACCTACAACATTGGCTTACCCAAAGAAAATTCGTCTCTCACGGTTTATAATTTTCCCCAAGCCAAGCTTAATCAAGATTATTTAGTTGAAGTAAACTACAAATATATTTCTGGTCTCCCCACCAAAATTAGTGCTGTCGCCAACAATTCTCGCCATAAATATTTTGATACCAGACTCGAAAAGTTCACAAAAGATAAAACTGCCTGGTTTATCATCCCAGCTCACGAAATCGATGATTTTCAACCCGGCATCAATATTATTTTTGACACTTCTCCACTCAAACAAATCCCAAGTAAAAATCAAATAAACTCGGTTAAACTTTACCCATTTGATTTAAATAGTCTTATTAACCAAAAAATAATCATCTCACCAGAACAAAAATCTAAATTTATTTTCTATCCCCAAAGCTATTCCGATGGTTGGCTGGCTTTTTATTTTAAATGGGGAGTTCCTATTTTTCTTAAAAATCACACTCTCGCCAACAACTGGGCTAATGCCTGGGCATTGCCTTCGACGATCGACAATCCACAATCGACAATCCGCATTTTCTTTTGGCCTCAACTTCTCCAATATCTTGGGCTTGTAATCACCGCCTCAACTCTCATCTACACCTTAAAAAAATCCAAAAAATAATTACTCTTTGTGTTCTTCAGTATCTACTTCAGCATCTTGGATTTCATTTTTAATGAAATACCTAAATAATGGATCAATCGGTTTAGAATTAAATTCATCAGTTCTTTGACGACATTCCAAAAGGAATTTTGGCCACCAATCTATAATCTGCTCCGTCATTTGTGGTGAAGGCTTAAAACCATTAAGATATATTTTTTGGGGCACATCATCTCCAGGAACTCTCTCCACTTTTATACCGCTTGGGATATTATATGTCCAACCGAATTCTCTATCAATCTGTTTTATCAATTTTCCCGACATATATCGGACCAATTCCCTAAGATTGCTAATCCTTTTATCCATATCATAAAAAGGATATTGAGTATGAACCCGTTCAAGAACTTGCATAACATTTTCCTCTTCAGGCCTAATTTGAGACGTTTGTTTGCCAATTTCAAACATTCTTTGCATATAAGTTCCAAACCGCTCTTTATCTTTCCATTTTCTAGCTAAAAAAAGATAAAAAACGCCAAAATCCATAACATTATTCAATGGTAAATAATCAAATTCTAGTGCTTTACCCTCTGCCACCGGCTTGATTAACCTCATTAGGCCTCGAGGTTTAGCTAAAGTTATTCCATCAAAAACCAACAAGTCTTTTCCATAGATCGCTTTATTGGGTTGATACCCCCCCACAATATTAATTCGACCTGTTTTGGCAGCTTGACGTGCCTCGTCAGAATAATGTAACCCTTGTGCATCGAGAAATATTTGGTTTTGGTTAGTATCTCGACCTAAACAAAAATCTGAAAAATTAACCTTATCACCAGGAAAAACCTCTAAACCATCTGGGTCAATCCCCATAATATTGGCTACATGTCGAAGTTGGTGTTCTTCACCAGCACCAGCCACATCAATATCATTCCAAGGGAACTCACTCTCAATCATTGATTTAGGCGCATCTTGATCAATATCCAAAACACCTCTCGGACCTCCACCTTTATGGCCAATTGAAAAATCCCTGGGTATCAATAAATGACTAAAAGAAATATTTTTTGATGGTCTCACCTGAAGATCAATAAATTTAATTCCCTTTACGGTCTTTTCGCCTAACTTAAAGTTATCGGGGTGGCGACGAGGTAAATCATCAAGAGGAGTAGTATTTTCGTGAACTTTTTCAGACTCTTCGCTAAAAGGTCTCGCCATCAACATAGATAATTCCACCATTCTAGTTTCTGTCCTTAAAGAATTGTATTCTGACAAGTCGACCCCCTCAGGCATATCTCCCAATCTGGCTTCACTCCTTAACATATCCATTACTACCGGAATTATAGGTTCAAAATATTTTTGAATTTCGAGTGGTTTTTTATCAAGACCACGACGTAGGCTTATAACATAACGAGCCGTTTCGTGCCACCATTCTTTTGGATCATTTTCAATTATTTGGGGAAATTTTACCAAATCCTCTCTTAATTGGTTTCTTGTAAGAACGAGGGGGTCTCCCTCTGGCTTATTAAACATAATATAATTATTTATAATTATAGGTTTTAAATTAATTGGGCTACATTATATCATTAATGCCCAAAAAACCAAAAAAAATGTTATATAATCACCTATGCCCAAATGCTCTGTTTGCAAAAGAATCGAGTTGATAAAAAACCACAAAAACAAATATTTCGTTAAAGAATTGAAAACTGGGTATGTAGTTTTGTGTGATTATCAATATTTTTATGGATACACAATATTTATTTCCAAGACTCATACTAACGAGCTTTATAAACTAAAAAAACCAGAAAAAGAAATTTTTTTAAAAGAAATGGCAATTGTCGCCGAATCAGTAATAAAAGCATTCAACCCCAAGAAACTTAATTATGAACTTTTAGGAAATTCTGATTCTCATCTCCATTGGCATCTAATCCCCAGGTACGGCAACGACCCAAATCCCAAAACTGCCATCTGGGTAATTGACCAAAAAATTAGATGCCACAAAAACACCCTCCCCTCACCAGAAAAATTAAAAGAATTAAAAGAAAAATTAATTAAATATTTGTAGGGTACTGGCATGCCTGTACCCTACTTTTAATTTTTAAATATCTTTTATTATCCCCGCCATTCGGTTTGCCAACTTTTCAAACTCTTTCTCTTTCCAACCTCTAGTGGTCATAGCCGGAGTACCGAGCCGAATCCCTGATGGTTTAAATGGGCTACCCTGTTCATGTGGAATCGTGTTGGCATTGCAAACAATTCCATTTTGTTCCAATTTTATAGCTACCTCTTTCCCTTTTTCCAATCCCACATCGACAACCATTAAATGATTCTCTGTTCCAAAAACTTTTAAACCATTTTTTCTCAATGTATCAGCTAACACTCTAGCATTTTTAACAATTTGAACAGCATAATCTCTAAATTCTTGGGTAGATGCTTCCTCAAAACACACTGCCATGGCTGCAATATTATTTTCGTGGGGTCCACCTTGAAGCCCTGGAAACACCGCTCTATCTATCAACTTTGGTAAATCAAGTATCCCGAAGCTTTCAGCGAAAGATACCCCTTTTTTAGTAATTCCAACAAATGCCCCCCTGGGTCCTCTCAAACTTTTGTGAGTTGTGCTCATAATTAAGTGAACATGATGCACTGGACTCGGATGTACCCCACCCACAATCAATCCAATAATATGTGATACATCGGCCACCAACCACGCTCTCACTTTGTCAGCAATCTCTCCAAATCGTTTAAAATCCAAAATATAAGGATAGGCAGTTGTCCCTGCCATTATCATTTTTGGTTTTTCTCTTAACACTAATTCTTCCAATTTGTCATAATCAATTCGCCCGTCTTCCTCAACATCATATTGGACACTTTCAAAAAATTTACCCGAAAAAGTTATTTTGGGATGTCCATGAGTCAAATGCCCTCCAGCCGACAATTTTAAACCACAAATTTTATCGCCTCTTTCTAATAGTGCCATTTGAATGGCGCTATTGGCCGGACTGCCAGAATAAGGTTGAACATTTAAATGCTCAACTCCAAAAAGTTTTTTACCCCTTTCTATGGCCAAATTTTCCACTTCATCAATAAATTCATTCCCTTGATAATATCTTTTACCTGGATACCCTTCGGCATATTTATTAGTCAAACAACTCCCTAAAGCCATACTCACCTCTTCTGATACAAAATTTTCACTCGGAATCAAATGCACCAATTCTTTTTGTCTTTTTGCTTCCTTATTTATTATATCTCTTACTTGTTGATCCATTTTTTATTTAAAATTATAACTTCCTCTTTTATAACAACTTACTTTTTTCTTCCCATTTAAACAACTCCCCCAAAGATCTTTCGGTGTGAATCCGATGAATTATTTTGGCAAACAAAGGTGCCAGAGAAATCACCGTCATCTTTTTGATTTTCTTCTCTTTTGGAATCGGTACCGAATCCAATAATATCACTTTAGTAGCACTACACTCTTGAAGTCTTTTGACTGCTTCACCATTTAACAACGCATGAGTGGCACAAATAACCACATCTTTAGCCCCAAATTCTTTGACTGTATTTGCCGCTTCAGAAATTGAACCAGCAGTGTCAATAATATCATCAATCAACACCGCTGTTTTCCCCCGAACCTCACCCACCAAATGAGCCACCTCACACTTATTATGCTCATGTCTTACTTTGTCAATAATTGCAATCGGAGCTGCTCCTAATAATTCAGATAATTTATTAGCTTTTTTTACCGCCCCAATATCTGGTGAAACTACCACGATATCTTTAAATTTTTCTCTAATAATTTCTTTGGCCATAAACGGATATCCCACCAAATGGTCCACTGGAATATCATAAAAACCCTGAATCTGATCGGCATGTAAATCTATTGTTACAATCCTATCAACGCCTGCTTTGGTAAACAAATTAGCCACCAATTTAGCCGTAATTGGTTCGTGTGACCTAGTTCGCCTGTCTTGCCTTGAATAGCAAAGTTGCGGACAGATTAGGTTAATTCTTCTTACCGACGACCTTTTTAAAGCATCAACCATAATCAAAGTTTCCATCAAAATATCATTGACCGTTTCTGCCATTGTCTGAATTATAAAAATATCATCACCTCTCACTTTTCTTTCTATTCGAACATAAGTCTCACCATTGGCAAATTTTTTTATTGTTACTGGTGTTAGTGGTATTTTTATTTTTTGAGAAATTTTTTGAGCTAACTTTGGGTGCGACGACCCCGCGATCAATTGAATTCCATTCATATTATTTTTTTACTCCTTAATATTTTTAAAATATTTAAATGGACTATATTAGGATCGCCATTTCCATCAACAACAGCAACCTTATGACCTAGTTTACCACAAAACCATAAATATGATTTTCTGCAATTTTCCAAGATTTCTTTTCTTTCAAAAATCGTTTTATTAGACCGTCCTTTACCTATTCTTTTCATCGCAACTTCTGGATCTACATCCAAAAAAATTGTCAAATCTGCTTTTGAAACAACACTCTGATTAAAATCTAAAATCGTCTGCTTCATATTGTCCTGTGTATAAGCCACAGTCGAACCATAATATCGATCAGAAATTACAAACTGACCCGATTCCAACGCTGGCTCGATAATTTTTTTATAATGGTCCCTTCTGTCGGCAGTAAAGCAGATTTGCAATGCCAAAGAGTCAATTTTTTCTCCACCATTAAGAGTATCTTCAATCAATTTTCCCACCGGCAAATCACGAGTATGTTCACAGGTTGCCAAAGTTTTTATTTTATTTTTTTCAAGATAAACCCTTAACTTTTCAACTTGAGTCCCTTTCCCCGAACCATCAATCCCTTCAAAAACAATAAATTTCCCCCTTTTATTTTTCATTTATAATTCTTGATTTTAATTGAGCTCCTTTTATAGTCTTGTACAAACCACAACTCATATCCCCCTCCCAACAAATTCCACTCGAAACACAACTTGGTCCAGTATTTTCAAAAATCACCGGTGCTTTTTTCTTAACAATTTCTAACATTTGATTGGCTAATTTCTGAATTTCCCATTGTGCCCGCCGACAACATCGCAAAGTGAAAAAATGCATCAATGACCTGACATTCATTGTTACCACTATTTTAGTCTTTAAAGATTGTGGCTGACAATATCTGGCATCTTCTGCTTTTACCCCCAAATCGATAAGTTCATTATATAGTTTTTGGGTATTTTCAAAATGCTTTTTAACCTTGGCCACAATTTTTTTATCACCCCTCAAAATTGCAGGTGGAATTACATACTGTGCCTCTCCTCTTTTGACATATCGACCTGATTGAATTGAATAAGAACAGCCAATCCGGTGTCGAATCAACTGTATTTCAGTCACCCGGCTAACTCCTTCAATAGCAAAAGTAAAACTAGCATGTTCCAAAGTTGAGGTGTGGCCAGAAGCAATCACTTGCCGAATTAATCTTGTTCTTGTTTCTAGATTTGTTTTTTGTTTTATTTCTTTGGCTCCAACCTGACTATAACATTGTCTAATCGCCGCCACCACATTCTGTTCTGGATTTGAAGTGTAGCTTAATAAAGTTACTTTTAACTTATCGTTTTTTGCCATTTTTATAAAAATTTAATCATTTTTTAAATCCATCACAATCTAATATTTTACTACTATAAAATCAATCGCTAAAACTAGGTCAAAAGCTATTTCAATTCAAACACCACCGTCAAATTTTGGGTTACTGTTCCCGAACCAACTTCAACCGGAGCTCCGCCTCCACCCATTCCATCCATCATTTTTGACGCATAAGACGGCATATTTGAAGTATTACCACCCTCAACAATATTAACTACTTTACCAATTTTCCTACCGGATGATTTGGCCAACATCTCTGCTTTCTCTTTAGCATCTTTCATTGCCGCATCAAACAACTCTTTTTCGGCATTACTAATATCATCAAAAGAAAAATTTGGTCCATAAATATTGGTCGCCCCACTTGAAGTTAACAATGTTGTCAACTCTGATGCTTTATTGACCTCTCTAAGTTTTATTTCAACCGAATTGTTGACTCTCCATTGCCCTTTTCTACTTCTTTGGACACCGTTATCATAAAAAGATTCTTCTTCCTGATAAATACTCATATTTTGAGTTTTTATGTCTTGTTCCAAAATACCAAAATTTTTTACTGCCTTGATTAGATCGGCAACTTTCAAATTGACTTCTTTCATCGCAACATCCTTATCTTTGTTGACCGAGTCAACTCCAGCATTAAAGGTAGCGATTTGATTTTTTTGAAT
>ENA-UOWO01008081-UOWO01008081.1-activated-sludge-metagenome-genome-assembly--contig:-NODE-8081-length-10195-cov-3.559073_pt1 | contig 10195 bp, 9 predicted proteins | sample MGYA00238148_ERZ761564 | MGnify/ENA primary metagenome ERZ761564 (study PRJEB28885, sample SAMN05720194) | activated sludge metagenome | isolation source: Anaerobic digester | place: USA...
TGTGCGAGATCCCGGAGGAGGCAGGCTTCATCCGGTCAGTGAACACGCATTGGCCGTACTGGCTTCACTTCATGGAGCGCAGCAGCGCGCAAGTGCAGATGCTTCTTTGCCTGCTGACGGACGTGGAGAAAGTGCAGGCGGCCAGCGGGCGCAAGGCCTTCCGATTCAAGGACATGGACAAGGTGCAGGCAGAGACGCTGCGGCTGTGCCAGGCGGCGACCGAGCTGATCGAGACCCATGGACTCGGTGTCGCGGCCATGGGGCGGATGAGCGGCGACGTGCTGGCGGTACTGCGAGATATGTTCGGGGAGTGAAGCTAAAACGGGCCAGCAACCACCGAAGGGCTTAGTGCCTTTTGCACCGCATCACTCCTGCGCAAGGTGAAGTTCCTCGATCGAGGAGCGCCTATGTTCAGGAGAACGATGATGAAGATGATGTTCGAGGCGATGCGCGGTGCGCTCGCCAATCCGAAGTGGGAAGGCCTGCTGGTCGCGAACCAAGGTGACTTCCTCGTGATGGACCGCGCGGAGATCGAAGGCTACGCGACACCGCTCTCCGAGTACCTGTGGTTCGTGCGCGATGCGAGCACCTGGCTCACGCGTCTGTATGTCCATCCCACCGAGATCGCCGCCGTGAACTCGGCGCTGCTCGTGCACAGCGAGAACCCCCGGTGGCCCATCTTCCACGTCACTGCGAGCGGATGTCGGGAGATCGACCAGAGCCGTGTGTTGGCATTGACCGGCCGGCTCGACTACCGTGTGCTGGGAAGTACGGTACTGCACCAGGGAAAGCTGATCGCCTGGATCGACATGGACCGGGACGAAAGGAGCGCCAGCCAGCCGGTTCATGTGCGCTTCAGGAGCGAGGTCGAACTGTCACTGGAGCAGCTGTCGGCGTTGCGATCCATCGCGCGTTGGGAGGTGCCGCGGCGCTACGGTTCACAGGCGTTCCCGGCGTCGCTGGTTCTCGACGACGAGAGTCTCGTTCGGCGAATCGAGCTGCGCAAGCGTGACGTCGAGTTGGTGCTGGGTTGAGGCTGATGATGAGCACGCTCTATCAGCGGGACGAGTGGAACGCTCGGAAAGAGGTCGTCGAAGGTCGTTGCGAATGGGGCCCCATCCCGGACGCAGAGCGATTCCTTCGAGGCGACCAGTACGGCTATGAGAAGCCGCGCGAGGTGCACGGATGGGGCTGGTCAAGCACATTCGGCAAGTGGTCGGCGCTCGTGACCTTCGAGTACGGCTGGCATGGCTGGACCTACCCGGAGCCGGCGCGTGTGGTCTGAGAGGACCGTTCTAGATTGACACCCCCCGAAGCCCCGACACCTGCTGGTGCGGGGCTTCTTTCATTGCCGGGCGCGCGTGATGTTATCGGGCGAGCGGACAGGAGAATTCGTCGTGAGGTGGGCGATCCACAAACGCGACAGAGGCATGAGCATGTTCAAGAACCTGATGGTGTGCCGAATCGACTCTGCGTGGGCCATGTCCCTGGATAAGGTCGAGGCAGATGCGGCAAAGGCAACCTTCGCGGCATGTGCACCCACGCAGCCGAAGTCGATGGGCTTCTCGCCGGCGCGAGGACTGCAGCACGGTCGGCTGGTGGAGTCCATCGGGGGGCAGTGGATCATGAAGGTGACGATTGAGCAGCGTGTGCTGCCGGCATCGGTCGTGAAGCGCCGCCTGGAAGACCGCGTCGCGGAGATCAAGGAGAAGACTGGCCGTGTCCCGAGCAAGAAGGAGAAGGCCCTGCTGAAGGACGAGATCACTCGCGAGCTGCTGCCAAAGGCGTTCTGCAAGCAGCAGGAGCTCTCGGTCTGGATCGATCCGCACAAGCGCTTGCTCGGCGTGGACACGGGAAGCAAGTCGAAGTTCGACGACGTGACGACGCTGCTGGCGACGGCTCTCGAGTCCTTCAAGGTCATGCGCTACCAGACAGCGATTGCGCCGGCAACGGGAATGGCGGAGTGGCTTCGCGAGTCGGTGGCGCCGGCTCCATTCACGTTGGACCAGGACTGCGAACTGAAGGCGGTGGACGAGGCGAAGTCGGCCGTGAAGTACAGCAGGCACAACCTCGATCTCGACGAGATCAAGCAGCACCTGCAGGCGGGCAAGATGCCGACAAAGGTGGCGATGACGTGGTCGAGCCGGGTGTCCTTCATGTTGAGCGACGACATGCAGCTGAAGAAGCTGCAGTTCCTGGATGTGGTGTTCGCAGGCCAGGAGGCGGAGGTCGACGCGTTCGACGCGAACGTGGCCATCGTGACTGGAGAACTGTCGAAGCTGGTGGACGATCTTCTGGATGGTCTCGGCGGGATCAGGGAAGTTGCCGTGGACGAAGACCACGACGACAGCACCGAGGCGGCGAGCGAGGGTCGCAGCGGCACGCGGCAGACTGGGGCTGAAGCTCGCATGGCGGCCTGAAACGCCATCGTTTCCGGCAGGCGAACCGAACACAACACACCTGAGGATTTCCCTTCCATTCCAGGCATACGCGGAATATACTGACCTGCAATCCAATGGGGGGTAGGGATGGGTTCAGCAGTGCTTGATCGGGAAGAGGATCTGCTCGGGGGTGGAGCCAGCCAGAGGCGGGTGACCCCAAGCGCAGTGGCACTTGCTGCCGCGAGCCCGGCGGGCTCGGCGGGCAGCCGAGGAAGCGCTGCACTGGTGACTGCTGCTCGGGCTGCTGCACCCTGGGAAGATCACCACCCGGCGGGTGCGGCACAGCCTGCGAGGCGAGACGCGCTGCCGCCAAGCCGACCTGCGCGGCCGCCCGGTCAGCCGACACCCCAGAGACAATCCGCACCGCTGCCAGTGGCACGGGAGGTCTCAGGCGGCGCAGTGGATCGGGGGAGTGGCTCGGACGCGCGGGCTGCTGAAGATGGCGTGCAGGCCGCTGGGGAAGCGCCTCGGCAAGAGCGGGACTTCTTCAGCGTCCACTGCTACGGCGGCAAGGCGGCGCTGTGCTTCAGTGCGGACACCACGAAGGGGGATGACGCGCCGACGGTGAGGATCGAAGCGGCGCCGGCGACCGGACCGCGGGCGTATGCGTGGAGCCAGAAGATCGCAGTCCAGTGCACCGTCAAGGAGATGCCGATCGTGCTGGCCACGATTCTGGGCTGGATGCCGAGTGTTCGCTTCGCTGCTCACGGCGCTGACAACAAGAAGGGTTTCAGCTTCCAGCACCAGGACGGTGGGAAGTTGTTCGCCAAGGTGTGGGACGGGAAAGGCACGCGGATGGTCCCGATCGCAGCTGCCGACCTGTTCGGCATCGCGGACCTGTTCGTGCGGCAGATGCTCAAGAGCCGCCCGTACATGAGCCATGACGGTGTATTGACCATGATCCGGCAGCTCGCACAGAGATACGCGGAAGCGGGTCTCGGCGAACAGGAACGCCCGCAGGCGGGGTGAGATGACACGGCCCACCCGCTTCTTCGACGAGGAGGCGGGTGGCGAAGGCGAGGCAACCGTCACCACGGGACGGACGCTGTCGGGCGCAGCGAGATGCCCGAACTGCGGAGAAAGGCCCTTCGCGCAGCTCTTCGAGATCTGGTCGCCCCGGGAGTTCATGCTGGACACCTGTTGCGAGCACATGCTCGCGGCGGCCAATGAGTTCCTGGCTGAGGATCCGAAGGCGGCGGCCAAGTGGCTGAACGAGGAGGGTCTGGGCGAGATCTGCGGCCAGCGCGTGGGCCTGGCGGATGCGTTCGGGCGAGGAGCAAGGCGTGTCATTGAAGATGGCTGCGGCTCGCTGGTGATCGACTGGCATCTCGAGCTGGCACCGATCAGCCAGGCCACGGCGAAGGACTTCATCAGGACGCACCACCGACACGCCAACAAGCCGCCGGCCGGATGGAGGTTCGGCGCCGGAGTGATGAACGGCTCCGACCTGGTCGCGGTCGTCATGGTCGGAAGACCGGTGGCCCGGATGCTGGACGACGGCCAGACGGTCGAAGTGAATCGTCTGTGCACGCGGCCTGACATCGCCCCAGGACTGGCGTGGAATGCCTGCTCGCAGCTCTACGCGTGGTCCGCGAAGGAGGCGCGGCGGCGAGGCTACCGTCGCTGCGTGACGTACACCCTCGAAGAGGAACTGGGGACCAGCCTCAAGGCTGCCGGATGGGTCGTGGAGACCGCCTCGGGTGGTGGATCCTGGAATCGACCCTCGCGACGCAGGGGCAATGACGGGCCGCAGGGACGCAAGCTGCGCTGGGCGGCGCCTGGAATGGGAACGAGAACGGCCCAGGACGGAGGCCAGCGGCGGCTGTTTGCCGAGCCTCCGTCACCCGGAAACGGGACATGATGGCTTCGGATCGCTACACTGCACCTCGCAAGGACGCGCGTATACGGACGTGCAGCGGCAACTCGATTGACCGCGGTTCCGTGGTGGCCTTGTTCCTGTTTGACTCCTGGGATGTGCATCTGTGCAGTGCATGTCTGAGCGCAAGGGTCAGAGGCTTCCTTCCGGAGCCGCCTTTTGTTTCTGGAGTTCAAACATGGATATGAAGGTGATCGAACAGCAGCCGATCTCGACCGAGGTCCTGCTGGAGAAGTACGCGAAGGATGGCGAGACCACGGTCTCCGAAGTCCGTCTTCGGGTGGCACGCGCCCTCGCAGCCAACGAGAGCAATCCGTCGAAGTGGGAAGCGGTCTTCTTCGATGCCCAGGAACGGCTCGGAGTCGTGATGGGCGGTCGCATCAATTCGGCGGCCGGCACCGGACTCGGCGCGACGCTGATCAACTGCTTCGTGCAGCCGGTCGGCGACTCGGTCAGCGACACGGACGGCGGTGTGGTGGGCATCTACCAGGCTCTCGCACAAGCCGCGGAGACCATGCGCAGGGGTGGTGGCGTCGGCTACAACTTCAGCGCGATCCGGCCGAGCGGCGCGATGGTGAAGAGTACCGCGAGCCGCGCGAGTGGCCCCGTGTCCTACATGCGTGTGTTCGACAGGTCGTGTGAGACGGTGGAAAGCGCCGGCGCACGCCGCGGCGCACAGATGGGGGTGCTCGACGTGACGCACCCGGACATCGAGCTCTTCATCCGGGCCAAGCGCGACGGGTCGATGAGCAACTTCAACCTGAGCGTCAACGTGAGCGACGAGTTCATGAAGGCGGTCGAGGCTGACGGCGACTGGGAACTGGTGCACGAGAAGCAGCCGAGCCTGGATGCGGTACCGACGACGCACCAGCGGCCTGACGGCAAGTGGGTGTACCGCACGGTCAAGGCCCGGGAGATCTGGGAACTGATCATGCGTTCGACCTACGAGTACGCAGAGCCCGGCGTGCTGTTCATGGACAGGGTGAACGCCGAGAACAACCTTCACTACGTGGAGAAGATCAACGCGACCAACCCGTGCGGCGAGCAAAGTCTGCCCGCCTACGGCTGCTGCTGCCTGGGATCGATCAACCTCACGGTGTTCGTGAACGACGCGTTCGACAGCAAGACGGTGCCGACGTTCGATTGGACAGGGTACAAGCAGTCCATCGGCGTGGCGATCCGGATGCTCGACAACGTGCTCGACGTGAGCAAGTGGCCGCTGAAGGAACAGGACGAGGAGTCGAAGAACAAGCGGCGCATCGGCCTGGGCTTCATCGGATTGGGCGATCTGCTCGTGATGATGGGGCTGCGGTACGACAGCGACGAAGGGCGCGAGCTGGCCCGCCAGGTGTCCGAAGTGCTGCGAGACGAGGCCTACAAGGCTTCGATCGAGCTGGCGCAGGAGAAGGGAGCCTTCCCGCTGCTGGACAAGGAGAAGTACCTCGAGTCGGGCTTCGCGAAGCGGCTGCCCGAGCCGATCCGCAAGGCGATCCGCAAGCACGGTCTGCGCAACTCGCATCTGCTGAGCATCGCGCCAACCGGCACGATCAGCCTGGCCTTCTGCGACAACGCTTCCGGTGGAATCGAACCGGCGTTCAGCTGGACCTATGACCGCAAGAAGCGGATGCCGGACAACACCCACAAGGTGTACCAGGTCGAAGACCACGCCTACCGGGTCTACCGGATGAAGGGCGGCGATGTCGAGAGACTTCCCGACAGCTTCCGTTCGGCGCTGGAGATGAGTGCGAGCGATCACCGGAAGATGGTGGCCACCGTCGCGCCGTACATCGACGCGGCGATCTCGAAGACGGTGAACGTGCCGGAGGACTACCCCTACGAGGAGTTCAAGGACCTCTACCTGAACGCCTGGCGTGAGGGACTGAAGGGGATCACGACGTACCGGCCGAACAACATCATCGGGTCGGTGCTGAGCGTGCCGAGCGCCGCGCCGACGCCTGCCAAGGCCGAGGATGCCAGCGACCCTGATCGTCGGATGACGCTCAAGAGCATCCCCGAACCGGTGCTCGGAAGCCTTCGGTGGCCGTCGCGTCCGACGCTGCCGAACGGCAACGCGGCCTGGACGTACATGGTCGAGGGCGAGCACACGAAGTTCGTCGTGGTGGTGGGGCATGTCGACAACGGTCGGCCGCATCCCTTCGAGGCCTGGACGCTGGGAAGCGAACAGGAGCGTGGACTCGGTGCCGTAGCGAAGACGTTGTCCGCGGACATGCGGGCCGACGATCTGAACTGGCTGGCGATGAAGCTCGAGGCGCTGAAGCAGGTGAATGCGGGAATGCAGATCCGGCTGCAGCTGGGCGACAAGGAAGTGTTCGCCCCGAGCGCTTCGGCGGCGTTGGCCAAGGTGATCGAGTTCCGGCTGCTGCAGCTGGGGCTGGGATCGTTCGAGCTGGAGTACTCGGCTCTGACGATGGCACTGATGTCAGCCAAGGAGCCGACCTCCGGCACCGACGGTACGCTGTCGTGGACGGTGGACGTGTTCAACGCGGCCGCCGGCGACGAGTTCACGCTGTTCCTGAAGGAGGCGCTGCTTCCGGATGGTTCGCGTCGGCCTTACTCGGTGTGTCTTTCGGGGAAGTACCCGCGCGAGCTGGATGGCCTGTGCAAGCTGCTGTCGTCCGACATGCGAGTGGTGGACCCGGCCTGGATCGGCATGAAGCTGCGCAAGCTGCTGAACTACCAGGAGCCGATGGGCGAGTTCTTCGCGAAGGTCCCCGGTTCGGAGAAGCAGCAGATCTACCCGAGTACGGTGGCCTACATCGCGGCGCTGATGATCCACCGGTACGCGATGCTGGGCATCCTCGACAACGAGGGTGAGCCGGTGACGCAGATGGGGGTGATGGTCGCGGATGCTCACTCGGCGTCGAGCCACAAGCACGACGCTCCGGTGATGAAGGGGAGTGAGTGCCCCGAGTGCGGCGCCCATGCCGTGATCAAGGTGGATGGATGCATGCGGTGTACTGCGTGCTCCTATGTCGGCTCTTGTGGCTGACGAAGCGATAAGACCCGAAACCGACTTGCAGCCCAGCTGTAGGTCGGTTTTTCTTTGGCAAGGCCAGGTTGGGGGCAACTGCCGGGCGGCCGGCCGCGGCATGATTGCGCGATGAGGTCAACTGAATGTTGCGCGTCGTGACGGCTCGGGCACGAGGTACGGCGAAGGGGGAGCTGGCCAAGGTCTGCGCTCAACTGGCCGAGCGATACCCGCCGGACTGGTACGAGCGGCTTTGGGGTGGGGTTCATCTCCAGATCATCGTTGCGGTGATCCTGGCAAGCGCGTGGCTCTTCGCGGAGGACTACCCGGGGCTGGTGTCTTTGGCGCCGATGCTCCTGGCGCACGGTGCTTTCGTGGTGCTCCCGGCCCTGTTGTGGAAGCGGCACCCAATGACGCCGCGCTGGGCTCATCCGAGCGCCAGGCTATCGGCTGACGAGCGATTGTGGGTGGCGGTGATCGCGCAGCAGCACGGGAACCCAACGGAGTTACGCGAGCTAGGGCTGCTGCCGGTCAATACAGGTGAGCAGCTCTGGCACGTCATGAGGAAGAGCGGATGGATCGACTGAAAGTCGGAGGGGCGGAAGACGTGATGGATCGGATCTGCATCGATCCCCACGCAGTATCGCGATGGTTGCTTCTGCTCGAGCGAGAAGCGGGTAGCGCCGAGGCTGTGGAGGCTATGCCGGAGGAACGGGCCACCGTGGAGCCGGACGGCAGGTTGCTGGTCAGCGTCGAGTGGCGAGGATCGCCCATCACCATGCACTGCGAAGCCCACGAGTGGGCATGGGCCGTGGGTTGCCTGCAGTGAGGCACCTGTATAGGGCCGGTCTGCGCCGGTCCAGGTGCTTGATCAGAAGGGGCTGACCTTGTCTTCGGCGGACGTTCGGCGAATCATCGGTCTTTCGGGCCCGAACTTGAGAGCGACGGACACGCTGCGGTTGACCAGTGCAGCGGGATCGGAAGCGTCGACGAAGTCGTGGTCCCTGGGGATGAGGATCTTGATCTTCGAGCGCTCGACGCCGAGTTCAACGAGAGCGCGACGAACGGCAATTGCGCGACCGACAGCGAGACGGCGCTGCGCATCGGTCAGGACGGCATAACCAACGCGGCCACGCAGCCGAACGCCATCGGCGAGTCTGGCGGCCTGGGCCAGCGGCTGCAGCTGCGTGAGCGCGGCTGCATCGAGCACATCGGAGTTGTTTCCGAAGCTGATGAGCTCAGCCACGTTCGTCGCGGCGGCGGCGGCCGGTGCGTGCTTGGCTTGGTCGGGGTGAATCGGAGCGGCGCTCAGCGATTCGGGGGCGGGAGCGGACAGCTTGATCTTGTTCAGGGGCTGCGGGCCGAAGGGGTGAGGCTTGGCCTCCAGTCGGTACCGCTTGATGGCGGGACCGTCAGGAAGCGCGGCGGCCAGGGTGATTGGAGGGGGGCTGATCTCCACGCTGGCGGTGTGTTGCAAGGCAAGTGGCGCCGGCGTCGTGTCGCTTGGGTCCGTTGGGTTGTCGGAGAGGGCCAGTTCGGTCTCGGGGCGAGGGGGATAGGACCGAGCGTCACCTTCAGCGAAGTAGGCAAGCAAGGAGGCCGGTGCCTCGGCGGGAGTCTTGACAGCGACGACTTCGTCGACGTGCGGGGCGTTGATGCAAGGGACGTCCTCGCAGCTCAGCGCCGCGGTCGGCGGGATGAAAAGCGCGCGGCTGTCCGCGTACTCGATCTTGGGGTGAGGGCCGTGACCGAAGTACGAAGCGACCGTGACGCGCTTTCCGGAGGGGTCTGGCGAGAGGGTGCTGCAAGCAGCAAGGATCACGACGCTGCTCAGAGCGCCGAACGGGAGGGCTCGCCGAGCGCGGCGCTCAGCCCGGGTCGCGCGACGAACACGAGCGGCGATGACGTTGCGCAGATCGGGACGGAGCAGAAGTGCAGCAAGTGTGCACTCGACATCGAGTGGGAGCACCATCGGATCTGTAGGTCCCGGCGATGCGTTGAGCTGGAAAGCGATGTCTTCCGGGGTCAGGGGCCTTCCTGCACCAAGGAGTGCTGCAAGGACTCGGGTTTGTTCAACGCGAACGGAAGTCTGTGGTGAGTGCATGGCGTACCGCCTCCGTCGAGGATCGTAGTTCAGCCGTGCTTCATCACAACAACCTGCAATGGCGAGTACGTCGGCGACGTTGACATTACACGGCCGTGCAATATGATGGACGCGTGCACTTCACAAGATCGTTGTGAAGTCCGCGGTTGGACACGAAAGCCAGATGGCTTTCGTCTTCGACTGAGGGTTTGCCGGCAAGGCGCACGCTGCCGGCCTAACGGGGTTTGAGCGTGGCACAGCGAGCCAGGCGAAGGAAAGACCCGTGACGCCCTGGAGAGACAGGACGGCGCGCCCGCTCCGCCGAAAGTACCGGGCCAGATTTCGATGGTTGTCTCCCCTCCCTCCGGCCGCGAGCCGGATTGCTGGCCCCTCCGGAAACGTGATGGGGCCGTCTTTTTGGGGACTTCGCTCGATCCGCCACTGGCGAAGTGGGCATGGCGAAGAGCGACTCGGTATGGCGGCAGTTCGAAACGGCTGGAGTAAGACGTCTTGGCCGCCTGATGTGATTGACTGGCGTGAGAGGCGCCCGGAAGGAGAGAGGGAATGCTGAACCTCAAGCGCGGAGACACAATGGTTCGTGTGGTTCCTCCGATCGACGGGAGCGCCGGCTATGCGCAGGTGGGCATAGTGGATCTGGTGACAGACGGCGCCATCGAGTTGTTCGTGCAAGTCGACGCAGTGCGGCGGATGCGCTTCCGTCGCAATGACGGCCTAGACACGGAAGGCATTGGCAGTTTCGTGATTCCGGGGCGGCTCCTTTGCGAGACGATCTCGGGAGTCGAGGT
>ENA-UOWO01008087-UOWO01008087.1-activated-sludge-metagenome-genome-assembly--contig:-NODE-8087-length-10191-cov-5.560478_pt1 | contig 10191 bp, 10 predicted proteins | sample MGYA00238148_ERZ761564 | MGnify/ENA primary metagenome ERZ761564 (study PRJEB28885, sample SAMN05720194) | activated sludge metagenome | isolation source: Anaerobic digester | place: USA...
CGGACAGTCCCCTCGGACTTCGGGCTGCCTGGTGGCGGTTGCAGAAAGATAAGCAGTCAGGCAAAATCGCCAAGGTGTCGGAAGGAATTCGTCAGCGACTCCGTCATAAAATAGATCTGCTTCGGGAAGAAGCCCGGTCGGCGCAGGAGAATCTATCGTTTTGGGAGGGGAGATAAAGAGCTCAGCCGAATCAAGGAACCGCGGAGTAAAAAGAGATTTTTCGCAGAGGGCCACAGAGTGAACATAATCTCTGCGGCACTCTTTGTATTTCCTCTCAAGGAGCAGTCCAAAAAGGTGAGACGTTCTGTTTTTTGTTATAAGAATCCAATTCTCAAATAAGGCCCCTATGTGCTTCTATGTGTCTATGTGGTTTAAAATAAGTCATTTAACCACATAGACACATAGGTCAAATAGAAAATTCACATAATTTTAACTGTTTAACAGGGTGCTTAGATTCAAAGAGCAGCGACTTTTCGGACAGCTCTGTTCTGCGGCAAAAATTTCGTCGTTTGAGATAAATACAACCGATCACCGTAAGAGGAAAACCAACCGATTCCACCTTTCAAATTTTCTTCATCCGAAAAATCATGAAAAAACGACCCTGATTCCGGACGGCTACCAACTAGAATCCAGAGAAAATCTCCCCATTTTTCTGTCAAAATCGGGATTGCCGAAAAAATATTTTCATGATTTTTGTCAGTTTTCCTCTGAAAACGACGCGAGATTCCATAATTTCTAAAATATTTTTACGACTGGGGCCAAATTTTTGAAGGGTCATTATGGATCCTCGCAACAATTTTCAAAAAAGGTCGATTTTCGAGAATTTCAATGAAAATTTCCCAGGCCGAAAAAATCGTCGGGCCAAATCCGTTTTCATAATCTAAAATCCCGTTTTTCCTTTGCAACGGGCAATGAGCCAGAGGGTCTGGCAAACAAAAAGCCCACACGATAAAAGATAGGTTCTGAGCCCCGGAAGAAAACGGATCCAAAGTTTCCGGACTCATATGCAGAGGAGGCATTAGCGAAGGAAAGACTCCAGTTCACAGGCACTTGCAAAACCTGTGTTCTCTTTCCCTCACCCACCGAAGTCTTAGAAAAATACAAACTAAAAAATTGAATTAAAATGTTTTTAACAAACGTATTACAAACGAAAGATCAGTGCGAGGTTATCAAGAAAAATGCAACCCTCGAACGTTTGAGACTTGAAAAGCGTCAGACGTTGATCACGGAAAAATCAAGTAATTCTTCCAGAACCCTGAGTGAACGGCAGGCAGACCGCTCGAAATTTCAAATTGAGTTAGACAGCTCCAGAACCAAAGTTGCCACCCTTCCGGAAGGAAAGGACAAAGAGCAACTGAAGGTATACATCAAGGAACTGGAGTGGCGGATTTCAAAACTGGAATTGTATGAAATCAAAGCCGCTTCTCCGGTCGATGTGGTACAGGAAGCATACGATGTGGAAGAAACCATTGTATTGTTGGATTTGGTTAATCGTTTCATCGCGGCCATTGATGCCCGCATCGCTGAAATTCCGGCCGTCTAAACAAAACTCCAGTCTATTCCTGAACTAAACTGTTGTTTTACTTCGAAAGCCTCTTCCGGATTGGGAGGGGCTTTTTTGTTGCAGGAGGAAATCCAAAAAAGAGGTCAGGCAATGATGAATTCCGATTCCTCTGAAATTCTGTTAAATTTGTTTTATGCAAACCACTATTCGAGTCCGGCTTTCCGAAATGAATCCTGCTTTTCTGGATAAACTCCGGATGGCACTGGGAAAATTATCGGCCGCCTCCGATCCTGAAATCGAAATCACCCTTCAGGAACAGGAATACAATCCGACCTTCGTAAAAATGATCCAGGCCTCATCAAATGAAATAACAGAAGGTCAGAGTGTGATATTCACCATGGACGCTTTGCATGACTTTGCCACCGAATATGGGAAAGAATGAAGTCCATCGTATTTTCCCAAACAGCCCTGAATCAACTCACTTCTTTTAAAACCGGAAACCAGAAATTGGTTTTCAAAGTGCTTGAACTGATCGAGGATATTCAGAAAAATCCCTGGTCGGGAATTGGCAAACCCGAACCTTTAAAACATGATCTGACTGGTTATTGGTCAAGGCGAATCAATGATGAGCATCGTCTGATTTATAAAGTAACATCCGACGAAATCATGATTTTCTCCTGTTCAGGACATTATTGAAGTTTTTCATTCGCTCTTCTAATTCGACAAAAGAACAATCGGTTGTTCATCTGCAAAAGCCTCTTCCGGATTGGGAGGGGCTTTTTTATTTAGTTACAACAGATAACTGCCAACTTAAATAATCAGAATCCGATTCCACCCTTGGCCTCTCCCCTACTCCCTGTAGATCGCCTCCACTTCTTTGGCGTATTTGGCCATCAGGATTTTACGTTTCAGCTTCAGACTTGGGGTCATGTCGCCGGTATCAACCGTCCACGGACCTTCCACCACTTTAATCTTTTTGATCTTTTCGTACTGGGCCAGTCCTTCGTTGGTTTTGTCGAGCTCGTGCTGAAACTTATCCTGAATCACTTTTTCCTTCAGCATTGAGGCGTTGTCGGTCCAGTCGATTTCCTTGATTTTGCACCAGCTTTTGAGCCCGTCGAAGGAAGGAACGATCAGGGCCGCCGGGAACTTTTCTCCGTCGCCAATCACCATGGCCTGCTCGATCACCATACTTTCCTTCAGTTTGTTTTCGATGCCCTGTGGCGCCACGTATTTTCCGCCGGAGGTTTTGAACATTTCCTTTTTGCGGTCGGTGATTTTCAAAAACTTCCCGTCCTGAAACTCGCCGATGTCGCCCGTATGAAACCAACCGTCGGCATCAATGCATTCGGCCGTGAGATCGGGACGCTTATAATATCCCTTCATAATGTGGGGTCCGCGGGATAAAATTTCGCCGTCGGCTGCAATTTTTGCTTCCACTCCGTCAATCACCAGACCCACGCTTCCGATTTTCCGACTCGCTTCTTCGTAGCGGTTTACCGAAATAACGGGACTGGTTTCTGTAAGTCCGTATCCTTCCATCACCACAATCTGTGCCGCCGAAAACACACGGGCCAGACGGGGCTGTAATGCAGCTCCTCCTGAAACAATAAACTTCACTTCACCACCGAGGGCTTCCCGCCATTTGTTGAATATGATTTTATTGGCCAGACCCAATTGAAAACGGTACCAGAATCCCATATCCGAGTTCAGTTCATATTGCTGACCCAATTTCAGTGCCCAGAAAAACAGGGCCCGTTTGATTCCGGTGAGCTCCTGCCCTTTCGCCACGATTTTGTCGTACACTTTTTCGAGCAGTCGCGGCACGGTACAAAACAGATTCGGGTGCACTTCTTTCATGTTTTCCCCAATCGTATCCATTGACTCGGCGTAGGCCACCGTGATTCCGATGCTGATGTATAAATAACTCAGCATCCGCTCATAAATATGGCAGAGCGGCAAAAAGCTGAGGGCTTTGCTGTCGGGGGTAAGCGGAAAACAAGGCGTGCAGGATTTCACATTGCTGAACAAATTCTGGTGTGTAAGCATAACGCCTTTTGGCTTTCCTGTTGTGCCCGACGTATAAATTAAGGTGAGAAGGTCTTCTGTATCCACACTGGCCGACATTTCGTCGATGGTGGCATCGGAAACATCGGATCCCGTCTGAGAAAAATCTTTCCAGAATCCGAAGGTATGGGATGGATCGAAGGAATAAACGGCTTTGAAATCGCCAATTCCTTTGGAAGCCCGGTGCGCCTTTTCACAGAGTTCATCTCCTGTTGCAAAAACCATCTTCACGCCAGCATCCTGAAAAATGTAGGCGATGTCTTCTTCCAGCAAAGTCGAATAAATCGGAACCGACACCGCTCCCAGATACTGGCAGGCATAATCAACCATGTTCCACTCCGGACGGTTGTTGGAAATAATCCCCACTTTGTCGTCTTTCCGGATTCCCGCTGCATAGAGCGCTTTCGACAATTGCCGTGAAACCGCAATGAATTCTTCCACCGGAATGTCATGCCATTTTCCGTTCGCTTTGAACTGAAACAGCACTTTTCCCGGAAATCGTTTCTGGTAGGTATGTAGATTATCGAAGAGGCGCATAATGGTAAGATCTGGTGGTAAGGAAAGATGGAAACAAGCAATCCAGTTTTGGCTTTGCAACATATGCGATTGCAATCAAAAAACAATTTTCAGCGGGTTAAGAAATTCAGACAAAATGGTTTGCCGGCTCCGGCAATAACCTTCTGGTCTGTGTAAATAGCATGTTTCAGGTCCCCATTCTGGTGAAAGCCATAGATTGAAGCAACCTTGATTACAACGGTTGTATCCGTGGATTGACTGATGAAGATCTGAAAGATTGTTATCCGGGAAACGGAACCCAGCAAATTGGGTATCTTATTACCTGAGGTTGAAAAAATTGTCTATTTCCTGACAGGTGCTTCTGTTGGCTTTTGCCTCATTTTTGGATGAATTCGGATCTCCGGTTCCGGAATTTGTTTGTAAATTTTCCTTAGTAAGTAGGCTCTTTGCTCGTCCAGTTGCTTCAGTTCATGATGGCCAGATTCACTTACTGTAACCACGAAAATCATTCCTCCCAACAATCCGCCCAAAATGCCGGCTGCAAACAAGCCATTTTTATAGGCTGCCGATTTTTTCTTTTGGTCGCTGTAAAGGAACCAATTCTTCCCAACTCTCAAATCAGCAGGTCTGAGCGTCCGGGTCTGGCCAGATTCTGACGAGATCCAATAGGTCTCGTCTGGTCTGGGATCAAAGCCAAACCAGGTACCTGGATAGAAATAATGAGTGGAATGATTGATATCCAAATGTGCGGTATCGGTAGAATTGAAAATGATCACCTTGTTGATCGGTTTCATCGACTGGTTAATTTTCAGAACGGAGTCTGTCATTCTGAAAATATCAAACAGGAAATCAAAACCATCACTGTCAGGGTCCTCTGAATATGAAATCAACTTATATCCGGTAGCACCTCTGGCAATGGCATATTGATGAAATTCATTGATCACTTTCCGGAAGGCATCGGGTCGGCGAACAACCCAGACATTCACGCGGCCTCCAAATTTCAGGGAACTTGTATTCAGACTGTCCTCCAAAGGGTATAAACTGGTGAAGCGGCTCAGCTTTGGCAAAATTGAATCCGGCTTCCGGACCATTGTGAACTCAATGTCAATATGGGATTGACTGGATGCAGTTATGGAGAACAGACTGCTGATGAAAACAGAGCAGAAAGTGATGACGAGAATTTTCATTCAATCAGGGAAAAGGTAACATGCTATCGATGGTCCTGACACCGGCTCATGGAAGCCACAAAGAAAATTGATTTTTAAACAATCTGAACCCGGCAGGTTCCGGAACTATTCTGATGATTCCGGAAGGGAAAGACAATAAAAAAGCCCCGCTTTTGGCGAGGCTTTTCCGGGGTTAGTATCCCATTTTAATATACTTTCTGTAGTCCGTACGGGAATCGAACCCGTGTTTCATCCGTGAAAGGGACGTGTCCTAACCCCTAGACGAACGGACCATTTTTCTGAATGGGACCGCAAAAGTATGGGAAAAGTTTTTCAATGCAATAAATTTTGAAAAAAAAATACAAGTGACTGAAAGCCAGTCGCATTTACTTTTTCACTTTGGTTGTTTTTAGGATTCTCTTTCTTTAATTTTGCGGCAGATTTTGAATTCTAATCCTTTCTTTCAAAACATAATGTCGACAATCAAAATTGGTATTAATGGATTTGGCCGGATTGGCCGCCTCGTTTTTCGTGCTGCTTCTCAGAACCCCAACATCGAAGTTGTAGGGATCAATGACCTGATCGAAGTAGATTACATGGCTTATATGTTGAAGTACGATTCAACCCATGGAATTTTCAAAGGTACAGTTGAAGTGAAAGATGGTTCCCTGGTTGTAAACGGAAAAACCATCCGTGTAACGGCTGAAAGAGATCCTTCCAACCTGAAATGGGGTGACGTTGGTGCTGAATACGTGGTTGAATCAACCGGTTTGTTTCTCGATAAAGAATCTGCTTCCAAACACATTGCAGCGGGTGCCAAACGTGTTGTGATTTCGGCTCCGGCAAAAAGCGACGATGTGCCGACCTTCGTAATGGGTGTCAATCAAAATAAATACGATGCTTCCATGACGGTCGTATCAAACGCAAGCTGCACCACCAACTGTCTGGCTCCGATTGCAAAAGTTCTGAACGATAATTTCGGAATTCTGGAAGGTCTGATGACCACTGTTCATGCGGTAACGGCTACTCAGAAAACAGTAGATGGTCCTTCTGCCAAAGACTGGAGAGGTGGACGTGGTGCCTATCAGAACATCATTCCTTCATCAACCGGTGCTGCCAAAGCAGTAGGTCTGGTGATTCCGGAACTGAAAGGTAAACTGACTGGTATGTCATTCCGCGTTCCGACCCCGGACGTTTCCGTTGTCGATCTGACCGTTCGTCTGGTAAAAGAAACCAGCTACGAAGACATCAAAAAAGCAATGAAAGCGGCTTCAGAAGGTGACATGAAAGGTATCCTGGGTTACACCGAAGATGATGTGGTATCAAACGATTTCCTTGGCGATGCCCGTACTTCTATTTTCGATGCCAAAGCTGGAATCCAGTTGAGCCCGACTTTCGTGAAAGTGGTAAGCTGGTACGACAATGAGTGGGGTTACAGCAGCAAGCTGGTTGATCTCATCGGTCACATGTCAACTGTAAAATAATTTCGTCAGCCGACGATGGAGCCACGCCTGGTGCGTGGCTTTTTTTTGGCCTTTTTTTAACTTTATTCCCGCAATCCGGTTGATATTGGCAACCACAGACCGTCCTTCACTTTGGAACTGACCATCAACACACCTGCTTTGCTTTTTCCGGCACTTACGCTGATCATGCTGGCCTACACCAACCGATTTCTGGCCCTTGGTTCGCTGATCCGCAATTTGTACAAAGAGTATCAGCAGGAAAATTCGGAGAACATGCTCAATCAGATCAAAAATCTGAAACACCGGCTCCGTCTCATTCGCGACATGCAGGTGCTCGGTGTGTTGAGTCTTACCTGTTGTGTAATCTGTATGGCCCTTATTTTTTATCAGTTTCAGACCGAAGCCAAAGTCGTTTTTGCCATCAGCATCCTACTTCTGGCAGGGTCTTTGATAATCTCTACGTACGAAACCATCATTTCCACAAAAGCCCTGAATATTCAGCTCCGTGACCTCGAAGAAGAGGAAAAAGGAAAAGGATTTCTGGGCAATACACTGTTTTCAAAATCGTAAAAATGCGCATAGGCATTGTTTGTTATCCGACTTTTGGCGGATCCGGCGTTGTAGCCACAGAATTGGGTAAAGGCCTGGCCGACAAGGGCCACCAGGTTCATTTTATTACCTATAACCAACCTCAGCGACTCGATTTTCTCAATGAAAATGTCTTCTTCCATGAAGTGCGTTTTCAACATTATCCATTGTTTGAATATCCTCCGTACGAAACAGCCCTCGCCAGTAAAATGGTGGATGTGGTGAAGTACGAAAAACTCGATCTTCTCCACGTTCACTATGCCATTCCGCATGCGTCAGCTGCCTATATGGCCAAACAGATTCTGGCATCACAGGGAATTCACATTCCGGTGATCACCACCTTGCACGGAACCGATATCACGCTGGTTGGGAAAGATGCCAGCTATGAACCTGTGGTTACCTTCAGCATCAATCAGTCGGATGGTGTCACTGCAGTTTCAGCTGATCTGGCTCAGGAAACCTACGATACCTTCCGCATTTCACGGCACATCGAAGTGATCCCGAATTTCATAGATCTATCCAGGTTCAGGAAACAGCCAAAAGAGCATTTCAAAATGGCGATTTGCCCGAACGGTGAAAAGCTTTTGGTGCACACATCCAATTTCCGCAAAGTAAAACGGATAGAAGATGTGATCGGGATGTTTGCTCTGGTCCGGAAAGAAACCGGCGCCAAACTCCTGCTTGTTGGAGATGGTCCGGAGAGACAACGAATGGAAAACCTTTGCCGGGAATATGATCTTTGTGAAGACGTTCGTTTCCTTGGAAAACTGGATGCAGTGGAAGAACTGCTCTCGGTTTGCGATCTGTTTATTATGCCGTCTGAAAAAGAAAGTTTCGGTCTGGCTGCTCTTGAAGCCATGGCCTGCGAAGTGCCGGTTATTTCCAGTAATACCGGTGGTTTGCCGGAACTGGTGATTCAGGGAAAAACCGGATTTATGAGCAAAGTTGGGGATATTGAAGACATGGCAAAAAATGCATTGTTCATTTTACAACCCGAAAACCTGCCTCAGTTTAAATCTGCTTCACTGGCCAGAGCTCAGGAATTTGACATCCACAATATCCTGCCAAAATATGAAGCTTTTTATGAGCAGATCAGTTTCCAAAGCAAGGTAGTTTTGGCGTAATTGCGTCATCGTTTTACACCAGTGCCCATGCTTTCTGCCGAAATTGAAAAACCATCCGTCCGTATTTCTCAATGGAGAGAAAGGCTTCAAAAAGAATTGAAGTCCCCACTTTCACTCGCTGATCTGGATTGGCACGTTTCAGAGTTTTTTTCTCTGGATGCCTTGTATGATTCTGCTTTTCCTGAAGGCGAAGGCAGGTATCTGACGGAATTTCATGAAACCTGGAAACAACAAAGGCCTGACTGGAAGCCTGTTTTTAAGGTCTCAACACATTCGTTGAAACACGCAACCGCATCCGACATAGCCACTGCCGAAACCTATGGATTTCAGGCATGGGTTTCAACGGATGGTACCTCATTGTCAGGTCATTTACTTCCGGTTGAATACCGCCTTGGAAATAGAAATCCATCGGATGCTTCAACCGGAATCTGTTTTGATCCGGTGATGGACAGCCTTCGTCTCGGAGAATGGACACCGTCTTTCCTTCAACTTAAAAAATCGGCCCATAACGGTCCTTTTCATATTCATGCTTCTGATGTACACAATGCCGGAGGTTCTGCCGTTCAGGAACTGGCGTTCTGTCTGTTGGTTGCTGAGCAATACCGGCAATCCGTTGCAGCGGAGGATTTTGCTGCCAACTGTAAAAACTGGGTTCTTCACCTGGCGGCCAGCCCATCATACTGGCTCGAAATCGGGAAAATCCGGGCCATGCGGTTGTTGTGGATGAATTTCTGTTCCCTCAATAAGGCTGGAAAGCAAGCTGGTCAGATCGAAGTGGAAACTTCCGGTGTTTACTGGAGCCACACCGATCCGGACGGAAACCTTCTTCGTCATACATCCGAAGTGATGTCGGCTCTTATCGCGGGTGCAGATTCAGTTCTGGTTCATCCACATACCCTCGATCCTTCGATGGGACTGGAAGCTTGTCGCCAGGCAGTAAACATCAGTTTGCTGGCAACAAAAGAATCGCACCTGGATGATGTTCTGGATCCGGCTACAGGAAGCTATATGGTGGAAAAACTGACACATGAACTGGCCAATGCAGCCTGGAAATTGTTTACAGATTGGAATGAAAAATCCTTCACATCCTGGATTGAAAGCGGAGAATTTCAATCGATGGTGGTGGAAAGAAAGACAGCACTTCAATCCCGTTTTGCTTCCGGCAATCTGCTGATGGTGGGCGTCAATAAACACCAGTCACCTTTGGCAAGAAAGAGTCCTTCTGCTCCTGTTGCTGCTGAACAACAAACTTCATTCCCGGCTCTTCGTCCGTTTTCGCTGGATGTCTGATTTTTTCAGAAAACCATATTCACATCCCCGACCTTTCTCCATCCGGATCGGGTCTCGTCTTCTGGATTTGTCACGCCCCAAAGTGATGGGCATTCTGAATCTGAGTCAGGATTCCTTTTACTCCGGCAGCCGAATCCCGGACAGTACCCAATTGATGCAAGCAGCGGGTAAAATGCTGGAGAAAGGAGCCGCCATTCTGGATTTGGGCGGAATGTCGAGCAGACCCGGCGCCATAGAAATAACGACCGATGAAGAAATCCAACACCTTATTCCCGCCATCAAAAATATCCGGAAGGAATTTCCTGACGCAGTTTTATCCATCGACACCTACCGGCCTGAAGTTGCAGGTGCTGTCCTTTCGGAAGGAGCGGATCTGATCAACGACATTCGGTGCGGGAGCGATCCTGCATTGCTCCAACTACTTGCCGAACAGTCGGTTCCGTATATTCTCATGCACAGCCGGGGATCAATTT
>ENA-UOWO01008089-UOWO01008089.1-activated-sludge-metagenome-genome-assembly--contig:-NODE-8089-length-10190-cov-5.246078_pt1 | contig 10190 bp, 9 predicted proteins | sample MGYA00238148_ERZ761564 | MGnify/ENA primary metagenome ERZ761564 (study PRJEB28885, sample SAMN05720194) | activated sludge metagenome | isolation source: Anaerobic digester | place: USA...
AGGATTTAAAAAACAATTAAACGCAAAATAATCGGCATTATCTACAACAGAATGCCCATAAAAATTTGGTCGTGAGTATGCCGGAGAAAAAGAGGCATCCATGCTTATAATAAAATGTTTCCCCATATATCCTGTGTTTTGTGTATGACCTGCAAAAGCAAGCAGCATTCCCAAAAAAACTAAAGTTATTTTATTTTTCATTATTTTTGGTGTTGTTTAATTTTTGCATATACATTATAAATAAATGAATGGAGATACGCATCGCTTACCACACTTTCGGCTTCCATGGATTCATAATATAATGTTTCGCCGGTTTCAAAATTAATTACTTTAATGTGCCCCCATACTTTTTTTCTTGGCAAGGCTATTGTTGTGAGCGTTATCGGACCTATAACCGGGCAAAGTATGGTGCCAACTGTTGAAAGTAATTTATGACCATTTACAAAAAAAGCAGTACTTTGTCCAACTACGATTAAAATCAAAGCATTACATCCCGTTGCGTGAGCTATATTTTTTGTAAAATTCGATTGATAATAAATCATTATAATATCGTCGGAGGATATATAATCTTGAATCCAGGCTTGAATTGTAGCGTATTGATTATAGTCAGCCGTAGTAAATTGCTTAATGGCATCGTTGGAATAAAAGTCCGTTTCAAGTTGGAGTTTATTAATGGATGTTTGAATGGTTTTTGATAACTTTTCGGATTTTATTTCTGCTTTAGCATAGTTTTTTAAGAATGTTTTGGAATTGTTCTTTTTTGAAAAAATAAAATAATAGGGATTGACAATTAATAATTTGCTGATGTTGTATGCATTTTTATCTTTAACAATGGCATGTATTTCTTCATCTTCGTAAGCATTAACTACCGTTTCCCATACGTTCATAAAATCGGCATCTGTTCTAAGATCCACTAACATATAATTAACGGTTTGAAATTTATCGGAAGGTTTTACTTTTCCTCCTTTTGATTGTTTTTTTATTCGTTCATATTTAGTGGTTGTTGTAACGGTATCCATGGTTTCGTGTTCAACAGGAATTGAATCGAGTGATACCCCCATTGCATAATCTGAAAAATCAATATATCCCATTTTATTATCAATACTGATTCCTTTCATAAGATCTTTTGTGATGTTTAACAAGTATATATTCTCCTTATCATTTTCATAGGCTTTCCAAGCATTTCGCAAAGCTAAAACAGCCATTTCTTTTTTACTTAATTTAGAAAAAAAGTAATTAATTTGTTGAATTTCTCCTTCAACTTTTTTATAGTTTTCGACGATATCACTTAATTGACCTTGTGATTTATATTGATATAAGGCATAAAGCGAAGCAGCTTTTGTCATTAATAAAAACGTATTATTCGGGAATTTTTGTTCCAAAATATAGGTGTTATAAAAAGCATCATCGTATTGATGTTGAATAAGAAAAATATGAATGCACTGAAAGCGGGCTAAATCTCGAATTTCATTAAATAATTCTTCCGATTGGACAAACAATTTTCTTCCTTCATCCGAAAGACCGCTAATGAGTCGTTGAATAACGGCTCTTCTTTTTTGAATATTCGGATGAGTGGATAAAGTATCTACGTTATCATCTCGTATTCGGATGGGTGTTACGGTTGAAAGAAAATAATTATCGGGAAATTGATAAAAATTTGTTTCAACGTAAGTCCGTTGAAAAGGTATTTCATCGAAGGGAAATTCAGCATATTGCAATACGTCAAATACGCCGTTTAAAGCCATATAGCTATATGACGAATGTTGATAATAGCGTTCCAGTCCCAACTTATCTGCTTCAAGTTCATTCTCCCGCGAACGATTATGGTATTTTAAATAAAATTCTTTATATTCATTTTTGTTTTTATTGAAGACATCTTCATAATTATTCATTTTAATTATATGATGTTCTACATAATGTATAATTTCATGAGAAATAATAAATGCCAATTCGCTTTCGTTCGACACTTGAGCAATCATGCCTACATTAATTAATATAATCCCGTTTTCAGTTGCCGCTGCATTAACTACAGGCGATTGTAAAATATAGAAACGCAGGTCTTTCCGTAAGCCAGGATATTCTTTTAATAAATTATCAGCTATCGTATTAATATATTGATTTAATTTACTTCCATAAAGGATATTCCCTCTTAAAAACATTTCTTTTAAAAACAGATTAAAATCAGCTTCATTGGTTTTCTTATTAATCAAATCTTTAAAATCACTAGGGATTTCACCTTCTGATTCGAGTGGATTAAATTGAGATACACTATTTTGTGAAAATATACTTTGAACAGAAAAAAATAAGATAAAGAAATAAAGAAAATAGTTTTTCATGCACTTGATTTTTGAAACATACGCAAATAAAAACAAAAACTTATTTGCTTATCAATAATTAATACTAATTTGATCAAAAGCAACTGTTTTCCCTATACTTGAAAAAATCAAAGTATTATCTTCTGCAAAAAGTAAATTTTGAAGATTTTTTTTCGTTGTTTTCCCGTTAAAAACAATGTGAGAACTTAGATCATCCCCATCAATCTTAATCAGACTAAGCATTAATTTTGCTTTATTTCGTTGTGGATTAATCATGGATATTGTTTTCTTGGTTGAATTATAATTGCCGATATGGTCATTGAAAAGCAAGCATAGAGCTCCATCTTTTTCAAAAGCATAAAAAGACATGGAAAGCCGATGAAAATCTGCAAAGTAGATATAACTACCTGAGAATTGATTCTTTTTGATTAACTTATAATTTTCAACTTCACCATTAGACGAAAATGCAGTATATACAATGTTTTTTGCAAAATAATTATAAGTTCGACCCCCTTTCTGATCATAAAATATAACCGTCGATAATTGTTCACCTAAAGTAACAATACGTCCGTTTGATAATTCAATTATTTGGTCAAAAGCTAATGATTCTACATCTTTACTGCTAAATGTAGAGGGAAAGTCCATGTGTGAAAAACTTGAAATAGATTGTTCCTTCGGATTATATATGAGAGAAAAAGAGCCTTTGAATGTTTCATCCATTTTTTCCGAATAATACCCTCCTACAAACACATTTCCATTTTTCAATATTTTTAGCTTGGCATTTGCAATATAACCTATATCTTGGGTGCTTTCATTTTGATGATAATCGGTTTCTTTTACCTCATAAACATATACTTTTTCATCAAATGTTTTTTTCTTTGCACCGGAATAAGCTGTAACACAAAGATAAACGGTTCCTTCATTTGTAATTTCGACATCATCTAAACTAAATGTTTTATTGGTAAATTCCGGAGATAGATTATTTTCCCAAACTTGTTGACCACTTGCATCAAAAACCGTTACAAGTATGTATTTAAATTTATCTTTTTTATCAAATGCTAAGCTGGCAATGCAAAAATATAAATTATTGGAAGATATAACTACTTTTGTATAGGTTTCCTCATTATTTTCGGAAACTATGGTCATAATCTCTTCCGGATGCCATGATAACTTCTTTTTATCGTTAGTATTTATGTAAAATTTATAAACTCCTTTTGAATAATTCGAGTAAATTGCACTAATCTCATTTTCGGATTGAAAACATCCTCTTAATTTATAATCATCCGATAGTTTCATTCCGGAACTAGCACTAACCTTTCCGTTTGGAGTAATGGTATACAAAATATTTTCATTAAAACAATCTCGAAATACATATTTATTTTCATCATCAACAACAGATCCTTTGCTTAAGGGATATAAATTATAGGTATGTGCCCATAATGATTTTTCAACAGTAGGATAAAGTGTTTTAATCGTTTGTGAACTCAAAGAAAAAACAATAGTACATAAAAAACAAAGCGTAAAAATCTTTTTCATTTTAATTTTTTTTTACATTTATAATTTTATTATTTTAAAAACGCAAAAATAACAAAATATAAACATAAACTTGATTTTTATTAAAAAAAATTAAATCAGAAACACAATTACAAAAAATATTGATAATCATTATTAAAATAATAAATAATGATGTTGGCTGTATATTAATTTTTTCAAAAAAAAATCATCCTACGTGAATTTGCAGGATGATTTTAATAAAAAAATATGTTTTTTTTAATCTATTTCCGTAAATTGGTCTTTACCTACACCGCAGAGAGGGCAAATCCAATCATCGGGTAAATCTTCAAAGGCAGTTCCCGGTTTAATGCCGGCTTCTTCATCTCCAATTGCAGGATCATATACGTATCCGCATACCTCACACTCGAATTTTTTTAATGTTGACATGTTTTTTTGTTTTAAATTAATAGTTGATTTATTTATATAAGTAGGGGCATTCTTAGGTGATTTGCCCTTTATTACATTTCTATAATAGCTATACGTCATAATCTCCGCTTCTGCATCTGTTATCTCACTAGTAATCACTTCTCCAATGAATATATAATGAGAACCTGCATCTACCGTTTGAACAAGCTTACATTCATAAAAGGTAACTGCATTTTCCATTAAAACAGGTATATCCTTATACCCATATTTAATTTTTAGACCTTCCATTTTATTGACATTGTCTTTCCCGGTTTTATACCCGAACAAGCCTATCATATTTCCAGGTGTAGACTCTGATAAAGATGAAATTGAAAATAAAGCTTTTTGCAAAATAATATCTGCCGTATGATTATCTTTATTGCAGCATACACCGATTTGAATCGGTTCGGCTGTAACTTGAAAAACGACATTAGCAATAAAGCCGTTCCCATAATTTTTATCCCCCGAACAAACCACAAACATACCGTATGGAATTTTTAAAAGAGCTTCTATATCAATCATAAATATATGAAATTAATGTTAAAATTATTTGCATATGTATTATAAATCATGAGAATCATTGTATTTAAGATAACACAAATAATTCAATTTATATAAATTAAAAAGAAAAAGACTTGGAAATTTACTATTCAAATTTAATACTATTATTTTTTTAAACACAAGATAAACAACATAAAACACCGGCGTTAATTTCAATTTTTCAATTTTAGTATACACTCTGAGTAAACGAATGTCGTTAATTAGTAAATCGTGATCCGGATAATTTTCCAATAGTATTTTTAAATTTTGCACCCCTTGTTTTGTTTTTTTAAGATACACATCATTGGTATCAATTCCCGTATGATAAAGCGGATTGTCAATATGTTGTATGACGCAATTTCGTTTTCTCAATTCCAATCCGAACAAGGTGTCTTCGTGTCCGTAATTTTTAAGTAATTCGTTAAATCGTATAGACCAAAATAATTTTTTGGCGATTAAAAAATTAAATGTTGAAAATCTTGAATTTGGACGTTTATTTCTTTCTTGTGCTGATGTTGTTTCGGCACGTGTACCATACACCCATCTCAAATAGCTGTTGCGTGGCGGTAACATTTGTTTATAGGCAGTACCTCCGCAAACAACCACCGAATCACCATTACAATAGGGTATATACCGTTTAATGAATTCTTCATCCAAAGGTTCGGAATCACAATCTAAAAACAATAAGTAATCGTATTGGGCATGCCCTGCCAGAAAATTTCTTGCAATAGATCTTCCTGCCTTGGTAGGTAATTCATACAGCACCGTATGGGATAATTCTTTCAATACAGCATTTTCTTCCCTTGACTGTGTATTGTCGGAAGCATCATCCAATAAAAGTATTTCAAAATTAATTGCTAACTTTACCGCCTGAGCATGTAAGCAGCGGACTAAAGCAACCGCATTATAGTTGTAAATAGGTATTAATATGGATAGCATCTCTATTCTGTAACTTTACCTTGATTAATATACAATACACGCGAAGGAAGTTGATTGATTATCGTATAATTATGTGTTGCTATCATAACAGATGTGCCTTTTTTACTTATTTCATGAAAGAGTTTGAATATTTCAAAAGAAGTTTCCGGATCCAAATTACCTGTTGGTTCATCCGCTAAAATAATTTCAGGATTATTCACCAAAGCCCTTGCAATGCAAATGCGTTGTTGCTCTCCTCCCGATAATTGATGCGGCATCTTGTGTCCTTTGGTTTTTAATCCTACCATGTTCAACACCTCTTCAATTCGTTCATCGCGTTTTACATGATCTTTCCATCCGGTTACTTTGGTTACAAATTTTAAATTTTCATATACACTGCGGTCATATAATAATTGAAAATCTTGGAAAACAATCCCAAGTTTTCTACGTAAACGTTGTATGTTTCTTGACTTGATTTTCAACATTGAATAGCCTGCTACTTTTACATCTCCGTTTTTTACCGGTACTTCTCCATAAAGAAGTTTTAATAAATTACTTTTACCGCTGCCCGTCTTGCCCACAACATATACCAATTCGCCTTGCTTCACGGTAAACGATATATTCGATAAAATTAAAATATTTTTTTGGTAAATATCGGCATTGTTTACCTCAATAACCGGTTGCTCCCTTATCTCAGAAGTCTCGATTTTAACTTCCGACTCTTTTTCCTTATCTTTTGACGCATCCACTGCTTCTTTCTTTTCTATTTCTTCACCATTTCTATCGGCATTCACATTCTCCTCCGATTGTTGATGGGTTTGCTCGTGATTCTCTTGCAAAATATTCTCTTCCGTTTCGGTAGTTTTTCCGGTGCTATTTTCTAAAACAGGTTCTATATCTATATTAATCATCCTAACATTTATTTTGTCATTTTAATATGCAAAAGTACACATTTTTTTATCAAAAATATTTTTTTTAAATTAGTTTAATTTTTCCGTACACTATTCTCTTATAAAAATCAACAGATTCTTCGCTTCGCTAAGAATGACAAAATTTTACTTAAAAAGCAAAAAAGAGAGTTAATTAAAATAATCTCTCTCTTTATTAATAAATTAAAAATGCTTTTTGTTTCTACTTTGATATATGCTTTATTTTCTATTGTACTTTATATAATTGACAAGTTTATTGTCATTAAATATAAACAACATAGGAACTGTTATTGAAAATCCATATTGATCCAAAACAAAATGATCTTCTAATAAATATTTTATGTTATTTTTATATTTTAATTTAACCTTATCCAATGTGGATGTATTATCAAACAAAACATATAAAGGATAATCTCCTTTTTCATTATATGCTTTAATCAACAAACTATCCATTGAAATTCGGTAACAATTCTGACAAACTCCAATTGTTCTGTAAGTAAATAATTTATAATCTTTTTCAATAATACTATCTTTACAATAATTATTTAAATATTTGTACAATAGTGATTCATATTTATAACTTACTAGATTTTGATTTGCACAACGAAAAGGAAGTGTAAAAATCACAAATAATACTATTAATTTACTTTTCATATTCTAACTTTAATTTTAAAACAGTTAAATGATCTTTTTTACAAACACTTCCTATACAATTAGATGTAATGCCATATAAACCATTTGATGTAGGATACCAAAACGATGAATATGCATCTTTCGTCTTCCATACAATATCTCCAATAATTTTAAAATTCTCATCTAAAATTGTTAAACCTATGTCTTTTTTATTGAATGTATTCACCAACCCATTTTCATCATATTTTGGCATATCTTTATAAAAAAACCTATAATATACGTGATAATATTCATCATAGATTATTTCCGTATAAAAGAAATCATTTGTATAAGCTGACATTACATAATCTTGATATAAATTAAAATCTTGTTCTACATTTGTATCTGTAATAATCGTAACGGGTTTATAATTAATATTTTCAATGTAAAACGAATCCTTTTTCTCAGTCTTTACATCATAGGTAAATATTATCGGATTATTTCCAAAAGCTACCACATATTTATTTTTATTAAATGTAATCAAAGGATCTGCATACGAATAATTCATGACTTTTGATCGGTATTGTTCCACAAAAGGATATACAATGGGGAGAATATTAATTTTTCCTGTTTTAAAATCAAATTCAGCTAATAGCTGTGAATCCCATGCCCATTTACGTTCGCTATGATTATCAAAACGAACTAACATCATAGGAAGTTTATTTCTATATTGATTCCATTTAATAACACCAAATCTATCTACTAAAGCATACTTGTCATAAGATTGATAATAATACTTTACTAATTTAGAATTTTTTATATCAATCATGGCCAAACTGTATCTTGTTACAATAATAATATTATTTAAGTCAATAAAGGCTATTTGAAATCTATCCGATTGAATTTCACTTCCTATTGTATCTAAATATACTTTAGGCAGAGGTACATCTTTAAATAAATTAAAACCATTTTTCCCTTCTTTGAATATATATATTGTATCTGATTTTGAAAATTTTGCAAATAGAAAAATATCTTTATTATATTCATAGATTCCCCAAGTTTTTAAATTATTAAAAGGAAAAGCATAATTTATCGAGTCTTTTTCTATATAATATTTAACTTTAGTTTCTTGCGAATCGCAAGAAACTAAAGTTAATGAGCATATAATAAACATTATTACTTTCTTCATAATCTTTATTCTTCTACATTAATTGGTGGTACAAGATCAATTATATTTGGTTGATAACTAAAACCAGTATCTGTTCTACTTGGGGCATTATTATATAATCCCTCAGGTGTTTCATCAATCATCCCCCTACTATACGCATCTTGAAACATCCAATAATTTTCAGCTATAAACTCTTTTGATATTTCGACATTCCAAGTCATCCCATTGTAAGGTGTAGATGGGAAAGGATAAAATGTTGAATTACAATTTACTTCTACTCTTTTCCCCAATGTATCATGAGCATAAACTATTTCTCTTGGATTACTACAACTTGGAGAAATTGGGGTTTCAAAAGGGCCCTCACAAACATTTGCTAAATAACAACGTTTCATTTGTTCGTCATAAATTGAAGCAGATCTCCATTGATAATACTTATTACCTTCATCACCACCACCGCCCATTTTTTTTTGTTTAGCTATGATTTTATTATCCATTGAATTATTTGAAATTAAATTTTCCTTTTGACAAGATAAAAAAATTCCTATCCCTACAGCCACTATAAATAAGATGGCGGGTATAAATCTATGTTTTTTCATTTTTTAATTTTTTAAATTTATTTTATTATTTATTTTTTTGTATGATTTTGCGTTTTGTTTAATTTTTTTTAGCATCATTTTGCTACTTATTTTACGCTTACGTTCACACTACGGTTCAAATGCTTTTTAAGCTTTTTGGAGTTAATATTTTAATTTGAGGGAACACCCTCTATAAAACTTATCACCTCCCACACAAAACGACTTTGCTTTATTGTAAATGAGAAGGGGGGGGGGTGATATTCAGCATTTTACATATAAAAGATTGCTTGATGTACAACATTAAATATTTTTGTAAAGGGACAAACAGTTCTGAAATACAAAAAAACAACTTAAAAGCAAATGTTGTATGTTTTGCCGAAATAAAAAATTGATAGCGTACTATACTCATTATCTATTTCTATTAAAATTTTACAATGCAAAAATATATAATTTTTATTTCAAACTTCGATTTTTCAATTATTTTTCTTCCATTCCAATTCTATTCTGCATAATTCCGTTGATTCATCGCGTGTAAATATGGAGGAAACAAAGGTATTGGGAGCAATTTCGTTTCGTTGAATACCATAATACTCCCCGAACTTTGTTTGCTTCATAAAATGAATATTACAAGAGATCAGTTTATGTGTTTGATGGAAATCATGGCCGTATTCATCCAACACCCACGCCATATAGCGGGTATTGTTTACATGTTTATTCATGTCTATATCGGAATGTAATACAGGAAAATACTCAGATTTTCCCGTATAGTCTTGTTTCGTAATCTTTGGTATTTTACTGTCTAAAACGCATTGATCCAAAACAATTCTTTTTTCGTTATCTAATTGTATCATTTGTGGTTTGACGTGTTCTTTATCTAAAATAACCCACGCAGAAGTAGCGGCAATGATACGCTTATCATTTTTATCAAAAATTTCAAATTCACGAGGATAAACTACCCATTCCGAAGGTCGTCCCCATGTTCGGATGCGTATGGTTTCGTTCCATTGAGGCATTCGTTCGATTTTGATATACAGTTTTACCAATGCCCAAAACATGTTTTTGGTTTGTAAAAAATGCCATCCTATTTGATTGTTATTAGAATGTGCCCAAGCTACTTCCTGCATAAAATACATTAAATTGGGTAAGGTCAAGCGGCGTTTGTCATCAACAAAAT
>ENA-UOWO01008092-UOWO01008092.1-activated-sludge-metagenome-genome-assembly--contig:-NODE-8092-length-10185-cov-5.736130_pt1 | contig 10185 bp, 11 predicted proteins | sample MGYA00238148_ERZ761564 | MGnify/ENA primary metagenome ERZ761564 (study PRJEB28885, sample SAMN05720194) | activated sludge metagenome | isolation source: Anaerobic digester | place: USA...
CGATAAGTATATAAAAATTGTAATTTCCAAGAAGACCATTGGAAAGACAAAGGTTGTGGTGCAATTTGGGGAAATGCATTTTTTAAAGTTTATAGGGTAAATATAATATAAGAATGGAATTTTTATGTTAAACTTAAAAAAATATTATTTTTTAATGATTGTTAATCAAGTTATATTGGATGAATGGCATAATTGGCAGAACATAAAGAATGTTTGTGACTTACAAACATTTTATTGTTTGGATGTAAATATCATGTAATTATATATCTAATGTAGATAGTATATCCTTTATTTACATAGATTCCTACTGCTTCCTCTTGATCAAAAGTCAAGGTTTAACGGATTGTGGAAAATACTTAAATAGATCTCTTTCTAAGTAAACCGAATTTGAAGATTTAATTTTAAAAATATATTATTTTCTTCCACATACAATTTACCAAACTCATGCCTTGTGCTGCTTGCAGTTTCTAATTTTGTGTTATGAAATAAGTAATCCTCAAATTGATTTCTATTATAAATGTGATAACAAAGCACTTCTCCGTCTTCCTTTACAATCAAATATCCGCCTGTTGCATCATACAAGCCATTCCATACCTTCGATGGCATCATTCCAAGGGCTACATCTGTGAGAAATCGTTTTATTTTATACTCGTAAAATGAATGAGAAAATTGAGTATCATAACCAAGCGGGTTTTTTGAGGTTGTTTCAGCAATCAAATCTTCAATTGTATTTAAATTACTTGTATAGAATTGTTTAACCACTTCTGCCAAAATGTTGGGTAATAGACTATCTATCAGAACTAAGTTGTTTTTAAAAATCTCTTTTTCGATACTATAAAATTTTATTTCGCCTCCAATGTTTTTTAATTCTTCTAATCTATCTTTTATTTTACTTCTAGAATCTAAAGCATTGATTCTATTAATATCATTATGATGATCTATTCCCAAAATTTGATAAATAAAGTTTGTTGTTTTTCCAGCATTTAAAAGAGTCGAGTTCCCACCTATTTGTGATTTAATACTAAAGGCCAGTTCTGCTGCTTGGTTAATTCTTTGATCGTGGATAACAATTCTAATATCAGATTTTGTAGTTGACTTTGCTTTTAAACTTTTGCAACTAACCAATTTCATAAACTCTTCTGTATCTGGAACACTAAAGACTCCGGTTGATCCTTTTATTTTTAAAAGTAATTTATAGGCTTGTTCAGAAAATTTGCTTAATGGAAAACGTAGTTGTTCCTGCCCTTCAGAAATTACTACTAGATCACCTGAGATTTCATATTCATAATCTTTCCCGCTCTCGTTTCTAATTATTTTTATGATTGGATAAAATAATTGTTCAATTTTATTCAAGGCAGCATCTCCTGCAAAAAGTTTAGTATCTCCTAAAAGTTTGAACAACGCATATATTTCACTCCATTCTCCTTTATTTCCCGTTATCATATACTTTGAATCCAATTAGTTTTAAGATATTGCTTGCAGTTTCTTGTATTGCTGGCACTGCAACAGAGTTGCCAAATTGCTTGTAAGCAGATGCATCAGCTACAGGAATAACAAATTTGTCTGGAAAACCTTGTAATCGTGCCCATTCCCTTGGAGTCATTTTTCTTATTCCTTCCCTATTTACTGTTCCTTTAATGTGCGTTGTAGGGGTGAAGTCAGTAATTCTATCATCTACTACCAGATTTCTTTCTCTACCCATTCCGCCACATACTACCGCATTTGCAATTCCATCATCTGGGATTATTTCAAAACCAAAGCCATTACCTTTACTTTCATGCCTAGCTTTGTGATTGTGTAAGGTTTGAAGATATTGAGTGGATAAAAAATACTTAGTTGGTGGAACAATCTTTTCTTTGATGTCTGCAAACTTAATTTTTTTCTTAGATGGTTTTGGGTATTCAAATTCTGCAATACCTAGGTCATTTCTGAAACCAACAATAAAAATCCTTTCTCTATTTTGTGGAACTCCATAGTCCTTGGCATTTATAATTTTAGGTTCAGGAACAAAATATCCCAAATCGTTTCTTAAAACATTTAAAATGGTTTCAAGTGTTTTTCCTTTGTCATGGTTTCTTAAACCTTTTACGTTTTCAAGGAAGACAGCTTTTGGTTTTTTACGTTTGATTATCTCTGCAACATCAAAAAACAATGTCCCTCGTGTGTCATCAAAGCCTCCCCTTTTTCCTGCGATAGAAAATGCCTGGCAAGGAAAACCCGCGCATAATACATCAAAATCGTCCGGTATAAATCTTTTAGTTACTTCTTTAGTTATATCACCAAAAGGCACTTCTCCGAAATTAGCTCTATAAGTTTTTTGAGCTTCTTTGTCCCATTCAGATGTAAAAACACATTTGCCGCCTAAATTTTGCATAGCAACCCTAAAACCTCCAATTCCTGCAAACAAATCAATGAATTTAAATTGGTAGTTTTTTGGTGTAGGGAAAGGAACATTTTCAACTTCAAAGAGTAGTAGTTGACATGCATCTTCGGCTACCATGGAAAGATTATATTCTTCTTCTTTATATTCGACGTACTCTTTAATATAATTTAAAGCATCTCTTTCATAATGCTTTGCTATACCTTTTTCTTTATTATGAAGGTAGTGTGTTATAATTGCTTTTTTATGGTTGATAGAATCAGGCTCAATTAACCTCGTTTGAAATCGTTTACCGTCAAACTCGTCTATTGATATTTGTTCTTTAAAATTCATATATTGTTTTTTGATCTAAATATTCATGCCTAAGTTATTGAAAGGCTGAATAATGTATATTCCAAATTGTAGTTATAAAGTAAATGAATACTTTTCATTAAGTATGCAAATATATACCTTTTTGATTTTATACGTATTTGCTTATTTTTTAAAAGCAAAAGGGATAATCTATAATTGTTTTAGTCATCCCTATTTTTAAACTTCCCTCCTTTTCCCCACAACAACAAACAATCATTCTATGTTAATTGCTCATATTTAACTATAGGTATCTTATCTTCATAACTTGAATCCATAGCTCGTAAATATCAATGACAACAAACAATTCATCCAATCAAAGTGACATCGTCATCATAGGCGGTGGTTTGGCAGGCTTGGTTAACGCCATCCACTTGTCCAAAGCTGGATTGAAGGTTTTGTTGATTGAGAAAAATGAATATCCAAAACATAAGGTCTGTGGAGAGTATATTTCCAATGAAGTACTTTCTTACTTGGCCTACTTAGGGATCAATCCATTTGATTTTGGAGCAGTGGCCATCGATCGATTTGAATTAAGCACCGTCAATGGAAAAGTGGTGCACTCAAATTTACCTTTGGGAGGATTTGGCATTAGCCGGTTTACACTGGATTTTCGATTGTACCAAAAGGCATTGGAAAATGGCTGCCGAATTGTGCAAGATACTGTAGAGTCATGCAGTTTTGGTACAAATGGATTTAGCACGACAACTAAAAAAAGTGGAGTTTTTTATTCAAAGTTTGTAATTGGATCCTTTGGTAAACGATCTAATTTGGACATCAAAATGAATCGGCCATTCACTCACCAATTGGCTCCTTATTTGGGTGTGAAAGGCCATTATCGAGGCGATTTTCCCAAAGACCTCATCGCTTTACACAATTTCAAAGGGGGTTATTGCGGCATATCCAGTGTGGAAGATGATTTGATCAATGTCTGTTATTTGGCGGATTTCAAAACATTCAAAAAATATAAAAACCTAGCCACATTCGAAGAAAAAGTCATTCGGCAGAATCCACATATGGAAACATTTTTGAGTCAGGCTGTTGCTGTTTTTGAAGAACCAATGACCATCAGTCAAGTTTCTTTTTTATCCAAAGCAAGAGTAGAAAATCATCTATTGATGAGTGGTGATTGCGCGGGTATGATCCACCCTTTGTGTGGCAACGGCATGAGTATGGCCATTCACAGCGCCTTATTATTATCAGAAATTCTGATTGCTTACTACAATGGAGAAATTCAATCACGAGCCGAAGTAGAGCAATTTTATAGTCAAAAATGGGAAAAGACATTCAGTAAAAGATTGCGTTCTGGCAAATTCTTCAACGCATTTTTTGCTCAAGATTTACTTTTTGAGTGGGCCTTGGCAGGGTTGATGTACGTACCACAAATCTTACCTCATTTCATCAAAAAAACCCACGGCCAGGCCATTGAAATGGAATCTGCTCGTACTTTTATAACCACCAAATGATGATTCCAGACACCACAAATCGAAGTAATGCCCAAGAAATCATGGATGATCTTGGTATGGAGGGCGAATTACTAGCTTCTTCATTGAAAAAATTGGACTGGATCAATTTTTGGTTGGGTGGCAATGGAGTGACGATTGATGGCGTGGAGCTATTGTTACAAACCCAAACCATTGACCGAGCATTGACGGTTGTTGATGTTGGATGTGGCAGTGGTGATTCGTTGAGAAGACTAGCGAATTATTTTCGTAAAAAGGACATACAGGCAAAGTTTATAGGAATTGATGCCAATGATTTTACGATCCAATACGCCCGAAAACATTCAACCTCATATCCAGAGATTTCTTATTTGGTGGCCATGGTTCCATCTGAAGAGTACAAATCACTAGGATATGACATCCTCACCGCCACCTTATTTATGCACCATCTGACAGACGAAGAAATTGTAAGCCTACTTGGGGAAAGCGCACAGAAAGCCAAAATGGGTATCGTCATCAATGATCTCCATCGCAGTCGGTGGGCTTATTTTCTGTACAGTTTACTTTCCTTATTTTTTACCAATCCAATGGTTGTTCAGGATGGTAAGATCTCCATTTTGAGAGGCTTTAAACGCAAGGACTTTGAAAGATATACAAGGAATCTACCCATAAAACAATCAATGGTCAAATGGCGTTGGGCTTTCAGATATCAATGGATCCTATTTTCCAAACAAAACTAATTTATGGTTAAAATAAAAACCGTTGCAAAATTTCTGCCTCCTTACAGTAGATCAACTGCAGAAATCATCCCATTCATAGAAAAGTGGGTTTCTGGTCAGGACGAAAGGTATCAAAGGAAAGTGATCAAATTATTTGGTAATGCAGGCGTTGACATGCGTTATTCGATGTTGTCTCCTGAGGAAATGTTTGGCATCTCAGATATTGAGACCCGCAATCAATTGTACATGAAAGGTGCTTTGGACTTATCAGAAAAAGTCTTACGACTCGCCTTGGAAAAGTCTGAATGGGATGCAACATCTCTGGACTATATCATCACTGTGAGTTGTACGGGATATATGATTCCTTCAATGGACGCGTATTTGATCAATAAATTGGGCCTTCGTCACGATGTTGTACGATTGCCGGTGACAGAAATGGGCTGTGTGGCAGGTGTTTCAGGCCTGATTTATGCTAAGAATTTTTTACAGTCCAATCCTGGTAAAAGGGCAGCAGTTATTGCAGTAGAATCACCGATGGCGACTTTTCAACAGAATGATTTTTCGATGGTGAATGTGGTGAGTGCGGCGATATTTGGCGACGGAGCTGCTTGTGCACTATTGTCCTCTGATGCAGATGCAGAAGGTCCGGCAATCGTTGACGAAGGCATGTATCATTTTCAAAATACCGAAGAAATTATGGGTTTTACACTGACCAATTCAGGTCTTTTGATGGTGCTTGATCCATCTGTCCCAGACGTCATCGCTGATAATTTTGAAAAAATCATTACACCTTTTTTGGCTAGAACCAATACAACACTTACGGACATTGATCATTTTATTTTCCACCCAGGCGGTAAAAAAATCGTCCAAAAAGTAGAAGAAATATTATTTGAAATAGGCAAAGACATCAATGACACCAAGGAGGTTTTGCGACTTCATGGCAATATGTCGAGCGCTACGGTTTTGCACGTGCTTGAGCGTTTTATGGATCGGAATCCGGCCAAAGGGGAGAAGGGTTTGATGTTGAGTTTTGGGCCAGGTTTTACGGCGCAGAGGATTTTGTTGGAATGGTGATGGTGGCTGAACTGCGAAACTGCAGAATTGCGAAACTGCGAAACTGCGAAATTGCTGAACTGCGGAACTTTCAAATTGGCTGTCTCGCAGCTCGAAAATCGCGGCTCGAGGCAGAGCTCAAATTCTAAATCATACAACATCATCTCATCACTCGTCTTAAATAATTCCCGGCTCAACAAATGCAAAAAACTGAAAACTGAATTCTGATAACATTTCTTACCTTGAGGAGTTTATTAACACATGGCAGAAAACAAAAAACTATACAACGAAAGTTGGGCTTTGATACTCGGCGGTTCATCAGGACTTGGCTTGGCATCAGCTAAAAAATTAGCGAAGGAGGGGTATAATATTTGTGTGGTGCATCGGGATAGAAGGTCGGTTATGGATCAACGGAAAGAAGATTTTCAGGAGATTAAATCCATGGGTGTGCAATTTTTGAATTTTAATGTGGATGCTTTGAATGGTGAGAAAAGACAAGAGGTGTTGACGGCGCTTAAAGAAAAGATGGGTGAAGGGGAAAGTTTAAGAGCATTGATTTTTAGTATTGCTAGAGGAAATTTAAAACCTTTGACTGGTGAGGGTGAAAGTAGCTTGAGCAACGACGATTTTCATATGACGCTCGAATCCATGGCCATCAGCCTTTATGATTGGGTCAAGGCTATTTTTGGAGCAGGTTTGTTTGCCGCTGACAGCAGAATAATCAGTTTTACTAGTGAAGGCAATCGCAAAGTTTGGAAAAACTATGCTGCAGTTTCAGCAGCAAAAGCCGCATTGGAATCAATATCACGAAGTATTGCTTTGGAATTTGCTCCTTATGGCATCAGGTGCAATTGCATTCAAGCCGGCATGACAGATACAGAGTCTTTCCGTATGATACCCGGAAATGAAGCATTAAAAAAATATACTTTAGCAAGGAACCCATTTCAAAGAATGACCACACCTGAGGATGTTGCAAATGTGGTATTTCTATTGTGCACTCCTGAAGCAGCCTGGATCAATGGTGCAGTCATTCCCGTAGACGGCGGCGAACAAAATCAATAAAATGTCAGATTATCAATTTATCCTAGATCACCTTCCTTATTCCGCGCCCTTTCTATTTGTAGACGATATTTTGAAAGCCGATGACACGGGCGTAATTGGTGAATATACCTTTCATGAAGACAGTTATTTTTACAAAGGGCATTTCGCAAACTATGCCATCACCCCGGGCGTTATCCTCATTGAAACCATGGCACAGATTGGTTTGGTATGTTTAGGAATTCACTTGATGAAGTCGGCGGAAGGTGCAATGGAAGCTCCTAGATTTGCCATGACTTCAAGTGAAGTATCATTTTACTTACCAGTGTATCCTGGGGAGAAAGTGACGGTGTATTCGGAAAAAGTATATTTCCGTTTTGGAAAATTGAAGTGTAAGGTAGAAATGCTGAATGAAGGCAATGAGGTCATTTGCGATGGGATTTTGTCTGGAATGATCGTAAAAACAAATTAAATGTTGCAAAGAGTAGTGGTAACTGGGCTTGGCGTTGTCTCTCCAAATGGGGTGGGAATAAGCGATTTTGAAAAAGCCATCAAGGCTGGAGTGTCTGGGATAAAGTTTATCCCACAATTGGATGCAATGAATTTTTCTTGTTGCGTTGGAGGCATTCCACCAGTTACACATGAAATGACCCTTCAATATTTGACAGAATTACAACTCAAAAACTTCAATAGTTCAGGAATCATTTATGGTTGTATGGCAGGGGTTGATGCATGGAAAGATGCTGGTTTGGATATCTCAGAAGATGTAGTCGATTGGGATAGTGGTTGTGTTTTTGGTACAGGAATTTCTGGTGTAGAGAAAATGCGAGAATCCGCATATTTGTTGGACGAAGGAAAAGTCAAGAGACTGGGAAGTAATGCTGTTTCGCAAACAATGACGAGTGGAGTGAGCGCTTACTTGGGTGGTATTTTAGGTCTAGGCAATCAAGTGACAACCAATTCATCCGCCTGTACGACGGGAACAGAAGCGATTTTGATGGCTTTTGAAAGGATTCAGAATGGAAAAGCTAAACGCATGTTGGCAGGAAGTTGCAGTGATCATGGTCCTTACATTTGGGGAGGTTTTGATGCGATGAAGGTGATGACTTTCAGACACAATGATAATCCTGAACAAGCTTCCAGGCCTTTGAGCGCCACTGCCTCGGGCTTTGTTCCTGGAAGTGGGGCAGGAGCTTTGATGCTCGAATCTTTGGAAAGTGCCCAGGAAAGAGGAGCCACGATTTATGCAGAAGTATTGGGCGGCAGTGTGAATTCTGGTGGACAGCGCAATGGAGGGTCGATGACGGCTCCCAATGGTTTGGCCATTAAAAGGTGTATACAGGATGCAATATTCAATGCTGGTATTAATGCTGAAGAAATAGACTTAATTAATGGACATCTGACCGCGACGATGAAAGATCCAGATGAAGTTCGGGAATGGGCGGAATCCCTGGGAAGGGAACCATCAAATTTTCCATATATTCACTCGCTCAAATCCATGATTGGGCATTGCATAGGAGCGGCGGGATCCATTGAAAGTGTGGCAGCTGTTTTAGGTTTGAAAGGCGACTATATTTTTCCAACGATCAATTGCGAAGATTTGCAACCTGAAATTGCACTCATTGTACCACGGGAAAAAATACCTTCCAAGTTGATAGAAAACGCTGGATTGAAAGTGGTGGCTAAGGCTGGTTTTGGGTTTGGGGATGTAAATTGTTGCGTGATCTTTAAAAAATACGAAAATGGATAATCAAGAGTTAATAGATAAATTAAAGAAAATTGTAAAGCCTTATGTCAAGGATTTGGAGGCTTTTGAAAACCTTACGGCTGAAACCAATTTTATCTCTGATTTGAAAATCAATTCAGCCAATTTGGTAGACGTCATCTTGGATGTAGAGGATGAATTTGACATTACCATTGAGGATGATGCCATGGATAAAATGTTGACCGTGCAGTCTGCCATGGACATCATTGCCAGTAAAATTGGCGACCATGATCGGAAATGATGTCATAGACATTGGGACGACTAGGCAGGAAAGTAATTGGAAAAGGAAAGGTTTTCTTCAAAAGTTATTTACTGATAAAGAATGTCAATTTATTTTGGAGGGCGATGATCCAGAGTTTTTTGTTTGGCTGATATGGAGTGCCAAAGAGAGCGCTTACAAAATCGTTCATCGAAGCCAGCAAAAAATGTTTTTCTCTCCCAAAAAATTCGAATTTATAGAGGATCATTTTAGTAATGAAAACGGAATTACTGGAAGGATAAAATTCGAAGAATCTTTTTTTGATTTTAAGAGTGAATTCGATGGAAATTGCATCCACACAACCGCCATCCAGAGTGGGTATTTAATCAATTATATTTCAGAAATATTTTCAATATCTAGAACCAATTATCAAACACAACGAGCGGGAGTAAGAACGGCTTTGATCAATTGGTTTGGTGGAAACAGGGATTCTGTTCAATCCATTGAGATCCGTAAAGATGAATTAGGAATACCCTATGTATATGAAAGTGGGGTAAAATCAGCTTGCTTACTTTCTCTGGCTCACCATGGAGGCTATGGAGGTTTTGCTATAACGTTTGAATGAGTAGTTACAGGTAAATTCTCTGTTCTCAGCGATGATTTATTATCAGAGTTCATTCAAATTTTTGATGAATTTGCTCATTTCTTAACTTAAGTCAATGAAAAGGATGCTTCATTGCTTTTATTTTGTATCAAAATTTCAATGAGCGAATTAATGCTTAACATCGTTTTTTCAATCTAAATAAATTGATCACTTAAATTCAACAAATGATAGCCTGTTTCCAGCCTAAATACGGAACTCCAAATGACCTAGTTATCAAAGAAGTGCCCATTCCTGAACCAAATTCCAGCGAAATTTTAGTTAAAATATTGGCTCGAACAGTGAATAGAACAGATACGGGTGTCCAATCTGGTAAGCCATTTGTGGTCAGATTCTTTTTTGGTTTTTGGCATCCAAGTAATGAAATTTCAGGTACTGATTTTTCTGGAGTCATAGTTAAAAAGGGAGAATCGGTTACTACTTTTGAAGTTGGTGATGAGGTTTATGGCTTTTATGATATAGGTTTGAAAACCCATGCCCAATATGCATGTATTGATACAAAGAGGACCATATTTAAAAAGCCAGCTTTTTTGTCTCACGAAATGGCTGCCGCATCATGTGAAGGAGCACATTATGCATA
>ENA-UOWO01008094-UOWO01008094.1-activated-sludge-metagenome-genome-assembly--contig:-NODE-8094-length-10184-cov-4.923783_pt1 | contig 10184 bp, 9 predicted proteins | sample MGYA00238148_ERZ761564 | MGnify/ENA primary metagenome ERZ761564 (study PRJEB28885, sample SAMN05720194) | activated sludge metagenome | isolation source: Anaerobic digester | place: USA...
TATTTGCTAGAAAACGTTATTTTATAAAAATGCGAAGGTTCCACCTCCGCAAAATTTTCTTGTGTTGTAATATATAACTTTTGTACTATATGTTTCGTATGAAACGATTTTCTATGTCGATTTACCATTAAAAAACCGCCCCATCCTATGACTTCTGAGCGAAGTTTCGAAATTGTTGGCGGTTTGTCGAAAGTAAGTGCTCAGTGTTATCTCGTTCTCATGTCCAGGTCGTCCTTTAATAAGAAAGGATCAAGACTGAATTTTGAGTTAAAAATCTAACGGGATCTCACCAAATAAATCTTTCATTTTTTGAAGCTAGCTAGGCTTCGGAAAGAACAGCTTGTGATAGAAATCATTGGTGGAGTAACAAATTTACAGTTGCAATGTCTACTTGTTTCCAATGTCCTATATTTTTTATCTGGTACTATTTTATTCTTATATAAAGGACATGTAAAGGACAAAACTGTGGATAACTCATAAAACAAAAATGTCCTTTATAAAGGACATTTAAAAGACATATAATTAGCCGTATTATTTTAGTTCTAATAAAACAGGGCAGTGGTCAGATCCAAACATATTATCTAAAACTTCTGCTTTTTTGATTTTATTTTTTAAATCTTGTGATACAAAAAAATAATCTAATCTCCATCCAACATTTCTATCACGTGCAAAAGTTTTCATGTCCCACCAACTGTACTGAATTTTTTCTGGGTTTAAAAATCTAAAAGTATCTACCCAATCAAGTGAAGTTAATTTATCCATCCAGTCTCTTTCAATACGTAAGAACCCAGTATGGCTTTCGTTCTCTTTTGGTCTGGCCAGATCAATTTCATTGTGTGCTGTGTTTACATCTCCACAAAAAACAACAGATTTACCTTGTTTTTTAAGGTTTTCTACGAATTTTAGGAATTCATCATAATACTCAAGTTTATATTGTAATCTGTCTTCACCCCCACCGCCGTTGGGGAAATAGATATTTAAAAGCACAAAATCCTTGAAATAAGCCACCAAAGTGCGACCTTCGTCATCAAATTTGCTTATTCCAATACCGTATTCTATTTTCTCCGGCTTTTCTTTACTGAAAATAGCTACACCACTGTATCCTTTTTTTGCTTTTGAATGATCAAAAAAAGCATGATATCCAGCAGGGGAGCGAACTTCCTCTGGAAGCTGGTCTGGGTGGGCTTTTGTTTCTTGAAGGCAAAAAATATCTGGATCTAGCTCAAAAATACTGTCAAAAGCACCTTTTTTGTGAAAAGCTCGCAAACCGTTTACATTCCAAGAGATTATTTTCATAAGTTTAATATTAACATATTGTGATATAATATGAAGACAGTAAACAAAAGTCGTTTTACTAGTTTAAAATAATTAATTTTATGAAAAAGATTGGAATTTTGTTGGGTGTTATGTTTTTGCCAGTAGTTTCATTTGCACAAACATACGGACCAAGAATGATGGATGGATTTAATAACTTCAATAGAACAACAGGAGGATGTAATTATGCTTATAATAATTTTGAGCAAATTGCAGGACCAATAGCCTTACTTTTACTTATTCCTATAATTGGAGCTGTACTTTCTATCATCGCTTTTGTATTTTGGTTGCTTATGTTGATTGATACTATAAAGCATTCACATAAAGATATGAAATTGATTTGGGTTTTGATAATAATATTTACTAACATAATTGGTGCAATCGTTTATTACTTTATGGAAAGAAGACCAAGAGTGAAAGGTAAAAAGGTAAAAGCTGAAGAAAAAGTTGAGGAGAGTAAATAATAAAGAATATAAAAAGAAAAGGCGGGTTTTGCGAAGCGAAACCCCCTCTTTTTATTCTCTACTTTTTCCGTGAAATTTCTTGTGTATATCTCTTAAGTGCTTATCTGTCACGTGTGTATATATTTGAGTTGTCGCTATATTCGCATGCCCAAGCATTGCTTGTACAGAACGCAAATCAGCTCCGTTTGAAAGCAAATCTGTAGCGAAACAGTGGCGAATAACATGGGGAGTAACCTTTTTTGTAATCCCAGCTATTGTCGCATATTTTTTCACAATTCTTTCTATTGTTCTATGATCTAACCCAGTATCAAATTCTTTTAACGGAGTGATTTTGCCTTTTTTGTTTTCATCAACTTTTTTTTCTGGGGTAATCGGTACAAACATTGCATCTGACATATCTTTTCTTAAGGCTAAATAATCAGATACAGCCTTCTTCGCATCATCAGATAAAAAAACAACTCTTACTTTTCCACCTTTCCCACGGATTGAAAATTCATCCATTTTTAAATCTAAGTCGTTTTTTAATGAACAAAGCTCTGATACACGAAGTCCTGTAGAAAATAGAAGCTCTAGAATAGCTTTGTCTCTTGCTCTTCTTTCCGGATTTTCTTCTTTGCTTGGGGCTTCTAAAAGTCTTTCTAATTCGGTGTGAGAAATAACATCTATCGAACGTTCTCCGACTTTCGCCAATTCTATATTGTCTGCTGGTAGGGAAGTGATACCTCTGCGAGTGAGGAATTTAAGGAAGGTGCGAAGAGCAATCAAATAATAATTTTGTGTTTTTTTTGCCATGTTTCCGCCGAGTGACATACTTCCGCTTAACCCGGAACGTAATTTTGCCCCAGGTCTACGATTTAGCCAAATACGAAATTCTCTTACTTTTTCATTTGTAATATCCTTAGGTTCTTTTACTTTTGTTTGTTCTAGAAAAACTGATAAATAATGGTCGTAATTCCCAACAGTTTTCACAGCTCTACCTTTTTCTATCTCAATATATTCTAGAAATTGTTGTTTGAGTTCTTTTAAATCCATGTCGCACAATATTATATCATGATGTTGCAAAAGTTTAAAATTGTGCTAATATACTAGAACAATGCTTACAAAAACAAAGAAACAAAAAGTAATTGGCGAGCACGCAATTCATGCTACAGACACTGGTTCTCCAGAGGTTCAGATTGCTATGCTTACTAAGAAAATTGAGGAATTAACTAAACATTTGAAGAAAAATGCTAAGGATAATCACTCAAGAAGAGGTCTTCTAGGTATGGTTTCTGATAGACAAAAACATTTGAAATATTTAGAGAAAAATTATCCTAAGAGATACTCTGCAATAACAAAGAAAGTCGGTTTAAAATAATATATTGCAAAATCCGCTTAAAGGCGGATTTTGTTTTTAGTGATACAATGTAAGCAGGGTCGAATTTTAATAAATATAATTTTAATAAATATATGTCAGTAATTAAACATAAAAACCAAAGAGTTGGTGTTTTTATAGATACACAAAATTTATATCATTCAGCGAAGAATTTATATGGAGCAAAAGTTAATTTTGGTCAGGTAATAAAAGATGCAGTTGATGGAAGGGTTTTGATAAGAGCTACAGCTTATGTGATAACAACAGAAGCAGGGGATGAAAAGAACTTTTTTGAAGCTTTAGGAAAAGTTGGAATCACTACAAAGACAAAAAATTTACAAATATTTGCAGGTGGTTCTAAAAAAGCAGATTGGGATGTCGGTATGGCTATAGATGCTATATCACTTTCACCAAAGCTAGATGCTGTAATACTTGTAACAGGGGATGGAGATTTTATTCCATTAGTTGAGTATTTAAAAGTTGTGCAAGGATGTCAGGTGGAGGTAGTTTCATACGGCAAATCAACATCAGCAAAACTTATTGAGGTGGTAGACGACTTCATGGATCTAGATCAAAACCCAAGGAAATATCTTTTGGGCGGCCCAAATACGAACAGAAATAGTAGAAATCAAGTTAAATAGCATTATTTAAAAACAACCGAGTTTTTGCGAAGCAAAAACTCGGTTGTTTTGTTTTAATTAATTTATGCTATGATTTATTTAGTTTTTATTAGTTTAATTTTTTGGTCTTTAGATAAGCAGGTAGGGACTTTTTAGTTCTCATCTGAAATCTAAAGGTCAATCTTTATAAAGAAAATGCAAAAAAAAGAATTTTCAACTGAGTTGAATGGTAAAAAACTCAGTGCAGAGTTTAATGATCTCGTAGAAAATGCTCATGGCTCGGTTATCCTAAGATACGGAGCCACAACATTATTAGCAACAGCAATAATGTCAAAAAATGCAAAAGAAGGTGGAGACTTTTTCCCTCTAACTGTTGATTATGAGGAAAAGTTTTATGCTACAGGACAAATACTTGGAAGTAGATATACAAGAAGAGAAGGCAAGCCATCTGACGAAGCAATTCTTACAGGTAGAGTTGTTGATAGGACTATTCGTCCACTATTTGACCAATGGATTAGAAATGAAATACAGGTTGTTATTACAGTACTATCTCTAGATCAGGATGATCCAGATACTCTTGGTGTGATTGCGGCGTCTCTTGCTCTTGGTGTTTCAAAAATTCCTTTTAATGGTCCTGTGAGTTCTGTAAGAGTCGGTAAACATAAAAATGATGGTTACCAAATAAATCCTACTTATACAGAAAGAGATAATGAACTTTATGAAGCTGATCTTATTGCTTGTGGTAAGGACGGAAATATAAATATGATTGAGCTTGGAGGGGATGAGGTTCAGGAATCTACGGTTATTGAAGCTCTTAAAGTTGCTTCTGCCGAAATAGAAAAAATAAATAATTGGCAAAAAGAGGTGATAGCTCAGATTGGTGTAGAAAAAGTTGTAATACCGAAACCTGTTATGCCAGAATCAGTTACGAAACTTTTTGCTGAAGTCATCGAACCAAAATTAGAGGGATATATCATGAGCGGCATTCCTGGAGGATCAAAAATAGGGGAGATAATGGGAGAATGGATAAAACTTGCAGAAGAAAAACTTCCTGAAAATGAGGCTAAATTTGCCGAGCATCTTTTTGAAGAAAAAGTTGATGCAATGATTCATGAGCAGGTATTGAAGAATGATAAAAGAGCAGATGGTAGAGGAATCGATGAATTAAGACCTTTGTTTGCACAAGCTGGAGGAATTTCTCCTATGATACATGGTACGGGTATTTTCTATAGAGGAGGTACTCACATACTTTCTGCCTTGACTTTGGGTGGTCCAAAAGATGCTCAGGTGATAGAAGGAATGGAAGATCAGGAATCAAAAAGATTTATGCATCATTACAATTTCCCTCCATACTCAACTGGGGAAACAGGAAGAATGGGTGGAACAAATAGAAGAATGATTGGTCACGGTGCACTTGCAGAAAAAGCTTTATTGCCTATGATTCCAAAACAATCCGATTTCCCTTACACAATAAGAATTGTTTCTGAGGCTCTTTCTTCAAACGGTTCTACTTCTATGGGTTCTGTTTGTGGATCAACTCTTGCCCTTATGGATGCCGGTGTGCCAATAAAGAGACCTGTCGCTGGTATAGCGTCTGGGCTCATGATGGATGATAAAGGAAATTATAAAATCCTTACTGATATCCAAGGCCCAGAAGATCATTATGGTGATATGGATTTTAAGGTTGCTGGAACCACAGATGGTATAACTGCAATTCAGATGGACGTAAAAGTTTCTGGTGTTCCGATCCCTGCTCTGGTAGTTGCTTTTGAAAAGGCAAAAGCTGCAAGATTGCAAATTCTAGATGTAATTCTGAAAGCGATTCCAGAAGTGAGAAAAGATATTTCTCCAAATGCTCCAAAAATTTTAGTTTTGAAAATAAACCCAGAAGATATTGGTTCTGTGATTGGAAGTGGTGGTAAGGTTATAAAAGAAATAAAAGAAAGAACTGGTTCTGAAATTGATATAGAAGACGATGGGACAGTATATTGTACGGGTAAAAATGGTGCAGCAGAAAAAGCAAAGGCAATTATAGAAGAAATGACTCATGAATATGTTGCTGGGGAAAGGTTTCAAGGTGAAGTCATGAAAATAACTGAATTTGGTGCTTTTGTGAAAGTTGGTGCTAGTACAGAAGGTTTAGTGCATATTTCAGAAATCGCTCCTTTCAGAGTTGATAGAGTAGAGAAGTTTTTGAAAGCAGGGGACAAGGTGCCTGTGGTAGTGAAAGGTGTTGATGAAAGAGATAGGCTAAGTCTTTCAATCAAAATGGCAGATTCTAAATTTTTTGCAGACAAAATGCCAGTAGCGCCGACAGCCCAAACGAAACCTACAGACATAAAATAATATTGTTATTCTGAAAAATAAGGTAATTTGCTTCGCAAATTACCTTATTTTTAGTATAATCTATATAACAAAATTGCTATGGATCCAGAAGAGAAAAAAATAGATCAAGATGTGGTTGATTCGGAATTGAAAAAAGCCCTTTCAGACGAGCTTTCTTCTTATATGAATCCTCATTCGGCTCCAGTTGTTTCAGAAAAAAAGATAGTACCAGTAGAAAGTATGCCCACAGATGTTAAGGCGCAAGTTCAAACACCGGTGCCGCCAGTTTCTTCTGGATCTTTTATACCGATTGATGTCAAAGAAAAACCAAAAACTATAATAAGGACATATAAAGGTGATGTAGAAGAAACGATTCAGGCGAATCATGTTTCTTCTATTAACATTGCTTTGGCAGAGAATAAGAAAATGATGGAAAGGATACGTTCCGCAGAAGTCGAAAAGGTGACGATAAAGAAAAATTATACAGTTTTAATTGTTAGCTTGCTTCTCATTGTTGGTGGTATTTTGGCTTTTGCTATTCCATATTTTTTGGTTAATAAACAATACGCTAAAGAAGAAGTTTCGGAAAATATTTCTTCTGATAATTTTATAACTGTAGATTCAGAAGAGAAAATAAATTTGGATGGTGTTGTTTTAGACAGATTGTCTTCAATTCTTTCTGAAAGAGTAGATCAATCTAATATAAGACTTGGTAGTATAAAAAATATCTTTCTTACGGAAGGAACTGGTACGACAGAGAAGGTGATAGGCAGTCAAAGATTTGTTTCTCTAATGAATTTCAATTTACCAAAGGAGATGGAGAGAACTCTTAAGCCAGAATATATGTTTGGTATGCATGCATTTAATGGGAATCAAAAATTTTTGATCCTTAAGGTTGGTTCATATGAGAATACTTTTGCTGGTATGCTCAAATGGGAAATAGATTTGTGGAGTGATTTTAAAAGTCTTTTTTCTCTTTCTTCTATTGGCTTACCAACGAGTCAAACTGGTAGTATTCCAGGTATTGAAACTCCAGTTTTTCAGGATGCTGTATATGCCAACAAAGACACTCGTGTAATTAAAGACTTGTCTGGTGGGATCCTTTTTCTCTATTCAATTATAGATAAAAACACTGTTGTTTTCACAACAAGTTCTGATACTTTGAAGGAGATAATAAATAGAAACATAAAATCAAGAACTGTGGCACAGTAGTTTGACCCAGATTTTGAGCTTGATTGTGTAATCTTATTTGGTACAATTAATCTATGATTAACACAAAAAAATTCAAGGAGAAATTAGAAAAAGAACTTGCTCTTGTTGAGAATGAGCTTAAGGAAATCGGGATTAAGCATAGTAATGGAACTGTAGATTGGCAGGCTGTACCTACCGATATGGGTTCTGATAGTGCAGACTCAAATGAAGTTGCTGATGAAATAGAATCTTATGAAGAAAACACGGCGATTCTCAAGCAACTTGAAATTCAATATAATGAAATAAAAGATGCTCTCAAAAGAATAGAAGATGGTACCTACGGAAAGTGCGGTGTTTGCGGAGAAGAAATTCCAGAAGCAAGACTAGAAGCAAATCCATCAGCGAAAACTTGCATAGAGCATAGTAAATAAAGACTTGCTCAATTTCTCTTTTAAAAAATACGATAAAAATACCGCCGTCGCGGTATTTTTTCTATACTCACGAAATTTCCTGCTAGAAATTTCGTTCTGTAATATTTTTAAAAAGTGAAACATCGCTCGCTTACGAGCATTAAGAGAAGAATAATAAAACATGTGATATAATTTTGTTTAATTATTTTTTTTTAAATTAATATTATTCATGTCTTTTGCAAAAACTTTTAGTGCGCAGACGGTTGGGCTTGGTGCAGAAATAATAGATATTGAAGTAGACCTATCAAAAGGTCTACATTCTTTTTCTATTGTGGGCTTAGGGGATAAGGCTGTCGAGGAATCTCGTGATAGAGTGTCTGCTTCCATTAAAAATAGCGGTTTCAAATCTCCTAAAAATAAAAATCAAAAAGTGGTTGTTTCTCTTGCTCCGGCAGATGTGCGTAAAGAAGGCCCAGCTTTTGATGTGGCAATTTCTCTCGCGTATCTTTTGGCAGATGAAGAGATAAAGTTTGATACAAGAAAGAAATTGTTTCTTGGCGAACTTTCTCTTGATGGAAAATTAAGAAAAATAAATGGTGTGTTGCCAATAGTCGCAGAAGCAAAAGCTCGGGGTTTCAAAGAAGTGTTTCTGCCAAAAGAAAATGCGGTTGAAGCAGCTTTAGTTTCTGAAATAGATATTTATGGTGCAGAGAATTTAAAACAAATTATTTATCATTTAAACACCAAACCATTAAAAACTGATAAATTAGTTGAGGAAAAAGTAATACAAGCAAAGATACCGTTACAGCCGCAAACTGAAATTGTTCTTGAAGATGAGGAAATAAATGTTGATTTTAACGAGATTAAAGGTCAAGAAACAGCTAAAAGGGGTTTAGAAATTGCTGCTGCTGGTGGACATAATATCGCAATGTATGGTCCTCCGGGAACAGGTAAGACGATGTTGGCGAAAGCTTTTTCTTATATATTACCAGAGCTTTCTTTTGACGAAATTTTGGAAATTACTGCAATACATTCTGTTTCTGGAAACTTAAAAAATAATATTATTTCAAAACCACCAGTACGAGCACCACATCATACGTCTTCTTATGTCTCTGTGGTTGGTGGAGGTAGCAATCCTAAATCTGGTGAAGTAACCCTCGCTCACGGAGGAGTGCTTTTTTTGGATGAGTTTCCCGAATTTGATAGAAAGGTTATAGAATCTTTACGCGAACCACTCGAGGAAGGTGAGATTACCATTTCAAGATCAAAGGGCTCTTATACTTTTCCTGCCAATTTTATTTTAATAGCAGCTATGAATCCTTGTCCTTGTGGAAATTACGGTTCAAAAACAAAGGAGTGTATTTGTAAGCCCGCAGATTTACTTAGATATCAGAGAAAGATTTCAGGACCAATAATGGATAGAATAGATATGTGGGTAGAAGTATCTCAAATCAATTATGAAAAACTTTCTGAAAAAGAGTCTATCAAAAAAGAATCTCCAGAAATCAAAAAAAGAGTAGTAAATGCAAGAAATATTCAAAAAGAAAGATTTGTAAATGCAAAAAGAAAAATTATTACTAATTCTGAAATGGAAGCTAAAGATATTTCTAAATTAATTATTTTAGATGAAAAGACAAAAGAAATTTTGAATAATTCTGCTAAAAAACTTAATCTTTCAGCTCGTGCATATCATAGAGTAATAAAACTCGCTCGTACCATTGCAGATTTAGAGGGAGATAAAGATATAAAAACAAGTCATATTCTGGAAGCTTTGCAATACAGACCGAAAAACTCACTCGGGTTCTGATTTTAAAAGCACAATAGAAATTTTTTCGTCAAAAAATTTCTTCTATACTCACAAATTTTCTGTTGAAAATTTTGCTCCGTAAGTCTTTTAAAATTAGAACCATCGTTTGCCAGTGGGTAGAATAAAAAACTATAGCTAGCTGTTTAAATTCTTCTAATTTCCATTTCTAGACTAGAAATTTCTCTTTCAGAGTTTGAAATATTAGTTTCTAGTGTTTTAACTTCTCTTTCTAGTATTTCGATTTTTTGTTCTGCTGCTTTTAGTCTATTTTCTTTTTCTCTTAGGTCTGCATCTATTGATTGTAGTGCCCTTTCTTTTATTTTTGCAGAAGTTTCCGAAGAAGATGCCACTATTTTTTCTTTGTTTGTTTGCTGGGTAAGATTTTGCAATTCATATTTTAGTCTTTCTTCTTCTGTTTTTTTCTGTGTAAGTTCTCTTTGTAGGTTTGCGATTTCTTTTGATATTTTATTTAAGTCAGTCTTTATTTTTGATAATTTTTGATTTTCTTCCGCTATTTTTCTAGAATCTATTGATGTTTTTGTTGATGAATTTTTTAAAATATTTTCTTCTCTGGTTTTTTCTAGTTTTTTGTTTTGTATGTAGAGTTTTAAACTAGTAATATCTCTTTTAACTCCATCAAATTCTGTACTTTTTGCTCTTAGTGTTATTTTAATCCTATCCAACTCTCTTTTTTTGTTT
>ENA-UOWO01008096-UOWO01008096.1-activated-sludge-metagenome-genome-assembly--contig:-NODE-8096-length-10181-cov-5.840608_pt1 | contig 10181 bp, 11 predicted proteins | sample MGYA00238148_ERZ761564 | MGnify/ENA primary metagenome ERZ761564 (study PRJEB28885, sample SAMN05720194) | activated sludge metagenome | isolation source: Anaerobic digester | place: USA...
CTGCAGTAATTTCATTCACCTCAGGCCGTGCTTACCAGCACTTGCAGTATTTCCCGTTTGGCGAATTGTTTGTAAGCCAGCGCAACAGCAATTTCGATAGCCGGTATAAGTTTTCGGCTAAGGAACTGGACAATGAAACTAACTATACTTACTTTGGTGCAAGGTACTACGATAGTGATTTGAGTAGCTGGCTGAGTGTTGATCCGATGGCAGACCAAAGAAACTGGGTTAGTCCGTATAGTTATTGCCAGAATAGCCCAGTAATTAGAACCGACCCTACAGGAGCTTTGGATAATCCGATTTATGATTTAGATGGAAACTTTCTTGGGACTGATGACAGAGGCTTACAAGGTGATGCTATTATTATGAGCAAATCTAATTTTGAGCGTTTAGGACAAGGAATGTCTCATTCTGATGCAATGGCTGCTGGATCAACTCTTGATAATATGAGTTTTAATGATGCTTTAGCTTTTGCAAATAATGGTAATTTTTCAGGATTTCTTAACCACTATAATTCTCTAAGTAGCAGACCTGATTACGATGGAGTAATGTCTTATAATGAATTGCTCGCCTGGGGTAGAAAAATGGGAGATTCTCCTGTGTTTTTAGATGCTTCAAAAATTAATATTGGAGACGTATATATTGATGATTTCGGCGGAGTAGGTAATGGGATGTTTGTAAATACGACAATGAAATGGACACCATTAGATACCTATGGCGCATGGGGTAAAAACTATATGCGTTTAATGTCACCTGATGGGTCTGTTAAAATGAGTCCAGATCGGTTTGATTATGATTATCATAACTTGGGTAATGCATGGGATGAAGGCTTTGGGTCATTTTTATATGAGGCAATAATCAGAACGCCGGCAATATTCACGTTACGGCAATATCACGGCATTAATGGAAGCCTTGGTTTTGATATGTATCCATATGGCTATACTAAAGCAAAGGTAAAAGTTCCATATACAGGACCAGGATCAGGGGAAGAACTTCTTAAAAGTATGGATTGGAGAACTTATCGATAAGTTTAGTCTATAAACTAAATAAGATATGCGAATATTTTTGAAAGTATTAATGATTATATGGGCTACAATATGGATTATTATTGGTTTTGGCGTGTATTTAGACACTCCTGAACAAATAGAAAGTGATAATATCTTTTTTGAGAAAGAAATAAAGCCATCTGTAGATTTTGTTGAGAATTTCAAGTCAAATAATAATAGATTACCGAATTACCGAGAGTTTTACACATGGGCAAATAATTATTACAATGACTATTCTGGAAACTTTTCAGAAAATCAAGACTCTTTAATAGGAGAAGGATTTTTTCTCCATAAGTATATTAGACGGGAGAAAGATGTGTATGAAGAAAAAGACTTGCCAAACTTTAAAGATGTAGACTGGGCAACTGATTATGCAATAGGTGCTTGGCGTGGAGACTGGGCTGAATATTATTATTCATGGGGTAAAGAATATGACGGAAATAATTATTCCTGGCACAGTGGATTGTTTGCTTTGATAGCAATGGCAATAGTCGGTATTTTACCACTTTTGGTTTGGTGGTGTTATAACAGAATTAAAAAGAAAAAATAAATGTTTAATGATGAACGAATTATGAGCGATGGGGCTTTTTTAATTTTAGGAAAGCTTGTAGTTTGCTTTTTGCAAGGTAAGCATCAAGCAGAGAGAATATACATCGGTGATTATGAGCTTTTCGGCGAAGCATTGCTTACTATGTGCCAGCGTCATCTTGAATGCGTTGATTACGAGGGTGAATGGGAGCTATTCAAAAAACTCGATCCTGCCGGCAATGTAGAAGATTCGCTCGAAAACCTGCAATACTTCTACCACCCCGACCATTTAGGCTCTGCTGCAGTAATTTCATTCACCTCAGGCCGTGCTTACCAGCACTTGCAGTATTTCCCGTTTGGCGAATTGTTTGTAAGCCAACGCAACTCATCGTTCGATTCACGATATAAATTCTCTGCCAAAGAGTTGGATAATGAAACGGGGTACAGCTATTTCGGTGCAAGATATTACGATTCGGATTTGAGTAGTTGGTTGAGTGTGGATCCGTTGAGTGATAAATATCCGAGTCTGTCGCCTTATGCGTATTGTGCAGGGAATCCGATTGTGTTGAAGGATACGGATGGAAGAAAAATTGTACCCACAAACTCCGAAGGAGAAGCTGCGATAAGAGGATATGTAAATAGTTTTAACGAAGATGTGCAAATGAAGGTTTTTAAAATATCCTATTCTGGTCCTGATGGTGGCAAAAATAATTATAGTGAATATCCAGAGTATTCTTCAATGTCTGTAAAGGGATATGACCAATATTCTGATTTTAAATCATTTGAAATTGCAATGAAATCTAATGGAGCCAAACTCAATAAGCAAGAATTAAAAGAAGCTCATGGATTTTATTTAGCTTTAATAAGTGAGGATACATATACTATTGACGGAGTTGTTAGTGGTACTAATGGTAAAACATTTAAACCTGGAACAGAAAGTTCAAAAGTTGTTGATAATGTCATGGGTTATCGGGAACGTGAAGTTTATAACGATAATCTTAATAGTGCGCTAATTAATTATCAGAATGATCCAAATCAAAATATTGATATTATTTTCAATCCTGAAAATGCAGATAAATCTGGCTCAGGATTTGTTTACTTCAAAAATCAGGTAAAAAATTCTACAACTAAAGGAGCTATATTTCTCGATACAAGAAATGCAAATTGGCAAAATAATCTTGGAAATGCATTCAAAACAGTTTTTGATATAAAATAGTATGAAACAATTTACTTTAATAACAATATTGATCATTTGTTTTGGCTCTTTATTTGGTCAAAACAAAATCTATGATGTTTATTTAGAAGATACGATGTATTACGAAAAAAAAACGTTTGATCAAATGATTGATGCCTCAAAAAATAATGAAGGATATATAAAATATTTTAATTCAGTGACAGCAGGTCTAAATTATTTCTTAAAAGACAGCTTAGAGGATGGCTGTTATTGTCTCTATAACCTTACTAGGAAGCAAGCAAAAAAAGTAAAAGAAAAAGACACCCACATAATTGCTACTGGTTGTTATAAATGTGGATTGAAACAAGGAAAGTTCATGTTTTCAAATGGTATTGACAAACTATCATTAGGCTCAATATATAAGGAGATTAGTTTTATTAATGACTCTGTGAATGGTAATGTTATTGAAATGACTTATGGTCAATTAAATTATTTGAGTGAATATAAAATGGGTGTAAAAGATGGATTTTCATTTATATATAAGAAAGGTCAAACTGTAATGAGGTATTTTGAGAATGGAGAAATCCAAAAAGAGTTAAGATTTGATATCGGAGAAGGTGAGTAACATAATACAAACAGCCAGCTATTATGATAGCGATTTGAGTAGCTGGTTGAGTGTTGACCCATTGGCCGGGAAGTATCCGAGCTTGTCGCCGTATGCGTATTGTGCAAATAATCCTGTAATGTTGATTGATCCGGATGGTAGAGAGCCTATTTTGCCATTTGTTGGTACTCTTAAAGGGTTTATGAAGTTCTTTTACAGTTTAGGAAGTGGAATAGCTTCAACTACCGGGACTAATGCTCACAATGCTATGCTTAGGATGGGACAGATGACATGGACTTGGGGTGGTCCTAAACCTACTAATACAGCACCGTTTAATGAATCTAACGGAAACAGATACATTTATACTGAGAAAGGTGGCTGGATTGATATGTCTCACTTTATGTTTTATGCTGGGAGAGCTTATAAAGCAAAAATGGATCAACAAGAAGCAAAAGATATTATGTCTCAAACATATTTTGCTTTCATGGACAATAGTGCACAGCTTGCAATTATAAAAATTGCTGGTCAAGATCCTGTGGGAGAAGCAATGCAACAGGGGTATGCACAGGAATACATGGATAAATATGGACCAACATATAGTGCCTACAGTTATGAAGATTTACCAAGTGATTATTTTGGAGCTGATTTTGCGGTCAATTATTTTAACCCAAATAGTAAATTATCGTTTGGACAACAATTGCAAAACTATTTTACAAATGTGTTGAAAGCTACAGAACCAACAAATGCCCCAAACTATTATAGCCTTCCTTCAGAATATCCCACAAAAGGAGAATCTCCTAGCACAACAAACCATACTTCAACCCCAATGTTTATAACTGATTAGTATGAAAACAAAAGGCATATTTAAAGTGTTAATTATTTTGTTTGTTTCTACTATTATTTTTGGATGTAATTCTGAAAAAACATTGAAAGAACAGGGAAATGATTTAGTTAAAAAGATAGAGGCTTTTAAGGATGAGAATGGGTATCTTCCTGAAAGATTAAGTGATATAGGAATCGAAGAAAAAATGGAAGGCCCATTGTTTTACAGAAAATGGGATAGTGTAAATTATACGGTTTGGTATGGAACCGATGTTGGTGAATCTATGACTTATTATTCTGATACGAAAGAATGGGATTATCGCTTACGAGGCATGGGAAAAGATAAATAATATTTAATTAAAAACATTATGAGCATGAACAAAGCACAACTAATTGATGCCATGGCGAAGGAAGCGAACCTGAGCAAGGCAAAAGCAAAACAGGCAATAGACCTTACATTGTGGGCAATAAGCGAAGCTTTGGCAAAAGGCGAAGATGTAACGTTAATCGGTTTTGGAACATTTAAAGTAACCAAACTTGCAGCCCGTACCGGCAGGAACCCGCAAACGGGAAAAGCAATGCAGATAAAACCTAAAAAGGTTGTTAAGTTTAAACCGGGTAGTGTGTTATCTGGACAGGTGAAATAAAAGAAACTAAGGCGAGAATAAAATTTAAGCTACGAAAACGGTGGTAACGAAATGCAACATTTAAACTATACATATGATTTTGCCGGAAATATTACTACAGTTGAAAACACCGGCGATTATTTGTATGGCAACATTGGTGGTGCTTATGAGTATTCGTTTATCTACGACGATACATATCGGCTAACACGCGCAGATGGAGAATTCACGCCATATAACCAACAACCGATTTCATACAGAAACGACTTGACATATTCTGCTTCCGGCAATATACTCGAAAAAGATGTGGATGGTACTATGCTCATCAATGGCGGAACAACTTATGTTAGTTACCAGAACGTTTACGACTACACCGGCAGACCACACACTGTGTCGGAGGCTGGCGATTATACTTACGATTGGGACTTGAACGGGAATTTGAAGAGGCGCCTTATGAGTCATAATGACCGTTATTTTTGTTGGGACGAAGAAAATCGGTTGTCGGCTGTACGCGATGTTTCGGATCTCTCACAATCATCGCTATACATTTACGATGCTGGTGGAGAACGGGCATGGAAACTCACCGGCGAAGAAATGCTTACCCAGGTTAACGGACAAACAGTTAGTTCAAACATCTACTTCGAAAAAACGCTCTACACAGGGCCATATCTTGTGATGACCGAGCGCGATTACACCAAGCACTACTACATTGAAGGCGAGCGGGTTTGCAGTAAAATTGGCGGAGGTTTTGGTCTTGCCAGCGTGCAACCTGCCGATTCGGTGCTCGATTTTATATACAGCGATTTAGAACATTTTGGCGAGGAATTACACACTATGTGCTGGCGTCATCTTGAATGCGTTGATTACGAGGGTGAATGGGAGCTATACAAAAAACTCGATCCTGCCGGCAATGTGGAAGATTCGCTCGAAAACCTGCAGTACTTCTACCACTCCGACCACCTAGGCTCTGCGGCTGTAATTTCATTCACCTCAGGACGTGCTTACCAGCATTTGCAGTATTTCCCGTATGGTGAACTGTTTGTATCCCAACGAAACTCTTCTTTCGACTCACGCTATAAGTTCTCGGCAAAAGAGTTGGATAACGAAACAGGATACAGCTATTTCGGCGCAAGGTATTATGATAGCGATTTGAGTAGCTGGTTGAGTGTTGACCCGCTAAGTAATAAGTATCCGAGCTTGTCGCCGTATGCGTATTGTGCGAATAATCCAATCATACTTATTGATACAGATGGAAGGAAAATTGTACCTATATCAGAAGGAGAAAACAATAAAGAAGCTAAGGCAGCCTTAAAATCACACTTTGAAAATACATTCGGTTCAGAAAGCATGTCAAATATTATGCTAGCAATGATAGACCATAAAAATGAATATGGTAAATATGCCTTTATTCAAAATACAACTGGGACTTCGTTATTAAAGGAATTTGATAACGCCATAAAAACAATGAATGTTGAGGGGCTTACTCGAAAAGAAATAAAGCAACTACGTGAAGATGCAATGAGCTATAGGTATGCAATAATCAATGATGAAACAAAGTATTTATATATTTCACCAATTAAAGCTGAAATTGACAACGGTGGAGTTGAATTTTATCCAATTAGTGGAAATCTAAATTTTGATGATCTTCAATTTAGTTTTGATTTTGATTTAGACGGTCCTTTTAAGACTAAAACAATAGAACATTCTCAATTAATAAGCGTAAAGTTTACGGCAATTAGAACAGAAGGACCTGTTTATTTAAATAAAAAGACACGAGAAATATACCACTATTCATTAACAAAAGAAGAAAACGATGCAATTAGAAAAGCCATACTTGAATAAATTCACGATGTTGATTGCTTTGGTATTTTGCGTTAATTTTGAAGTAAATGCTCAAAAGGCAGATTTAACTGGTTATTATATCGATTCTGTCAGTCTAAATTATTATTGCTACTTAATGATGGATATCGATAAAACATTCAAATTTGAAGCACACGACACAAGTATTATTTACCAGATCCATGGCTCATGGAATTTTAAGAGAAATAAACTATATTTATTTGATAAAAATGGAGAATTGAATTTTATTGCAAAAATAAAAACTAAAAAATCAAAAGTTATATCGCTAAATTTTAAGAATAGCTTTATTCTAATTAAAACCGATAAGATTTTACCAATTCAAGAAAAAACAATAGATTCAGTGCGGTTTTCAGAACCTGTTAGAAAAATTTGGTGTGATTCTCTGACCAACGTAGAAAAAGAAAAAGTTATGACAGACATAGAGCAGTTTAAACATGATCTTATATCATACAATCCATTAAAAGACAGCAGCTTTGTTTCGTATATTGCTATTTTATCCAAAGAAGGCTTACTCTTTTCATTGAGTTTGAATGAGACATGTAATTGTATTGATATTTCGTTAGTGACTCTCATTTATTTTTTGCAGGCACATTTAGCGACTCTCTACGGAGTAGATACTATAACAAACAATATTGAGTGTCCTTATAAAAATTCAATGTATACATCAATTTTTCAAGGTATATATATTAGAAAAATAAATTCTGAATCACCAGATGAAAGTTATCTTCCTGAAGATGTATTTAAGTGGATTAAGAATAATCCAATATATTCGAATTTGCCTGAAATTAAACAAATATTACAAAAAATAGAAGAAATGGAATGTCAGGACAATTTTAAACCAGAGAAAAAGAAAAAACGATAATTTGGCAATCAAGATGCAAGGTACTTTCGAAAAAAAACTCGATCCTGCCGGCAATGTAGAAGATTCGCTCGAAAACCTGCAATATTTCTACCACTCCGACCATTTGGGTTCTGCTGCTGTGATTTCATTCACTTCAGGACGTGCTTACCAGCACTTGCAGTATTTCCCCTTTGGTGAGTTGTTTGTTAGCCAGCGCAACTCATCGTTCGATTCACGATATAAATTCTCTGCCAAAGAGTTGGATAATGAAACGGGGTACAGCTATTTCGGTGCAAGGTATTACGATTCGGATTTGAGTAGCTGGTTGAGTGTTGACCCATTAGCGAGTCAATTTCCGTCCCATAGCCCATATAATTTCTGTTTGAATAACCCTATTCGTTTAGTTGATCCTGACGGAAGAGCACCCGGTAATCCATCAACAGATGTCAAGAGAAATGAAGATGGGTCTTACACTGTTGTTGGAGCAAAAAATGATGGTGATAGAAATATTTATGTTGTTGGAGAAAATGGACAAAGAACAGGAGAAGTTATTGGAACAACCGTAACGCCATTTGATTTTATGTTTACTGATGATAAAACAGGCAAATTCTATTTTGATAAAAACTTTGGTGAATATGGCCCATTAACTTTTCGTATGGACAATCTGACTGTTTCTGGAACGGTACAAACTAATGAATACACAACATCGTCGATTTATTCAGCTGATGCAAGTGATTTGGCGGCGTGGGGAACAGGTATGTTCCTTGATGAACTTTACAGAACATCTGGCACCGCATATGCAGGACTAATTAAACTTCGGAGCATGTCCCAAAATGGTGGACCTTTAGATATAAAAGCGAGTTTTGGGTTACACCCTTATACGCCTGTTAGTACTGGAAACTCAAATATGATTACTACTTTAAGAGGTATGGGGAATATGATATTTGGGATGAATATAGCACATACCAAACCATTGTTGCTTGGAAGTAGTTGGTATTATACACAAGTAATGAAACAAGTCGGTGTATATAACCAATCACAAAATCATGGTAATGGATATAATGCTGGATGGCCTTTTTATGGTGAACACACTTATTCAGGAACATATATTTATTTTGGTTATTTTGGACAAATGCCGTAAAGAATGAAATATTCAAATTTTATATTGCTAATAGTAGTTGTATTGCTTTTATCATCCTGTATCCCTAATTTCTTGGACGAGGATGAGCAACCTGAAAAACTTTATTATAAAATAATAGAAGTGTCAGATTTTAAACTGGAATGGTATTATCATTCGTTAATTACTTCAACCACACCTGACTACGTTGTTTTGTCTAAGGAAGGTCAAACTGATACAATTTGCATGTCGGATAACATCCGTGATATTAATGTATATATCCCAGACACAATAAAGTTAATTTTTTACGGACGACCTAAAAACAGACAAGAATACATTGACATAGATGAAAAAATATTAGGATGTTTTATTATTGTTGATACTACAGCCATTAGGGGAGAATATACTTTTCGTAAATCATTTAAAGAAAATAAAAATTAAAAACAACTGAATATATGAGTACAAGTAGAGCACAATTAATTGATGCCATGGCGAAGGAAGCCAACCTGAGCAAGGCAAAAGCAAAACAGGCAATAGACCTAACATTGTGGGCCATAAGCGAAGCATTGGCCAAAGGCGAAGATGTAACGTTAATCGGTTTTGGAACATTTAAAGTAACCGAGTTTGCAGCTCGAACCGGCAGAAATCCACAAACCGGAAAAGCAATGCAAATAGCTGCAAAAAAGGTAGTGAAGTTTAAACCAGGTAGTGCGTTATCTGGTCAGGTAAAATAAAAGAAAAGGTTGAGAATAAAAATCAAGCTCCGGAAACGGGGCTTTTTTTATTTGGCAAAAGCCTGTTTAGTTTTGAAATTCTGAATTATGTTATCAATCAGAAAAAACATTTTGTTTTTTGTCTCGTCATCGAGTTTTTCAATATCATCAATCCGTTTTAAAACTTCCTTGTCATACTGTGAAAGTACACCTTCACCAATGATATAATCTACCGACACATTAAAAACCTTTGCAATTTTTATAATCATCTCAATGGATGGCGTATTTTCATTTCGTTCGTAGTTGCCAATAATGGTTCTTGATGCTTCTGCGCCAAGAAAACTCTTTCACCACCTCACCCCCTCCAAATACTCTTCCCCAATTCCATAAATCGAGAATATTTCTTTCTTTAGCCGGACTAGGTTTACCACGTCTTCGATGTTGTATTTGAGGACGTGTTGTTTTTTGTAGGGGTTGTTCCAGTCTTCGGCGAGTTTGAAGATATTTGATTTGTACTGGCGTTGGGAGCGATTGATTTCGAACATCTCTTCAAAAGAAGAAAGCCTGTAAGAATCCATCCCGGGCATGATGTCGCGGAAAACTTTGAGCAAGTTCACGCAGCGGTAATTGTTGCGAATGTCGAGACCTGTGTTCTTCTCCAGCATCCCGATATCGGGACCGTAAAAATAAATGTAGCCGTCCACCGGTGCAAGCATGCGTTGGATATTGTACATATTCAGGTTCTCATCATAGAGCTGGTTGTAGTTGGTCACCGAGTAGGCGTATCCTACCAGGAAAATCTGCTGGTTAAAAAACCATTCGAGGTCGATGTAGAGGTCGGTTTTGTTCATGT
>ENA-UOWO01008100-UOWO01008100.1-activated-sludge-metagenome-genome-assembly--contig:-NODE-8100-length-10178-cov-5.150054_pt1 | contig 10178 bp, 6 predicted proteins | sample MGYA00238148_ERZ761564 | MGnify/ENA primary metagenome ERZ761564 (study PRJEB28885, sample SAMN05720194) | activated sludge metagenome | isolation source: Anaerobic digester | place: USA...
CACTGTTTTATTATGTATTGGAAGTGAGACATTCTCCGGAAGGCGCGTTTGAAACAGCAACGTCTGTCACTATGGGGCAACCTGGTAGCACTGTGATTACAGAACCGCTTGGAAATTATCCGCTAGAAAATTACCAAGTTCGGCAATATTCAATTCAGGCGGCCGGTGATTTGGATGACGACGGTAGGAATGATGTAGTTGAATTACTGGCCATTCCCAACCAAAGCCCACTGAATGCAGCACAATCGACCTTGATTAATGATGGACTTGTTGCAGTCGATCAGTTTACAAAATTCAAGGAATTATCAATCACACGCGAACTTGTTCCCTGGAATGAATACCTGAACGGAAAGGTGTTTGTCAAATACATGATTGCTGATTTTTACACCGATCATCCTAAATTGTATTTCATCAACACGAACACTCATCCGCTACACGAAAATTTTGCATATGCGATCGGTATTGATTTCGTGAGCAGTGAAATCAATACTGGTCATATCATTTATCATCCTTCCACAATTTCCAACAACGGCACTCTTGGAACATTTGCGTTCAATTTTAGCGGAGGCAACTATGAGGATTTTAGTCAGGTGCAGAAAGTCCACGAAATGCTCGCTGCCAACATGCCGTTTATACGGAATAATCTTTCCTATTTCGTTATTGAACAGAACGAAAGTCAATTTGCAGCAGATAGTCTGCTCTTTGAAGCGTCGCGCGTTCCGGTGCTTCTCGAAAGCGATGTATACGCCGATGTAAATTACTGGGGTTTAAATCCAGCCGAAGGATTTGGCTTTTTTCGTCAACTTGCAACGGGGGAAGTTCCTGGTGCTAAGGACATCGTACTGTACGAATCATTACCAACCACTTTACCGCGTGTTGGTGGAATTATAACGTCCGTCATTCAAACACCGCTGTCGCATGTCAATCTCCGGGCTATCCAAAATCACATTCCCAATGCATTTATCCGCGATCCGCTTTTAATCGATTCGATTGCTGCGTTGATGAACCATTACATCTATTTTAAGGTCGAACAGGAAAGGTATTTTATCCGCGAAGCGACTTTAGATGAAGTGAATGCCTGGCATGAAAATCTTCGTCCGCTAACAGAACAGATTCCACCCCTTAACTTGACTTACACCTCTGTTTTACCGCTTAGTGAAATCACATTCAATATGTTCGATGGCTTTGGAGCAAAGTGTGCGAATGTGGCGACCATGAGGACATTCGGATTTCCTGAAGGAACAATTCCTGATGGATTTGGTGTGCCATTTTATTTCTATCAGGAGTTTATGTCCTATAATAATTTGTTCGAAGAGATCGAAACGATTATGGCCAATCCAGCATTTATATCGGATCGTAATGTCCGCGATGATTTGCTGGATGATTTCAGGGAACAGATAGAAGACGCGCAAATGCCACCATGGATGCTGACGGAATTATCAGCCATGCAAACTTCATTTCCTGTTGGCACTTCCATTCGATGCAGATCAAGTACAAACAATGAAGATTTGCCCGGTTTTAATGGTGCAGGACTGTACGATTCCAAAACGCAGCATCCCGACGAAGGACATATTTCAAAATCGATCAAGCAGGTTTATGCAAGTTTGTGGAATCTGCGCGCTTTTGAAGAGCGTGAATTTTACAGGATCAATCATTTCAAAGCGTCGATGGCTGTGTTATGTCACCCAAACCATGAGGATGAAAAAGTCAATGGCGTGGGCGTAAGTACTGATCCAATCTACAATTCTGAAAATACCTTCTACCTTAATTCGCAGGTGGGAGATGATTTGATTACGAATCCGGGTGCCAATACGATTGCCGAAGAAATTCTGCTCGACCGTGTCTCGATGAGCGAAAATGATTTCATTATCATCCAGCATTCCAACCTTGTTCCTGCAGACAGCGTTATTATGACGGAAGAATACCTGGAACAAATGCGCAGTTATTTTTCAGTTATACATGATCAGTTTGAAGTCCTATACAAGGCAGTCGGCAATTCCACTTTCGCGATGGATATCGAATATAAAATTACTAGTGATGATAAACTGGTCATTAAACAAGCCCGGCCGTGGGTGTCCTATGTATATCAGGAGCAAATTCCGGAATCGGAAGGAGAACATTACAAACTGGAAGTTTTTCCAAGTCCAGCCAGCAGTTATATCAGCATTTATTGCCGCGATTGCGAAATCGGAATACTGAAAATCTACGATGTTCAAGGCAGGTTGGTGCACGAACAATCTATTGCTAATCCCGGCAATGTTGTACAGAATATTGCAGTGGGTCACCTAAACGCGGGATTCTATATCGTCAGTGGAACATCGGCCGACGAAAAAAACCGCTATTCCCGTAGATTTATGAAGAATTGAGGTTGCTAGCGATGAACTATTCCCGGGTTCGGTTGAAAAGAGATTCATTATTTCCACGGGTTCTCCCACGGTTATGAAATTTTCATGCTCTTTAGCAATGCATAGGTTGCTCTTTTTTTCCGGTTTGCGTTAGCAATCAGCACATCAGCATACTAGCACATCAGCACATTATTTAAGTTTCGCTTCCAACACCCGAATTTCCCTTGACGGAGAACCTCCTTCGTAAAGAATTCGGTGTACGAAATCGCAGATTGGCAAATCAACTCCGAGGCTTTTGTTGACTTCGTTGAGTGAATGAACTGCGTAAAAACCTTCGGCAATCATGTTCATCTCGAGTTGTGCCGATTTAACGGTGTAGCCTTTTCCAATCATTTGTCCGAAAATACGGTTACGACTGAATTGTGAGTAAGCAGTAACGAGCAAATCTCCCAAATAGGCACTTTCGTTTAAGTCGCGATTTGCGTTAGGTACAGCTGCATCGAGAAAACGCTTCATCTCTTGCATGGCATTCGAAACCAATACTGCTTGGAAATTATCTCCATAATTCATCCCACGGGTAATACCAACAGCTAAAGAGATAATATTCTTCATAACCGTCGCATATTCAATTCCTTGCACATCGTTTAAAATCGTGTGCGTATGAATAAACCGACAGTTGAGAATATGCGCCATGCGCAAAGCCAATTCCTCATCCACAGCCGAAACAGTCAAATATGATTGACGTTCCATTGCTACTTCTTCGGAGTGACATGGTCCGGCGATGATACCCATTTGTTTGGGATGAATGCCGATGCTTGTATGCAGATAGTCAGTAATGTTTTCGTGCCGTTCGGGAATCATGCCTTTGATGGCTGAGAATACCGATTTCCCATGAAAAGCATCTTTAGATAATCCCGACAAGGTTTGATGAACAAAAGCAGCTGGCAAAGCCAAAATGATCATTTCCGAGCCAGCTATTACAGCTGATAAATCCGAAGAAGGATGCACTTTGTTCATGTCGAGCTGAATGTCGCTCAGGTAGCGCGGATTGTGAGAAAACTGCGCAATGTGCTGAACTTGCTCTTCGGAACGCATCCACCAATGAACATGAATGGGACGTTCGTTTAATATCTTAACAATGGCTGTAGCCCAACTTCCTGCGCCAATTACGGCAACCGAAGGCATGTGAGCGGATGGTTGATCGCTCATAGGCTTAAGATGAAACCGAAACCGGCTGAAGGATTTCCTTGAGTTTATTTACAGTCGTGTCGATTTCTTCTTTGGTGGTGTATTTACTAAATGAGAAACGAACATTGTGACGTGTTGGAGCAACTTTTAATGCACCTAAAACATGCGAACCAATGTCAGAACCAGAAGAACAGGCACTTCCTCCTGAAGCACAAATACCATTGATGTCGAGGTTGAATAGCAACATATCACCCGATTCATTCGGAGGAAATGACACATTCAACACCGTGTAAAGCGAGTTTTCTGAAATATCACCATTGAATTGCACACCAGGAATACTTTCGCGCAATTGCTCAATCATATAGTTCTTCAAACCTTGCACATGTTGTTGGTGGGCTTCTAAGTCGCGATACGCTACTTCCATCGCTTTAGCTAATCCAACAATTCCGTATAGATTCTCGGTTCCACCACGCATATTGCGTTCTTGAGCACCACCATAAATGAACGGATGAATATTCGATCCCGAACGGATAAAAATGAATCCAACTCCTTTGGGACCATGAAATTTATGCGCAGCACAATTGATAAAATCTACAGGAATTTCCTGCAAATCAAATTTATAATGACCCATTGTTTGCACGGTATCACAATGCATGATGCCATTATAGCTTTTAACCAGAGTGGCAACTTCTTTCAAAGGCAAACGAGTTCCAATTTCGTTATTGGCGTGCATAAGCGACACCAATGAACGCGGTTTGGTTTTCAATAACTCTTCTAATTGAGCTAGATCGACATTTCCTTTTTCATCGACGTTTAAGATGCTCAATTCAATTTTTCCTTCTTCCGCTAAATGCTCCAAAGTATGCAATACTGCATGATGTTCGGTGGGAGAAGTAATGGCGTGCTTTAACCCAAAATCTTCAATGCTTCGAACGATTGCCATGTTATTCGCTTCGGTGCCGCCGGATGTAAAGAAAATCTCCGATGGTGAAACATTTAGCAAAGAAGCTACTGTCTTACGAGATTTCTCAATTGCCGAACGAGTAATACGCCCTAAAGAATGTATCGAGGAAGGATTACCAAATTGCTCGCGCATCAAAGGAAGCATTGCGTCAATGACTTCATCATCTAAGCGAGTAGTTGCTGCATTGTCGAGATAGATTGCCATAGTATTTTGGGAAAAGGCCGCTGCAACGACCTGTTGGTTGAACAATAGGTTTATTTCAGCATCATTTCAGCCGTGAACTCCTTGATATCCATGATGATTTTATTCGCTAGGTTATCGGCAGTTGCCATGTTTTCGGCTTCGGAATAAATGCGGATAATCGGCTCTGTATTCGAACGACGTAAATGCACCCAAGATTTATCAAACTCAATCTTCACCCCATCTATCGTGTTGATTGGCTGTTTTTTATATTTCTCCTGAACTTTAACTAGAATCTCATCCACATTTAACTCAGGAGTCAACTCAACTTTGTTCTTAGAAATATGATAGTTAGGATAAGTTGATCGAAGCATCGAAACACTCTTACCATATTTAGCTAAATGCGTGAGGAACAAAGCGATTCCAACTAAAGCATCTCGTCCGTAATGTAATTCCGGATAGATAATTCCACCATTTCCTTCTCCACCAATAATGGCGTTTTGAGCTTTCATCATTTCTACCACATTCACCTCCCCTACTGCTGACGCAAAATACTGATTATTATACTTTTCAGTTACCTCACGTAATGCTCTGGTTGAAGATAAATTTGATACTGTTGAACCGGGTGTATTCTTCAAAACATAATCAGCAACAGCAACCAACGTGTACTCCTCGCCGAACATGTCTCCATCTTCACAAACAAGTGCTAAACGGTCCACATCCGGATCTACACAAATACCCAAATGAGCTTTCTTTTTCACCACTTCTTCGCTCAAATCGCGCAAATGCTCTGGTAGCGGTTCTGGATTATGAGGGAATTTTCCGTCAGGTGTGCAATACAATTCTGTCACCTGTTCAACTCCTAAAGCCTTTAATAACATTGGAATAGCGATTCCTCCAGTTGAATTAACTGCATCAATCACCACTCGGAAATTGGCATTACGAATAGCTTCCACATCCACCAATGGCAAGGCTAATACACGGTCGATGTGTTTACGCATGTATCCGTCCACTTGATGATAGCTACCTAAATGATTTACATCCACATAGTTAAAATCTTCTCTGTCAGCAATATCGAGTACATTTTGACCATCTTCCGCAGAGATGAATTCGCCCTTTTCGTTGAGCAATTTCAAGGCGTTCCATTGTTTAGGATTGTGGCTAGCTGTAAGGATAATTCCCGCATGCGCATTTTCCATTTCAACTGCTAACTCAACAGTTGGAGTGGTACTTAAGCCCAAATCAATCACGTCGATGCCCATTCCTTGCAAGGTACCAACAACCAGATTGCGGAACATTTCTCCCGAAATACGAGCATCACGACCAATAACAATTGTGTAATGATCGCGTTGTTGGCGCTGTTTTACCCAAGTAGCAAAAGCTGAAGTAAACTTGACAATATCTACAGGTGAAAGTCCGTCTCCCGGAGCACCACCAATGGTTCCACGAATTCCCGAAATTGATTTAATTAATGCCATGACTGTTGGAATAATAATTTAAAATTCAGTTGACTTATCGAGTCGCTTGAAGGTGAAAGTGTTTGATATGCTGCATTTCCCGCTCAATTGCCCCATAAATATCGGAGCGTACATTGACTAAAGGAAGACGCACATATTCATCGCAAATGCCCAATAATTTGAGTGCCGATTTGATACCTGCTGGACTTCCATCTGCAAACATCAATCGAGTAAACTCCAGTAATGCGTAATGAATTGGACGAGCTGAAACAACATCTCCATCCATTGCGCGACGAGTCATTTCAGAGAAAAGTAAAGGATAAGCATTAGCTACAACCGAGATCACACCATCGGCACCGCAAGCCAATAAAGGCAGCGTTAAAGCATCATCGCCACTGTGAACCAGGAATCCATCGGGACGTTGACGAATTATTTGCATGATTTGCTCCATGTTTCCAGAAGCTTCTTTCACGCCACACACGTTTTTACATTCATGTGCGATTCTCAAGGTTGTTTCGGCAGTCATGTTTACGCCTGTTCTACCTGGAACATTATAAAGCATCACTGGTTTAGCACTCGCTTCAGCTACTAGTTTATAATGCTGAAAATGACCTTCTTGATTTGGTTTATTGTAATAAGGAGCAACCGATAAAATAGCTGAAATGCCATTCGTATCGGTATGTTGAAGCGTTTCTACAACTTCATGCGAATTGTTTCCTCCAACACCTAACATGACAGCACAACGCCCAGCATTTTCCTCTAATACAATTTCTTGAACACGTTTCTTTTCGTCTTTGCTTAAAGTAACTGACTCACCTGTAGTTCCAAGAGCAACAAGCACATCAATTCCACCTTCAGCCAAGTGATTTACAAGGCGACGCAGAGCGTGTTCATCAACATTTCCTTTAGGATCAAACGGTGTAATAATGGCTACTCCGCTTCCTTTTATGGTTGGATGTGTGTTCATGGTTGATTTGACTTAGGTAATGAACTATCGTGTAAGCAAAGGTCTTCAAATCGGCTGATTCGTCGAGCTGAAAAGTTAAATCGTAACAAAATGCAACTGCACTTTGAGCCCGACCAATCTTGAGTCCGGCTTTGGAAACTGCTGCAATGTAATCCAATGAATAATTGTCTTGTAACGTGAGATTGATTAAGATATCAAACGGCTCGTTGATAAAATTATCGACTACGGCACTATTTGGTTTTTGCAACCAATTAACCTGACTTTTAAAGAAGTAATCAGCTTCAGGTCGCGCTAGCGGATGAAAGGAAAGCGTTTCTTTAAAGTCGATATATCCTAATGATACCGGACTTTTGTGACTGTCTTTCAAATCCTTATAAAACTCACGAACAAATTCGAATGTATCACGATCGGTGGCATCGTATAAAATACCAATACAGCCAGCCCGGTGAATATCCGGATCGGTTCTATCGCGGCTGATGTTCGCTACTTCGCGTTTCAGCTGCATGTGGGCATACGAGAGTTTCAGCTTATCGATAACACTCATGATATCATCTCAATGAACTCTTGTTCGGTGATGATTGCGACTTGGAGTTTCTCAGCTTTCTTGCGCTTTTCTGGTCCCATTTTCTCACCTGCAATGAGGTAGGTTGTGGATGCACTAACTCCGCTTAAAACTTTCCCGCCGTTCTCTTCGATTGTTTTCTTGAGTTCGTCGCGCGAAAATACGCTAAAAACACCGGATACGACAAAGCTTTTTCCTTGCAATCGGTCACTTTTAGGTTGATGTGCCAATTCATCCAATTCGAGCTGTAATCCAGCTTGGCGAAGTTTCTCGATTTGCTCACGGTGTTCGGCAACACTAAAATATTCGAGCACACTCAAGGCTATAATCTCCCCTATTTCCTCTGTATCAAGTAATTCTTCTTTTGTAGCCTGCATCAAAGCATCCACATTTCGAAATTTAAGTGCTAGTTTTTTAGCTACCGTTTCGCCTACATAACGAATTCCGATTGCAAACAAAACGCGCTCAAAAGGAACTTTTTTCGAAGCTTCAATTCCTTCAATAATATTTCGGGTAGATGTTTCTTTGAATCCTTCCATCTGTCCGAAAATATCTTCAAACTTCAAGCTGTATAAATCAGCCACGGTATGTATTAAACCTTTGTCGAATAAAGCTTGAATGGTTTTCTCGCCCAAACTATTGATATCCATTGCCTTACGACCAATGAAATGCTCAATTTTACCTTTTATCTGAGGTGGGCACCCCAATTCATTCGGACAATAGTGTATTGCCTCACCTTCTTTACGAATGAGCGTTGCTTCACATTCAGGGCATTGGGTAATGTACTGTGTAGGTTCGCTGAACATTCCACGAAGTGAAGTATCGACCTCGACTACTTTAGGAATGATTTCTCCACCTTTTTCCACAAATACCCGATCGCCTTCGCGGATATCCATTCCGGCTATGTAATCGGCATTGTATAAGGATGCACGTTTAACGGTTGTTCCAGCGAGGAATACTGGTTTTAGATTAGCAACTGGAGTGATCGCTCCTGTACGACCAACTTGATAAGTGATTTTCTCGAGAATGGTGCTAACTCGTTGTGCTTTGTATTTGTATGCAATGGCCCAGCGTGGAGATTTTGCGGTGTTACCTAAAACGCGTTGCACCTTATATTCATTCACTTTGATCACAATTCCATCGATGTCGAATGGTAAAGAATCGCGTTTGTTCTCCCATTCATCAATAAAATCCATTATTTCATCGATGCTTTTACACACTCGAATGTGCTCCGAAATCTTAAATCCCCATGACTTAGCTAGCTGAAGGTTGTCATAATGACTTTGGACATCCAATCCATCAGCAATAAGGAAATACATGAAACAATCGAGCTTCCGTTTGGCTACTTCGGAACTCTCTTGCATTTTGAGACTTCCAGAAGCTGCGTTACGCGGATTTTTGAAAAGACGATCGGCAATTTGTTCTTCATCGTAACCTAAATCTTCTAATTCGGCACGACGGGTTTTATTCAATCCTTCGAAGCTTTTGAGTGGCATAAAGACTTCGCCCCGAATTTCAAATTCCTCCGGAAAACCCGATCCATGTAGACTAAGTGGAATACTTCCAATTGTTCTAGCATTTGCAGTAACAACATCACCCTGAACACCATCGCCCCGCGTAATAGCCTGACGAAGTTTTCCATTTGAATATTGTAATCCAATAGCAACTCCATCAAACTTCAACTCACATACATAGGTAAATTCTTGGTCGATGCTTTTGCGGATACGTTCGTCGAAATCAATCAAATCCTCTTTCGAGTATGAATTCGATAAGGAAAGAAATGGAACTTGATGAATAACCGTGTCGAAATTTTTAGTCACACTTCCACCAACACGTTGCGTAGGAGAATCGAGTGCTGCTAATTCGGGAAATGCTTTTTCTAGCTTTTGCAATTCCTCCAACAAGACATCAAATTCCCGATCCGAAATTTTCGGTGCAGCCTCCACATAATACTTGTAATTGTGTGCGTTTATCTCTTCGGTCAACTGCGCTATCCGCAATTTTGCTTCTTCCTGAGTCATGTTGCAAATCTCACAGAATGCAGTGAGAAATAATAGAGCATGGTGATTCATTTTATAAACAGTCGGAATAATTTAACAGCACATCAGCACATTAGCATATTAGCATATTAGCACACTACTAATGAACTTTTCATAAGTTTGCAGCGATTTTTAACCCTCGTTTTCCCAAATCATGAATGAAGTTGTAATCATTGCTGCTGTTCGTACTCCGATTGGTAGTTTTAACGGCTCTTTGGCCGGACTTACTGCAACACAGTTAGGTGCTGCTGCTATAAAAGGTGCTGTTGAACGCGCTGGAATCCAGCCGGAACAAGTACAAGAAGTATTTATGGGTAATGTGATTTCTGCCAATTTAGGACAGGCTCCTGCTACTCAAGCGGCTACTTATGCTGGTTTACCGGATACAATTCCTAGTACTACTATTAATAAAGTATGTGCTTCAGCTATGAAAGCGGTCATGTTGGGAGCTCAATCGATCATGGCCGGAACCAATG
>ENA-UOWO01008101-UOWO01008101.1-activated-sludge-metagenome-genome-assembly--contig:-NODE-8101-length-10176-cov-15.968383_pt1 | contig 10176 bp, 2 predicted proteins | sample MGYA00238148_ERZ761564 | MGnify/ENA primary metagenome ERZ761564 (study PRJEB28885, sample SAMN05720194) | activated sludge metagenome | isolation source: Anaerobic digester | place: USA...
TCTGTATTTATTTCATTTCTTATAGTTAATTCTAATTCACTTGGTGGATTTCCTGCTCCACTATCTACTATTTCTACAATATATTTTCCAGATTGATTTGCTGTTATTTCGTTTAAGGCTATTCCACCAATTTTTCTGTAATATCCTTCTGTATTGTATTTTGGTTTATATGATTCTTCTATTTCGTATAATCCTGGCTCTAAACCTACCACTATACCTTTTTGGGCACTACTAATAAATGTATAATACACTTCTCTTGTATTTACATTAGTTATTTTAACTTCAAAACTTTCGTTTTCATTTAATTTTGCTTGTTCAAAATCTTGTGCTGTAGCTGTTGTGCCAGAGCTGTTTATTATTTCTTTATTTATTATTAATTTTGTATTTAAATTTTCTGGTCTTTGGTTTATTTCAAATACTGCATAACCAATTCCATAACTTGGAACCTCAACTACTTGGTTTACATCTTTTTCATAACCATCTGGTATTGTAAGTTGTTCTACTAAATAATTTCCAGAATTTATTTGTTTTAATTCTGCAAAACTTGGGTTTACTGTTCCATTATCTCCAGCAAGTTCTCTTCTTGTGTCTTGTGTTGGATTTCCTTGTTTATCTAGACCACCATCTAATTTTGTATAAGTTCCATCTGTGTTTATTTCTACTTCTGTTACTCTATATGTTATTCCTGTTAATGGTCCTCCTTGCGGATTTGTTTGTGTAAAAATTTCTAGGTTTCCTTTTGTTCTTTTGTTTTCAACATCTATAACAAGCGGACTTTCTAATGTATTTGCTGTTGTAAGATTTACTGCTACAGGTTCTGCAGCTTCAAAATAATCTGGAACAGTTCCTTCAATTTCTTCTAATTGATAATCCCCACCTGTAGATATTGGACCTGAAACTCCATATGCCACATTGTTTTGTGTATCTATTTGGTCTATTAAAATTTCTTCATTAACATTTCCACCAGCAACATTTTTTCCTACAACCCTAAATCTTATTCCTGCATCTATTACTTTTTGTGGGTCTGTTATTCCTTCTAGTGTTTTTGCAACTTTAACATAACCTAAACCTGTGTGCACATTTGTAATTTCTTGTGTTGTGGTCTCTGCTGATTTACTTGTTTCATTATATTTTATTTCTACTGTTGTTCCTAATAAACTATTTACTAATTGTCCATTTACATTATAATAAACATCATAGCCCTCTGCGCTTACCTCTGTAATTGTGTATTCACCAATTTCTAATGCAACTGCAGCATTACCATCTTGATCTAAAGAGATTGTTCTTTCTACATTATTTCCATAATAAGAAGTTCCTTCTACTTTAACCTTAAAAGCACTTAGATCTCCTATTTCTAATCTGTTTTCTCCATCTTGTAAATATGCTGTTTTCTTTATTTCTAGAATACCTGTTTTCTTTTTATTCGCAATTACAATTTTATAATTGCTTCCATCTTCAGAGACACTCTCTACTTTTTTTACAGGAACAAATCTATCAATTTCTGTACCATTAATTTTAGCAATATCAATTTCCTCTATTGTGTATAAACCTAATGGTAATTCAGAAATAGTAATTGTTGCACTTAAATTATCTTCAGAGATTACTACATTAATATTTGGAATTGCAGAGTAGTCTTGACCAATTGTTACTTCCATATCTGTATTGTGTGAAACTAGTTCCCCTTGTTTATTAGTATATGATAATAATCCTAAACCTTTAATGTTAAATTTCAGTCCATCAACTGTTTCTCCTGCTGGAACTGTTTTTATAATTTCAATACTTGCTTTTCCAATAGGGTTTGTTAAATCGACATTTAATTCCTGTTCATTAATTTGAATTGTCTGAGTTACTTTTCCCCATCCAGATAGTCCTGTTGTTTCAACCAATTCATATGTCCCATATGGAATACCAATTATTCTTGCTTTTCCCTCAGAATCGGTTGTTATATAAACAGAATAATTTATGTTATCATTACTTGTTCTTGTTAATCTAAATGTAACTGGCCCCTGAACATCATTTGTATCTTCCCATAATTTTTGAATATTTAAATCACCTTTTTTTACATAATTAATTACTTCATATGTTATACTTTGAGATGGTTCAAGATACACATAATTCAAATTGCCAATACCACTATAATTTTCCATTTCAGTTATTTCAATTATTTGATACATTCCAGGAATAAGGTTATTTATAACCGCCTTTCCTGTTGAATCTGTAGTAGCTATTAAATCATTTCCATTGTCTTTAACAAATTCTCCATTAGAATCTTTTAGCTTAAATTCTATTCCAGCTAGACTTTCTCCATTTCTAACTTCTCCAATACCTAAACCTTCAAAAACTTTTTGAATTGTTAATTGTGCATTATCTTCACCATTAATAACATATGTAGCCTCTGAATCCAATACAATTGTTTCACTTGTTATTGGGTCAGTATATCTCACACCTGAAACTGCTCCTATCATTCCTTTTTCTTCTGGCATAGTCATATCAAAAAAGAAATCAATATTTTCGCCTGCTCTAATGTTTTCATTTAATACTACTTTTATAACTGATGCATTAGAAACATCAGAAATATCTTTCTGATACTCTATAAATTCAGAATCGAAACCTGCATTAATATCATTACTATATAATATTGTGTATTTACTTGAGTCTAACAATCTGTTATTTATTTTCAATTCAAAATTCCTTAAATCATTTAACCTACTTAAATGCTTAACAGTTCCGTTCGCATTATTTGAATCACCAATTTTTGTAGCATAATATGTTGAAAATTGTTCTGGCAAAGCAAACTCATCTTCTAGTAATAAATCATTTGTCTTAATTTGTTTGTTGCCTGATACAGGTAATTTGTATAAAAGACTAACATTATTCAAATACTTAGATTTATTTATAACATTTTGACTGTATTTCACTGTACCATTATTTTTAATAATTATTGGTTTGTTTTTTTCTGCATATGAGTCTCTGTTATCAGAACTATTTGGTAAAAACCACAATCCTCTAGAACTAATATTAGTTAAACATTGTAGACTTGATGTTCTAGAAATTTCAAAATTTTTAAATGCATAAAATAATTTGTAAGGAGTTTGTCCCATATATTCCAGATTATTACTATTATTATTAAAAGTATAGTATCTTTCATTTTTTGTCAACATAAAAGCTTGTAATGTGTTAGATGTTGGGCCATCATTTTTTACAATTTTTCTTTTAAAATCTATAGTTATATCTATTCTATTAGAGTTTATAGACGTATCGTAAACTCCTTTACAAGATATTTTAAGGTATTTTTGTCCATCTTTTGTAATAATTTCATTTTTTTCTATATATATATAAGGGTTATTTGTTATAGAAACATTAAAATCCTTATACTCAAAAACATCATTTAATTTAACATAAAAAACTGGATTATCATTCTTTACAAATGTATCAGAACTTTTTATAATACTTGAGTTTTTATACATAGATAATATTACTCTTTTTGTATTATATAAATCATTTGAAAAATTATCATCATAATCTAATGCATTCATTTCCATATATGAATATTTTTTATCTTCTAAAAATTCAATACTAGATCTTGCAGTATATATTGCGCTTCCTGTTTCATACTTTCCATCTATATTTGCATTAGTTAATGTTTCTGAATCTAATAAATTGTATTCAAATTTCAAACTTTCCTTATCTGCTGATTTTAAGTATACTCTATTAAGTCTTCCACCACCATATTCGTCTTGATCTGTATTTTCAATAATAAAATTCATAAAGTTTTTATACCTTGTTAATAGACTAGATGCTATACCATATACACTTCCTTGATATCGTGTTATACTTTTAATATTTTTAATTGAATCATCAGGAATTATCTCCTTTAATTCATCTGTTTCTATTTGCCAACTTGTTCTCCATGTTACAATTCTAGAATATCCATTATATTGAACACCCAGAAGACTTTTATTGTCTCCAGTATATCTTAAAACATCTCCCATTACTGCATAGTATTCCTTTACAGTTGGTGTTTCAGGATTGTAGCTATAGTTTTCCCTTGTTGCTATAAAAAATGGTGTATCTTCTCCTATTTTATCTCCTTTTTTATAAAATGAAACATTTTCTAAATAATCAATATATGTAAAATCAACTATAATAGATTTTACATACATATTTAAATCTCCAGCAGATACTTTTTTGTACACATTTCCTTCTGTATAATCTATTTCGCTTTCTAAGTTATCAGTAATTAGAGAATTACCTTTATTATAGTTTTCAACAATAAATCTATTTTTGTCTAAATTAGCAAATTTTAATAATCTTTCATTATATTCATTACTATATGAATATTCTCCTATATCAGCCAAAACGTCAGTATTTGTATTAAATATAATTTTTCCATTTTCTAATTTTCTTTAAAAACTTCTTCATTAATATTATCCCCTGAATAAAAAACATCATAATCATGCATTTCATCACCCTTTGGATTACTAAATATTGTTATAAAAGATGAAGAACCATTATAATAATTGTTTGTTACTTTTGTATATTTTATACCTGTACTTGATTTTTCAATTGTATAACCTTCACTATATTTTGATATATTAACTATTTGTGTTGAACCTTTTGGACTTTCCCTTTCATCATCTGGAATACTATTTTCTATTAAATTGTATTGGACATCTAAAAATAAATTACCATTAATTCCTGATTTTTCATCATAAAAATCTCTATCAGCAATTGGATAGTTTTTTATTTTTTCTTGATACAAATGTTCATTTGTATATTCTTCTGTTATTTGACCTCTTTCCAGTTCTATAAAGGTTTTACCACTTGGATCCCTAATAACATTAACAGTATAACCTCTATTAGTAAAAGCATCTGAATTTATTTTTAAATTCTCAATTGTATTTATATCTTGAATATTTAGATATTCATTATTAATTTCATCAATTGTTCTTTCTATTTCAACCCTTATTTTAGAATAGGTCTCATTTTGAATTTCAATATCAATTGGTATTCTCATCTGTATATTTGATACTTTAAATTTATTGTACTTAACATACCATTCATAACTACCTTCTCTAAGCAGCAATCTAAAATCTGTTTTTGAAGAATAAGGTATTATTTCCGGTTCTGTGCTAACATTAAATGATATAGTTTGCTCCTTTAAAAAATCTTCAACTTCTCCACTTAAATTTTTATATTGTCCTGAAAAAATAAGTGTAATTGTTTTTGTATAGTCAACAAATCCTGGATCTCTTGGGAAAACAATATTTACTACACCTGAAAAATCAGTACCTGTTCTTATATTTCCATATGAGCACATACTAAATGAAGAATTATTTTGAATTATTGTATTTGAGTCTAATTTGTCAGCCATTGTAATAGTAGCAATATTACTGTCATTATCATTTTTTGCAATTAATTTAACATTCTGGAATCCTGTTTGTACTCCTGTTAATTTAAAATTATATGATATTCCAATATTTCTTCCACTCAATACATTTTCTTGGCCTAATCTTGTTGCATTAAATTCAACATAATCAGGGTTTCCTTTATTATCTGCAAAAATATTTTTTGGCATATATCCAAATATCATTGATATAATCAAAAAAACCACTATAACCTTTTTAGCATAATACATTATTTCCTTTTCTCTCATTGTTTTCCTCCACTTATTATTTATTTTTATTATTAAGTCGATTTTAGCAATGTTTTTTATTATATACAATACATGTTTTACACAGGTTATATACATTTCCTACGGAAATAGTTTTTTACACTTTTTATCATTTGAATTACATTTTTGTTATATTTTGTAATATAACCATACATTTTTTTACTTTTCTTTAGGGATATTAAAACTATAAAATATTATATATATTTTAAATTAATAGTACTATAAACTTTTTATTCTATATGATATAAAAAGTTTGATTCTTCTAGATCTACTTCTTCATGAGAATATATAACTCTTTAATAACACAAAAGTAGCGAGCTGGAAATTCCTTCTCTAATTCACTATTTTATATTTTTCTTGGCATAAAAAAAGAGAAGATAAATAATATCTTCTCTTTTTTATGCTTTGTAAATTTTAATTTTAAACGGACTTTTTGCTATTCATATGATTCAAAATTTCTTTTTTAGTTCTATTCATAAGGAACTATACATAATTTTGGGAAAACAAATCCAGTTTCAGGAGTAGCAATACTCCAGCAGTACAATTTGCCATCCAAGCCTCTATTAACATTTAACAAAGGCTGTTCAGTTATGTCATAGTTTTCTTCGATTTCGATATAAATGAAATCATCATATTCCTTACTATTCAGAACGTACAATATGTCGTCATTGTAGTAGTCATTTTCATCTATCAAACTCATATCTAGAACTTTATTTACAAAAAAGTCTCTATCTACAAATCTGACTTCATCTACATAATAAAAGAAACTATAACGATAATACCAACCCAAATTATTTTTTGTGCTTATTACTGCACCATGAATTGGGCTATCAGCCCATACAAATTTGTATTTTTTCAAACCAAAATCCTTAGCACCTTGAATCAAGGAATAATATTCCACTTCTCCCGGTTTTTCTCCTTGTTGAGATATTATAGAATCAATACCTGGTGGAATTGTTTCTCCCTCAGAATTAAGCTGTATATTGTTTATAAAAGATTTTTCTTTAGCATCTGTTAATATTCTTAAATCCTCTTGCTCATTTTCATCAAGTGGAATTAAGCACCAGTTATTGTACTTCCAACCGTACTGATCAAGGTATATTAGCTCACAACGATATGAGTTGAAATCAAATTTTTCATCTTGCCAATTGCCCTCTACGATTGGTCTCCAAACGAAGTATTCAAAGTCATAGGTATCTATATTTAAACCTAGCTCTTCTACAAATTCCTTATGATTTTCTCTAATATCTGATAAAGTACATAATTGAATCGGTATATTTTGCTGTAAACAATATGTATCACAAAAACGAGCATCAGCGTATATTATAGAATTAACAATTTCATTTTCTGTCCATACGATTTTGTAATTTTTTATTCCAAATAGCTGAGCAGAATAGACTAGAGAATCATAGATTATTTGGTCTATTTCCCAACCATCTGGGTCTTTAGGTAATTCTGTTGGTTCCGAAGTTGTTGTTTCTTCAGTTGTGGTTGTTGGCTCTGTTGTGATAATTATTGTAGAAACCGTTGTACCGAGTGTTGTAGTATATATTGTTGTTTCCGGAATAGTAGTTACTGTTGTTTCCTGAATGGTAGTTACTGTTGTTTCTAAAACCGTTGTTACTTCAGGTTCCGTCATTCCTGAAAAAGTTGTAGTAACTTTATTTGTAGTTATTTCAGATTCTGTTTCTGTCTCTAATTCAATAGTTGTGAACACCTGAATAGTGGTTTCAGAATTTATATTTGTTTCTGTTGTTAATTCTGTCGTTATTGATGTTGTTTCCTCTTTATTTTGTGTTTGTTCTATACTATCATTAGAAAATATAACAAAATCAGTTTCTCCATTATTTCGATGTTCTTTGATTAATTCAAAAAAAACACTTATTGGCATTTTTTCGCCAACACTATTAATTAAAAAATTAGTAGGAGTACTATAGAAATGATTTTGTAATGTGACAATATCTCTAACATCAATTATATTGTCTTTAAATAGATCATACTTTTCTAATTCCTTTTCCGTTGCAATATAATTTTTGTTTATTATACCCGCTAGTTCTATATAATTCTGATAGTTTATTTCTGAACTCGAAGAAAAATATTCATTAACTACTTTACCTATGGCTAACGTTTGACTGTTTTTTTGAATTTGACTAAGTTCTACTCCTATAACACTATCTTTAATGTTTCCTTCCGCCTTTTTCAATATAGAGTACTCATAAGCTACTCCTTGATCATCTTCAAAATAAAATTTTGGAAAATATTCAGTTTCAGGTACCTCTGTAGCAAAAACATTTGCTCTTAGGCTAATTGGTGTTAATATTAAGATTGCAATGCCTATTGTTAATAAAACTCTGTTCCGTTTAAATAGCGTATTTTTCATAATGATACCTCCTTAAAAATTTCTAAAGATTTCTTCGTATGTGTTGGATTTACCAACTATAATAATATTATAACATTTTTTTATTAAATAATCAAATTTTCAAACTATAATTATATTACCAAATTATTGTAAATTAAAATATTTAATTCCAAAATTATTTCTTTTAATAAAATTAGTTTTTTAAAAATATAAGAGTATAATTAATTTGGATAGTATATAAAAAAAGAGAAGATAAATAATATCTTCTCTTTTTTATGCTTTGTAAATTTTAATTTTAAACGGACTTTTTGCTATTCATATGATTCAAAATTTCTTTTTTAGTTCTATTCATAAGGAACTATACATAATTTTGGGAAAACAAATCCAGTTTCAGGAGTAGCAATACTCCAGCAGTACAATTTGCCATCCAAGCCTCTATTAACATTTAACAAAGGCTGTTCAGTTATGTCATAGTTTTCTTCGATTTCGATATAAATGAAATCATCATATTCCTTACTATTCAGAACGTACAATATGTCGTCATTGTAGTAGTCATTTTCATCTATCAAACTCATATCTAGAACTTTATTTACAAAAAAGTCTCTATCTACAAATCTGACTTCATCTACATAATAAAAGAAACTATAACGATAATACCAACCCAAATTATTTTTTGTGCTTATTACTGCACCATGAATTGGGCTATCAGCCCATACAAATTTGTATTTTTTCAAACCAAAATCCTTAGCACCTTGAATCAAGGAATAATATTCCACTTCTCCCGGTTTTTCTCCTTGTTGAGATATTATAGAATCAATACCTGGTGGAATTGTTTCTCCCTCAGAATTAAGCTGTATATTGTTTATAAAAGATTTTTCTTTAGCATCTGTTAATATTCTTAAATCCTCTTGCTCATTTTCATCAAGTGGAATTAAGCACCAGTTATTGTACTTCCAACCGTACTGATCAAGGTATATTAGCTCACAACGATATGAGTTGAAATCAAATTTTTCATCTTGCCAATTGCCCTCTACGATTGGTCTCCAAACGAAGTATTCAAAGTCATAGGTATCTATATTTAAACCTAGCTCTTCTACAAATTCCTTATGATTTTCTCTAATATCTGATAAAGTACATAATTGAATCGGTATATTTTGCTGTAAACAATATGTATCACAAAAACGAGCATCAGCGTATATTATAGAATTAACAATTTCATTTTCTGTCCATACGATTTTGTAATTTTTTATTCCAAATAGCTGAGCAGAATAGACTAGAGAATCATAGATTATTTGGTCTATTTCCCAACCATCTGGGTCTTTAGGTAATTCTGTTGGTTCCGAAGTTGTTGTTTCTTCAGTTGTGGTTATTGGCTCTGTTGTGACAACTGTTGTACCGAGTGTTGTTGAAGTTGTATCTACTGTTGTTGTAACTTCTGTAATTGTTGTCCCTGAAGATTCTTCTTGAATTTTTGTACCTTCCGTTACAGTTGTCACCTCAGAAACTGTTGTTTCTTTAAGAGTTGTTATTTCTGTAATTGTTGTCCCTGAAGATTCTTCTTGAATTTTTGTACCTTCCGTTACAGTTGTCACCTCAGAAACTGTTGTTTCTTTAAGAGTTGTTATTTCTGTTATTGTTGTTACAGGTGTTGTTGTTGTCTCTAGAACTGTTGTTATAACTGTTGTTACTTCAGAAACCGTTGTTTCTTTAAGAGTTGTTATTTCTGAGATAGTTGTTAGAGGTGTTGTAGTTGTCTCTAAAACTGTTGTTGTAAATGTTGCTACTTCTGAAACTGTTGTTCCAAGAGTTGTTGTTGCTTCTGGTTCTGTTGTAATTATTTCTGGAAACGTCGTTTCCTTAATTGTAGATTCTGTTGTATCTTGACTAGTTATTTCTGTTACTACTTCCAAATTTGAAGTAGTAGTTGTTGTTTTTTCTGTAAAATGATTAGATACTGTTGTTACTTCTGGGATTGTTATTGTAACTTCAGAAACTTTTGTTGTTTCTTCTGAAATTGTTATTGTAGCTTCTGGTTCTGTTGTCCCTGAAGACTCATCTTGTATTGTTATCCCATCAGTTACAGTTGTCTCCTCAGTTACTTCTGTTGTTGTTACAGTTGTTGTATCTGGTGTGATAGCTGTAG
>ENA-UOWO01008103-UOWO01008103.1-activated-sludge-metagenome-genome-assembly--contig:-NODE-8103-length-10173-cov-5.441194_pt1 | contig 10173 bp, 6 predicted proteins | sample MGYA00238148_ERZ761564 | MGnify/ENA primary metagenome ERZ761564 (study PRJEB28885, sample SAMN05720194) | activated sludge metagenome | isolation source: Anaerobic digester | place: USA...
GCACGCTTAGCCGCATGACGAACTTCTTTTAATGTTGCATCAGATTTACCATAAGCGATATTTTCAAACAACTTTCTGTTAAACAACGCGGGTTCTTGGGGAATAAAAGTAATATTTTTGCGCAAAGAATCCTGGGTAACCGTTTTGATATCCTGACCATCAATTGATATACTTCCTTTGTTGGTATCATAAAAACGCATCAACATATTTACCAATGTGGTTTTACCCGCACCGGACGGTCCAACCAGACCAACCTTTTCACCAGGCTTGATTGACAAAGACAAATTATCCAATACTTTCTTTTTACCATATTTGAAAGATACATTTTTAATTTCAATTCCAGCCTTTTTAATTTTCAAATCTTTTGCATCTGGGCTATCCACAATTTCAATTGGTTTTATCAATTCTTTATAGGATTGCTGTGCACTGCCAATAACGTCAACTAAATCTGGAATTCTTTGAGTTATGTTTGAAATCGCACCCATAACACTCATATAAACAGACATAGTAAACACTATTTCTGAAACATTCATTTCACCAGCTACAAATAACTTTGCACACAATATCAGTGTTACTCCGAACAATATATCCCATACGTACATAGGAACAACCCAAAACAAACGCTGCATTAAACTGACATGCAATCTATTTTTTATGTTTTTTTGTCTTATAGGTTCCAGATATTTTTTTTCTATATTCTTACCAGCAAACAATTTAACAATCGAAAAGTTTGATATACTGTCAATTGTTTTACCAGCCAAAGAAGATGATGTTTCTGATGCTATTTCGGATGATTTATTCATCGGTTTCATACGCCAAATACTGTATGCTAAACGAAATATAAAAGCGAACCCTAAAACAAATGCTACCCATTTATTAACCTGCAAAACCAATCCTGTATTAAGTAAAATTACGACAGCAGCGGCTAAAATATTTGTAAACTCACGGAATACACTGAATCCACCCATAATATAACCTATTTGTGAATTTATTTTACCGGGTATTCTGTTTGTATAAAAAGACATGGACTGTTCATGAACATAATCATTCAAAACAACAGATAATTCATTCCTGGTTTTTGGTGCCCAGTGGCCTTCCAGCCAGCTGCGTATTGTTGACATTGTATCCAAAGCAATCCATACACCTATAATTAAAAAAATCGTAGGAAATGCAAATTTAATAAAACTAATACCTATTGGTGCAGGCTGATCAAATAATGCCACTATCCATTTCTGAGCCAATGGCCAAAAAACACCATCACCAACACGTGTAATAAAATAAAACAATGCCCAGAACCCTAATATCCAAGCATAGGGTTTAAAACCGTATTTTATATAAAATTTCCAAAGATTTTTTGGTAAGTTTTTCATAGACAAACCTTCACCGCCACAGCGGTTTTTATGTGTTATTTTTGTGAGATTATTGTTAGGTCGAAGCTATTGCGAAGTGCAATCTACAATTTTTTTATTGAAAAGTCAAGTAGTTAGGTATTATTTTTTATCGTATCTTTGTAATTCTTTCATTATAAAATTAAACAGTCGGCCAGAAATATTATCATTTGGCATTTCAGAATTACCATTCATGTACGGCATCGCAGATATCAAAATAAACTTTGCCATCCAACGGAAAATTTCTAACTCTTCGGCCTGGCTAAGCTTTCTTGGGGCATCTTCTACATGGAAAACTTCGTTTTCAACGGCACTGTTTAATTTTTCCAAAATTGCATCTATGACTTTTTGTGGATAATACTGTTTTGAAAATCTGGGAAATCCATCAAACAAAGAAGCCCCTCGATCGCGGTTATACAAAATATTCCAACCAACACGTTCAAACAATTCTTCTACACAGTGATATATCATCAGATTATATTCACGTATACCCTGTTCCATAAATTCAGCCATATTTTTTTCAATACTACCTGATGCCTTTCCTTTTCGAACAAGTTCATAATCTTTATGATTTTCGTTATTTTCAAATTCAAACAAAGTTCTTACCTGACAAATAACTTCCAATGGAATTACATTTTCTTTTGTTCCCAAATTCAAAATTATTTTTGCATCGCGATAATTTCTGGGATTTTTTACATCATAAAATTTATCACGTACAGTTATAATTTTTTCTGGTGCTAATTCCTGGATTCGTTCTATAAAAACGCGTGCCTGGGGAACCAAATCGAACAGACATTTTACGCGCCAAACGTCTTTTAATCGCAAATGCGGTTTTTCAATTTTATCCAGTTCGCGTACCAATTCAACTGCAATTTTTTCATAACCACGGCCAATAATTCCCAAAACTGTTTCAGATGCAGCAGTTATAAATTTTTCTGAAAACTTTTCACGAATTTTTTCAGAAATCGCTTTACCAGATGCTTCACGATTATTAGAAGTTAAAACACGTTCAGCAGTTTCAGCAACTTCGTTAACATAATCCGTGTAATATTTACCAGTGACTTTTTCTAATGCACGGTTTATATTTTTTTGTGCACCAACGATAACACTGACAATCGAAGATACATACAAATCAACCTTGTGTCCTTCGACAATAGAAAAAAACTGATTTCGCATAGGATCTGCATCCAAACGATGATAAACCATGTACGCAGATAACGGATTTATATCAGATATTTTAATTGTTTGATCCAATTCCACACCGGATTCATAATCATATTTCATAACAGCCGCTTTTGGTGCGCCAAAGCATTTTCCCAATATATGGAAAACTTCCCGGAACCAAATCATTCCATCTGTATATAATCTTTCCAGGTATTCCCTGGCTTCCATATTTATATGTCCATTCTCTTGCGCACGAGCAATGGCAGCAAAGTTTTCATGGTCATTATTTGATGTAATGGCCTCGACTGTTTTTTCTATTTGGTTTTTCATTTTATTTATTTTTTCTCTTTCAAAATTGGGAAAGCAATAATATCACGAATTGATTCTTTGTTCAGAATCATCATTACTAATCTATCAATTCCTATTCCAATTCCCCCCGTTGGTGGCATACCGTATTCCAATGCCATAATAAAATCTTCATCCAACATGTCGGCTTCGTCATCACCACCGGCACGCTTTGCGGCCTGGGCTTCCAGACGTGAACGCTGATCGCGTGGATCCGTTAATTCACTGTAAGCGTTACAAAGTTCCATTCCAAAAATACGCGTTTCAAATCTTTCAACTAAACGCGGATTTGAACGATGTGTTTTGGTCAAAGGTGAAACCTCAACCGGATAGTCAATTACATGAATTGGACCTTCCAGTGATTCTTCTACTTTTTCATTAAAGACTTCTTCAACAACTTCGCCCCATGTTGCATTTTTTTCAACATGAACATCCAACTTTTCAGCCATCTGGCGTGCTGAATCTGCATCTGTTACTTTCAAGAAATCAACACCAACCTTTTCATGAATCAAATCCAACATTCCAGCGCGTTTCCAAGGTGTTTTAACATCGACTTCGCGTTCGCCGAATTTCATTTTTGTTGAACCATTAAACTTGATACATAATTTTTCAACCAATTGTTCAACCAAATCCATCATGTCATTATAATCGGCAAACTGTTGGTATGCTTCCATCATTGTAAATTCTGGATTATGTGTTGTATCAGTTCCTTCGTTACGGAAATTCTTTCCAATTTCAAAAACGCGTGGAATTCCACCAATAATCAAACGTTTCAGAAATAATTCCGGTGCAACACGCATAAACAAATCGCGATCCAAAGAATTATGATGGGTTATAAATGGCTTTGCGGTTGCTCCGCCCTTGGATTCTTGTAAAATTGGTGTTTCAACTTCCAAAAATCCGTGCTCAACCATAAATTTGCGAATTTCTTGTTCGATTTCAAATCTTTTAATCAGCGTTTCACGTGATTCGTCAGACATAATCATATCTAAATAACGCTGGCGATAACGTAATTCGGTATCAGTCAGACCGTGGAACTTTTCTGGTAATGGTAACAAAGTTTTGGCCAAAACAGTTATATCCCCAGAAACTGCTACGGTCAATTCACCTGCAGCAGTACGACGAATTGTACCATTAACGCCAATCCAGTCGCCTGGACGTAATAATTTCAAAACAGCCTGTTGTTTTTCATTAAAATCATTTTTGTTGCACAGTAATTGAATTTTGCCACTGTCGTCACGAATAACAATAAACATTCCGCCATTACGATAAGCCATAATACGGCCTGCAACATTTGCTGTATCCGACAAAATTTCATCATTTCCAAGTGTTTTATATTTTTCCTGCAAATCAGCAGCCTTGTTTTTTGGGCTGTATATATGCGGATAAGCCATAACTCCCTGCTCTTCCAGTTTATTTAATCTTTCAACATATGCCTCGCGTTGCGGGTTTACTGGCATTTTTTTTCCTTTTTTTATTAAAAAAGCGGACACAAAAGTGCGTCCGCCAATTATTTTTATGGTCGCACTATCCTAATTATACAATTTTTTCAATTTCAAATTCATTATAATTCGACCTATTATTTTATCAATCTTTAAAAGATTGGTGCGAGCAAAGTACTTCGCGTACGCTCGCCTCGCAACCCTTCGGGTTCTCGCCCCTTTGCAAAGATGCATCGGGACTGAACCTAAAATTCTGGTGCGAGCAAAGGGGCTCGAACCCTCGACCTCAACCTTGGCAAGGTTGCGCTCTAGCCAACTGAGCTACGCTCGCACAGCCGACAGATTTTTACATATATTTTTTAACTTTGCAAGTTTTTATTTTGTTGACAATTTATATTTTATGTATAGAATTTCCAATTATGTCTAAAAATCCGCAATATAATGATTTTTCTGATACTTTAGATGGTGCCTGGGAGCGGAAAATTAGTGACCAAAAAATTAAAGATGATATAACTAATAAAATATATGCTATCAAGCATGAATTATTTGGAATTCCAGATAATTTTAAACCTATTGATTTTAATAATATCTTTCTTTTATATGCTTATCCTGAAAAATTAAATAATTTATTTTCTGATTTATATAATAAATTTGACACTATTAAAAGTCGTCAAAATAAAAATGACTGCTGGAATTTTTATGATTTAATGGAAACATTAACAAATAAAAAAATGTCCCCAAGCAGAAAAGATTTAAAATTCTTGATAAAAGATTGCAAAATTCCAGAAAGACATATCCACCATAAATTCAATTATTTTGATAAAGGATTCCAGGGTCTGACTTTATCCAGATATGGTGCATATATCTTGACCAGTAAAATTGCCAAACAACTAGTAAATAATAAAGAAAATGATTTACTTTATGAAAAAATGGCATTTGCAGATAATGATTTTGACGATGTTGTTATGTCCGCTTGGGATTTTATACGTGGTGAAAAGCTAAAGGAATTATCTATAATATTTCAAAGTCGATTGGTAACAATGATAAAAAAATTCAGGGGTAGCGTTAATTATTTCAAAATGCAAAACTTGTTAAATAATTACATTTTGAATCCGCTTTTTGCAACCGTAAACCAACCTGGTCGTATAAATTCATTTGAAAATATTTACAAACAAGTTCTGCCAAACTCTAAAACAAAATCCCCTATTCCTTATATTGCTCCACACATCATGATCTTTATAAGCGAACAAATAGAAAAATTTTGTGATTTTGTTTATAGCTCTAACCAAAACAATTCTGCATTTACTGGTTATAATAAATTAGAATCTTTGGTTGCAGATTTTTTTATAAAAATCAGATATCAAATTGAATTAGCAGCACGTAATGATAAAAATGTTGCTGATTTATTTAACCCAAAATCATTATTCTCTGATTATCATCAATCAACTGCTTTTGAAAATGTCAGAAATATTGAAAATGGTAAGGGAAAAAGCCATATCGATTATTGGGGTATATTATTTCGTGATACAGAAGGTGTATCTTTTTTCCGTGACAACCATTTATTTTCAAGCGACGAAATGTACATAATGGAAATAAAAAGATTATACGAAAAAAGACTTGAACAATTGTATCGTGACATATCTACCAAAAACAAGAAAATGGAAGAATGTGCAGAAGAAATAAAAAATCTGAAAGAAAAGATTTCTGCCGAAACAATAACACTTTATGGAATCGATATACCAGAATTTTTAGATGTCAGAGTTAATTGTGGCGAAATATTTTCGAAACAACTTAGTTTGGATTTATTCGATAAAAATGAAAATTATTTAAATATTGAACAAACATCCGAAATAAAACCTGTAAACCTGAATAAAAATAGTTTACCTGATTTCAAAATTATACCAAAAAGTGACATTATTATTCCATACGGAATACCATTCGCTGCAACTGATACAGGTAAACGGTATTATTCCAATAACGGAGAGTTTGAATCAATTAATCCATTAACACAAAATCCATTATTATTAAGTAAATCAGGAACCCCCAGGCCTGTTGATGCAAATTTTGGTTTCTGCAGTTTTCTTTATGAAATGGATCATTTATCTTTAGAAGACCAAATTAAACTATCTAAACATTTGGTTTCACTTGATGTTATAAATCGTATTGTTTTTTCAGGCAACAAATCGTTACATATGCGCTGTACAATAAAAGATGTCCCACATAATAAATCTGAATACAGATGGTTGTTTTTCTATTTGGCAGAGCAATATAAATTGGTATCAAAAAAATATGATTCTAAAAATAAAGAATTTATTTATACATCAAATATTCTTGATTTTTCATGCAGCAACAACGGACGAATAACTAGACGTCCAGATATTATAAGACCAGATACAAATAAATTACAAAAATTACTGCATCAAACTAATACATTATTAGACATTAATTGGCGCCCAGCATACCAAGAATATGTACAACAACAAAAGAAACGCGAAGAAGAATTAGCCGCATACAGATCTTCTTTTGGAAATAAAACTGGACCAAATCCTAAATTAATAGAAAAAGTAAAATGGTTATTAATTGATTGGCATGATGGTAATAGACACAACTTATTAAACATGGGACTTATACCAATGATGTGGTGGGCCGGATGGACAGAACATGAAATAAAAAGTGTTTTAAAAGAAGAAGGTAATCGTAATCTTAATACAACTATTGAAAAATATATTTCAAATTTACAAAAGCAATATGTTTAAAATAAAAAACCGCCAATTCGGCGGTTTTTTATTTTCTTACTTTTTTATTACAACCATGTCCATGGTTTTAATACTTTCAACAGACTGTATGCTGTACGTTTGTCCGCAAACGTATGACCACAACGTGGGCATACCAAAAATGGCGATAATAATGCTTTGACTTTTTTGAATACTTGCATCCAGATAAACAAACCAATCAACCATGCGGCTACAACCAATCCCCATGCAACATATCCAAAGTATTTATCAACAGTATTTGTCAGAATTTGGATAACACCAACGCTGGACTTTTCCAAATCATTGTAAATTTTTACACCGACTGGCCAACTGGATGGTCGCCAAGGATAAACATGTTTGATTCCATAATTTGTCAGCAAACTGCTGCCCAAACCGCCACTGGTTTTATCCAATTGTTTTTTGACTTCTTCGTCAATCATTTTATCAACTTCGGTTTGTGATACAGAAATCAAATCCTTCTTAACGCTGTCTAATTTTTTATTAACCAGATTTGCAGTATCATCCACTTTGGTTATTGTTTTTTCTGCTTTGTTTATTGCAGTGTCTACAGATCCGACTTTTACACCGAACTGACCAGCAATTCCGACCAATTTTTTTGCATCATTTGAAGTCTTTTTTGCACCAGCAGTTGTGTTTTTAACATCCGCAACTGGTTTTTCAACCATTTTTACTTTATCAATGGCAACTGAAATGGGCTTTTCAAGATTAATTGAGTTTTTTATCCCAGCCAACAGTTTTTCATATTGCTGTGAAATGTTTCTTTGCAGGTCAAAGAACATGGAAACAACCATTGTTTTTTTGATTGGTCCAGAATAATTGTCTTTTACATACAAAGGAAACGCTGCTACAAATGTCAGCCAGATAATAGAAAATACCCAGAAAATGCGTTTTGTTCTTGTTATAAAAGACGCTTTTTTTGCGACTGTTTTTGCACCGCCACGATCAATAACTTCGATTTGTTCTTTGGATTTCATTCAAATCTCCTTTTATTAAAAGAAATTCTAGTTCTTATAATTTAATGTTTCAATAAAATTATTTTTAAATATTTGTTCTACAAAACCATCTTTTATAATATTTTCTACTAAATCGGCTTCTTTTTCACGTGGGTTTGATTTATAAAAAAATTCATCTTCTATTGGATCAACGTAGTGTAACTGAGCTTGACTTGCAACTTCATGTGACAAAGATGTTTGAAAAACGTCCTGAAATAAATGAATCATCTCATGCGCAATATATCCAATAACTTCATTAAAATCATCGTTTTGTAAAAAATTATTATAAAATATGAATATTTTATCACCACACTCTGATAAAACATCCATATCCTGAGTATTTTTATTTTTGAAGTGAACGCTTTTTATTTTTACACTTTTATATTCTGATAAAAAATAAACAAACCCACGAACCGCTTTTTTTCGTTCATCGGGATACAAAAATCTCCAATTTATAGTATCATTTTGTAAAGCATCAGGAATGTTATTAAAAATCCAATTTCTGAATTTAATTCCAAATTCTTTTGCTTTCTTTTCGTTATATTTTCCAGATATTTCTGAAATTATTTTTTTTCGTTCTTCTAATGTATTAATTGCTTTTTCGAACTCGTCCTTGTACATCATTCTTTTTCACCAACATATTTTTTAATAAATTCTTTTTTAAATTCTGCAAAACTGCCCTGTTCAATTGCGTCGCGAATATCGCGCATTAAATCCTGATAAAACCACAGGTTGTGTTGGGTCAGCAATGTTGCCCCCAGAATTTCATTACACTTGGTCAAGTGATGAATATAAGCGCGTGAAAGTTTGCATGCAGGACACCCGCATTTATCATCCAATGGCGCCGAATCATCACGATGTTTTGCATTACGCAGATTCAGTGTACCATGGCGCGTAAAAGCCTGGGCAGTGCGACCTGCGCGTGTTGGCATAACACAATCAAACATATCAATCCCGCGTTCAACCGCACCCAAAATATCCAGCGGTGTTCCAACACCCATCAAGTATCTTGGTTTATCTGTTGGTAAAAAAGGTGTCGTATGCGCAATCATATCAAACATGACATCTTGGGGTTCACCAACCGCCAGCCCACCAACTGCATAACCATCAAAACCAATTTCTGTTAATTCGCGGGCAGATTTTTCACGCAAATCTTTAAAATCTGCGCCTTGGACAATTCCGAAAATTCCATATCCATCACGGTCGACAAATGCTTCGCGGCTACGTTTTGCCCAACGTGTTACCATTTCAACATTCTTTTCAACTTTTTCACGTGGTGCTGGCAGATGCAAACACTCGTCCAGAACCATTGTAATATTTGAATCCAATTGATGTTGAATCTGAACCGATTTTTCTGGGGTTAAAAAATGTTTAATTCCACCATCAATATGTGATGTAAATTCCACACCTTCTTCTTTCATTTTTGTAAGGGATGATAACGACATTACTTGGAATCCACCACTGTCGGTCAGAATTGGTCCATGCCAGCCTGAAAATTTATGCAATCCACCCATTTGTTCAACCAATTCCCCACCCGGGCGCATCATCAAATGATAAGTGTTACCCAAAATAACCTGGGTACCAGTCGCAGAAACTTGGTCCATAGTTAATGCTTTCACCGTGGCCGCAGTCCCCACCGCCATAAACGCAGGTGTCTGAAAATCCCCATGCGCAGTATGCACAGTCCCGCGACGCGCATTACCATCAGTTTTAATCAAATCAAATTTCAATGACATTCTAATCCTTTCTAAATAATAAACAGCTATCACCATAACTGAAGAAACGGTACTGTTCTGCGATGGCGTGTGCATACGCAGATTTCATTTCATCCGTGCCTGCGAATGCGCAAACCAACATAAACAAAGTCGATTTTGGCAAATGAAAGTTTGTCAGCAAGACATCAACAACTTTGAATTTATACCCGGGCTTAATAAAAATATCGGTTGTATTTGAAAATGGTTTTAATCCGCTTTCGTCCGATGCACTTTCCAATAAACGTAAACTGGTTGTGCCAACGGCAATAACACGTTTTGCAGAATTTATAATCTCGGCTTGTTCGGATGTAATC
>ENA-UOWO01008105-UOWO01008105.1-activated-sludge-metagenome-genome-assembly--contig:-NODE-8105-length-10172-cov-4.657507_pt1 | contig 10172 bp, 3 predicted proteins | sample MGYA00238148_ERZ761564 | MGnify/ENA primary metagenome ERZ761564 (study PRJEB28885, sample SAMN05720194) | activated sludge metagenome | isolation source: Anaerobic digester | place: USA...
GAGGAGCAGGACGTAGCGCGGCGGCACCGCCCAGGTTTGGTGCGCCACGCGCAGGAAGTCCGCGATCGCGTGGGGGGTCGTCAGGCCCTGGCTAAACTCGTTATAAATGTCGTCGAGCAGGACGATCTTGGTTCGGAAGGCCGACTGACGATAGTCGGCCATGGCCTCCGCGGCCGACACGAGCGAGGGCACCGTGACGATCAGGTAGCTGGCGCGCGTCGCGGGATCGGCGAGATTCGCCGGACGAATCAGCGTGAGGGATTTGGGAACTGAAAACGGCGGGCGTGGCACGCGCAGCGCGCTGTAACGCTGCTGGAGGATCATGTACCGCGCGCCTTCGCTGGTTCGGAAGGTGGTAGTGTAGGGGGTCGTTGTGCTGGGCCTTTGGTGGTCGACGTTGTCCACGAGCTTGATGTTCCTGGGATTGGTGACCTCGTAAACCGTTGGAGGATAACTGTAAAAGGCGCCGGCGCTGATGTTGTCGTGTCCGTTGGCTGGCGCTTCGAGAAAGCCCGCGGCCGAGTAGTAGTTCTTTGGATAGGTCAACGCGAAGCCGTCGATGTAGACGCGGCTGATTGTCGGACTCGAGGTTTCCTGGACCGTGATGCGGTTGTTGTAGGACGTCGTGTCCACCAGCCGATCCAGCAACAGGCCGGACGGCACCTGGAAGGTGAACTCGGCAGGCACGCGGCCGGAGAAGCTCCCTTCGCCAACCACGGTTCCATTGACCCGCACTTCAAACCGGTGCGGCGTTTCGCTCCCTCCGTGCACCCGGAGTTTGAGCGTGCCAACCAGGTCCCCGGTCTTCACCACCCCGTGCAACACAAAAGCGTCGCTGGTCCAGGTGTCGCTCGCGCTCCCGGAGAGCACCGACGCGGTCATCCAGAAATCCGCTTCCTCGTCAAAGACGCTCGCAGCGATGGAGAACCGGTCGTCCTCGTTTTCAAACACGGCCCAGTAGTAGTCCGTTGCGGGGGCGACGGCAGGCGTGCCATTGTCCACTGTCGCATACATGTTGAGGCCGGCGCGGAGCCAATACACATTATCGTAAGTGTAATTGTCGACGTGCGCCTGGGCGTAGAAGAAGAAGCCAGGGGCCGTGGGGTTGGCCGAGTTCAAGAACCCGTTCCCCGGGATGTAGTTCGCCTGCTGCTGATTGTCAGACTCGAAAAGCGCCAGAGCCCCGGCGCCAATCCATGACTCGACCACCGCGGCGGTTTGGCCCACCGCCTCGGCGATGCCGGCGGCGCTGACGAAACACATGCCCGACGGCTTGGGAGTCACGATCTTGATCGAGGCATTGCAGGCCGGGTCGGCCAGGTCGACGGGCAGCGACGACGCCAAACGGACGCGGTCCCTGGCCTCCGGTTCTGCCGGAACTCGAGCGGCGGGACCGGCCTTCGGCTGCGAAAGCTGCGGCTCGAGGTCCCGTCCCTCGACTCGGTCTGCTGCCTCCAGCGCCACCGTCTCGACGTCGACCGTGCGTGCGGTATCCAACAGGGCTTCGAGCCGGTAACGGTGAGACCCCGGCGCCGACGCGGTCCTGTCGAGTTGGTGGTACCGACCGCCCGGCATCGCGTCCTGCGCAGGCACGATGCCCGCGTTGACCTTGATCCATTGTCCGCCCGTCTCGCGGAGGAGATTGAACCCGAGAACCCCTGCTTCGAGGCTCGTTTCCCATCGCACAAGCACGTGGCCGCCGGCGTCAAACGCCTGAATAGACGACAGCGCGACCCGCCGGGGCTCGACGGAGACGTGGGCGCGAGCCGGTCCACTTTTCGGCGCCTGGTCCACGGCATGCGCCCAGGGGGTCCAAAGCACAAGTGCCAGGGTCGCGCCGAGGCTGCCGGCGCTTCGGAGGGCCTCGGCAAGGCATTCGTAGATCGTACGAGATTTCACAGGCGGCGAGGGTACTCCTCCGGTAGGGAATTGGGATGAAAAACGTTGCACAGACCCTTACCCGGCGCGGTTTTGCTTTTCTCGCCCGCAGCAGTTGGCATAATCGAGTTGTCCGCCTCGCGGCGGTGAGCATCCCATGACACATGCTGACGATCAGAGCGTCAGTGACCCCTTCGATTGGCGGTGATGCTGGCCAAAGAACGGGGATTCCGTGATGTTGTTTGAAGTCCAACGATGAAAAGAACCATATCTGTGCTCGGGGGTTGTCTCTGCGCGTTCATTGCCGCAGCGGCCGACCCGTGGTGTCAGGCGCCGTTTGATGTTGTCGATCCCAAGGTGCCGGACCGGCTCTGTCCGGTGCCGTTGAACGGGCGGGAACTGGGCGGCGAGATTGACCGGCGTCTTCGGAACCTGATTCGCAGCAACTACATGGTTGTGGACCTGGACGGCAAGTGGCTCGATCACTTTCGGAACCGGACGAATCGCGGCTCGCGCTCGCACGTCTACTACGGCATTGGCAAGGTCCTTGATGCCGGCAGTCTTTTCGCCGCGTACACGGGTGACCCGGAAGTCGCCGCGCGCACGCAGTCGATCGTCGATGAACTGGTCAAGTCGCGTGATCCGGACGGCTACCTGGGCTTCTGGAGTGTCGAGCCGGAGAACCGGCAGAGCCACATCAACTGGATTCTGCACGAGCAGGAGTACATCAATCTGGCGTTCGTGCGGCACTATCGCTGCACGGGCGATCCGCGGTCGCTGGCGCACGCGAGAAGCATGGGCGACTACATCCTCCGGACTTTCCCGACGCCGCGGAATCCGTGTTACGACGCGCGCGAGATTTGCACGGCCGGGCTGCCCGAGGGGATGCTCGAACTCTACCGTGTTACGGGCGACAGGCGCTACTTCGATTTCGCGGCCGACGTGCCGCATGGGAACGATCGCGGCGAGGTCCAGTTCGCGTCGTTGCGGGCGTGGGAACAGGATTTCAGCCGTCCTCCACGCCATGTGTACGTCATGCTGGCGCGCTGCTATGCCCAGACCGAGTTGCACCGGCTGAGCGGTGAAACCAACCTTCTGCGGATGAGCTGCTACATGCGCAACGAACTGCTCAAGCGAGGCGAGGGGGGTCTGCTGGTCACCGGCTCATGCTCGGATGGCGAGCAATTCACGTACAACCAGAACGGGCGAGGGGCGATCGGCGAATCGTGCGTCACGGCCTACCTTCTGCGGTGGTTCGACAGCCTGATGCGTCTCGATGGCGATTTGCGCTACGGCGATGTGCTCGAACGCACGATGTATAACGCCCTGTTCGCGGCCAACTCGCCCGACGGCCGCTGGATTCGCTACTTCACCCCGTTTTCCGGCGAGCGCCTGTACGACACGCGCGACTCGTTCTGTTGCTGCGGGAATTACCGAAGGGCGGTGGCCGAGCTTCCGCGCAAAGTCTATTACCGCACGCCGGAGGGCGGCATCGCGCTGAATCTGTTCACCAACTCGAAGAAGTCGTTCGATGTCAACGGGCAGATGGTCACGATTTCCCAGGAAACCGCCTACCCGAATGACGGGGAGGTGACGCTGACATTCTCGACCGGGAGCCCGGCGCCCTTCGCGTTTCGGTTCCGGACACCGCGCTGGTGCGAACGGATTACCGTCCGGGTCAACGAAGAGCCGTCAATGACCGTTGGACCCGCCGACCAGGCGCCTGGGTGCTGCGTTTTGGATCGGACCTGGCGTGAGGGCGATACGGTGAGAATCTCGATGCCGATGACCTGGCGGTTTGTCCGCGGTCGAGCGATGCAGGACGGCCGGGTGGCGCTGTTGCGCGGCCCGGTCGTGTACTGTCTGGGCAAGGATGCGAATCCCGATCTGCTCACCAAATGCGCCGAGCCGCGAGACCTTGTGATCGATCCCGCCTCGATTGGGGAACCCCAGAAAGACGAAACGATTCGCCCGGACGGCCGGAAAGTTGCGGCTAAGGCGTGGCTGGCCCGGGACGGCACCCGCGAGAAGGTCGACATCATGCTGACTGAGTTCATCGATCCCAGCGGCCTCGAGGTCTATTTCCGGGCCTCCGACCTGGCAAACACATCGCCCGTGCGACTGGCCGACGACGAGATCGTGTCGTGGCCAAGCGAGTTTGTGAATGTCCACATCCTGCGGGCCTTCTATGGGCCGAAGGCGTCGGGCGATCTTGAAGCGATGTTCGAGGTCCGGGGACCTGTCGCCGCGGATTTGGCGGCCGACTATGTTCCCCCAGGCGGCCGGATGGGGTTGAAGGCGGAATTCCCCGACAGCACGGGAGGGAGTTGGGCGTGCTATAACAGCAGGAACGGCGGTCTGCTGTCGACGGCCGCGCCCGGTGATGTGAAGGTGTTGAACTCACAATTCAAGGCGTTCGGCACGCCGCTGGGCTACGCCTACGGACTCGAAAACCAGGGGGATCAACTCGGCTTCGTCTCGAACTACGCCCCCAGTGATCGGCAGGAAGACGTCTGGCGCAACCATTACTCGGAGAAGATGTTCGATCGGGTGATTCCTGTGGGCGAGCGGAACGGGTTCCTCTTCACGCACCCGGTGGCCGACACCGGGTGCTCGACGGTCTTTCGGTGGACGCCTTCAGCCAGTGCGAGGGAGCAGAATCTCACGGTGTGTGGACGGTTGTTCTCGAATCTGGGCAACGGCGTCGAACTGCGCATCGTCCGCTGGAACGACGACGCGCGGCACGATGTCCTGGGCACTTTCAACACCAGAGACCTTGCGGCAGGCCAATGCGGCTTCGCCGAATTCACGCTGCCGTTGAGATTTGGCCCGGCTGGCAGGCATCTCGACTTTGTTTTGCACAACGCCGGCGCCCATGTCTGCGACGCGACCGCGTTGAGAATCCAGGCCTTTACAAACCTCTCGCAGTCCTCAGCCCAGGCCGATGTGACCAAGTTGGTGCAGGGGGTATTCCGGAACCAGTCGGTTACGCCGCTGGGTTCTTACAGCACGCTGTTTGGCGAGGCGAAATCGGGCGCGGAGAACACATTGAAGGTGAAGGTCCGCGATTGGCGCGACGGCCGCCTGCGGTATCTTGAGTTGCCGCAAGACGCCGCCTTGGACCTGACCCGGAAATAGGCGCACTCGGGACGCGGTCGAGGGTGCACGGCGGCTGATCACTCATGGACATCGAGGACCGTGCCGCCCAGGACGAACTTCACGTTCGACCCCAGAGCGAGCCAGGGGAGCGCCTCGGGGTGCCTGGCAACCAACTCGAAGTACTCGGGCGTGCCAAACGCCACGCGCCTGACCGCGGGATTGGTCAGGCGCTGCACCTCCGCGTCGATCCATTGGTCTCCATTCTGGAAGAAGCTCCGCCCGCCAACAAAGCGGCTCTGCTCCGTGTAAGCGACCACCTGGGCCGCGGTGTCCGCGATCCCGCCGGGAATCGCGCCGCCCGCGGCTCTCTGTCCCGTCACCCCGATCGGGGTCCCCACGGCCGGGGTAGCCCCTGGCGCGGCGGCGCTCAAGGCGCGTGCAGCCTCCGATCTGGCCCGGTGCAGCGATTCCTCCACCTGGTTGGCGGATTTCTGAGCCAACCCGTACCTCGCCCCGGCGACCGCGGCAGCGCCGGACGTGTCTTGGCGGAACGATTGGAAGGCCAGTTCGGTGGCGCGCCGGGCCGTGCCATCCAGTTGCAGTTGCGGCAGGGATTGATGCACCAGAGGGACGTGCCGGCGTTGCTCGTCTTCGTGGATGAGAAAGGCGGTGTATGGGGTGACGATTCCATATTTGCGCGCGAGTTCCGCGGCTTCGTCGCGCAACTCGGCGCTTTCGCCGCGCAGCCGGATTTCATCGAGCAGGTAGCCGATTCGCCGGGTCGCCCAGAGCCGCGGAATGAAAGCGTGATCGGTGGCGGGGCCGCCGAATCTGACTGGAAAGACGAACTTCTGTGAGACGCCGTTGACCGATCCCTCGAGTGCCATGTCGCCCTCCGCTCTGCCGGAGAACTGGCCGGCGAGCACGAGTTGCTCGCCGCGAAAGAGATCGGGCAGCGGCGAGGGATAGAGCTTGGTGACGCGCACGCCCTCGGGGAACGCCAGTTTCAGGTCTGCCAGCACGGGTTCTTTGATCTTCGAGAAGAAGTTCGAGAGCTTCACCTCGAGGTCTTCGTCAGGCAGCACGTAAGCGCTGGTGGCGCGCGTGGTCTCGGTAATGCGGTCCAGCAGGTGGGTATTCACGTCATTGCCAATTCCAAAGCAGAAGACCCGGGTCTGCCCTGCGCCGGCGGTCCGCGCCATCGAGACAATCGTGTCGTTGTCGACCGGGCCGACCGTTGGAAGGCCGTCCGTGAGGAAGATCACGAAGTACGGGCGCGCGCTGCCGTCGGGGCGGGCGGACAGTGCGCGAAGGAGCGCATCGTGTATGGCGGTGCCCCCGATGGGCTTGAGTTCCTGGATGAACGCGCCGGCCTTGGCCCGGTTCGCCGCCTTGGCCTCAACCAGGGCGCCAAAAAGCGGCTCGACCTCGGTCGAGAATCGCACAATCTCGAAACGGTCGGGGTCGTTGAGATTCTCGACGCAAAACAGCAGCGCCTTCTTCGCCTGATCGAGCTTCCTGCCAGTCATCGATCCCGAGGTGTCCAGGACGAAGCTCACGTCTTTGGGGAGGGTCTTCCGGTCTTTGTCATGGGTGCCGAACGCGGGGGCGGCCAGCAACAGGAAATGGCCGTCGTCCTCGCCTGCGCGATACGTCATGAGGTTCGCCCCGACGTCGTCCTTCTCCGTGCCGAAGAAGAGCTGGAAGTCCGTATCGGGTTTCACGTCCGGCTCTCGAATCCAACGACGGCTCGGGTGTTGCCCTGTCGGTTGATTTCGACACTGTGGCTGGGCGAATAGATCGAGGTCAGGGGGCGCTCGGACTCGATCTCGATCTTGAGACTCACCGTCGGGATGGGACTTGCGGAGTATTTCTCGGTGTTCAGGGGGTAGAGGTAGTGCGCCAGGCCTGCATCCGCTTCGAGGAGTTGCGTGTAACTGAGCTTCACCCGTTTCTTGCCGCGGGCTTCGATGGGGAAGATTCGCACCTTGAAAACGTCGCGTCCCGCATACTCGAGCAGGGCCGGATCGCGGTGGCGCCGGACAATGTCTTCGTAAATCTCCCGCGCCTTGTCCGCAGGGAGCAACTCGGCCTCGATCTGACGGCCGTCCACCTCCATGCTGAACTTGTCGATTTGGGCGCCTTTGGGCACGGGGAAGATGTAAGTGCCCTCGAGTTGCCGATCGTTTGGATTGAAAAACTCCTGGTCGATCCAGGTCGTTGCGACCTGGCCGCGCACCTTGGCTTCCACCCGATGGAATGTGACATCGAGGGGAGCAAAAGTGAACGGGCGCGGCACCGGACGCGGCATCGGCATGGGCCGCGGCGGGCGCGGGCCGGGAATGGGAATCGGCTCATGGACGATCATCAGCCCATCTCCCAAGAGGGCGACGGACGCCGCAAATAGGGCGAGTATGGAAACAAGCGGTCTTTTCATAAGCGGTCGTGCACGGGCGGCGCACACCCAGTTAGACGGAAAGACGCGAGGCATGCTCCCGGGCGCGGTGCATCTGGTTGTTGTCGGTGTTCTGTCGCCCGGTGAGGGCACCGGGCCTAGCCCGGATTGAGAGATTGCCGGAGGGGCGACGTCCTCGTCGCCCGCCAAACAGGGTCTGCAACTCTCATCGCCGGGGACGAGGCCGTCCCCACTTCAACGCGAACACCATTCCAACCGACAAACTCCAGATGCAGTGTCCCGGGCGTCCGAGTCGAATTCTCGGTTGAACGCCCTGAGCGCTCTTCTTATGCTCGAATGATGTTGCGGCGCTTTGTCTTCTCTTTTCGGCTCCCGATGGCGGGCCTGGCTGCTTTTCTTGTCCTTTCCCTGTGTGCTCTCCACGGCGCGCTCCCGCCCGATCGACTCAGCGTGTCTGACGGGGCATCGGACGCATTCGGGGTGGCCAGGGACGCCGCCGTCCGGATTCAGACGGCCTCGGCCGGGGGACCGGTGCAGTATTTGACGCCGCCGTATCTGCAAAACGTGCGATCCAATGCCATCGCGATCATGTGGGAACTCGATGCCGCGGCGCAATGCGCGGTTGAATATGGACTGGACGCTGCGTATGGCTTGCAGACCCCCTGCACCCGGCAGCCTTCGGGAGCGGGCACCGAGGTCTATCGCTGCACGTTGACCAGCCTGCAACCCGGCACCACGTATCGGTTCCGCGCTCTTGCGAACGGACAGCCCGGTCCGGGCGGCGCGTTCACAACCGCTCCCTCCGGGCCCGATCCGTTTTCGTTCTGCGTTTGGTCTGACAGCCAGGGATGGAACCATGGGAGCTACGATGCCGATCCACTCGAGCCCACCAAGAGCATGTTTCGCCACATGGCCTCGAATGGGATTCAGTTCGCCGTGACGTGCGGCGACCTGGCGGAGTCGGGATCGTCCTACGACGACACGCGCCAGTATTACCTTGATCGTACGGCCCTCCTGCTCGGGACCAGGGTCCCCTGGTTCGTCGCGTGGGGCAACCATGACGCCGGGGCCACGAGTCTGATCCGTCAATTCGCCGATCAACCCAGTCAGCAGCGCCCCGGATACACCGCGGGCTACGGCAGTTACTCGTTCGACTACGCCGGCTGCCACTTTGTGTGCATCGACTACGCATCGAGCGGAGTCGACATCGCCACATGGCTCGAGACCGACCTCCAATCGACCGCGAACCGCAATGCCCGGTTCACCTTCCTCTTCATCCATGTCCCCCCCTATTGCGAACTCTGGATCGATGGGAACGCCGGCCTGCGTGCGACGCTGGTGCCGCTGATGGAGGCGTATGGGGTCGATGTCTGTTTCAGCGGCCACACCCACGAGTACTCGCGCGGCTTCCGCAACGGCGTCTACTACTGCGTCACCGGGGGCGGCAGTTGGCTCGATTTCCCGGAACTGTTGGTTGCCGACTGGGACCACATGACGGTGGGGGGGCAGCACGCGATTCCCGGCATTTACAAACCCGCACCTGAAAGCGGGGGCGGCCTCGTCAACGAATACGTGCGCGTGGACGTCACCGAAGCCTCATTCACCGCATCCATGATCGCTTTTTCGCCGGACGGCAAGGTGCTTGGGGCGCTGGATCAGTTCTCGTTGACGCGCGATCCCGCCTCCCGTCCGCCTCTCACACCCGTCATCACCGGCCCCTCCTCGTTCGATGCATTCGAGGGCGGGTTGCTCGAATTGGCATGCTCGGCCTTCGCGGACCCGGATTCCAGCAGCGTTCACCTGCAGAGCCGGTGGCGGCTCAGTTGCAGTCCGAACGTCGAGGCAAGCGAAGGGGTTGTTTTCGAGCGGGTGACCGGCCCCGGCGTGACCAACTGCGTGATCGCGGCGACCAACATCTGGCCGGGGCAAGTCCTTTACGCGAGCGTTCAGCACACGGCGGGAGACGGATTGGTGAGCGCGTTCGCGTCTCCGATTGCGATCCGGATCACGCCCGATCCTCTCCACCACGAGGACTTCGAGAGCGTTGCCGAATTCAGTCTGCCCGCTGGATGGGTGGCCACGCATCGCACGAGCGTTCTCTCGAACGTCTGGAATCCAGACGACCCACAGTCGAACACCTACCTGACCTGGACAGTCGTCTCGAGCAGCCGTTTGGGTGCTCTCGGGGCAAACCGGCTCAGCGTGCCGGGCATTGTCCATGGCAATTCGGTGTACGCCGAGTCGGACCAGCGGAGCGGTGTCCAGATTCAATACCTGACGACTCCCGATTATGACCTGCGCGGTTTCGAGAACATCCGCCTGGTCTTTCGCAGCAACTACGTGCAAAACCAGGACAGCCTCGCCGCTCTCGAGTTCTCGGTTGACCGAGGCGCCACGTGGCTTCCTGTGGCCTATCTGCTCGATAGCACGGACGTGGTTTTCCGGCCCGGCGGCGCGACCATCGATGCGGCGGTCACGTTCGGTCGGGTGGACCCGGACGGCGTGCCCAACGCCAGCGGCACCGCGGCGTCGGGCGGGACCTACGGCGAACACATCCTGAGTCGTCCGTTCGAAAACCTCGCACCGTACATCCAGGGTCGGGTGAACGATGACACGATCGAGTCGAAGCGTGTCGAGTGCTTTCGGCTGCCTGCTGCCGACCGCCAGGCCGCCGTCCGGTTCCGTTTCGTACTGGTGGGGACAGCCAGTTGGTTTTGGGGAATCGATGACTTCGGTCTCTTCGGGTCCGCTGACGCTCTGGACCCGCTCCGGATTGTCA
>ENA-UOWO01008106-UOWO01008106.1-activated-sludge-metagenome-genome-assembly--contig:-NODE-8106-length-10171-cov-12.028667_pt1 | contig 10171 bp, 10 predicted proteins | sample MGYA00238148_ERZ761564 | MGnify/ENA primary metagenome ERZ761564 (study PRJEB28885, sample SAMN05720194) | activated sludge metagenome | isolation source: Anaerobic digester | place: USA...
GATCTTGCTCGTGGTGGTGCGCCAGCCAATCGGAGGACTTGATGTGTACTTCAACGTTACCCGCCCAAAGTGTGTCATCAATGCGCAGCCGGGCATTGGTAAAGTCGGGCCCCGCGTGGCGATTGAGTTCGCCTACGGCTAAAATGGCCAGGTTTTGTCCTTGCGTAGTGTGTAAGTGATGTGGCTGGAAGTGTTGGTACCGCCAGGCGTAATGGAGAAAATCTTCAGTCATGTTCTCAGCGTTAAATGGTCAATAAGCTGAGAATCATTGTTGAAAAGGGTGAGTACAAAATGAGGTTATGACCTCAGGCACAAAAATAAAACTTTTTTTTGTAGCCCAAAATTTTTAATCTTATTCTTTTGTTTCAATTCGATCGTAAACTTTAAACGTATAATCCATTTCGTTTTTTTCATCAGCGAGAAGGGGTTGTTTAAAGGTCAAACGCCATTCTTTCAAGTTGATTTCGGGGAAGAATACTTCTCCCTCTGGCTCCAGGTTTACCTCAGTCAGGTAAATTTTGTCCCAATATTCCTGACTTTGCTCATAAATCTGTCCACCGCCGATGATAAAAGCTTCGGTCTCACCATTGTCATAAGCCAACTCCAGTGCCTCATCTACTGAATGGGCCACCAAACAATCGGTGGCGGCAAAAAAAATGTCACGGGTCACGATGACGTTGGTCCGATTGGGCAATGGCCTGCCAATGGAGTTAAAAGTATTGCGCCCCATGATGACATGGTGGTTCGTAGTGATTTTTTTGAAGTACTTCAAATCCGCTGGCAAGTACCAGGGGATTTGATTGTGCATCCCGATGACTCGGTTTTTGGCAGCAGCAACGATGACGGATACAATCACAACAAGTTATTTTTTTTCGGCGCTTTGCAGCGAAATTTCCTTGGCACTTACCTTGCGCTCAACGGCGCCATGTTGGCTGAGGTTTTTACGGATCACATTGGCACTCCCTTTCATGGCGGCGCGGGTCGCTTCGGGCATGGGTTGAACGGCCTGCATTTCCCCATTTTCAAAAGCCGCAACGGGCACGGTGGTATAAACAGATTTGCCGTTGGCACCTCTATAGATGTACCGGTAGACCGGAATATATTCTACTTTGCTGATGGCTGTTTGAGGCTGGCTCGTAGCTGATGGCTGCCCGTTGGCCGCTGTTTGCTGCGTATTTTTCTCCAATTCAATTTCTACCATCAAACCAATATCCGTATAAGTTTTGGTTTGGGCAGAAATAAAATTGCCCATCGAGTACACTACCAGGCCATTGCGGGTACTGCCATTGGGTTCTTGCAGTGGGTAATTTTTGATGGGTTGCACCACGTGTGGGTGGGCGCCAATGACCATAGTGGAACCCCAAGTCAGCATCTTTTGTGCCAAGGCACGCTGTTTTTCATTTTCCACCAATTGGTATTCATCGCCCCAGTGTACCACCGTAATAATGGCATCGGGTTTATGGGCTTTGGCAGCTTCGATGTCCGCTTTGATGGCTTTTTCATCAATCAGATTCACCACGGCTGGTTTGGGCGTAGGGATTCCGTTGGTACCATAGGTGTAGTTCAGAAAAGCCAATTTGAAATTTCCTTTGTACACGATTAGCGGATACAGTGCCGCCCGATGTGCAGAATCAATGAAAGTTCCTGTTTGGTAAAAACCATTTTTTTCGATGGTTTTGATGGTGTTTTGTACCCCGATCAAACCGCCGTCGTTGGAATGGTTGTTGGCGGTTACCAATAAGTCGAAACCTGCTGCCCGCAATGCTAAGGGCAACTCGTCCGGACTTTTGAAGGTAGGATATCCGGTATAGGGCGGTTTGCCCGGCAGGGTAAGTTCCAAATTACCAATGGCGAGATCAGATTGTGCCAACAAAGGTGCAATGTACTGAAAACAAGGAGAATAGTCGTACAATTTATTGGCTTCTATCGCAGCAGACTCGATTTGAGGGCCGTGCCCCATGATGTCGCCGACAAAAATCATTTTGAGTTTATCCTGGGCACTCAGGTTCAGGAAGATACCAAAAGCAAGCAAAAAAAGCAGCAGAGTTTTTTTCATAAAGTCTATTGAATGACGTCAGCGCAATACGTTTACGGACGGTCAGTTTTGCCATTTTTGAGGGCTACTTCTCGAATGATGTAATCCTTTTTCAGAACCATCTTTTCCATTTCCTTGCGGGCATTGCTTCGTATTTCCCCTTTGAGGTATTTTTCGATCATCAAACTGGCAACGGGTGCAGCCACTGAGCCTCCAAAGCCTGCATTTTCAGCATATACGGCAATGGCAATGCGCGGGTTTTTTTTGGGGGCAAAACAGAAAAAGATCGAGTGGTCTTCTCCGGAGTTATTTTCTGCGGTCCCTGTTTTTCCACAAATCGGAATGTCGGGGATAAACGCCCGGCGAGCTGTGCCGGCAATGGTTACCCGCTCCATCCCATCCACAACAGGATCAAAATATTTGGGGTCGACCCCCACAAGGTGTTTTGTGCGGAATCGCTCGCTCACAGTTGTACTTGAATCCCCAAAGGCTTTGAAGAAATGGGGCGTATAAAAATGACCACGGTTGGCAATGATTGCCGCCAGGTTGGCCAATTGGATGTTGGTGCATTGCAATTCGCCTTGGCCTATCCCCAAAGAACGGATCCAGATCGATTTCCACTGTCCGTCGCGGGCATACCAGCGGTCAAAAAAATCGGAAGTAGGAAAGCTGCCGGTTTGTTCGCCAGGATAATCGACCCCTAATTTTCGTCCATATCCAAATTTGTTCAAATAGTAGTTGAGGGTATCCAGCCCAGGTTTGGGATGCTTATAGCCCTTCATGTCCACAATCGTACGAAACAGCGTAACAAAATAGGCATTACAGGAATGTTGAATACCCGTACGCAAGTCACCACAATGGGCGTGACGGTGACATCCCAGGCGCACTCCAGGGGCTACATATGCGCCCCCACAGCTTACGCCACGGTCAACATCCCATACCCCGATTTGCTGGCCAATCAGTGCCAAAATGGTTTTGTGGATTGACCCTGGGGGATATTGCGCCATAACCGCTCGATTGAACAAAGGATTATTGGGGTCTTGAACCAGTTTTTTGTATACATCACCCCGGGCATTATTGGTAATGGTGAGTTCATTAGGGTCGTAGTTGGGGGTCGTAACCATAGCGAGTATTTCTCCGGTAGAGGGTTCAATGGCCACCAATCCGGCCCTTTTATTGCTCAATAAATATTCTGCATACTGCTGTAAATCAAGGTCTACGGTAGTTTTTATGTCTTTGCCTGGAATAACTGGAATATCATCTTTGCCATCGCGGTATGCACCAGCGTAACGGCCCAATTTATCGCGCAATACATAGGCAATCCCCTTTTTACCCCGGAGTTCGTTCTCGTAGGTTTTTTCCAAGCCACTCGCACCAATATAGTCACCAGGGGTGTACACCTCCGGCTGTTTTTTTACCTCCTCTCCATCCACTTCCCGAATATAGCCCAATAAATGTGCAGCTACGGGTGCAGGGTATTCACGGGCGTTGCGCAGTACAATTTCGAAACCTGGAAACTCTGGCAAGGCTTCCTGAAAACGGGCGAATGCCTCCGCCGATATTTTGCTTTTGAAAACAAAGGGTACCGAGCGAGAAAAACGACCGCTGCGGAAATCCTTGTCCAACGCCTTTTTGTATTCTTCGGGAGTAATACCTACCAGCGAGCAAAAACGTTTAACGTTGATGGATGTATCCATTGCGTCTACCGTAACCATCAAGTCATACATAGGGTTGTTCACCACGAGTAACTTCCCTTTGCGATCATATATCAAACCTCTCGCTGGATATATGGGGTAACGTGCTACAGCTCCACTGGCTTTATCTTGCTGTTTGAATTCTCCATTGACAACTTGTAATACGAATGCCTTAACCAGCAGTAGCGCTGCTGCGGCAATAAACACCATTTGAATAACTTGTTGACGATTGTTGCCAATATCCATAGCATAGATTGGAAAAAATGATTAATCTAATCCATTTAAAACACCAGCTAAAATTAGCGTAAAAAAAATGGAAACTGTAAAACTAAGCAAGGTTTTAATGGTGATATCGATAAAATAAACGGGAGAAAAAAAGACCATTGAATAATAGAAGACCAAATAGGCCAGTAGGCCAAAGGTTGCATAGCGTAAAAAAGGAAAAAAGTCGAGTCGCTTGAGGGAAGGGGTTAAATGATCATCCAAACCCCGTGGGATGACCCAGGATAAAAAAGCATTGCGGCAATAAGCCAGGAAAATTGAACTGGCCGCGTGTACACCCAGGGTATTGTAAGCTCCATCCATGATCAGTCCTGCTACAAAAGCAATGATCAGCATCAAATTGATGTGCAGGCCAACTGGAAGTAGAAGAATAAACAAGGGATACACAAATACTTCATAATGATGGCTTCCAATCGGCCAAAACTGAAATTGTTTCAGCACCACAATTTGGAGTATCCAAATGATGATGAATTTGAGTAGAATGCGCAAAAAAGAGCTATTGTTCATCCTTAATGCTTGCTTCTAGTTGATTGATTTCATCGGCGTGTTTGTTCACCACGATTTGGGCATACCGAACGTTGGCCATGTTTACCTTGAGTTTCACTTGGATCAGGTGGTTGCTAGACCCCGGTGGTATCTCGTGGTAAAACACGGTACCAATGGTTACCCCTGGTGGATAGTAGGTAGAGAACCCGGTGGTTTCTACAATATCTTCGTTTGAGCTGATTTTGTTGTGTTTTGGAATGTCAGTTAGGTACATCCGGCTGGGATCACGGCCTCGCCACACCAAAGAACCATAAAAACCCTTGCCTTTGATCTGGGCACTCACCCTGCTATCGGTGTGCAGAATCGACATCACCAGGCAATAGTTGGGTGACACATAGCGCACAACGCCCAAAACGCCTTCTGCCGTGATGACCCCCATGTTTTCCTTCACGCCATGTCGGCTACCCCGATTGAGGGTGAGGTAATTTTTGGGTTTGTCAACCGAATTGTTGGTGACAGCAGCTTCGATGTATTCGTAGATTTGAATCCGGTTGGAGTCAATTTTTTGCAAGGTATCCCGCACCAGTTGATCGTTGTACTGGTCTTGTGCCAATTGTCCGCGTAGTACACTGATTTCGCGTTGCAACTTCTCGTTTTCCCGGCGCAGGTTGAAATAGCTCCAAACAGCATTGGCACCATTTCCAAAAACACCAAATACCATCCCTGCCGAATTCCAGAATATTTTGCCTTGTGCTTCATTGTTTCTCACAATCATGAAGAGTGAGATAGACAACAAAAGGGCAAACAATGCTCCGTGGTTGATTCGATTGAGTAGTTGCAGAAAAGTATTCATGCAGTGATTGGAAATCAAATTGGTGATGAATAAAACAACAGTACCATAGTGCTGTGATTGTGCTACAGCCAATTATCGTAATGTTGTCTTATCCATTGAATCACACACTCTTGCGATCGATCAGGAACGAGAAGCGATCGGTATTCTTAAGTGCAATACCCGTGCCACGCACCACTGCACGCAGCGGATCATCGGCGACTTGTACCGGTAATTTGGTTTTTAAACTGATGCGTTTATCCAGGCCACGCAGCAATGCACCACCTCCAGTAAGGTACAAACCTCTCCGGAAGATATCCGCAGCCAATTCAGGTGGGGTAGACTCTAGCGCCTTAAGCACGGCGTCCTCAATTTTAGAAATGGATTTATCTAAAGAATGAGCTATTTCACGGTAGCCTACTTTGATCTGTTTGGGTATGCCCGTCATGAGATCGCGGCCATTCACGGCGTAGTCTTCTGGTGCGAGGTCACCCTCTAATTCATGCAACGCCGAACCAACGTGAATCTTGATTTGCTCGGCGGTACGCTCACCAATCAGGATATTGTGTTGGCGCTTCATGTAACTCACAATGTCGTTGGTGAATTCATCCCCCGCAATGCGAATCGATTGATCACAGACAATCCCGGAAAGGGCAATTACCGCAATTTCGGTAGTACCTCCACCGATATCGATGATCATGTTTCCTTCGGGCTCTTCCACGTCCAGCCCGATTCCCAACGCTGCCGCCATTGGTTCATGAATCAGGTAGGTTTCTTTGGAGTCAACGTGATCCGCTGAGTCGAAAACAGCCCGTTTTTCCACTTCGGTGATGCCTGAAGGGATACAAATGACCATTTTCATATGGGAAAAAAACCGACGACGGCCGTCAATCATGTTGATGAAACCCTCAATCATATTTTCAGCCGCTTGAAAATCGGCGATCACTCCATCCTTTAAAGGCCGAACTGTTTTGATGTCTTCGTGCGTTTTTTCATGCATTTGCATCGCTCTACGTCCAACCGCAATGGTTTGATTGGTTTTGCGATTGATGGCAACGATCGAAGGTTCGTCCACAACAATCTGATCATTTTGCATGATCAGGGTATTGGCAGTGCCAAGGTCAATGGCGAGTTCTTGTCTAAAAAAACTGAACAGCTTCATTAATTTTCCTTACCTAAGAGTTTTTGTAAAAAAGGTTAAACGCGCTAGCCCGAGCTTTATTGTAAGTGAATCTATGGGCCAATTGCTCGGATTTCTCGCACGCAAAAGAAAGAAAATTTGGCGACATTTAAGCATATTGCCCTTGTGCTTAACCAAAAAAAATGGTTTTATGGCACAAAGTATCAAAAAGAATGCGTTTTTAGGCTTCCACAGCTCCTTTTCCCACGATTACTTCGCTCATTTTCTCGCGCAATAAATATTTTCTGGCAGTTTCCATAATGGACTCAGGCGTTACTGCCAAGGTGCGTTCCACCGAGGTACGCAGTTCCGTGAAGGGCAAATTTTCGGTTACGAGCAAACGTACGAGCTCGGCTACATTGAATGGCCCATCAATCATGGTGAGGTAATTGCCCAGGATGTAGTTGCGCATCATTTCGAGCTCATCTTCATCGACCAATTCTTGTTGGAGCCGATCCATTTCCAGGTAAATTTGCGTCAGGGTATCCTGCACAAATTCATTGCCCACCTCGGTGCCTATGTAAAAGCAGCCATCGAATTGCATGGCGTCAAGCGTAGAATATATATTATACGTATATCCTTTCTCTTCCCGAATATTGGTCATCAAACGGGAACCAAAATAGCCTCCAAGTACCAGATTCAGAATGGACAAATCGAAATAGTCGGGATGATGCCGATTAAAGGTGCGGAAACCAATCCGAATGGCGGATTGCAAACTATCCGGTTTTACAATCAATTGACGTTGAGGCGGCGCTTCCTGTACATCAAGAATGGGGGTGATTATTTTCCCCGGGCGAATCCCGTGACCCAAACACGCATTGAGTTGCTCGAGCACTTCTTTGGTGACCTTGCCACTGATGATGACCACACAATTGTCGGAAGTAAAGAGGCGCTCGTGGTGCTCTACCAGATCATCGCGATGCAGTTGGTTATAGGTCTCGGCAGTACTGTTGTAGCCGTAAGGATGATCTGGCCCAAAGAACATTTCGGTAATCTGCCGATAGGCCACCACGTCGTTTTTACTCAAATCTACTTGCAAGTGTTGGACACTGCGTTGAATAAAAGCTTGCAATTCATCTTCCGGAAAACTTGGTGTTTTGATGACTTCGCCCAACAGTGGAAGTACTTTGCTGAAGTGTTTGTTCAAGGACAGTAAAGACAAACTCGCTGTATCGGTATGGTAGGGCGTAGCGAGGCTGCTCCCGTAATAATCGAGCTTTTCGGCCAATTCGGCTGAATTGTAATGTTGGGTTCCTTCCTTCAGGAGCGAACTGCTTCCGCGTGAGGCCAGCTTTTTGCGTTCATAAGGGCGCCCGCCCTGAAAAATCACTTCTACTTTGAGCACCTCCTGAGTCCCCATGGCCACTACATAAACCGGAATCCCGTTATCCAGGTGCAACACCTCAATATCCGGCATATTGATGTCCGTAATGGTTTTTATTTTTGGCGCTTTCGAACGGTTTGGCATGTGTTGTAGTAAAAATGATTTTTAAAATAGGGGGCAAATATAGCAGCTTGGTGTTTGAAAAACAAGCGTTATTAAAAAAGCCCCTTTTTTCCAAAAGCCTTATGAAAATTGTAATGTAGCTTTACGAATCAATGATCACCAACCCATTTCATTTATGCTGAACAGACGTGACATACTCCAAACATTAGGCGCAGCCAGCATTGCTGCTGTATTACCCGTTGACTTATTGGCGGGCACCATTCAGAAAAAAACCAAGTTCCGTTTTTGCCTCAATACGAGTACCATCAGTGGCCAAAAACTGGGCATTGTGAAGTACATTGAAATTGCCGCCGCCGCAGGCTACGATGGGATCGAGATTTGGCTGCCTGACCTCAATGCCTACCTCAAGGAAGGAGGCACCATGACCGCTCTGGCTCAAAAGGTCAAAGACGCCGGGATTACCGTGGAGGACGCCATTGCTTTTGCACCCTGGATGGTGGAAGACGACGCGCAACGTACAGCAGGTTTCAAACAGCTGGAAGAAGAAATGAACCTCCTAGCTCAACTGGGCTGTAGACGGATTGCCGCACCACCCGCCGGAGTGAAAAAAGACCCCCCTCTGGATTTGTTCAAAGCGGGTGAGCGGTACAAGCAAGCGCTGAATCTGGGTCGAAAAACCGGAGTCATGCCGCAATTGGAATTCTGGGGGGCTTCGGGTACCTTGTTTCACCTGGGGCAGGCATTAGCTGTAGCTGCGGCCGCCAATGACCCCGATGCTCGTTTGTTGCCCGATATTTACCATTTGTTCAGGGGCGGGTCTGGTTTTGATAGCCTGAATTTGTTGAGAGGAGATACCGTGGAGATTTTCCACTTTAATGACTTTGTGAATTCAAAACCTGTAGCAGAACAAACCGACGCAGATCGCATTTATCCCGGCGACGGCGATGCGCCAATTGATGGTGTGGTACAATTGTTAAAAGAAATGGGTGGAACTAAGGTCATTTCGCTTGAACTTTTTAACCGGGATTACTGGAAGCAGGACGCTTTGCTGGTGGCGAAGACGGGGCTACAAAAAATGCGTGCCTTGGTCTAATCGCTAAAATGACATTGATTTTACGGCGACATAAGGCCATAAGCGGATGGCTCTCTTAATTTTGTGGCAGAAGGGAGTCGTCCGCATCAATAAAATACCGGCCTTATGTATCACCTGATTGTTACCCACTCAATTTTGCGTTATCTCGTTTTGTTGAGTATTCTTGGGGTCATTTATTTGGCTTGGGAAGGATTGACGTTTAAAAAATCGTATACCCGACTACACCGCATCGCTACAGCTAGTGCTTCGGGCATCAGTCAGCTGCAGTTGTTGGTCGGATTTACGCTGTATTACTTCAGTCCTACTGCTCAATCGTTTTGGCAAACCAAATCGATGCGTTGGGGCGATGGCTTGTTTTTTGCCTTAGTGCATTTTGGACTCATGAGTGCAGCGATTATCATTATCAGCGTTGGGGAAGCTTTTGTCAAACGTGAAACTGACGATCACCGCAGGTTTCGGATTTTATTCAACTATTTTATCTTGGCTTTATTCATTATTCTGATCGCGATTCCCTGGCCGTTTTCGCCGTTGGCTCAACGCCCTTGGTTTCGTTCATTTTAAAATCACCCACTATGTCACCACTACTTAAAACGCCACTAGGGCGATTGCGCATCATTGCTTTCGCTGAAGGCATGTCTTTTTTAATTTTGTTGTTCATTGCCATGCCGCTGAAGTACATCTGGCAGCAACCCCAAGCGGTTCGCAATTTTGGGTCCTTGCATGGACTACTGTTTGTGCTGTATATCCTGCTCGTGGTATTGTGCAGCATTGAATACCGATGGAAATTCTGGAAGGTGGGAATTTTGCTGCTGATTTCGGTAATTCCGTTTGGAACCTTTTATGCGGATAAGCATTATTTGCGTACGGAGTGATCTATTCAATTGGAGGGAAAATTGTCCATGCCCTAGCGTCAATCCTACATTCTTTCCCCGGGCATTAAACCTGAACTTTGTGTCATCTTTCAGCGGTAAAGTGAAAAGAAAAATTTGCCACTTTAATCCCTGAGTTTCATTCTTTAACCATTCAAAGAAAAGAAATGACACAATTCAATGTTCCTACCCGTGATCAAGTCAGCGAAAGCAATCAGGTGATTTTTGATCAGTTGAAAGTAGCGCTTGGCTTTGT
>ENA-UOWO01008109-UOWO01008109.1-activated-sludge-metagenome-genome-assembly--contig:-NODE-8109-length-10169-cov-5.394602_pt1 | contig 10169 bp, 10 predicted proteins | sample MGYA00238148_ERZ761564 | MGnify/ENA primary metagenome ERZ761564 (study PRJEB28885, sample SAMN05720194) | activated sludge metagenome | isolation source: Anaerobic digester | place: USA...
ACTAAAAAGAATTTCTAAATTTAATATAATTAAAAGAAGTATAACTACCAATTTTCGGATTGGGAAGGTAAACCAACACCCTAGTAACAGCCCTGCCATCAGGCAGTATAAAAGGACTATTTCTAACGGGTCTTTCCAGAAAGTATAATCGTCCCCCGTCATCATCGTTGGATGAGCCCGGTACATTTTAAAACGCCAAAACCCGTGCCGATACTGTTCCCGTAAATATTTTTTCACGGTTTCCGGATGGTGATGATCGACCAGCGCATCTTTCGCAAAAAAAATTCTGTACCCATGAGACAAGACACGGTAACTCAAATCATTATCCTCTCCGCTGGCGTGAAGATATTCCCCGTTAAACCCCCCAACGTCATTAAACGCTGTTTTACGGATCGCAACGTTATAGCTTCCGAACGCTTTGGGATAAAGCGGCATACGCCGGTGACGGAATATAATTTCCTGATAAACCGCACGCGCCAGCCAAGACTGGGGGTTGGCGATCCCATAGCTCCCCATAACGGCTCCAACACAAGGGTCTGCGAAATGCCGCAGGAGGGCCCGGACCCAATCCTTATGCGGGATACAATCCGCATCCGTAAAACAGATCACATCCCCTGCCGCAACCGCCGCGCCTTTATTCCTGGCCCGCGCCGGGCCAGCGTTCTCCTGCCGGACGTAACGGACGCCCGCATACGCATTCACCCGCTCCCCGGTCTTATCCGTGGAACCGTCATCAATGACGATAATGTCCTTCACATGATCATAGTCCTGGGACAAGCACGCCTGAATCGTTCGCGCGATTGTTTTCTCGGCATTGAAAGCGGGAATGACAATGCTCACGTTCTCCAACATTCTGCTCTCCATGGATAAAAATAAAAACCGTCTTACGGGACACAAAAAAACTTATACGTTACGGAGCTCATGGCTCACGAAAGAAATCCTCTCCCCGTCGGGAGGCTCTTATAACGCCCTTTTCCCGACAGCGAAAAGCAACATACCAAAACGCCGCCCCAGCAAAGTATCGGGGGACCAACGGAAAGGGATCGTGTTGATTCCACCGGACGAGATAACGGTTATTCCGTTACGGGCATACAGATCCAACAATCCCGGATAATCAAAAGGATCTTCTTTAATCCCCGGCATGAACAACGGACGGACAACCTGCCACGGCGACCAGCGATTAGGGACAAACGTAACCAGAAGCCCGTCCACGGCCAGGAGGGCAACCAGATTCTTCATCATAATATCCTGCTCGTCCGGCGAAAAATGTTCAAAGAGGCCGTCTGAAAAAATCATATCAAACGTGTTAGGCACAAGACCCGGGGAAGAAGGGGCCAGAAGATCCGCCCTGATTGTCTGCGACCGGTTATTCGTGCACCGGGCGGTCAGGGCCAGGGCGACCGGAGAGTAGTCCAAAGAGGACGTCACCAGCCCCTGATCACAAAAAAATTTTGAAAAGAAACCGCTGCCGCAACCCGCGTCAAGGACTTTAGGATGATTCAATAAAAAAGGAGACAATATATGAATAATACGTTTCTTAGACCAAGAGGCATCAGAGCCCGATGCTTCCGCGCGCGCCCAAAAGCCATCCCAATTCGATACGGTGCATTGTCCCATACCAAGGAGCCCTTTCTTTCAGTTGATTCCCGGTCAGAGGCAGAACGCCGGCTATTCTTTCCGGCCCTGGCCTCTTTCAATCTTCTCCAAACGGTTCTCCAGCAAGCCAATCTTCTGCGCCATCCGGTCATTCCGGATGTTCTGCTGGCACAACATAATTGTCAGCAACAAACTCAAGAAAACAAAAACACCGATCATCGCGAAAAAAATAAAATTACTTAAAAGTTCGAATCCCAAGAATCGCGAAAGGGAAAACAGAATACCGTCGAAGAATGACAGCAGCAACCCGCCGCAAGAAACCAGAAGCCAGCCCGCCGCGTACTTGAATGTCAACTTCTCCCGGCGGACAAGCTCGACGATAAAAGCCAACAGCACAAGAGCCAACAACGACGAAAGGATCTTAACGCTCACTGGAATCCCCCCCTTTGTTCTTCTTCATCATATCAATTAAAATCGCGAAGGTCACCTTAACCATATAATAAAAAGTCACTAAATACCGGATAGACGTCCGCCCGGCGAGGCGTTTTCGCATTTGGACAGGCACCTCCCGGACGCGAAGCCCGAGCCTTTGGGCGACCACGATGGATTCCGGCTCGGGGAAATCATAAGGATAGCTCTGAGCGAAGACCTTGATCGCCCGGCGACTGAACGCCTGGAACCCGGACGTAGGGTCAGTAATGCGCGAATGGATTATCCCGCTGATCAGGTTGGCGAAAAAATGGATCCCGACGCGGCGGATCAGAGAAGAACGATATCCCAAAAAGGGGGAAATAAACCGGCTCCCAATAACAAGGTCGGCTTCCAGATTCAATACCGGCCGCAACAGGTCTTCCAAATAATGAATGTCATGCTGGCCATCCCCATCCACGCGGACAGCCGCATCATAAGAATAATGCTGGGCATATAATAACCCTGTCTGCACGGCCGCGCCGATTCCCAAGTTAAACGGCAGGGAAACGACGCTCGCCTCCGAAGCAAGCGCTTCCCGACGGGTGTCATCGGAAGAACCATCATCAACCACAACAACATCCATGAGGAACGGTGCGCCCTTAATCTCTTCCAGCGTGCGCTTGATATTCCCCCCCTCATTGAAAGCGGGGACAATGGCCAAAATCCTTTTCACAGGGCGGCCCCTTTCCCAAAAGCCTGACGCACCCTGTCCTTTAGGCTGTAATTAATAACGCTCCCTGCCACCCGGATCACAACGCCTCCCCAGATGCGTTTATCCGTTTGATAACGGACACTCGAAGCGTCTCCGAATTTTCTCCTAACAAAAGAATTGATACGACAAGAAACCGTCTCAGGCAGCGGCCGGCAGATGGTCACCATCACTTCTGGAGAGGCGGGCATTTCGGAATGCTGGCAGAAGTGCTCGAATTGTTTTACAGCGGTCTCTATGAGGGTCTTGTCTAAAATTACTTTTAGGATACCGACGACGATGGAAGCGGCAAGAATTTGGAAAAAAAATATTTTTAAAAAGATCGACATCACAGCCATCCTTCCTATCCATAATCTCTGAAGCCGGACAATCCGTTATGGCGACTCTTCTTCGGTGGGTTTGGGCTTCTGTCGCTTGGCATACAAATATTCCGCCGCAATCCGGACAAGATCCTGTTCCCCGGAGAGCACCTGGTCGGGATCAATCCCCCGGAAACTGAACATCGTCCCGTCGGGATGAAACCCCCTGGCCGTAACCAACAGGACCATGGATTCGTCTTCAAAATTAAACATGCTTTTTAAAAAGACCTGACCTGCGGTGTTCGTCCCCAAGATTTCCGCACGGCCCTTGCTCTGAAGGATCCCGGAAAACAGCTCGGACGCACTTCCGCTTTCTTTGTCCACCAAGATGACAATATTCCCGCGGTAATGAAACTGCTCCGGAATTTGAGGGACATCAAGCACAGCCCTTGGTTTATCTTTCCTTTGAAAATAAGCGAATTCTTCATGCGGGGGGAGGAAGAATGCGGATATTTCCCGGGCCGCCAACGGCGGCCCGCCGGGATTCCCTCTCAAATCCAGGATCAGGTCCTGCCCTCCCTGCCTTAAAATATGAGACATAAACAACGTTAAATCTTCCGATGTCTTGCGGTTAAACCGTTTAATCTGCAAACAATACACACCCGGCACATTAACAGGGACCAGAAACACTGTTTGTTTAAAATACTCCCTGGATTCCAGGGAAACCGTCTTCTCAATTTGAGACACATCTTCACGGAACTGGATCTCGACCCGAGATCCTTCCAAAGGAGTCAACAACTCACGGATTTCTTCCTCGCTCATTCCCTCAAGGGGTTTGCGGTCAACTTGAAGGATATAGTCCTTCGGGCGAAGCCCCTTTTCATACGCGTCCGAGCGGGGCTCTATGTGATACAGCCGGAACCCGTCGGGAGTCATGACCCCTTCCAATCCTAAATCAATCCGTTTCCCCAAAACTTCTTTCTCATAATCATCCGCGGCCTTGGGGGGGAAGAACGCCGAAAAGATATCCTCCTGATTTTTCAAATAATCGACCAGATACGCGGAGCTCCGCCATTTGATGTAATTATCCGATTTGCGAGATCGCTGAAGCTGCGGATAAATTTTCGCGTCAAACATCTTGAGGAAGCGCTCGTAACGGTCCCGGCTCACGGAGAAATAATAATTCTCTTCCATCGTGCGGTATACTTCCTCAAAGAACGACAGGTAATCTTGATAGTCTTTTCCGCGACCGGATTGCATAGCTTGCGCTGAATCCTGATTGACGGCGTAAGAAGACGGCCCCGCGCATCCCCAAAGGCCGACAAACAGAAATAGGATAAGAAAAAATTTTTTCATACTGGTTTTAAAAATTATAACATACCGGTATTCAGAAAAACTGAAAAAATAAAAAAATCCCATTGCCTGGAAAGACAATGGGATTTCAGGGCCAAAAACTTTTTATTTGTTCATATCCTGCAAAATACGCCGCACTTCATAACTGCTGATATAGCCATCCCCATTGGCGTCATACGATTCAATGATGTCTGACATGACAACGGACCGGCCGTCATTTTCGACTTCTTTGACGACATCCGAAAGCAATTTCGTCAATTCTTCCCCCTGCAATTTGCCATCCCGGTTGAGATCATATTTTTTTTCAAATTTGTTCTGGACCTCAAATACGGCGGACGTGGAAGACTTGGGTTTAGGAGCGGTTGCCGTGGTCCGGTTCGAGGTATTCGCGGTGGTTGTATTTTGTCCCTGATTGTTACTCCGGTTCCTCCGGCTATAATCAATCAACTGGGCCTGGGCGGCCTGAACACTGATGAGAAACAAGAAAAAAACCGCCATGATCAAAGTTAACTTCTTTTTCATCATCCACCTCCTTGCATCAGATCACTTTTTATATTCACATGATATTTGCTTTTAGGAACTGTACTCATTATACAATCGGCTTAATGAATGTCAATAATTAACAAAGAATAAATTGGATTTTTTAAAGTCTTTTATCGACGACATATTATATAGAGTACACGGGGCCATCCCGCATCCGGTCCCTACTCTCTAATAAACATTGGGACTCTTGCCTGGAAAGGGTTTTCTCTGTTAAATGGATGGCGAAATGCTGTATAAACGCGGTCTTAACACCCTCGCGGGAAACAGGGAGGTTCGTGACGAATTCTTGATGGGCCCGCCCTTGACGGTAATCCGGAGCGTCCTCCGGCGGCTGAAGATATCTCTGGATCAAATCCAAAGGGAAGTCATAAAGCAAGGTCCCATGATGAAGGATAAACCGCTTACCGCGCCTCTGCGCGTTCCCGGAGAACTTCATCTCTTTCTCCGGCAAAACAAGGTCAGACACCGGACGGAACTCCGCGCGGATGCCGCAGGAGAATAAAACACGGATAACCTGTCCAAGGATGACTTCATAAGATTTTCGGATATCCTGCAACCTAGGGTCAGATTCTTTGTCGAGGATCAACGCGTAGTTCAGGCACCCCGGCCCCTGCAAAACCGTTCCCCCTCCGGAGGACCGCCGATAAACCTGAACGCCGTCGCGGTCAATGGCCTCGCGCCACAGGTCTTTTTCCGGCTTTCCCGTCCGCCCCAAAACCACGCAAACGGCCGGCGATTCCCAAAAGCGGAGGACTTCGCCGGACTGCCCCTGCTCGGCCAAATGCAGAAGGATATCATCGAACAACAAATTCTCTTTGGGAGAAACGAAACTGACGTCTTTTAAACGCATGACTGGAAAAAATTGGCATTCAGGTCTCTCGCCGCCCGGACTTCGTCCGGACGGGAAATAGGCATCGTGAACGGGCATTCCTTTAAGACTTGCGGGTTAGATGCACTCAAGCCCACCCCATCCCGTAACGCCTGGATAAAGCGGTCCATCTCTTCTTTAGACTCGCATTCCGTCGGTTCAAACATCATCGCCTCTTTCACAATGAGCGGGAAATAAACCGTCGGCGGATGGAATCCCCTGTCGATCAAATATTTAGCGAGGTCCAAGGCGTGCACATCACGGGCCAGGAGCGTTTTCGCCGTGAGGACACACTCATGCATGCACGCGCGATCAAACGCAGGGGGCAAAACATCCTTCAACCGGCTCAGCATATAATTAGCGTTTACCACCGCGTGATCACTAGTCTCCATCAATCCCCGCCGGCCCAAAAGCAAAATATAAGCATACGCTTTCACGATAACACCAAAATTCCCGTAAAAAGAAGCGATATACCCGATGGATTCCGGGGCGTCATAATCGAGGGCGAACGTCCCGTCCTTTGTCTGAATGACCCTGGATACCGGCAAAAAAGGGACCAACGCTTTCTTCACGCCCACCGGGCCTGCCCCCGGCCCCCCCCCGCCATGCGGAGTGGAAAACGTCTTATGAAGGTTAACGTGAACGACATCAAAACCAAGGTCTCCCGGCCGGCACCGCCCCAAAAGAGCGTTCAGATTCGCGCCATCATAATACATCAAACCATCGACGGCATGGACCAGCCCGGCAATCCTGTCAATCCCGGGATTAAACAACCCCAAAGTGTTCGGGCAGGTGAGCATCACGGCCGCAACATCTTTATTAATGTTCTTTTCCAGAATCTCCATGTCCATCTCGCCTTTATCATCCGTCGGGATAGAAACCGTTTCATAACCGGCAATCGTGGCGGATGCCGGGTTGGTCCCGTGGGCGGAATCAGGGATCAAAATGATTTTCTTATCATTCCCCTTCGCTCTGTGGTAAGCCGCGATAAGCATCACCCCGGTTAGTTCGCCATGCGCTCCGGCAAGGGGCTGCAACGTAAAGGCATCCATTCCGGTGATCTCCGACAACAACCGGTCCATGTCAAACAGCACCTGCAGGGCCCCCTGGGAATACTGTTCCCCTTGGCGCAGCTGCGGAAGCAGGGGATGAAGTTGAGAAAAGCCCGGGTGCTTCGCGCAGTCTTCCGTAAAACGGGGGTTATACTTCATTGTACAGGATCCCAAAGGATAGAAATGCGTATCGACAGAAAAATTCTTCCGCGACAAGCCCGTAAAATGCCGGAGGCAATCGAGCTCGGTGACCTCCGGGAACGGCAAGGCTGTTTGGCGGCAGTATTCCTGGGGAAGAGAGCACTCTCCCTCGACATCCGGGGCCGGCCCGCGAAACCCCCTGCGGCCGGGAACAGATTTCTCAAAAACAAGGTCCATGACTGAATCTGTTTTCCTCTCCGGGATATTAAATCCTTTACTTTTATTTTCCATAATCTTAATTCCTGAAGCCCATGAATGATCCCATCGCCCCGGCCCCCCATTGCGGACGCTATGCCCCGAGGACCTCGCGCAGGGCCTGGGCGTATTGAAGAATATCCTGTCTTGTCCTTTTTTCCGTGACGGCCACAATCATGTAGCGGTCCATCCCCGGGTAATACCGCCCTAGGGGAAAACCCGCGGCAAAACCTTTTTGAATCATCGCTTCGACGACATCCTGCGCGTCCTTCGGGAGGCACACCGTAAATTCATTGAAGGTCGGGGCGCTCCGCTTGACTTCCACGCCCGGGATTTGTTCCAGGACTTTCCGGGCAAACTCAGCCTTGGAAAAATTAAGGCAGGCCCATTCCTTCATCCCCTCCGGCCCGAGAAGCGACATAAAGACCGCCGCCTGGATCGCGCACAACGCCTCGTTCGTGCAAATGTTGGATGTGGCCTTCTCCCGGCGGATATGCTGCTCCCTCGCCTGCAGGGTGTTCACAAAACACCGGCGCCCTTGCCGGTCCACGGTCTGGCCGACAATCCGCCCGGGCATCTTGCGCATATATTTCTTGCTCGTCGCCATAAAACCCAGGTACGGCCCGCCGAAATGCAAAGGCAGCCCCAGGCTCTGGCCTTCCCCGGTCACGATATCCACCCCCATGTCGCCAGGGGGTTTTAATAATCCCAAAGACGCCGGATAAACGCTGGCTATTGTCAAAACCCCGAGGGAGCCAGCCATCGCGACAATATCCGAGAAATCATCAACCGCCCCGAAAAAATTCGGATTCTGCAGAATCACCGCCGCTGTCCCGTTATTAAGCAGCGCCTTAATATCCGGCCGGTGCGCCTGGCCGTGCACGACCGGAGTTTCAACAAGAGCGATATCAAGGTTGTTCGTATAAGAGCGGATGATCTTCCGGTAAATCGGGCTGACGCCCCCGTCCAAGACAACGCGTTTCTTCCCCGTGATCCGGACCGCCATCATCATCGCCTCATATAAAGCTGTCCCGCCATCATACAAAGATGCGTTGGCGATTTCCATGCGCGTCAGGGCGCAAATAAGGCTTTGGAATTCATAAAGCGCCTGCAACGTCCCCTGGGAACATTCCGGCTGATAAGGGGTGTACGCCGTCAGGAATTCCCCCCTGGACATCAAAGCCGTCACGGCCGCCGGGATATAGTGATCATAATAACCGCCCCCGATAAAAAGCTTCAGGGCATAAGCGTTCTTCCGGGCCAAACGGTCGAGTTCCGAAACGACCTCCTGCTCTGAACGCCCTTCCGGCAGGTTGAAAGAACGCGGCCGGAATTCTTCCTTAATGTCCGAAAACAAATCGTCAACGGAACGGACTCCGATCGACTGCAACATGGCCCGCATGTCATCAGCGGTATTGGCAATATAGGGATTCAAACAGCCTCCTTTAAGACAGACAATCCTCGGTCAAAATAAGGGATTGGGATGACTCGCTGTGGAAGACCCACAGGCAGGCATGAACAAGATATAAATTCTTACCGAAAAGACCTATCCGATGCTTTCCAAATAATTCTCATATTCCTCGGCGGTCATGAGCTTCGACAACTCTTCGGGGCTGGAAATCTCAATCTTAGCGATCCATCCCGCTTCATAACAATCCTTGTTGAGCAACTCCGGGTCCTCCTCCAGCTCCGTGTTCACTTCCACGACAGTCCCTGACATAGGGCAGTAAATATCACTGGCTGCTTTGACGGATTCCACAGAAGCGAACTGTTCAAACTGCTCAACTTCAGCATTAACAGCGGGCAATTCCACAAAAGTGACCTCCCCCATAGAAGACTGCGCGTACTCGGTGATCCCAACCGTGGCGATCGTGTCTTCCAGATAGACCCATTCATGTTCTTTGGTGTAATGATAATGTTCCATCACTTCCATACCTTGACTCCTTTACGTCCGTTGAACAACGCCATTGCCGTATTAATGTTTAATGTTTCAATGATCCCTGTTGATAAACAGGACGACGGACAATCGCCGCAGCAGACGGATTCGTCTTTTCACCAAAAGCGACTTTTTGCCCGGCTTGATTGTATTCCGTTTGCACCAAAGCCAGCCCGACACCTTTTTTAAAAAAAGGAGAAAACGTTCCGCTGGTCAACACCCCGATTTCCCGGCCGTCCTCCGCCCACACAGCGTGCCCCGCCCGCGGAGCCCGCCGTGAGTCCGACAAGATCATGACGCTCTTACGGCACGCACCCCGGGCTTTTTCGGCACCAACGGCTTCCTTCCCGATAAAATCTTTATCCCAATCCACAAACTTGCCCAGGCCGGCTTCCAGAAGCGACATGGTCTCGCTAATTTCATGCCCGTACAGCGGATACCCCATCTCGATGCGCAAGACATCCCGCACGCCCAATCCGGCCGGTTTGGCTCCGCCGTCAAGCAAACGCTCCCAACAGGGGCGCACCCCATCGGCCGGGCCGTAAATTTCGTAGCCCAGTTCTCCCGTATATCCCGTGCGGCTCACGATCATATTTTGGCCCAAGGCGCAAAATTCGTCAAATGTATAATAATCTAATTTTTCAATTCCCGGGATGATGGCGCGTAAAACGTCCCGGGAACGTGGCCCCTGCACGTCCAATTTGAGAATTTCATCAGAGACATTCTGAAACGCCCCGCGGTCCGCCAGGCACTCCTGAATATGAAAGGCGTCCGATTCTGTGGTCCCCGCGTTCACAACCAGCATCCACCGGTTAACGGCCAGGCGGTAAACCACCAGGTCATCCTTGACGCCACCCTGGGCATTCAGCATCAGCCCGTACCGGCAGGATTTGACCGGCATGGTCGAAAGCGGCTGTGTCACGATCCGCTCCAAACCGATTGTCCG
>ENA-UOWO01008111-UOWO01008111.1-activated-sludge-metagenome-genome-assembly--contig:-NODE-8111-length-10167-cov-5.157437_pt1 | contig 10167 bp, 10 predicted proteins | sample MGYA00238148_ERZ761564 | MGnify/ENA primary metagenome ERZ761564 (study PRJEB28885, sample SAMN05720194) | activated sludge metagenome | isolation source: Anaerobic digester | place: USA...
CTATTAAAAAAAGGCGTTAACAAAGATAAGGCATACGATAAAGTCTATAATAGTTTCTCGGCTGACCGAATGAGATTTATGGGACATATCATGCTTAACAGGATGGTGGTGTTTCCTGAATTGAAGACTGCATATATTTATATTACTGCAAAAGACAGAAAAGATTTTAATGAAAAATTTGGTGATACTGAAAATTTTGTAAATATTCCACTTGGAATTAAAGGAATAATATTTTCAGCTATATTTATTGAAAGAGATAATTTCGTAAAGATTAGTTTCAGATCAAAAGGTAGCTTTGATACAAATAAATTCAGTGCTACCCATTTCAAAGGTGGAGGACATATTAATGCTTCAGGTGGAGAAAGTCATGATTCCTTACAAGAAACAACAAAAAGATTCGTTAGTATATTACAAACATATTCGGATGAATTAAAAAATTATGAATATTAGAATTTCTCTTCAATTGATATTTGTTGGCATTTTATTAATGCTGTTTTCATGTAATAATGAGCCAGTAAACGCTGAACGGAAAATACTGCCATATTCTATTGTCAAAAAAATACATCGTGAAGAACTATTAGACTGGAACAAAAATCTTGTAGAAATTGATTATTCCGTTATTCAAAAATACATTGATAGAAGAAAATGGAATATGGCAGTTTCGGAAACAGGATTATATTATCAGATTTACAGCATAACAGACGGTCAGAAGGCAGTTGACGGATTAATAGCAGTTTTCAATTATACTACATCTTTACTTGACGGAACGGTTTTATACACCTCCGAAGAATTTGGAAACCGCGAAATGCATCTTGGACATAATCAGGACGAAACAGGACTTAACGAAGGTCTGCTGCTTATGAAAAAGGGAGAAAAGGCAAGATTTATACTGCCTCCATATTTGGCTTTTGGCGTTCCCGGAGATGGTTTCAGAGTCCCTTATTATTCCATTCTGGTATATGAAATTGAGCTTTTGGATTTGTATGCTCCTGAACGTGTTAGTGATGATATGGAAGAAGGATGGAATTAATTAAACTAATATAACAGATTTGTATGTACAAAAAGATTATTACAATACTTGTCATTATTACGCTTTTAGTAGCTTGTAAAAACGACAAACTCAAGTTCAACAAACACGAAAGCGGATTGGAATATAAAATAATCGAAAAAGGGAATACAGGTATAAAAATCAAGCAAAATGATTTATTGGAATTGGTATTAAGCTACCAGACAGAAGATGGAAAAGTATTATTCAATTCTGCCGAATCGGACAGAAAATATTTAAAAAAAGTATCTAAACCGACACACAGCGGAGGCAGTTTCGAAGATGGATTATTATTGCTCAGTGTTGGAGATTCTGCTGTCTTCAAAATAAATGGTGATAGTTTTTTGCGATATTCAATGCTTTACTCAAAAATACCGAAAGAGATTGGTCTTGACGATTATGTTATTGTTAATGTCAGAGTTCTAGATTTGGTTGGACATGAAGAGTATGATGAAATATTATCAGACAGATTTCATGAAAGTGAAGAGGTTGAAATGGAAATTTTGGCTAATTATATAAAAAATGCCAATATAAACACAATGCCAAAAGAATCAGGCTTATACTACATCGAAACACAAAAAGGCACAGGAGTTCAGGCAGAACCGGGCAAGCGGGTCTCTGTACATTATACTCTTACATTGATTGATGGTCAGTTTATTGAAACAAGTTTGGATAAAGCTCCTTTTACCTTTACATTAGGGCAAAATCAGGTTATACCTGCCTGGGAAGAAGGCATTTGCTATATGAAGGAAGGAGCTAAAGCAACTTTAATTGCACCCTCAAAACTTGCTTACGGAAATCAAAAAATTGAAAATATTTTACCTTATTCTACGTTGATATTTGAAGTAGAACTAATTAAAGTCTATTAAAATGAACATTCGAATTGCGATTTCCATAATATTACTGACAGTTCTATTTGCTTTTTCCTGCAATAATCCAAAAACTGAGCCTGCATCAGACAAAAAACAAGACTCAACAGTTTTAACATACAATAAGGACAGTGCCTCTGAAGATGTTGCTGTAATAATCTTTAATTCTGAAGGACAACCTGAATATATTGAAGCAACTCCGGACAAAGTATTCCGAAAAACAGATTCGGGTCTGGAATATAGATATATTACTACAGGTAAAGGTAAAAAATATCCGAAAGTCGGAGATGTTTTGTATCTTGATATGACTTATAAAACAGAAAGAGATTCTGTTCTGTTTGTCAGTCGTGAGATTGATAAAAATTTTAAAATGAGACTTGAAATTCCTTCTCATCCCGGCGGTTGTATCGAACAAGCATTTATGATGATGAAAGAAGGAGACAGTGCCAGTTTTAAAATTGATGCCATAAATTTCTTTACTTATACCCAAGGGAAAGTTACTATCCCGTATTATATTAAAAAAGGCGACAAACTCATTTTCAATATAAAAATGGTCAGAATCGTTGATGGAAGCGATTATGTTAAAGAAAATGCCGATATGTATGCTTTTTACATAAATCAGGAAAACAGTCTTATTGACAGATATATTTTAGACTTTGATTATCAATGCCTTACCAAAGAATCGGGTTTAAGAATAATGACGATAAAAAAAGGCTCAGGTAAAAAAGCTTTAAAAGGGAATGCCGTTACAATTCATTACACTGCAGGCTTTATTGATGGTTCTGTTTTTGATTCCACAATTGAAAGAAATCAACCCTTTAGATTTATTTTAGGAAACGAAGAAGTTATTGAAGGACTGGACGAAGGAGTTTCAAATATGAATGTGGGTGACCATTGCATTTTTATTATACCTTTCCGATTGGCTTATGGAGACGAAAAAAGCGGTGTTATCCCTCCTTACAGTACTTTAGTTTTTGAAGTTGAATTAATTGATGCCAAATAAAAACGAAATATTACTATTTTTCGGGTCTTTTAATCCGATACACAATGGACATCTTGCTATTGCAAATTATCTGACCGAATTTTATAATTTTAAGGAATTGTGGTTTGTAGTAACTCCACAAAATCCTGTAAAAAAGTCCAATACACTTTTAAATGATCGTGACAGACAATATCTGGTTCAAATGGCAATTGATGGCTATCCAAAATTTAAAGTTTCGGATATTGAGTTTTACCTACCAAAGCCAAACTATACAATTAATACCCTAACATATCTAAGCGAGAAATATCCGAAAAATAAATTCAGTCTCTTAATCGGCGGCGACAATTTGGAAAGTTTTCATAAATGGAAAAATTATCGAAAGATACTTGAAAATTACAAACTATATGTTTACAAACGTCCCGGCTGTGAAGTGCAGGAATTTGAAGATGCAAACATTACAATTCTTGATGCCCCGCAAATGGAAATTTCATCAAGTTTTATCCGTAAAGCAATAAAAGAAGAGAAAGATGTAAGGTTCTTTTTGCCTGAAACTGTTTATCAGTATATACTTAAGATGGGCTGGTGGAGGTAACAATCAAATAAAACTTTGATTGAAATACGTCTGATTTTTTACACCATGGTATAAATATTTTGCTTTAGAATTGACCTCAGTTAATATCTAGTTTTTATCTGTAACCGGTCTTGTCCTTATCACGGGTTCTCTGTACATTTCTGGGAAATCTGGGATTCTATTTCCGTTAAGATCGGGAAAACTCTGTAAATATTTTACCATTGCCATCCATTCTTTTCCTTCCTGTACACCTTCTTTTTCAGCATCAAAATCTATCCATGTAGTCTTATTGTCCTCAATAACTGTCCCATCTGCATATTTAGGTTGTACTTTAACAAGTCCTAAAGTCATTCCTTTAATTTTGCTTACAAATTCAAGCATATATGAATTGGCTGTAAGGCTGTACAGAGTTTTATTCTTTTTAGAGAAATCAACTTCCTGCCCTCCTATTTCCAATTTCTGAATTTTTCGCAACAATCCTTTGCTATCATCGTAATAGACTGTCAAACCACTATAAAAACAATAATATGAAGGTTTCATTTTTGGTGCGACAAGCAAAAGTTCAATAATACTTTTTATCTCCTTTGGTATTAAATAAATCTGAGCCAAAGGATAACCCGGAATTCTGTCATCTCCCTCACCTAAACTTACAATACGGAAAATATCAGTTACAGTCTGAATACCTTTATTACCAACCCTTACCATATCCCTTACCATACCTGCAGCGATAAGAGTTATATCTGTTTTTACAGGACTGAAATTGTTCACATAATACAATATTGCGTCAGAAACAACAGGCCCGAGATTGCTGGAGTCGAGATCTGTCAGTTCATCACATATAAGTTCATAATCAGTTTCTGCCAGTGCCCTGTAATACCCTAGCCCAATTGGTTTAAGAATAGTGTCATCTATCATTCTTATCCGACCTGCAATGTCCTGATGGATTTTACAATCGCCATAAATATTATCATCAACTGGAATAAGCTGATATTTTGCTGATGAAATTTCTCCATTTTGAATATTTAGTTCGAATCTTCCAACATTTTTTCCTTGACAGCCTGTTTGCACTATAGCTGTACTACCAACCCAGATCGGATCAAAAATCTCAGTATGAGTGTGACCACTGACAATTACATCAATACCTTTAACCTTTTTAGCGAGATCTACATCTTCTCCTGCCCAATCACCATTCTTATCAACTGACACACCACAATGCGACAGACAAATCACAAAATCAACTTTTTCTTCCTCAAGTAAAGTTTTTACAATTTTCTTCGCTGTTTTAATTCTGTTTGTAAATTTTAAAGGTGCAGCATTTGGAGCAACTTGTTTGGCATCATCCCCAATAAGTCCGAATACTCCAATTTTGAACCCGGCTTTTTCAACAATTTGATAAGGTCTGATTACTCCTATATTATAAAGATCTTTAAGCCAATCATCGCCTTCAGACTTATCATCAAACTCAACATTTGCAAGTGTTAATGCAGGAATATTTCCCTCACTATTTATAATACTTGTATTTATAATTCTTGTAAGTTTATCAGGTCCGAAATCAAATTCATGATTTCCTAAACCAACAACATCGTATCCCATTTGCCCCATTAATCCTAATTCAAAGCCTGCATATTCCTCAAAAACGTGAAAAAATGTTCCCATAAGAAAATCTCCAGCATCAACAACCAAAAGATTATCAGGATTTTTTAGCCTTTCCTCTTCAATAATTGCAGCAATTCTTGCAAATCCTGCTCTAGTATTATCATCTCCAACCAGACAGGGTGTGTATTCCAGTTCAGGAGAAAATCCTGTAAGATTGCTGTGCAAATCATTAGTGTGCATTATAATTAACTTCCCGGACTTTGACTGAGAAAACGCAACAATTGCGATAAAAAGACATAAAACCAACAAAGAAGATCTTTTCATATCTGAATATTTTGTTGCGCTAAAATAACTTTTTAATTGAAATTTAACTACATAACATAGAAGTTTATGCGTTTTAAAATTTAAAAAGATATTTGAATAATAAGGTGAGTTGGGTTTTGGCGAAAAATTTGTCAAAGTATTGGCATAGTGCGGATACAAATTTTGTGACAAAACCCCCTACTTTAAGATACCTGTTTATCTACTCTTAATTAGTATAAATGTCATGCTAAATCACTACTGACTGCAAAGCTGTTCCGCAAATCTTTTTCCAAAATCACGCAATTCCAGTTTTTGGTCTTTATCTGGTCTGAATTTCATTGGCATAGCTTTATCGAATATCTCTAATTTGAGATTTTTCAGAATATTTTCAATAATTTCAGCCCCTTCTCCGCTCCAACCATAAGAGCCAAAAGAAGCAGCAAGTTTACCTCTGTCACGTATCGGATTTATTAAGGCAAATAATTTATAAACCGGCAAAAGTATATTCTGATTTATTGTTGGACTTCCAACTATCAAAGCATCGGCTAGTACCAGTTTTGAATCAATTTCTCCAAGATCAATTTTTTCTATATCAAGTACTTCAACTTCTACAGCAGAATTAGTTTTAATGCCTTCTGCTATAGCTTCTGCCATATTACCGGTATAATCGTAAGCAGAAACATAAGCAATTAGAACTTTCTTTTTCTTATGTTCGTTCATTTTTAAGTACTCTGCTGCATACTTTTCAGTTAATTCAACAATTCTTTTGTGATGTGTTCTTAAAATAGGTCCATGACCAGTTGCAATAATATCAATATCCAGCTTACGAATTTTCTCAATTGCTCTTAGCATAAATTTGCTATAAGGTTTAAGAATTACATCAAAATAGTATTTAAAACTATTGGAGTAGTCGCCCACAAGATCATCAAACATCTCTTCGGAACAATAATGTGCACCGAAAGAATCACAAGTAAAAAGAATTCTATCCTCAACGAGATACGTATAAATTGAATCAGGCCAATGAAGATTAGGGGCACCAATAAACCTTAGTTTTTTATTTCCCAGATCAAGTTCATCGCCATCCTTTACAACTAAAAACTCAAATTTTCTTTCGTGCATATCCTGCAGATACTTAATTGCCTGACCACTGCCAACAACAGTTGCACCCGGAGCTATTTCAAGCAATTTCGAAAGACTGCCTGAATGGTCGGGTTCTGTATGATTAAATATTATGTAGGAAATTTCAGCAGGATTGACAACTGATTTAACCTTCTTCAAATACTCTTCTGCAAAAGCTTCTTTGGCAGTTTCAATTATTGCTTTTTTATCAGCATCAATAAAATATGAGTTGTATGTCGTTCCATTTTCGATTTCCATGACTATATCGAAAGTCTTTATTTCGTAATCTCGAATACCAATCCATTTAACTGTTTCGTTAAGTTTAAGAATTTCACTGTTCATACTCTATAATTTTATATTTCAATATTTTTATTTAGTTTCGCAATATATAAAAAAACAAATGAAAGATAAAAAAGTTCAAAATATTCTGGCATATACAGACTTCACAGAAGTTGGTGAAAAAACAATTCAATGGGCAGTTTTTCTGGCAAAAAAGTTTCAACGAAATCTTCAGATAGTTCATGTTATTAATGAAAACACATATAATTATTTCAACAAAAATGAAGCCCATTTCGAAGTTAAAGAAACCCTTGAAGAGTATTGCAAAACAATAAAAGAAGACCATAATGTAGATTGCGAATATTTTGTTGACGAAGGTTGTACATGCACAATTATCAATTCTTTAGCAGAAAGAGTTGATGCTTTTTTAATTATCATTGGTACTCATGGCAAAAGCGATCCTCAGTTTTTATCAGGGCAATCGGCAGTAAAAATAATCAGGAAATCCAGAATACCCTATTTTGTTGTTCAAAAAAAATCACCTATCCCTGACGACACTAAAAACATAGCAATGTCATTGAACTCATTGAAAGAAATGAAAGAAAAGACCGGATGGGTAACATATTTTGCAAAAAACATTAAAACATGGATTGACATAATTTATTACGAAATAGATGATTCAAGATTAGTAAGTAATATTTCTTTTTGCAAAAAGTTCTTCGAAAAATACGAATTGGTTTACAAAAAACATATTTTACCAAAATCACGTACTTCGATTAATAAAGCTTCATTAAAAATAGCATTTGAGGAAAATTCTTTGTGTCTGGCTATAATAACTACCAAGGAAGAAAACCTAATACATAAAATATTCGGTTTTCCTGAGACAAAAATTATATCAAATTCAATCGGAATACCTGTGTTATGTGTAAATCCAAAAAAGGATCTGTATGTACCGTGTCTTTAAAATTGCTGAATTGTCATTTAAATATTATTGAATTAAACAATATGCATGATAAACTGTTCATTAATTAGTTTAATTTGTCTAACTAAAACTTTAAGATATGATTGAATTACCAAAATTAACTTACGAAATGAACGCACTTGAGCCTTATATAAGTGCTAAAACAGTTGGATTCCATTACACAAAGCACCACAACGGTTATGTAAATAAGTTGAACCTATTGATTGAAGGGACAAAATTTGCAGGCAAAACTCTCGAAGAAATTATTAAAACTTCAGAAGGAGGAATTTTTAACAATGCTGCACAGATATGGAATCACACATTTTATTGGGAAGGGTTTTCTGCAAATCCAAAAAAAGCCCCAAGTGGAAAATTAGGTACAATGATTAATGCAAAATGGGGTTCATTCGAAAAATTTAAAGAAGAATTTACAAATGCTGCTATTGGATTGTTTGGGTCAGCATGGGCATGGTTAGTTGTTGATGCTAATGGAGACCTAAAAATAATGGGCACTTCAAACGCAGGCACTCCGTTAACAACTGGCGAAAAAGCACTTCTAACAGCAGATGTCTGGGAACATGCTTATTATCTTGATTATCAAAATCTACGACCAAAATATTTGGAAAACTTCTGGAATGTTGTTGACTGGAAAAAAATTGAAGAAAGATTATAAGAATAAAAAAAGCTCCAAAAATGGAGCTTTTTTCATTTATAGACTAAATCTTTTTCATCTCGACCGTAAAATGTCTCATTATTGGAGCTTCCCATGTTATTTCCAGACCTGTTTTAATTTCGTGACGTCGGTCAAAAACATTTTTCAAAGCTGCTGCAATATAATCCATGTGATTATTTGTATAAACCCGTCTTGGAATAGCAAGTCTTAACAGTTCAAGTTTAGGAAATCTGTTTTCTCGAGTAACAGGGTCGCGGTCAGCTAAAAGTGCTCCAATTTCAACGCCACGGATTCCACCTTCCAGATAAAGCTCAACGCCAAGTGTTTGTGCACGAAAATGTTCTTTTGGAACATTTGGCAAAATCTTATTTGCATCAACAAATATTGCATGACCACCAATTGGATACTGAATTGGCACTCCGTATTCTCTAAGCTTATTACCCAAGTACTCAATTTGTTTAATTCTGGTTTCAAGATAATCGAATTCTGTGCTTTCATCCAAACCAACCGCCAAAGCAGCCATATCTCGTCCTGCCATTCCACCATAAGTAACATATCCTTCGAACATTATGTTAAAAGTACATGCTTGACGATATATTTCCTCGCTATGTAAACCAATAAACCCACCAATATTAACAAGTCCATCCTTTTTTGAACTCATTGTCGCCATGTCTGCATATTTGTACATTTCAGCAACAATTTCCTTTATAGAGCAATTTTTAAATTCAGGTTCTCTCATTTTAAGAAAATATGCATTTTCTGCAAAACGAGCAGAGTCAAACATCACGGGAACACCGTATTTTTTACTCAACTTATAAACCTCTCTCAAGTTTGCAATTGAAACAGGTTGACCACCTGAAGAATTACATGTAACAGTTACCACACAGCACGGGATTCTTTCTTTCGGATATTCTTTATAAACTTTTTCAAGTTTTTCAATATCTATGTTGCCCTTAAACGGATGATTAAGAGTTGTATCGAATGCTTCATCTATAGTGCAGTCAACTGCATGTGCTTTTCTGAATTCTATATGACCTTTTGTGGTATCGAAATGAGAATTTCCGGGGACAATATCTCCTTCTTTAATGAGTACAGAAAAAAGTACATTTTCTGCAGCACGCCCCTGATGAGTTGGTAACAAATATTCGAAACCCATCAACTGCTTAACACGGTTTTTTAATTCAAAAAAACTTCTTGCCCCGGCATAACTTTCATCACCTGTCATAATAGCTCCCCATTGGCGATCACTCATTGCCCCTGTGCCACTGTCAGTTAGAAGATCAATAAATACTTTATCACTATTTATTTTAAACAAATTATATTTTGCTTCTTTTATCCACTCTTCACGTTGCTCTCTGGTGCTACGTTTAAGAGGCTCTATCATTTTGATTTTATACGATTCTGAAAATGGTAATTCCATATTTTTAATTTTTAATAATTAATAAAATAATGATTTAACGAACAGATGGATATCTGATCAAACTACAGAATTAAAATAAAAATGAATCCCTTTCCTTTATATTACGGAAAACGAAAATTGCAAGTATTGATATAATTTTATAACCTTTCACAAATTCTTTATTTGACACTAACAAAATTATAAAATCTTCTGAATTGACAAAATAATTCATGCTTTATTTTACTTTATTGTTTTCAAACATATATTTCTAATAAATACTGATAAATTTTCATATAAAATATCCAAATTATACTATAAATTTGCATTTAAGTTTGAAATAAAAATTTTCAATCGGTCATGAAAAAGATAA
>ENA-UOWO01008112-UOWO01008112.1-activated-sludge-metagenome-genome-assembly--contig:-NODE-8112-length-10166-cov-9.250816_pt1 | contig 10166 bp, 7 predicted proteins | sample MGYA00238148_ERZ761564 | MGnify/ENA primary metagenome ERZ761564 (study PRJEB28885, sample SAMN05720194) | activated sludge metagenome | isolation source: Anaerobic digester | place: USA...
TATTACGTCTTGCCAACATATTAAATGTTTCGGTGGATTATTTTTTTGCCAGTCCTGAAATCGAGATTCGTCTGGCAAACGTGGATTTTCGCAAATATTCTTCAAAGATTAAAAAATCAGAAGAAGATGCTGTAATTGAAAAATCAAAAGATATTCTTGAGAGATTCATAGGACTTGAAAAAGCAGTCAACCTTCAGGAATCATCAGAATATTTTGAATGTTCCAAAATTATTACCAGTGAAGATGATGCAGAGGATGCAGCAAAGGAACTACGTAAATTATGGAATCTCGGCTATGACCCTATTCCGGATGTAGTCAAAATGCTTGAAGATAAAGGCTATTTGGTCATTGAGGTAGAGGCATCTAAAGATTTTGACGGCATGAAAGCTGATGTGGACAATAAGAAAGTTATTGTACTCCGGCAATATCACAATGGTGACGTTGTTCGTAAACGTTTTACCGCATTACATGAATTATCCCATCATTCATTATTATTTTCTGATAATCTTTCAGAAAAAGAAAAGGAAAAACTATGTCATGTATTTGCTTCTGCTGTGCTTTATCCTGAGGAAATGGCAATAAAAGAACTACATCACGACAGGTTTCATTTTTATCAAAAGGAACTGGAAATGGTAAAAGAACGTTGGGGTATTTCTTTCCCCGCCATTTTCAACAGGGCACTACGCTTGGGAATTATTAACGATTACGTTTATCGAAATCTGAATATGGATTATAGGGCACGCAGGTTGCATCTAAATGAACCCGGAACTTTTCTGAGTAAAGAAAAACCAGTGAAATTTGAACGGCTGATTTGGTTTGCATTGGGCAAAGAAATAATCTCCGTAAATGATGCCGCTTTTTATGCTGGAAAAAGTGTCTGGGAGTTCAGGGAACAAATCCACCAAATGGCATGAAACTGATTATCACTGACACCAATGTATTATTCGATGTTATCAAAATTGGTGCGTTGCCTGAATTTTTTAGTCTTGATTATGACATATGTACAACTGTGTTTGTAATTGAAGAAATTAAACCATCCGGACAAAGGGAATTGGTCGATACATTTATAAGAGCAAAGAAACTGACTGTTATCGAATTTACCGGAGAAGATGTTGAAGATGTAGTGAACTTCGATACTGTAAAAGGGTTAAAGAGATTCACCGATAAATCCGTGATTTGGAAATCGGTACAACTCAATTGTCCAATGTTGACAGGAGATAAAAAAATGAAAGAAATTGCTGAAAACATTGGAATTGAAGTTCATGGCAGCATCTGGGTCATTGATGAACTTTATAATTACAACTTGATTTCATCAGAAAAAGCCATCGAACTGCTTGAGCAATTGTTGAAGACAAACAGTTGGTTACCGAGAAATGAAATTGAAAGAAGGATTAATAAGCTGAAATAAAGAGTGATACGGTTATGGCAAATTTTAAAAGCATTTGGAGACGGGGGCAATTGTCGGAACAGTTAGTAGCATAGCATTGTATTTATGGCAACATTTACGAGAAAAATGGAGAATCCCACATCTGAGATTTATTTGGAGTAAATTCCTTCAGGCAATACTTGCAGGATGTGCAATGCGAGCTATCATGGGGGTAGCTGCCGACAAAATTGAACCATCGACAAATACAAACCATGGAGGTTTTTTCACAGCTAGGCTTTCTGGATTTTATCATTTGTTGCCACCTATCAATTATGCTGCGGAAGAAATCCAGACATTACTATCTGCTTTGCGAGTGAACAGTTTCCTGATATTATCGATGCAAACCATGCTTTCAAGACCACCAACTGGCTGTTTGGATGCCATCCGTACCACAATTATTCCTTAGTGTCAACGGTCGGAGCCGCCCGTCCGAAAGCAGTATTTTACGGGAATAACAGGGCAGATTTCTCATTTATTCCGGGCAATGTTGCCCCGGGTATATTATTCAGGAAACCCGACCACTTTGAAAACTACGACGACTGGCCATTTCTCTGGGGTCAAAATGAGGGCACTATTGGTGGAAATACCAGTTATCTAATTTTTGGATCAGCTTTTAAGAATTTAGTAAGATAAACAACTATAGGAGGGCTTTGTAAGCATCAGTTATTCATTTGATGAACAGCAGCTGTGCAAGTTCAAAGAGACTGCGCCTCCAGGTCTGGAACTCATGGCGGGTATTCTCAGAGATATACGAGACAGCATTGAAGCCTGCATCTTTCAAAGCAGTGGCGGCATTCCTTACACCATTCGCATTTTCAAAGCTCCCGCAGCTCAGGAAAATAAGTTTAACCTTCGACTTATCCTTAATATCTTCCGGAGCATATGTTCCGCCGCTGAGAAGACCAAAATGAGAAAACATGCCGGGCTGTGCCAGAGTTATTGTTTTGGTTTCCATCCCACCCATCGAGAGCCCGGCCATTGCACGATGAGGTTGATCTGCAAGTTCTGCTTGTAGTACAAACTAAACCGCAGGATATGTCGACAATTATTAATGCTCAACTGTACAATAATAGATAAGACTTTTTTACCTTTGACTTCAGACTCTCGCTGTAACAGATATATTTATATTTTTACCTCTTGTTATGGACACTGACACAAACCAGGATCTTCAGTTAGCATTCGATTTTGTAAAATATACAAACCGGAACATTTTTCTTACAGGAAAAGCCGGCACAGGAAAAACTACATTCCTCAAAGACCTGAAACAATTATCGCCGAAAAGGATGATTGTTGTTGCTCCGACAGGTGTGGCTGCAATAAATGCAGGAGGCGTTACAATACATTCTTTTTTTCAGTTGCCGTTCCATCCTTATATTCCTTCATTTTACCTGCCGGATAATAATCGTACTGTCCAGACCGATCAGGATAATCCGCCCGGATATAAACTGAGTCGTGAAAAGATCAACATTATCAAAAGTCTCGACCTGATCATCATTGATGAGATAAGTATGGTGAGAGCTGATACTCTCGACGCTGTAGATTCCGCATTGAGGAGATACAAGGACCGTTTTAAGCCGTTTGGCGGTGTACAGCTGCTCATGATAGGTGACCTTCAGCAGCTTGCTCCTGTTGTTAAAGACGAAGACCGGGAAATAATCGGCGGATATTACGATTCGTTCTTTTTCTTCGGAAGTAAAGCCCTCTGCAGCACCGACTATGTGACAATTGAGCTGAAACATATTTACAGGCAGAATGATCAGATGTTCATTGACCTGCTCAACAGGATCCGTGAAAATAATGTGGATCAGGAGGTGCTGACCGAACTGAATAAAAGATATATACCTGACTTTGATCCTGACTCCGGAGGGGGATATATCACTCTTACAACCCATAACTACCAGGCTCAGGAAATAAATGATCTTAAGCTCGACAAGCTTCCGGGCAAACCTCATAAGTTCACAGCCAAAATCAAAGATGAATTTCCGGAATTCTCTTATCCTAATGCCAGTGAACTGATCCTTAAGACCGGAGCCCAGGTGATGTTCGTTAAGAATGATCTGTCGGCTGACAAGCTTTTCTTTAACGGCAAAATAGGAAAGGTGAAATCATTTGAGGACGACATAATTGTTGTTAAATGTCCGGAAGATGATTTCAGTATAAGGGTTGAAATGGCTGAATGGCAGAATGTGAAATATTCCATCAACGAAGAGACCAAAGAGATTGAGGAGACAGTTATCGGAACCTTTACTCAATATCCCCTCAGATTAGCCTGGGCTATTACAATTCATAAGAGCCAGGGTCTCACTTTCGACAGAGCAGTGATTGATGCATGCGCTGCATTTGCCCACGGACAGGTTTATGTAGCGCTCAGCCGATGCCGGACCCTGGACGGACTTGTACTCAGCAGCCGGATAGGCAGGCGGAGCCTTATAGAGAGTACTGCAGTTTCCGGCTTTATTAATGATCCGGCCAGGAATCAACCCGACCGGAACCAGTTAGCTGATTCGAAAAAAGCTTATCAGAGACAGCTGCTTTCAGAGCTCTTTGATTTTTCTGAACTGACAAACAGATTAAATTATTGTATTAAGATAGTCAGGGAACACAGCGACAAATTATTGGGAAATCCACTTGAACAGCTTGAAAGTATTTTATCTGCTTCAAGGACAGATCTTACTGAGGTATCTGAAAAGTTCCGGCTTCAGCTGAAAATCCTGTTCAGCAGGGAATCTGATGATGGACCAAATGATCTCCTGCAGGAACGGGTAAGAAAAGCAGTTGTATATTTTTCTGATAAACTGGAAGCTGACTTTAAGGAAATACTTGCAGGTTTTACCGTGGAAACAGATAACAGGACGGTTCGTAAATCAGTTAATGAAGCCCTGGAGGGTACAAGAAAAGCGGGATTCATAAAGCTTGCCTGTCTGAATGTTGCCAAACCAGGTTTTGAGATCGGCAGATATCTTGATGCCAGGGCAAAAGCAGCTATTGATATTCCTGCAGTCAAATCTCATACCGTCAAGACTGTGGAAAACAGTTCCGGAATTATTAAACATCCCGCGTTATTAAAGCAGCTTAAGGAATGGCGTAATACAAAAGCTAAGGAAACTGATCTCCCTCATTATATGATACTTCCTCAGAAAACAATGGTCACTCTGGCAAATTTTGTACCTCAGTCTTTACGTACTCTTAAGCAGATCAAGGGTATGGGTACGAAGAAATCTGAAAAATATGGTGAAGAACTTCTTGACATAATTATATCATACTGCACGAAGGAAAATATCGAAGCGCCTGATATCCCACTCATTGAGAAAAAGAAAGAAAAAAAGGTAAAAGAAGACACAAAGAAAATAAGTTACGATCTTTTCAGGGAAGGTAAGACAATTGCCCGGATAGCGCAGGAAAGGGCTCTGAGTATTAATACCATAGAAGGACATCTGGCATATTATGTCGGAACGGGTGAACTTCCCGTCACGAAATTTGTATCACAGGAAATTATTGACCTGGTTGTGGATCAGGTTGAGAGAACAGGAGATTTTAAACTGGGGCCTGTCAAAGAAGCTCTGGGGGACAAGGTATCATGGAGCGACATCAGGTTTGTGATAAGCCATCTCACTCATTCCAATCATCCCGGAAAAAAAACTGACCATCGGGAGATCGAATAAGATCAGGGTGTCTGAAGTTAAAATTGAAAAACAAAAAATCCCTTTTTGAATAATTCAGGTGAAAAACAACCCGTCAAAAGGATATGTACCAGTAATATTTGGTAGATTTGTTGCTAACCGGGCGACATTAATTTCCGTATCCGCAGACTTGATGGCATTTCCCGCGTTTACATGGCATTTGAACTCCGGAAAATAAATAAATTTATCTCTCAGGACTATGGCAGAGAATAACCAGGAAAACAATAAAATAACCGATAAACCCGACATCGGTCTCAACAAAAGCAACAAAAATATCTGGTCGTCGCTTCTCGGAACGCTTGTTTTATTGTTGCTTTTCAACTGGCTTTTGTTTCCCAAACTTACGCGAAAATCGGTTGAAGTAACCGATTACAATACCTTTATTTCAATGATTAATGAAGGGAAAGTGAAGGAAGTGAGCATCTATCAGGGAAATATTAACTATTCATCGGAAACAGAGAATATAAATCAACTGACGAAAAAGCCCGAAATAAAGTTTTACAGGACCGGAAAAATGGATGATCCTGATCTTGTAAACCGCCTGATTGAAGCAAATGGTCAGGGTGAAAACGGAAAAATTTCATTCACGGAGATAATCCCGAAACAGAATTCCCCCATGGTAAATTTCCTGCTTCTCTGGATTCTGCCCGGGCTTTTACTGTACCTGGGAGCGTCGTACATGATGAAATCCATGAAGGGCAAGGGTGGACTGACCGGTAATTTCATGTCATTCGGTGAGAACAGGCAGAAAATTTTTGCCGAAAACGAGGTAAAAACCACCTTTGCCGACGTAGCAGGGCAGGACGAAGCCAAAGACTCCCTGATGGAAATTGTGGATTTTCTGCATAATCCCGGCAAATACGCGAGCATTGGCGCATCGTTGCCCAAAGGGGCCTTGCTCGTAGGTCCTCCCGGAACGGGAAAAACGCTGATTGCGAGAGCCGTTGCCGGCGAAGCCAAAGTGCCCTTTTTTGCCATTTCCGGCTCGGAGTTTGTCCAGATGTTCGTGGGGATGGGCGCTGCCAAAGTACGTGATCTGTTCAATCAAGCCTCTCAGAAAGCGCCATGTATTATTTTTATAGACGAAATTGATGCCATCGGTAAAAGACGCGACGGGATGGTCAGTAACGATGAGCGTGAGCAAACCCTCAATCAGTTGCTTACCGAGATGGATGGTTTCGACGGGAAAAAAGGTGTTGTAATTCTGGCCGCCACAAACCGTCCCGAGAGCCTGGACAAAGCCCTACTTCGCCCTGGCCGTTTTGACCGCCTGGTTCGTATGGAACTCCCTGATCTGGAAGGCCGGAAAGCTATTCTTGAAGTGCATCTCAGGAAAGTGCGTCACGACGAGATCAACGTCAATCTCATTGCCCGGGCCACCGCCGGTTCATCGGGAGCCGAAATCGCCAATATTGTGAACGAAGCCGCGTTGCGTTCAGTACGAATGGGCCGGGAAAGTGTCACAACGGCCGATCTTGAAGAAAGCATCGAAACTGTTATCGCCGGCGCTCAGCGTAAAGGCAAAGTTATATCGGATAAAGAAAAACGTACCATCGCCTGTCACGAAATCGGGCACGCTATGATTGCCGCCAAACAAAACGGCTCGGCACCGATTCATAAAATCACAATCATTCCGCGCACATCGGGTGCTTTGGGATACACAATGCAGGTGGACAGCGGTGAACAAAACCTGATGAGCCGCGATGAAATGCTCAACCGGATTGCCACACTCACCGGCGGCCGCGCTGCCGAAGAAGTCATCCTGAAAACTGTTACCACAGGCGCATCGAACGATATCGAACAGGCAACCAGACTTGCCCGCGCCATGGTTACACGTTACGGGATGAGCGAGACTTACGGTATGATGGCGCTCGAAACAGTAAACAACCCGTATCTGAGCAACGATGCATCGCTCACGTGCTCAGCAGAAACAGCTGCCGAAATCGACAGGGAAGTACAGAAAATCATCACTACCCAGCACGAGAAAGCACGCAGCATCATCCGCGAAAACGAAGCCAAAATGAATGAATTAACCGATTTTCTGCTTAAAAAGGAAACCATTTCGGGCGAAGAGTTTATGAAGATCTTACTGGCTTAGTAACTTAGAATCCGTTTTTGTTCTCCGGGAATGATCGCCTCAGACAACGATATTTTTGAAATACATCACATTTCGTCACCGCGCAACCTCTGTAAGCAAGTATCTTTTATATTCCATAGGATCTTGTATCGACCGTTCACCTGAAACTGCAATCACGCGGTTGTCGGGGCTTCAGGAATTCTTTTAGTGCGGCAAATTTACAACTTCATCAATGCAACTGACTGATCTTTTAACAAATCCTGCTTTACTTTACAGTTATCAGATTTCTTTTTCTCAGTTCTTCGACGGCATTTTCCCATGACCCCCCGCTTCCCCACAGGTAATATGAAAAATACATCACCGTATTCATCGGAATCCGTACCCAGGGCTGAAATTCAACATAGTAATGGGGTGCTTCAATGTTGCCCTGGCTGGGAGGAAGAATATCCCCGGGAGTGCAGAAGTACATATGCAGGAAGACCGGCTGCGCCACGGGAAATGCACCTGCAAAGGCAATATCTTCCATGGTGTCGTGACCGGCATTCCATCCTTCTTTCAGATCAAATGCCCAGCCATATTTTTGTTCAGGCAGCATCCGGTACTCCTGCAGACCGTTTTTGCCGGTATCATGAATACATCTTCCGGACCATGTTTTTTGCCAAGTTCCAGTATGGGCTGCGGCCCAAGCATATTGGCTTCCCTGTTCCTGAATTTCAATTCAAACCTGACTTCAAGCAGGGGAGAATTGCCATAGAGTGTGAAAATCTTTTTCAGGTGATTGCCATAATAATCGGCCATATTCTGAACAGCACGTTATCATTCCTGCTTTTTACGATATACTCGATTACCCTTGCACCGGTTCTGAGAAGTGTGATCCGGACAGAATCGTTTTCCATGCGATATTCCGTTATACCGTCGCTGTTCAGGTCAACCTCATAGACAAAGGTTCTTCCCTCTGCCTTGCCGACGCCCAGCTGGCTTTCCGCAGTCATACCCAGAACATTTGCCCTTACAATGTAATCACCGGGCTCCAGGCGCAGGTTAAAATCACAGGTCGCGAATGCGGCTTTTGCTGCTTCACACACCTTTGACTGCCTGACAACTGTTTTCCGGGTGTTGTCCTTTCTGAACACGCTTATTTCCACGGGAAAGGGTTTGTTTTCTGAAAAGTTGTGAACAGTAACCGGGAAATGAACTTCCGGAGAATGACCGTAAAGCAACTGGTTCATGGAGATTGCCGGAGGCATGTCAAGCAGGGTCACCGTACTCTTGGTCCTGTTTCCATGTGTAAAATGAACAGCTACCGGATTGGTGTTCCCCATGGCTTCCTTCAGGGGCTGCAGGGGAATAATGAACTGTCTTTCTTCATTCACCGGCAGACTGATGTTTTCCTTCAGTCTGTCGTTGACCTTCACCCTGGCTGAAGTGATGATTTCAAGGTTCCCTTTCACCGGAACCGATGAATAGTTCCTCAGGGTAACAATCAGGTTGTATCCTTCAACTTCGGCAGTTATATCCAGATTGTCGCCAAAGTACTCTTCCAGATATATCCTGTCGAGATAAAGCAATCCCAGGACATTTCTGTATTCTGCAGGTCCCATCATGTTTGCTTCCTCCATTACGGCCACCGCCCGCCTGTCCATTATTGCATCCCATATCGACTCATTGTTCAGTGGTTTGTCCTTTTCAATAAACAATACCATGGATGATGTCATATTGTCGCTCAGATTTCCCGATTTCAGTATAAAAGGTACATTCACATTGTCAATCTGTTCCTTGTTTCCGGGATTCACGAAATATCCGTCATATCTGAACTTATCGGCGGCTGGGTCAAAAACCTCACGAAACGCATAACCGTCTTTCGAATGTGCGTAATCAATCAGATACTGCCTGGATGCCATGTAATTCTGAACCTGGAGGTTTTCATAATCGCTGCATCCGAATACTGGTGAATAACCCGCGTCTGCCACTACTGGCAGGTTCACTTCCTTTACCCAGCCTTCAAGTTTTTCCTTGCCGTAGCGGGCTATGTAACCGTCAAAAATGAACCACGAATTGCCTTCATTCATTCCTTCCCCGATCAATTCCAGAGGATGACCGGGTGAACAGGTTACGATATAAAGTGTTGTATTTATCCCATGCCAGCCTTTATACATTTTACAGGATCCCATCAAGGCGGAAGTCCTGTCTATCAGGGAGAGGAGTTGCTGTATCTTTTCCCCTGATCCGGATGATATTACAAAAAGATGGCTGTTTCCTCTTGTAAGGCAGAAAGCTTTCACCAATTCAAGATCAACATCATTGAGTTGGTAGCTGTTCATTTTCTCAGCCCATCTGAAAATGTCAGCAGCCTTTTCTTCCAGCCTGTGACCAGCGGGCCCGGATGGATCGGTTATAACAAGAATGTTTCCTTCCTGCCGGACCAGGCTCTCCAGTTCGTCCAGGGACGGATTCTCAACATACCTGTATGGTTCCCTGAGCAAAGCGGAGATAAAGCCCTCCTGCATAAGCAAGCCGGGAATACCCATGTCTTCGGCGATGTCAATCTTGCTCTGCAGTATTGCAAGTTCCGTTTCAAGCAGGGCTATTTTGAACAGATTCCCATACCTGTGCCATTCATAATAATAATTCTGCCAGTGATTTGTATAGCCGTTAAACCTGTTGGTGTTGATTACGGATGATTTTCCTGCTTCCTCTGAGGATTCTGCCCTGAAATCTGAAAGACCCTGTCCTGTGACCGATGCCAGTCCTGCAAACAGAAAGGCTGTTAAAACCAATGGCTTACTGAAACATATTTTCATGACGGAATAAATTAAATTTTCATTTTCAAATCAGGTTTACAAAATAATGAAACCTTCATGATACATACATACAAATGAGTATATTTGTTTAAACCCACAAGACAGGGATTTCCATTCCCGTGGGAATACTGGCATTGATCCTGGCCCTATGGGCGCTGGGAACACCCGTTGAAACATTGACT
>ENA-UOWO01008115-UOWO01008115.1-activated-sludge-metagenome-genome-assembly--contig:-NODE-8115-length-10163-cov-4.365750_pt1 | contig 10163 bp, 4 predicted proteins | sample MGYA00238148_ERZ761564 | MGnify/ENA primary metagenome ERZ761564 (study PRJEB28885, sample SAMN05720194) | activated sludge metagenome | isolation source: Anaerobic digester | place: USA...
AACTGGACCTGATCGGAAAACTGAAGTTTGCCTGGTACAGATATGTCCAGCGATCGGCGAAAATGTTCGGCGTCGTGTTTGGCGTGGTACCCGATTTCCAGGGAAAAGGTTTGGAAGGAGCGATGGTGGTGGCCTGCAAAGCCGATGTGGTGAAAGCCGGATATCTGGAACTGGAGATGAACTGGATTGGCGATTTCAATCCGAAAATGATCCACCTGCTCGACAGTCTGGGTTCGGATCTGGTGAAGCGGCATGCCACTTACCGCCTGTATTTCGACCGGTCGTTTCCGTTTGAACGCGAAAAAGAAATCCACTGATATGAACCTGCTGACTGATTTCATGTCTCTGGTTTTTCCTGAGGCATGCGTGGTCTGTTCGGGCCCGGTGACTAAAACTGAACAAAGTGTGTGTATTTCATGTCGTTCTGAGCTTCCAACCTTGCTTACCCGGCCCTTTTCCAATCATGAGCCGCTGGCGAAAAAGTTTGAAGGTTTGGTTCCGTTGCGGTATGCGGTTTCCTGGCTTCAGTTTGTGAAAGGAGGCAGTACACAGCGGTTGCTTCATGCCTTGAAATACGGACGCCGTCCGGAAGTGGGCGAGGTTCTGGGCCGTTTGCTGGCGGCAGAGTTGCAGAGTCTTGGTCAGAATGCTGTTTTTGATCTGGTGATTCCGGTTCCGATGCACCCGCGAAAGCAGAAGAAACGGGGATACAACCAGGCGATGGAGTTTGCCAGAGGGCTGGCGCAGGGTATGGCCTGTGATGTGTCGGACCAGATTCTGGTGAAGCAAACCCCGACTGAAACCCAGACAAGGAAACGAAAGCTGGAACGAATTCTCAACGTGAGCGAAGTGTTCGTGATTCATCCCGATCACAAGCAGGCACTTTTCAATAAGCGAATTTTACTGGTTGATGACGTGATTACGACGGGTTCCACCATCGAGGCCTGTGCCCGGTTGCTGATACGTGAACCGGTTGCTGAACTGAGTATTGCATCGATTGCGATGGCGTGAGGGAGATCGATTTCTACCAGAATCCTGTCTTTCTTTAAACTCTGAACTCTCCTCTTTGAACTCACCTCATAGAACAAACCGGTTTTCCACAAATGAAAGGAAGGTGTCGTCAAAGGTTCTTTCCAGGTCGAGGCGGGTTTGATTCAGGGATTTGATCTCTTTACGGTTCAGGCCAATGAGGGCAGAAAACCGGCGTACTTCTTTGTAATAGGCATCGGTATCGAATTCTGAGTTGGTACGGTTTACCTTGAACTCCTCACTTTTCCGGATGAAAGCCAGTTCTTCTTTCCGGAAAGCCAGTAACCGGATGTACAACCGGGAGGCAGCGATTCCATACAGGCGAACATTATTCAGTGCGGCTCTTTTTAGGGTAACATCCCCAGGAAAATTTGGAATGGCCTGAAGCCGGGCTTTTGCCAGGACTGATTCCGCCAGCAGTTTCTGACGCACTTCTTCTGCTTTGTTTCCGGTATCTTCCCGCAACGAAATAAAATACAATCGGTTCAGACGGCGCACATTCATTACAGCATTGCTTACCTGGACTGCATATGAAATCAGGTTCACGGCTTCCGACTGTTTGGGCGTGAGTCCGCCACTGGTTTTTACACCGACCACATGATTGAGTAGAGAAAACCGTTCAAATCCGGATTTGAGGGTGGCGGCACCTTTGAATAAAATATCCAGCTGGTCGATGTGAGCCTTTTGAAATTTGATGGCACTGTCCGGATCAAAGTATTCCACCGATTCAATCTCAATCGTGGGCAGCCGGTTCAGATAGGTTTCCATGGCAGTGAAATAATTCTGGTACACCTCCATCAGTTGGTCCTGCCCGTTGACATTGGGTATTTCCCGGATTTTAATTCTGGCCTCCTGCACTTCTTTCAACATGTCGGCTTTGTTGCGGATCGATTTTTTGGTAAGACCTTCCAGCAAAACCAGCTTTGTGTAAGCCAGAAAGTGAGTGGAAATTTCGAATGTTGGCTCACGAAGGGCGACCAGGTATTCCAGTGCCCGTTCATTGCTTTGTGAAAATGTATTGAACGACACAATCAGACAGGTCATCACGAATAAACACCTTCTTTTCAAGACCATAGGGGTCAAATCATTTCTCATTTTCATTTCGCTACAATTGGAACTCACAAAGTACGTCCCATTGTTCCGGGCCCGTGACACAGAATTCCTGCCAGTTTTTACAAGATTTAATGGAAAGGAATCAGGAGCCAGGCGGTACGTGGCGCCACAGGCGACAAATCAGGAGCCAGTAGCCAGTAGCCAGTAGTCAGTAGCCAGTAGTCCGTAATCGGTCTTTCGTACAAGCTATTTACCGCGAAGCCTGAATGCCAACCCCATTCCTAATTCCTAATTCTCAATTCTTAATTCTCTTTCCCCTGATTCTTTCCGGTTTTCGGGCTGATTTTACTTGTTGCCGGATTGCCTCCTTTTTTCCTTTTTTACAGTCTCCTAACACATAACCGTTCAACAAACATGAATTTTCTGGGTATTGACATTGGATCCTCTTCCATCAAAGCAGCTCTCGTAAAAGGCGACACATTGCAACCCATTGGCTATGCCAAATCGCCGGAACAGGAGATGGACATGATCGCTCACCGGGCTGGCTGGGCCGAACAGGATCCTGAAATCTGGTGGAAAAATCTGGTGGTTGCCTGCCAGTCACTCAAGCACCAGTTTCCGGCCGAATACGCCAGAGTTGGTACCGTCGGGATTTCGTACCAGATGCATGGTCTGGTGCTGACCGATATGAAACTGATGCCGCTTCGTCCTGCCATTATATGGTGCGACAGCCGTGCCGTTGCCATCGGTGAAAAAGCTTTTCACGAGCTGGGAAATGAAAACTGCCTCAGTCACTTCCTGAATTCGCCCGGCAATTTTACCGCCTCTAAACTGCGGTGGGTTCAGGAAAACGAACCGTCCTTGTATTTTCAGGCACGATACGCCCTTCTGCCAGGCGACTACATCGCAGCCCGCCTCACCGGAGAAGTGCACACCACCTTCACCGGATTATCGGAAGCCATACTCTGGGATTTCATCAACAACAAGCCAGCCCACAGCCTTTTTACCTATTTCGATTTCAATGAAGATCTGTTTCCAAAAGCCGTTGGTTCTTTTGGTGATCAGGGTTCCGTCCTTGATGAAGTTGCGACTGAACTGGGACTTCCGGCCGGTGTGAAACTGGGTTACCGGGCAGGAGATCAGCCCAATAACGCTTTTTCACTGGGCGTAATGGAACCGGGTCAGGTGGGAGCCAACGCCGGAACCTCCGGTGTGATCTATGGGATCAATGATAAATTGACCTACGATTCCATGAGCCGGGTCAACAGTTTTGCCCACGTAAACCACAGTGCCGACCAAACCCGGATCGGTGTATTGTCCTGCCTTAACGGAACTGGTGTTTTTTACAGCTGGGTGCGCAAACTTGTAGCTTCCGGAGGGGGCGTATTGCCCGACTATTCGGTATTGAATGATATGGCGGCCACCATCCATCCAGGGTCAGATCACCTCAAAGCTTATCCGTTTGGAAATGGTGCAGAACGCCTGCTCTTGAACCAGAATCCGGGAGGAAGCTTTTCCGGACTGAATTTCAATATTCACACTCCTGCTCACCTGGTGAGGGCTACGTTGGAGGGCATTGTTTTTGCTATGTATTATGGTATGGAAATCATGAGTGAGATGGGAATGGCGCCCCGAAGCGTGAGAGCGGCGGAGTCCAATCTATTCCTGAGTCCACTTTTCCGCCAGATGTTTGCCGATGTTACCGGAGCTGAATTGCAACTGGTTCAGACCAACGGGAGCCTGGGAGCTGCCATCGGTGGTGCGATTGGGCAGGGTCATATCAACCAGGCAGATTGGTTGTCAAAGCTCAATACCCAGTACAGTATCCAACCCGATACAAAACGGTCTCAATGGTATGGTGATTTATACCAGAATTGGAAAGCCAGGATCGATCTTCGGTAAGCTCTTTTCGTTGTTTTGAAAATTTGGTAACTATGCACCCCGGTTTTACCGGAACTACTTCATTATCTAAATCCTATGCGCACGCAGATTTTTACCCTGAAAATTCTTTTCTCGGTGTTCGCCGTCTTCACCCTGAACCTTTCCTGGGGCCAGGTTTTTTACACTGAAAACTTCAATGGCAATACTCCGCCACCTTCCTGGACAATCACCGACCAGGGAACAGGCGCCTGCCAGTGGATGGTTCATAAGCCTTTCACAAATGAAGATTTTGTGGACATCAACATGTTGGGCAGTAATTTCCTGTTTGTCAATTGCGACAGTGCCGGTGATGGTACGATTGCCGATGAAACCATCTCAACTCCGGTTATTCAGACAAATGGTGCCAGTCAGGTATTTCTTCGGTTTGATCATTTCATCCGGATTGTCGGCACGTTCCGGCTTGACACGGGTGTGGTGGAAGTTTTCAATGGAACCAACTGGATTGCGGTTGAACGATTCGATCAGACGGAAGGAACCGGTACTGCACCTGTGAAGGTCAGCATCAACGTGAGTGCGCATCTCAATCCCAATTTTAAATTCCGTTTCCGGTATGTGGGCGACTGGGGATATTACTGGGCCGTTGATAACGTGGAATTATTCACCCCTCCTGCCAATGATGCCGGTGTTTCTTCCATCCAGAAGCCTCAGAATGTTTGTGGACTTACCACACCATTTATTGTAAAAAGTATGATCCGCAATTATGGATCTGCAGCCCAAACCAACATTCCGGTTTCATATAAGGTGAATAATCTTCCGGTGGTTACCGAAACGTTTACAGGTAATCTGGCAGCCGGCGATTCTGTACTTTATTCTTTTAACACACCATTTATTTCCACGAATCAGGGAAATTATTCCTTTTCATCCTGGACCCAACTGGCATCTGATCAGACGGCTTCCAACGACAGTGTCCGCAACGTGCTGATTGTGAAAAATGCTTCACTTATGGCGCCTGTCACATTTGTTGGAATTGCAGGAAACAATCTTCCACAGGTGGCACCTGGCTGGTCAGAAGCAAACGGACTACTACCGACGGGCACCACCGCCGCCTGGAATGCACCCGCAGCAGCTCAAACCGTAGCCGGTTACAACCCCATCCGGGTCAATATTTCAGGTAATAACCGGAAAGAGTGGATTCTGAGCCCTGCATTGAATATTCAAACAGGAGCTGCAGTCCGGTTTAAAATGGCGGTGACCAATCATAATAGCCTGGCAATTGATTCTTTGGGAAGTGATGATTCCCTTGTGGTGAAAGTCACAACGAATTGCGGGCAGTCCTGGACTTCAGTGAAATCATTCACAATTGACGATGATCTGAGCAATCAGTTTTCATCCTTTTTGGTTTCATTGAATGATTATGCAGGTCAGAACATCCGGATTGGCTTTTATGCTACTTCCGGTTCTGTAAACAATACCAACGACTTCAACTTCCTTCTGGATAAAATAGAAGTTCTGGTTCCATCACCCACCGATCTGGCTCTGACTGGATTTGGTATTCCTTCTGCCAATTGCGGACTTGGTTCTACACTGGTTCTGAAAGTGAATGTGTTCAACAATGGAACTGTTGCCCAAAGCAGCATACCGGTTTCGTATTCAGTAAATGGTCAGGCGGCCGTTTCTGAAACCTTTTCTGGCACCACTCTTAATCCAGGTGAATCAGCAACCTATACATTTTCAACTCCTTTGTCCTTCCCGAATCCTGGTACCTATCAGATCACAGCGTGGTCTGCTTTGCCTGGGGACGTGAATTTTTCAAATGATACAGCAAAAACTCTGCCGTTGACACGTTCATCCAATTCGTTTGCAATGCAGGCATTTACCAACTTTGACGGAACAAATTTATCCACTTCTTCGCCAGGCTGGGATGAAGCCACGGGCCTGAATGGCCAGACTAGCGGAGCCTCTGCATGGAATCTGAATGCTACTTCCCAGCAAACATCTCTTGGATCAAAGACAGCAAAAATTAATTTGTACACTACTGGAAAACAGGATTGGATCCTAACTCCCAACATCAATGTAACTGCAGGCTATGTACTTCGGTTTAAAACAGCATTGACCAATTGGGGCGGACCGGAAATCGATTCTATGGGAACAGACGATTCCCTCATTGTGAAGATCAGCACCAATTGCGGACAGTCCTGGATCCATTCTTTGCATATCACAAAGGACAATCAGGCAACCAATTCTTTCCGCAGCCACATTGTGCCTTTGGATGCTTATGTAGGTCAGAATATCCTCATAGGTTTCTATGCAACAGAAGGATCAGTAGATGATGACAATGATTACGATGTGCACATTGACAACGTTGAAATTCTGATTCCTTCACCAACTGATGTAGGTGTATCCGGTATCATTGTTCCAACCGGTGAATGCGGTTCTCCGGCACTATTGCCAGTGAAAGTGCAACTTTATAACAACGGTGGGCAGACACAGACATCTGTTCCTGTTTCGTATTCTTTAAATGGACAAGCGGCTGTATCTCAAACATTCTCCGTCAGTCTTGCACCGGGAGGGTTTGAAGAAGTGACATTCCAGAACCCGGTAGCCATTGCAATCGGTAGTAACAACAGTATTTCAGCCTGGACCAGCCTTACTGGTGATCTTAATATTATAAACGATTCGACAACGAAAGTTACTTTCAGCCGGAGTGCAGCTCAGTTTCCAACCAACACATTTACTGGATTCACCGGTACCAATTTATCGACTGTATTTCCAGGATGGAAAGAGCAGACAGGTAATATTCCTACCGGTACTACTTCAACCTGGGCCAATAGTTCAGCCGGTCAAACAACTGCTTTGGGAAGCCAGACCGCTCGCATCAATCTTTTTGGTACTACGCGGAGAGAGTGGCTCGTGAGTCCGGCTTTCAATCCGGATCCGGCAATGGTGCTCAAATTTAAAGTTGCTGTAACCAATCTGGGAACAGCAGCGGCAGACTCTATGGGATCCGATGATTCTGTTCATGTGATGAGCAGCAGCGATTGTGGCCAAACCTGGAGAAAACTCAAATCATTCACCAGAGAGAATAACCTTTCCAACACACTTACCTCGTTTACAGTTCCTTTAAACGCTTCAGCTGGCGAACCATTGCGTATAGCTTTCTATGCTTCTGACGGAAATGTGGATAATGCGTTTGATTATGATTTTCACGTTGATGAAGTGGAAGTTGTGATTCCGCAACCAAAAGATCTGGGTGTCTCTGCGCAGGCACTTCCCAACACCAGCTGCAGTGCACCTTCGACATTTAACTTAAAAATTTCAGTCACCAACTTCGGGTCTGAAGCTCAAACTGGTTTCCCGGTTGGATTCAGAGTAAAGGAACTGGCACCTGTAATTGAAACATTCACCGGCACAATTCAGCCGGGCCAGACATCAGAGTACACATTTGCGGCATCCATTGATTTGTCAGCCGGTGGAAGTTTTGCCATCCGGTCATGGACCAGCCTTCCATTGGATGTAGCGACTTCAAATGATACCATTTATGGTCAGGTTGTCACTCCTTCACTAAGCCTTAATTCTGTATCATTTTCCGGGTTTGATGGTCAGAATCTGAGCGACCTGTTTGCCGGATGGGGCGAACAGGCAGGATCTGTACCAACTGGTCAGACTTCATTGTGGTACAACAGCACTCCTACTCAGGCAACAAATCTGGGAAGTGCTACTGCCCGGATGGCCTATTCAACCAATACCAAAAGAGAGTGGATCATGAGTCCTGTATTTCTGACAGCGGCCAATTCACATGTTTCATTCCGCCTGGCTGTAACAGAAAGAAATTTTACAATTAGCGATGCCATGGGTTCTGATGATTCACTGAATGTGATGATATCGACAGATTGCGGCCAAACCTGGACCCGTGTCAGAGCATTCACTGCCGCTTCCGGACTTACCAATGTATTAACAGAATACAGTGTTGATCTTTCATCGTTTGCCGGACAAAGTTGTCGCGTCGCATTTTACGGAACGGAAGGTACAGTAGATAATGTCAACGATTTTGACATGCATCTCGATGATGTAAAAGTGGATGTGGTTTCCGGAGTTCAGTCATTGGCGATACAGGATGTGCAGATTTATCCGAATCCATCAACCGGTCATTTTTTCATCCGCTCGGGTGAAATCAGAAATGATGCCAGGGTACAACTTTCCGGAATGGACGGCAGAGTCTGGAATATCACGGCACAATACAAAGGAGAAGGAATCCTTGAGCTAAACACCGGTTCGTTGCCAGCAGGTCTTTATCGGATTCAGGTGCAAATGGCTGAATCTGTGATTCAATCTTCTGTCCTGATCAGATAAGAATCTCACAGAATCAAAAAAGGTGTACCGGATTGAATCATCAGGTACACCTTTTTTTATTTCGGCTGATGCAGGTTTTTGACCAGGGTGAGTTCCCTCGAATCCTGATTTCGGTGAAAGCAGTAACCCGTTCTTCGGACCTGAAAAAAATGCATTTATGGAAAAAGGTTGAAGGCCAATTTTTTTTTGTGTAACATTGGCCCTCTATTTGCAAATCCTGCCTCTTTTTCTACCAAAAAAGTCTATTTATTTCGCACATGCAAAGAATTTACGTTCTGCTGATTTTCTTACTACTCAGCCTCAGTCTCAAGGCTCAGAACCTTGCGGTTGACTACCTCTTTAACCGGACATCGGAACCCTACGTTCCTTTGACGAATGACACCACATTGGGCTCGGGCTTTCAGGATGACATCCTGTATATGAGCCAGACGCTTAACAGTGGTCCCACTCTTTGTACTTCTTGTTCACTGACGGGTCAGGGTCTGCCGATTGGATTTCCTTTCCTGTTTGACGGAAACACATTTACCCGTTGGGCATTTTCATCAAATGGTTACATAAAACTTGGAAATGGTACATTCACCATAACCAACAGTTTGGCATCTGCTTTTTCATCTGCCTTCGACAGTACCAATCAGAACAATCTGATCTCGGCTTTACATGGTGATATCATGATGACGGAGATTCAGGGTTCATTCCGGTACCGGACTATTGGTAACCCGGGTTCCCGTATCCTGGTCGTGGAATACAGAGCGATGAAGCACTACGTTCCCAATGTAACCTCTGAAGAAATCTACAACTTCCAGATCCGTCTTCATGAAGGGTCCAATAAAATCAGCTTTGCATACGGACCGTTTCTGAAAGATGATATTTCAAGAAACTATACAGTAGGGATCAGAGGCAGATTTTTCAATGATATCCACTTAAGGAGTCTCCCTTCATCTGCCCCCAACTGGCTGGCCAACACAAGAGGGACCAATTCAAGTGCCACTATGGCCACCAATACAGAATTAACTCCGATTGATGGTCTTGTTTTCAACTTTATACCTCGTCAGTACGACAACGATTTGACTTTGGAAGAAGTTCTTACACCATTGAAAGGAATCCGTTCCTGCCCACTGACCAACGCCGAACAGGTTGTGGTAAGGGTGAAAAACACAGGTGTCCTGCTGCAAAATGCAGCCACAGTGGGTTACAGGGTTGGTAATGGGTCTGTTGTTTCGCAACAGGTGACTTTTTCTCCTCCTCTTACTGCCAACCAAACCCGTGATATTACCTTCACAACTCCTGCCAACATGAGCGGGACCACACCTCCCGAACTTACAACATTTGTATACATTGCAAATGAAGAAGAAGGTAGCCGCAACAATGATACTGTGGTAACAAAGTTTTCTGTTGGCAGACCATTTGAAGTCCATGCAATTTCATCTTATGACTCTTTAAAACTTGCAGGATGGAACAGAGGACGGGGTGCTGTATCTCCAACTGGTGATTACAGCCTCTGGAAAGCAACCAATTCATTTTCATTGAACAATTCCTCGTTGGAAATGCGTACCGACACTCCATTGGTAAAAAACGAATGGTTCTACAGTCCGGGTTACAGGGTGGATACCTCTTACAACTATGGTATTAACTTTTCGTCTGCCATCACCGACGGCCTTACCGGAACCAACTCGATCTCCAGTATTGGTGATGTTACAGTTTATTTTGCTTATTCAACCGATTGCCGCCAGACGTGGAAGACGCTGAAGAAATTTTCTTCTGCCGATCTAACCGCCGGTCTGATTGACAATACCCTGAAACCATTTGAAGTGTTCCTTCCCCCTTCCGTGAAGGAACTGGTCACATTCGGT